>Ga0156517_1179_pt1 | contig 12976 bp, 9 predicted proteins | sample RifOxyB3_FD_111912 | JGI IMG/M metagenome (GOLD analysis project Ga0156517, IMG submission 111912) | Deltaproteobacteria bacterium RIFOXYB12_FULL_58_9 | reverse complement strand
CTCGCACCGGATTTGCGACCGAGAAAAATGGCTCCACCAACCAAACTGACTCCGAAAAACAACCACAGCCAAGCCCAACTCGTCCGATAATGAACGACAAACAGGGACGCCACGTCGAAGTAGACGCGGTTGTCTGTGGCCTTCCATGACTGCTCCAGATTGCCGAAGTGGCGTACCATGGCCAAGCCGTAATCCCCATCGTGCTGCAAGCTTCGCGGGTCGAGGCCCTCAATGTTGTCGGCGGCGGTGTGGTAGCGCTCGAGGCCATCGGCAAAGGCGAAGTTCAGCCCAGCGACGCCGGTGGGACCCCAGGCAGTGAGATCCGTGTCGTTCGGCAACAGCCTGGCGAGGTTGGCTATCAGGGAACTTGCCACCGGCCGGGGCGCTGCCGCAGCAAATCCAACAATGACCTCACTGTTGTTGCCAATGGTCTCGAACATGGCCGCCGGTCCGCGGTTGCCACGGGCTTCGAAGTTGAGGACCAAATCGACCTCTTCGACCCAGGGCAGGTCGCGGACCGCAGCCCTCGCTCCCAAGAGACCTATCTCCTCGGCGTCGGTGATGAGGAAAATAACTTCGTTCTTGAGTGGCCCGCCGGCGGTGAGAGACCGGGCGGTCTCCAACAGAGTCGCCACAGCTGAGGAATCATCTGCGGCACCGGGGGCGTTCTCCACAGAATCGTAGTGGGCCATCATCAAGATGGTGTGCGATCCGCCCTGTCCCTTTTTGCGGGCGACGATATTGTGGACTCGAGCCGTGCGTATCCGCCCAACAAAGCGTGCGGTCACAATGGCAGAGTGGTTCTCAGGCTCAAGCCCGACCGCCGTGAGCTCATTGAGAATGTACTGCCGAGCCCTGGCGTGAGCGCTGGTACCGACGGGATGTGGCTCCTGGGCGATTGCCCGCACATGGGTCATGGCCCTCGCCGCTGAGAAATCCTCCAAAGCGGCATTGATGTCCTTTGCCCTTGGGGGTGAGAGGCGACCGACGGCAAAGGCTATGCTCGCGAGCAGGAGACCCAAGGCGAGAACGCCATCTCTGTGAATAGGCAACATGGCTGCACCTCACGTATCCAACCGTTGACGTATCTTCTTTTGTGGTTTAAAAACAAGATGAAAATCAGTTGTGTCACGGCGACATGTTTTGGCGCAGCCTTTGCATGTTGCCCTGTTCGACTACCAGGTAGGGAGTGAGCCCATGAGAAGATTTGCGGTATTTCTGATTTTATCAATGGCAACAGGATGTTTGGAAGACAACATCGAAGTAAATAACAAAAGTCCGCGCACCACCGCGAATCTAGTTAGTTTCGAGTCCTGTGGTGATCTTCACGAGGCTCTCCAGCAGAACCTCGCGGAAGAAATGCGGGTGCGTCTGCTGTCATCGGCGTCCCACGGGGGGCGTGTCGGCGGGCCCATACGGGAGGCCGCGAACAGCCAAGATAGCGGTCGTGAGCAAGGCGTCGACTACTCTGGAACCAACAATCAGGAAGGCGGCGTCGACGAGGCCGATTTCGTCAAGACCGACGGTTACTTCATCTACCTGCTCAACGGCGCCCGCTTGGAAATCATGGGCGTTCCTGTTTTTGGCGAGCTCACCCACGAGTCCACTTTGGAGCTCGAGGGCTATCCATTCCAGATGCTCATCGGCGACGACGCTCTCACGGTGTTTTCTCAGGTCTACACCTATCAACTGCCCGAGGAACACCCCCTGCGAGAGCTTGTGGCCGACCGCGTCAACGACTCTTGGTGGTATGGCAGCGCTATTCTCACCAAGGTGACGGTGATCGATATCTCCGATCGCACCAACCCTACCGCAAGCCGCGAGCTCTTCATTGAGGGCTGGTACCAGACCGCCCGTCGAGTGGACGGCACCGTCCGCGCCGTTTCCTACGGCATGATGGATATTCCCGGCCTCATCTACTGGCCTGAGCTGCCAGACGAGTATTACCAGATCGATTGGGACGACCCGATGCGCGACGTCATCTGGGACGAGGCAGCACAACGGGCCATTCGCCAAAACAACGTCACCATCTTCAACACCCCTCTGTCTGACTTTGTGCCATCCATCTACGAACGTATTGGCCAGGGTTTTGTCGAGCATCGCTTCGCCGCCGGTGGCTGCCAAAACTTCGCCATGGCCGACGACGGAATGAGTCATGGGATCAGCTCAATCCTCAGCCTCAATCTGGAAAGTCCATCATTTTCATTCGAGTCTGACCACATCGTGACAAACTGGAGCACTGTTTATGCATCCCAAGATGTGATGCTCCTCGCCGAGCCAGCCCAGGATTGGTGGTGGTATTGGAACAACGACGAGTTCCAGGAAGCCACGAATGTCCACCGCTTTGACATCTCGACGGCCGGGGTCACCACCTATACAGGCAGCGGTCGCATCGATGGTTTGACCCTCGACCAGTTCTCCTTCTCTGAGTACCAAGGCAACGTTCGCGTCGCTGCGACCACGGGCCAGTGGGGCCGTTGGTGGCTGGAAAATCCCCCAGAGCCAGAAAACCACGTTTATGTCCTCGCGGGCACCAGCAGCCTTGAGGTCATTGGCCATGTTGGCGGTATTGCGATTGGTGAGCGCATCTGGTCGTCACGATTCCTCGGAGACAAGGGTTTCTTGGTCACCTTCCGCAATGTGGATCCCCTGTGGACCATTGACCTCAGCAACCCAACAAATCCAGGCATCATTGGCGAGCTCAAAGTCCCCGGCGTCTCCACTTACATCCACCCCATCGAGGACAGTCTGTTAACCATCGGCTACGGCGGCGACGACGAGGGCATGTTCTGGTGGGCCCCGCAGATCTCCCTGTTCGATGTCAGCGACTTCGCCGCCCCCGCCGTCGATGCGACTCTGATGCTCGAGCCCCCGAGCCCCGAGGACGGCTGGAGTTACGCCTGGAGTGAGGCAATGTGGGAACACAAGGCATTCCAATATTGGAATGGCCTGCTCGCCATTCCCCTTTCGAGCTACCGTTCCTACTATGACAACGAAGGCTACTACGGTTACGAGTATTTCAGCCGTCTACAGCTCATCAATGTCGACCTCGAGGGTTCCTTGTCCCTATATGGCAGCATCGATCACTCCGACTTCTTCAACACCGACACCGAGACCTATTGGGATTGGCGGGACGTGCGCCGCAGCATCTTCATGGGCGCGAACTTCGACACCATGTTCATCTATGCCATCAGCGACCGTGGCGTCAGCGTTCACAAGGTCTCAGACATGAGTCTGGCCGCCAAGGTAGCTCTTCCAGGCACCACAGGTTATGAATATTATTGGTGGTTCTAGTCGGGCGGCAGCTACGCGCGGGCATGGCGTAGGCGCATAATCACCTCGAGAAAGGTGATTTGTCGGCGGGAAAATAGACAAGCGGCAATGCATTGCATATATGCAGGCAGGCCAAACTCTTGAATAATCGTGGTCCCATTGGTGACCAGATGTCGTGCGGTAATTAGGCCTCGCATAGTGGCCTCCTCATGCATTCGTCCCTTGGACGCAGCGCCAGCGGCATTGCAATTCTTGGGCCATTGCCAGATTAAAAAACCAATTAATAATCAACATGTTACGAGAGCGGTTGGACGTGGAATCCCAGTTCCGTGGCAAATAGTACCACATTACCTTTCGCTTTGGCGCAATGCCGAGCAGATTCAATCAGATAGCAGCGTGGTGATTCTACCCCATTGACGTTGCAAAAAGTAGCCAATCCCGGGACTTCTTTCACGGGAGCTTACGCGGGTGCCTTGAGCCGAGCCCGGACACCATCGGTGATCGCACGCTAATTCACGGGAGTTTCCGCCGGTGCCTTAAGGTGAGCCAGTACACCATCGGCGATCGCTTTGGCGGTGGTTTTCTGATAGGCGGATTGGGTCAAGAGCTTACCTTCGTGTTTATGTGACAAAAAGCCGATCTCAACCAGAATCGAAGGCATTCGTGCCCCCAACAAAACGTAGAAAAGCGAGGCCTTGACCCCGAGGTCCCGAGTTCTCGGGTTTTTCGCTTTGGCCCCTTTCATGAGGCTCCTTTGCACTCTCCTCGCCAATGCCACCGACTCGTCGGTGTTCACCTTGGTAGCGAGGTCAGCCAAGATGAGCTGCAGGTCGCTCACCTGCTCCTCGTTGGTTTGGTTTTCCACAGCTGCTAGGCGCAGGGAATAGCGATCGTCGGTGACGTTCAAATAATAGGTCTCAATACCTTGTACCATTGCGGATCTGTGGGAGTTTGCATGGATAGACACGAAAATGTCTGCGTTTGCGCGGTTCGCAAAGGCGGTACGTTCTTCAAGGGCGATGGCCTTGTCGGCAGTCCGGGTCAGACTCACCGCGACCCCCTCTTTTTTCAACAGACCTGCCACTTCTCGGCCAATCGCCAGGGTGATGTCTTTCTCGCTTGACTTGCCTGGTCCGCATGCACCCCCATCCCTGCCACCGTGACCTGGGTCGATAACAACGTGACGGCCCCCGAGTTCGGTGTCGATTGCCCCTGCTGCGGCGTCATTAGCAGTTTTGGATACAGTCGTCTTGACGACCGGAGTCTCGGCTGCATCAGGTCCTAATGGTTTCCCTGAATTGGGGGTGATCTTCGCCGCCGCGTCCGTGGCGAAGGCATCAATAACCACGCGATAGGGGTTCTCCATGGTCATCACCCGATGCTTGACCGTAGCCTCGAGGTCGAGCACCACCCGCACCGTCGCAGCCTTGTATTGACCACTGCGCACCCCCTGGAGCAACTCGTCCTGCACCACCGTTGCGGTCGCGACCTTTTTGGAAAGACGTGCCTTTTCGATGTCGACGTAAACCCGAGCAGGCTTGCCGGCACCCTCCGGCACATTCCCCGAACGGGCAAGGGCGGGTCCCGTCAGATAGACCGCGACCCGCGTGTAGTCGGGGTTGCTCCAATGTTTGATGCTGGTCACTTCGGGTATCGGTCCCCTGTCGTCGCGGCGACCGACCATTTTCCCCGTGGTCTCCTCTTCTTCCACCTCTTCCTTCGCAACTGGTACGTCGGACAACTCTTTGGCCAGAGCAGCCGCTTGGCTGCTCATGTCGCCATTGGCATAGCTGCTCAGAATCTCCCGGACAGCTCGCGCCGCCGCCCCACGGTCTTTCACATGGTACAAGAACAACTGCGACCGTTGCCACAACGCATCATCGGCAAGATTGCTGTTGGGATAGAGGTGCACCACCCTCTCGTAGCCTGCCAAAGCCTGGTCTAGGTCAGATTCGCGCCGGGACACCCGCCAAAGATCGCTCCAGAGCTCTGCGGCGGTGTAAATTGCGGAGGGCGCTTCCGGGGCTTCGGGGTACTGCCCTGTCAAGTCAGCGAACGCGGCAATCACCTTGAGCCAGTTGTGGCGATACTGTTGCCGCTCCTTTTTGTCCTTGAGGGCAAAATACTGACCACGGGCACCCTCATAAGCTTTTCGCGACGCAGAGCTCCCAGCAACCGAAGGAGCGGCAACCATAGAAATCACGGTCGCAACCGCAAGTGTTTTGCCTAAAGAGCTCATGACCACAACTCAATTGCCAAAGCGGATTGGCAACCTCTTTTTGTCTACCCCACCCTGCCCTTATCTCCCAGAAACGGGCATCTATTTCGTCCGATCGGCCCAACCTCATCAGGCACGCTCCAGACGACCTCCATTGTCTTGAGGCTGTCCTGTCGCTATATCCGCCTGACACCTGATCCCCAGGCATCTGGCAGCATCACTTACGATTGCGGTTGATCCACCATGAATCACATCGCCTCTTGGGTTCTCGCCCTGTCAATCATTGCGCCCGTTTCAACAAGGGCCGACAGTGCCAAACCCTCGGCCCCGGACGGGATTCTGCGAACCACGCCCTACGACATCGATGCGGTCGTCGACACCACCTATGGCGTCGGCGCGGCACTGTTGTTTGGCGCCATGGCTGCCTATTCGGGCGAGCAACCGTTTTCCGCACACTGTGCCAGGCTCGGCTCGGGTCGCTGTGACCCCGATGACCTCTTTGGCATCGATCGCTATGCGGTAGGCAAGAGCTCGACTGCCTGGGACCAGTACTCAAACATCGCCGAATTGACCGCCATTCTCGGCCCACTCGCCTTTGATGGCCTCGATGTCCTCTTTTCTCACAGCACCGCCCCATGGTCCGATTGGGGCACCGACGTTCTGGTCATGGCCCAGGCGCAGTTGACCGCGGGCATCGCCAACTATGGGCTCAAGCTCTCGGTCGGCCGTCCGCGTCCTCGCCAGTATCGTTCCAACACCTACAAGGCCGTCGCCGAGAGCGAACTGTCTTTCCCCAGCGGCCACACGGTGGCCATCAGCGCCGGTGCCACGGCATTCGCCTACACTTATTGGCTACGCAACCCGAGCTCCTCCTCACGCTATTGGGTCGCCCTCGCCTGCGGTGCCCTCTCCCTTTCCGGTGGTTGGGCCCGTGTGGAAGCGGGCAAACACTTCCCAACCGACGTTGTCGCCGGCCTGGCCCTTGGTGCCATGAGCGGCGTCCTCGTGCCGTGGCTGCATCGCCGCGAAGAACTCGGTGGCGCGACCTTGGTGCCCGCGGTCACCTCCGACTCGGCGTCTGCGAGCCTCATCTGGCGACTATAAAAGACTCACCCCCTACTTCGGGTTCTTCTTCATGAAGTCGAGCATAAATGCTGCAAGCTTCTCGGCACCCTCGAGGGTCATGGCGTTGTACAGTGACACGCGAATGCCACCGACGCTGCGGTGGCCCTTGAGGCCGATGAAGCCGGCTGCCTTGGCGTCAGCAATGAGTTTCTTCTCGAGATCTTCCGTGGGCAGGCGCATGGTGATGTTGGCCCACGAGCGGGACGCTTGTTGCACCGTGCCCTTGAAGTAGTCGCCGTGTTGGTCGATGAGGCCGCCGATAACGTCCTTCTTCTTGGCGTTCACCTTCTCAATCGCAGACACGCCCCCCTGCTTCTTCACCCATTCAAGGACCAGCTTGACGATGTAAACGGCGAAAGCTGGCGGCGTGTTGTATAGCGATTTTTCCTTGGCGTGGGTCTTGTAGTTGAGCATGGTGGGAATACTGTCGGGACACTTCGCCAGCATCTCGTCGCGAATGATCACCGCGGTGCAACCGGCCGGGCCGATGTTCTTCTGGGCACCAGCGTAGATCACGCTGAACTTGCCGAAGTCGCGCCGCCGCGAAAGGATGTCGCTCGACATATCACAGATGAGCGGCACGTCGGTGTCGGGCATGTCCTGATATTGGGTGCCTGCGATGGTGTTGTTCGAGGTAATGTGCAGGTACGCCGCGCCGTTGGGCGCTTTGATATCCTTGGGAATGTAGGAGTACTTGTCACCCTTGCTCGAGGCAACCACTTCCACCTTGCCGAGCTTCTCCGCTTCCTTGATGGCCTTGGCCGACCAAGTGCCGGTGTCGACATAAGCCCCAACTTTGCCTTGGGGAAGAAAGTTCATCGGTATCATGGAGAACTGAGTCGACGCGCCACCGCCCAAAAACAGAACATGATAGTTCTCGCCAACACCCATGAGCTCACGCATGAGGCTAATGGCCTGGTTGTTAATATCCTCGTACTCGGGGGAGCGATGTGAGATCTCCAAGATGCTCATGCCCGTGCCGCGATAGTCGAGCAGCTCCTCTTGGGCAACCTTGAGTACTTCTAGGGGAAGTGCAGCAGGACCGGGACCAAAGTTAAAAACGCGTTTTACCATGTCGAGCTCCAGGGTCGTCTACGCTCCTGCGTGCCGACCGTAGGTTTGGGTTCAATTTTGAATTCGTTCTTTCGTCATGTAACGTCACGTGACGTCACGTGGTCACGCCATCGCACTCATTTGTTCTTGGCAACAAATTCACCAATGAGCTTGTCGACCATGATGCCGATCCGAGCCATGTTCTCCGTGGTCGACGCGCCAATGTGCGGCAGAAACAGGGTGTTCGGTGCCTTGAAGAGTGGCGACTCGCCCGGTGGGTCTGAGTTCCACACGTCGGTGGCATAACCGCCAAGCTTGCCACTCTCGAGGGCCATCACGACATCCTCTTCAACAATAAGCTTGCCGCGGGCAGTGTTGATGAGGAATGCACCATCTTTCATCTTGGCGATGGTGTTCTTGTTGATGATGCCCTTGGTCGCATCGAGCAGCGGCATGTGCATCGAGATGTAATCCGATTGGGCAAGGGTCGCGTCCATGGTCGGGACGATCTCTGCAAAGTCGGTGAAGGGCACATCTGGGTGCCAACCGAGGACGCGCATGTTGAATGCCTTGGCACGCACGGCGAGTGCGAGGCCAATGCGGCCGAGCCCAAGGATGCCGAGGGTCTTGCCACCGAGCTCCGTGCGCTTGATCTCTTTCTTGAGCCATTTGCCCTCACGCATCGATTGGTCGGCGCGACAGATGTGATTCGGCAAGCCAATCATCATGGCAAAGGCGAGCTCGGCAACGGCGTTGCTCGAGGCGTCGGCGGTATTAAAAACTTTGATACCTCGCTGTGCCGCGTAGGGCTGATCGACATTGTCCAGTCCAACACCCCCACGGATGATCAGCTTGCAGCTCTTGGCACCGTCGAGGTACTCCTTGGTCGCCTTGGTCTTGCTGCGAATCAAGATCACCTCCGCTTCGCCAACGCGCCCCGAGTTGTCGGTTACTTCGCCATGCTTTGCGAGCTTGGAAGGAAGGTCTGGGCCAAATGCATCGGAAATGAGGATCAGCATGCTTGTCTCCGTTGGGTTCTCTACCACCTACGAAATCTTGAGAAATCCACAGGCGGAACATATGAAATTGCGAGCAAAACTCAACCCCCATCGACTTCGGGGACCGCACTTGTGACATTTGTCATTCCCCGAAACGTTTGCTCAATAAGATGCTTGCCAACAGTAGCCTGACCTGGCCGAAAGAGTATATAATCCGGCGCAATTCTATAGAATTGCAGGGAGGCTGCGATGTCATCAGGGCCAGGCGAAGTTGGGAAAATCATCATCCGACGTGGAGTCGAATTCGAGCGCGATCTTCACAACGAAGATGTCTTTCGCTGGCTCGAAGCTGCAGGCGGTGAGCTCGAGTCCCGCGGCATTGCGGTGAAACTGACGGGCACCAAGACACGGGTGGTCAAGAACGCCAAAGACCTCCTCGCCTACGCCAAAGAAATCGAGGGCATCTCCAGGACAGCGAAGACCCTTGCGGGTGATAGCACCTCTAAGACAACGATGACCCTTGCGGATCTCGTTGAAGTGATCGACGACATTGTCAAAGAGAATTCCCACGTCGCGCCCGATGACAACACCATCGACCTGCGTGAGAATCAAGACCTGGCGAAGAACCTCAAGCTCTACGACGGCCGCGCCAACTACGCTGGTACCAACAATCTCGATGGCCTACGCGACGGCACGATGGTGGACGTACGGGGGTACCGCTTCGGCGACCTTTTCCTCAAGAAGGCCGCAATGAAATTCGCCATGAAGAAACTCCTCGAGATCTACGAGGAGAAGGTCAACGATCCCGAGTACGGCGGCACACTGGTGTTCGGCAAATATGGCAAAAAGCTTCCCGTCGACGGCAAGCTAGGAAAGCTCGCCTCACTGGGCCGCGCCGAGCACTGGATCAAGCGGGTTCAGGATGACAAGCGCAAGTTCACCCATTGGGAAGAGCGCGCGACGTCCTTGTACAACAACGTGCAACAGTTGCGCGCGAAGTATCCAGATTTCGACGCACAGATTGAGGCGCTCACCGAAGCCAAAGGCGGTATTCCCCTATCCTCAACAAACGACAACGCGATCCAGGTGCTCGACGATGGTGCCGAGGCTTTCAAAAACCAATTCGAACACGTGAAGAATGCAGAGCACAGCATTCGGATCATGAGCTGGGCCTTTTATAACGATTACACAGGCAACAGGATGGCCAACTTGCTGTGCGAAAAAGCCCGGGAAGGCAAGACGGTGCAAGTCATGGTTGATGGTCAGGTCGCCAAACAAGAGGGCCATCATGAGATGTTCGACCGGATGCAGAAAGCTGGCGTGCAAATCATCGGCTACCGCAATCCCGATCGGCCCTTCGATGGCAACCATCGCAAGATCTTCATCGTCGACAATAAGGTGGCCCAGATTGGCGGCATGAACACGGGCGACATGTACAGCCGTCTCAGCCTCGACCCCCACACACCGAAGTTCCAGGACACCAATATCGAGATCAAAGGCGGCGGCGTCGACAAGATCGCCGAGCTATTTAAACACGCCTGGAATACCCAGATCGGTCTGCGCAAAGGGCGCAGCGATGAGTTCGCGTTCGAGCTTGGTGCGAAACCACAGCGCATCGGGTCTATCACCCCCTTTGATTGGAACGGCACCCAGCCAACTTCCACCGAGAAGACCTGGATCATCGATCACATTCCCGGTGAAGATGATGCCAACATCATGAATTCGATCCTGCTCAATATCGAGCACGAGACGACTTCTATCGACATCTCCCAGGCCTATTTCTTCGACATGCCGCCCATCCAAGACGCGCTCAAGCGAGCCATCAACCGCGGTGTGAAGATTCGCATCCTCGGCAACGGTTATCAGAGCATGGACGATCCGCAGCTGGCCGGTCTCATGCTTCAAGCCATGCATGATCTCGAAAAAGAGGGAGCAGCATACGCTCGAGAACATGAGGGCATCGCGAATCCAGTGGAGATCTACCTCAAGCAGGGCGACGTTCGGGCTCTCGGGCCCGATGGTAAACCCGTGCACGGAGCTGGTGCTCTGGCCGACACCGCCCACAAGAAGATCTGGGTGTTTGGCGGTCACAAGGATTCCGGTGCGGCTCGGACACTGGTTGGTAGCTGGAACCTCCATCCGCGTTCCAACTCGTTGGAGTGCGAAGCCATCGCCATGGTCGAAAGCGACATGGCCAAAGCGGACCAAGAGCAAAACACAGCCCGGACCATGACCGCCTCATTGGAGCGCGACTACAGCCAGGCCCAACGCGTGAGCGGCAATGACATGCTGGAGATGTACTCACCCGAGATGCGACAATTGGAATCCCGCCTGCTCAAACTCCTCTGGAACAACCTGTAGCTCCGGCTGCGCCGCCATCACTGCGACCTGCCCTAGCTCGCACCCAAGAACAGCCCGCACTCGGGGCACTCATTGGCGTTGTCAGCGATGGGGGTGCCGCAAGCAGGACACCTGTCATCGGCGAGGAGCTGGGGTTCTGCGCCCTCCCCTACCATGAGGCCTTCGAGCTCCAATCCCTGCTGCGCCCGATGGTGAAAGCTCCGCGCGGTGTCGCCGAGGCGTTGCGCTTCCACCATCAAGAAGAACCGCGCGTGCATGCCGGGATCGACCTCGGTGTTCTCCGCCTCACCCGAGATGACCGATGGAATACCGTCGTTGGAAAGAACCCGCTGCGCTTCCCGCAGAGCCACGTGGTTGCCCACCATCACGGCGTGCAGCTCTTTGCCTTTGAGCGCGCGCGCCATCGCCTCGGGTGAGGCGAGGATATCCTCGTCGGGAATGGAGCCGACGAGATCAACCTCGCAGTTGGCACAATGGATCACACCTTCAAGAAACTCGGAACGGCATACTGGGCAATACATGGGAGTCGTTATGCAGCTAGCCCCTTCCCTTGTCTAGAAGCTTTTTGAGGCGGTCGATCTCGGCGAGGGCCTCCATGGGCGTCATGTTCATTGGATCGAGGGCGGCGACCGCTTCCTCGACCTCGGAGGGCTCGTTTCGCGATCGCACAAACAGGCTCAATTGTGTTCCCTGCTCGCCTCGAGTCTGCGACCAACCAATGGCCGGCATGCCCTTCTCGTCAAGCTTGCCGGCCTCGAGGTTGGCCAAGATCTCCCGCGCCCGTCGCAACACGCTCTCAGGTAGGCCCGCCAAACGTGCCACCTGAATGCCGTAGCTGCGATTGGCCGCACCTTCGACAAGCCGCCGCAAAAACACAACCCGATCATCCTGTTCTTTGACCGCCACTGAAAAATTGACGATGCGCGGGCGATCCAGGGCGAGGTCTGTGAGCTCGTGATAGTGGGTGGCGAACATGGTGCGGCACCCCGCCCGGTCGTGCAGGTTCTCGGCGACCGCCCAGGCGATGGAAACACCGTCGAAGGTGCTGGTACCCCGGCCGATCTCATCGAGGAGCACCAGACTATGACGGGTCGCGTGCTCAAGGATCGACGCAGTTTCGATCATCTCCACCATGAAGGTCGATCGGCCGCGGCCGAGATTGTCGGCCGCACCGACACGCGTGAATACACGATCGCAAGACCCCACCGTCGCGCTCTTCGCCGGTACAAAGGTGCCCATGTGCGCCATGATCGTGATCAACGCCGCCTGACGCATGAGGGTGCTCTTGCCCGCCATGTTGGGGCCGGTGAGAATCATTAGTTGCTCGGTGTCGGCGTCGAGAGAAATGTCGTTGGGCACAAAACGCTCACCACCGGGCATCAATCGTTCGAGCACAGGGTGACGGCTCTCTCTGAGATCGAGAAATGGCTCCTCGACAAGCACTGGACGAGTGTACCTGCCCTCTTGAGCGACCTGACCGAGACTGGCGAGGACATCGGTTTCGGCGAGCAACCGCGAGATCGCGCGCACCCTTGAAATCTGGGCACCAACCTTGGCCACGAGCTCGTCGAAGAGAACCTGCTCACTCGCCTTGCGCCGCTCATCGGCACCCAAAACCTTGTCCTCGTACTGTTTGAGCTCGTCGGTGATGTAGCGCTCGGCGTTGACCAGAGTTTGTTTGCGAACATAGTGGGCCGGCACCTGACCAGCGCTGGCGTTGGAGACCTCGATGTAATAGCCAAACACCTTGTTGTAGCGCACCTTGAGCTTGGCAATGCCGCTCTTCTCACGTTCCCGTTTTTCTAGATCGTCGAGAAAGCCGTGCCCCTCGGTGGACAAGGAGATCAGCTCGTCGAGGTTCTCGCGATAACCACGTTTGAAAATACCGCCATCGAGGTGGGAGGTGGGCGGCTCGTCAACCAGCGCCCGCTCCAGAAGCTCGTGAGAT
>Ga0156517_1123_pt8 | contig 13034 bp, 10 predicted proteins | sample RifOxyB3_FD_111912 | JGI IMG/M metagenome (GOLD analysis project Ga0156517, IMG submission 111912) | Deltaproteobacteria bacterium RIFOXYB12_FULL_58_9 | reverse complement strand
CTGTTACCCGTCCCGCCGTTCGTGGCCGAGATCGTGCCCGTCGTGTTATTCTTGGTCCCCGCTGCGGTGCCGCTCACGGTGACGTTGAAGGTGCAACTAGCCAGTGCGGCAAGAGAACCGCCGCTCAGCGCGATGGTCGACGGTGCGGTCGTTGTCACGGTACCGCCGCACTGGGAGGAAGATCCTCCTATGACCTCCACCCCCGCAGGCAGACTGTCGCTGAAAGCCATGCCCGTGAGAGTTGTCGTGGAGTTGGGATTGGTCACCGTGAAGCTGAGCGTCGTCGACGCCGAGGTGAGGATCGGCGTAGCGGCGAACGCCATGGAAATGCTTGGCGGCGCCAGAACGGTCAGTGAATCGGTGCCGTATCCCCCCGCGCTCTTGTTTGGGCTGCTTTCATTGGAGTCGATGTAGTCGCTGACGTTGTCGAAGACCCCGCCTGCCGTACCTTTGATGTCTACCCAAACGCTGCACGTTCCCGCTGCCGCCATGTTCGCCCCGGTCAGCGATATGACGCTCGTGCCTGAGGTGGCGGCGACTACACCGGTCGTGCAATTGGTGCCCGCATTCGAGGGCGTGGCAACGATCAGGTCTGTCGGCATCGTGTCGGTGAACGTTACCCCGGTGATTGGCAGGGCGCTGTACGGGCTCGATGCGGTGTTGCTGAGCGCAAAGGTTAGGGTCGAGGTATCAGTGTTCCGTCTGACGGGATCCGTGCCGAACGACTTGCTCATCGACGGCGGCGGGGTGTACGAGCAGCCCGTGAACACGAAGTTGTCATAGTGCAGCGATCCGCCGAGTCCGTCAGTATTGGCGCCAGTTGCTCTGAATCTGACCGTCGTGTTGCCGGTAGTACTGGTGAGGCCAGTGAAATCAATCACATGCTGTGTAAACGCAGCGGCCGGGTTGGTAACCGTCAAGATGTCGGTGAAACCGGATCCAGCGTCGTACGACACCACGAGTTGGGTGGGACCGTTTGCAGCGCCATCATTGGCAACGTAGAAGCTCATCGACACGTTGGAGTAGTTCTTGGTTTGCAGGACGATGTTGACGTACTGCTGGTTGACGGTCTTGTATCCGTACGTCCTCCAGGACGTGGTGTCACCCTGACCGCCGGTCGTTACGATGGCCGTACTGGCTGGCAGCAGGGCGGACAGGGTCGCAGTTGCGACGTTACCGGCCTTGGTCGTGGGTATGCCACCAGCCACATCGGGCGGATTCGCGGCCGTTCCGACCGGAACCGTCCAGCTCGCCATCGTGCCATTCGTGCAGGCCACAACGGTCGCACTGACGACCAGGTCATCGGTCGCACTGTTGCCCGTGTCCGTTGTGCCGTTGATGAAGAGGTGGTCGGTGGTGCTCGTGTAAGTGCCAACCGCAGGGGCTGTCACGTCGACCTTGATCGTGCAACTGTCGCTTGGAGAGAGCGTGCCGTTGGAGAAGCTTATGGAGCCGGCGCCCGCTGTCGGCGAAAAGGTCGGCGTTCCGCAGCCGGTTGTTGACGCATTGGGAGTGGGTGCGATGACCATCGTGGCCGGGAACGTCTCGGCAAAGTTCACCCCGGTGATGTTGGAGGTCCCGGGATTCGTGATCCGAATGTTCATTGTCGAGGTTGCACCCGGGACAATGGCGTCGGCCACGAACGTCTTGTTGATGCCCACCCCGGATGCGGAGAGGACATAAACGCTGCGCGACGCAACCTCGTAGTCGCCGTTGTAGTGGAAGCTGCTCCCCGAAAAGTCATAAATCAGGGTCGACATCGTCTCCGGGTTGGCAGCACCAACGCCGAGGACCTTGATGTGGTAGGTGACCTCAATGGAACCGCCGACTTTGCCGTCATCGTGACAGGAGCGATAGTTGGGGCTGTCCGGATCGTTTTCCCACGAACAGGCGTCCCCGTAGGCCAGATCGCTGGGGTTTGCGACATAGGCGGACGTGTCAGCCGAGTAGATCGTTTGAACCGACAGCATTTGGAAGATCGTGTTGGGTAGCGTTAGGAAGCTCTCGGCCTGTTGGTATCCCTGAGTCGCCGTCGCCCCGATCAGCCGAATGTAGTAGCTGTTACCCACCAGCAGGGTCATGGTCCCGCCATTCGGAACCGACGTCAGCGTGGGGATGGTCTCGCCGACCTTCAGGTCTGACACGGAGTTGCGGGCCTGTGATACCAGGTGTTCGACGTAGATCTCACGGGGCCGAGGCGTCGTAATGGTGGTCCCCGGTACAGTCGACGTCACCTCGACGTAGTATCGGGCCTTGTGATCGTAGGCGCTCCCGCTGCGGGTCACCTCCACTTCGAAATAGAAGTCCTGACAGGATCCGGCCACCAACGTAGCCACGGAAAGCACCGAATTGGTACCGGGACGCAACTTGATATACGTGTCCGTGGTATCCCACTTGAACGTGGCTGTCACATCCGTCGCGGGCGCATCGCCGGTGTTGCAGACGCGCGCGCCAGTCGGAAAGTGGTTCGGACCAACGTTCGGGTTGTTGCTGTCGAGACCAACGACGTTCCAGGTTGTCGGTGTGACCGAAAGGCTGGCCGCCGCCCATGCCGGGGACGCAGCCACCAAGACCATTGTGAAGACCAGCGCACGGAATACTCTGTCGATCTTCATGGACTACCTCTTCTCCATCGTGTCGTCGGCTGCCTCGTTGGCGCCCTTTTGGATGCTGCCCTCGGCGCCGAGCAGGTTGAATTCTACCCGACGGTTGTTCGCTCTGCCACGCTCAGTCTTGTTGCTCTCGATGGGCTTCGTGGGGCCGAAGCCCTTGCCGATCAGGCGCTCGGCCGGCACGCCCTTCTTCACCAGGAATGCGACCACCGAGTTGGCCCGGTCTTGCGACAGCTTGGTGTTGTATTCAGCACTGCCGCGATCGTCGGTGTGCCCTTCCACAGAGACCATGCCCACCTCGGGATGCGCCAGAACGACCTGGGCAACGTTCTCGAGCAGCGGATAGGATCGCGTCTCGATCACCGCCATCGCGGTCTTGAAGTAGACGCGGTCCAGGATCTCGATCCTGTCGGCCGTGATGGTCACGAGCTGCTTGGCCTTGCATCCGTGGTTCTCGATCGTGCCCGGCTCGTCCGGACAATTGTCCAGACGGTCGATGACCTCATCGGCATCGCGGTCGGGCTCGGGGCAGCCGGCGTTCGTCAACGGGCCTGGCTCCTTCGGACACTTGTCGAGGCGGTCCACGAGGCCGTCGCCGTCGGTGTCCACGTCCGGACAGCCGTTGTTCTCTCTAGGGCCCGGCTCTGCTGGGCAGCTGTCCAGGCGGTCCACGAGACCGTCACGGTCGGTGTCTACGTCCGGACAGCCCTGGTTCTCCTTGGGCCCCGGCTCGTTGGGGCACTTGTCATCCACATCAAGAACGCCGTCGCCGTCGTGGTCCAGGTCGGGGCAGCCGTCGTCGTCTTGGAAGCCGTCTTTGTCCTCGGGCTCGTCCGGACACTTGTCGAGGCGGTCGATGAGGCCATCGTGGTCGCGATCCGTTTCGGGACAACCCAGGTTATCCTTGGGCCCGGGTTCGGTTGGGCATTTGTCGTCGACATTCTTGATGCCGTCGTTGTCGATATCGTCGTCCACCATGCCTAGACGAACGCCGGCAAAGGCTCGCCAATCGGGCGTCCCGAAACCTCTCGAAAGACCAAACGACGTTCCCGCAAACACCAAGACCGGGCCAAGGTCGTAGTTGCCCTGGAGCACGATCTCCAGCGGCGATTGATTAGAGTTCTTCCACGGCGCGGCCGCGGCGACGCCGCCGGAGACGAGGGCGTCGACCTCGACGGGTGAGCCCCGTTCGGGCCCGAACGGCACTTGGTAGCCGACGCCTGCCCGGTACAGGATCTCGTCCGCGACTTCCTGATTGAGCATGGATTGGTTCTTCCTGAGAAGGTATCCGAGGTTCGCCGCGAGCTTCACGTTCCCGAGAGAGCGTGACGCGGCGAGCTCCGGGCCAAACGTTGGACCCTTGTTTCCGCGATAATCTTTGGCCATGCCCGAAGGAACCGTGAAGGTCGGCAGGATTGCGAAGTCGACGCCGACCTCCTCGGCTTCGAGCAGCTGGATCTTCGGCACGATCCGAACATCGCCAAACCCCAGATTCGAAAGGCTGGCCAGGACTGCCGTGCCGGTAGTGTGTTGAATCGAGCCGCTGCGGTCCTGGTACGCGATGAAAGGGATCTCAGCGCCCACCTGGACAATCTTCCAAACGCCGACGGTTGCCATGAGCGCGCCGTCCAGGCGCGAGTGCACCAGAGCCGCAATTCGCTTGCCGGTATCGAGATCGTACACGACGAGCGGATCGTCGGCGTAGTTGAGCCAGAGACCGGTGTCCCACGACAAGAACGGAAGCACGGTGCCTGATTCCGCCGCCTGCACGCCTTGGCGATCCAAGGAGATCCGCAGACGCTCGACCGGAATGCTTCGATTCTCGGTGAGTTGTGCGGCAGCGTGTCGTGGCGCGAAGACGATGAGCATCGCAATCAGCGCGATTGAAGCATCAGAACGGAGACGACAAACAAATCGGTATCGACCAGACATTCAGCGTGTTCCTTGGACTGGAGGACTCTCGTTCCCAGACTCGTATCACCGGGTCCGTCGATACCTCAGTCCAGCCTTCGGCCGCAACCAAAAAGGATGGCACTCAGGAGTTCAGCATCAGCGGCCGCCCAAAGTCGGCCAGCCTGGCCGGTGCCGTCGTGCCGCCGGCCGGACATACCAATGCCCTGGTGGACGGGACCGAGTTGTATAGCTGTGAGAATCCGCCCACCTCTGGGGCGTGGCGGCACGCTTGGGGTCTGCTCAGGTCGAGTAGGTAGGCGCCCTCGTTGCCTCGGGCGCCTCTCACGGAACCGTGCTTGTGCTGTGCACACGGCTCTTCGGGGCGACAGGTTGCCAACATCCGTTGGCGATTCTGGTTGTGACGTGCTCAACCGGACACTCCCCGATTTCGGCAGGCTCTATCGGCCGATCTGATTGCCGATCTCAGAACAGCTCACACGGGAGTAGCCAATCATGCGGCAGTAGGCATCATTGACGTTGAGGAAACACCCCTCCATGTCGATGGCCCCAAAGCCGTCCATGGCAGAACGGATGATGGTGGCGGCTTCGTCCTCCCGCCCTATTCCTGCAGAAACGCTGCTTTGAGGGCTTGTGCGTGCAGTCGACTCCCCAGCTTGGTCTCTCTGCCTCTGTCTAGCCACGTCAACACTACGGTGCATGAATGCCGGCTTCTCGCACAACCACCGGGCGATGTTTCTGCGTGATCTCCTCAAGCTGACGTGTTGTGAGGCCGCTGGACGGGCTGACGGTCACCGAAGCCTCTTTGCCAGACTGCATTTCTTTGGCGGTGACGTGTACAACACCATCGGCATCAATTGTGAAAACCACGTCAACATACACCTGGCCCACAGGTTTGCGGGGGAGCCCCCCGAGCGTGAACCTCCCGAGGTGTGTATTTTGGCTGACGAGCTTGGATTCTCCTTGGTAGACCTCGATGTTGACGAAGTCCTGATCGTCGCGGGTGGTGGCGAATACTTTTCGCTCGCCGGTGGGAATCGTCGTGTTCTTCGGGATGACGATAGACATCTCGTCCTCAACGACCCGAATGCCCAACGAATGGGGCGTCACGTCCAGGAGCACGACTTCGCTCAGCTCACCGGTGATGATAGCGCCTTGTGTCGCCGCGCCCACGGCCACAATCTCGTCGGGGTTTACGCCCTTGGACGGCTTCTTTCCAAAGATCGCTTCGGCTTTTCGTTGAACGGCGGGCACTCGCGTCATACCCCCGACCAGAAGCACCTGGTCTATCTGTTCCGGTTTGGTGTGCGCGTCCTCCATCGCAGTGCGGCAAGGAATTTCCAACCTCTCAACCAGAGGTGCCGTGAGCTGGTCGAAAAGCTCACGCGATAGCCCGTCATGTTGAAGATGGAGCGGGCCCGCTGGTCCAACGGAGACAAAGGGCAGGTTGATGGCCGCGACCGGAGCGTTGGAAAGCTCTTTCTTGGCCGTTTCACACGCGTCACGCAGACGCTGGAGAGCACAAGGGTCCTTGGTGAGATCGGTCCCGTGTCGGTCCATGAAGTCCTTCACCAGATACCTGACCAAACCCTGATCAAAGTCGTCGCCGCCCAAGAACGTATCCCCGTTGGTCGCCAAGACCTCGAACACGCCGTCCTCAAAACGCAGAATGGTGATGTCAAACGTGCCTCCTCCGAGGTCGAATACCGCCAGGACTTGGTTTTTCTTGTCCTTGTGCGCCCCATAGCCCAAGGCTGCCGCCGTTGGCTCGTTCAGGATCTTCTTGACGTCGAGCCCAGCAATCTTTCCCGCAGCTCGCGTTGCCTGACGTTGGCTGTCGTCGAAGTAGGCCGGGACCGTGACAATTGCCTCGGTCACTTCTTCGCCGAGGTAGTCCTGGGCATAGTCCTTCATCTCTTTGAGAATCAGGGCGGAGATTTCCTGCGGGCCATACTCCTTGTTGTCGATGCGGATCCAAGCATCACCGTTCGCCGCCGCGACGATCTGATAGGGGCTGGTCTTCTTGAGCTCAACGAGTCGCTCAGAATCCGCCTTGCGCCCCATGAGACGCTTTATCCCGTGGACGGTGCGCGTCGGGTTCGTCACTGCTTGGCGCTTGGCACTTTCACCCACCAGGCAATCCTCGTTCGTGAATGCGACGACCGAGGGAAGAATGCGATTTCCTCTCTGGTTGTGGATGACCGTGACGTGGTCACCCTCGACAACGGCGACACATGAGTTTGTCGTGCCGAGGTCGATTCCAACGATCTTCCCCATGTCAGTGCCCTCCCCCTGTCGCTGTCAAGATCCGTGAGAAAATCCCACGTGAACGGCGTCCCTCTTCGTGGAAGGCCCGGACCTCCTGAACGGCCTCGATGTGTTTGTCATCCAAGCCGAGAATCTCCTTGTACCGTGCGACACATTCCTCAATCTTCCCTGACACCTTCAACCGCCGCGCTTCAGCAACGAGAAGCCAAATCTTGGCCTTCGTGTTCCCGGGCTCGATGTCGAGCGCTTGTTTGAACAGGTCTATGGCTTCGCCATGCCGGCCGTGGGCAATGTGATTGAGCGCCTCTGACACCAAAGGAGCGACCAAGACAGGTTGATGGCCATGTTCAGTCTGTTCAACATCCGCAAACAAGTCGTCTGCGTCGAGCGAGCTGGGGCTGGACACTCGCGGAGCGTGCATTGATGCAACAGGCGCGGCTGACGCTAGTGGTGGCTCGCTTTCTGCACGGCCCACCGAGCCGGCGGGCTTACCCATCGAGTTCTTGTACCGTTCGATGCTGACCTGGTCGGACAACTTGCTGTACGACTGCTTCAGAATGATGAAGACTTCGGTGGCTACCGCGCGGATCTCGCGGTCGGCGTAACGGGCATAGAGATCGGGATGGTACTCCTTTGAGACACGCAGGAATGCCGCTCGTGTCTGAGGAGCATCCGCATTCGAGTCCAGGCCCAGGACGCCGAAGCAATCCTTCTCCTTCAACGACGCAAGCTCCCCGCCCAGTCGTTGCAGGACATCATCTTCGTTCGGCCTTCGCTTCGGCGTGGCAGCGGGATCGAGTCGTTTGACGACTCGCGCTACATCGGCGGTGACCGACTTGTTTTGCGCTTTGACCTGCTTCGGGATCTCCGGACGGCTGGCAGTGTCGATGATGGTCTGAACCATTTGCGCCTGTTCTGGCGTCAGACGCACGAATTCCACTCCGAACCCAAATGGACGGCCGTCAACACCAGCGCGCTCTGGCGAAACGATGTGAGCGACCCTGCCCTCTACTCGGACGCTCGATCCGTCAGGACCACGGAGGCTGAGCTCCAGACTGCTGTGGAGGGGTGGTGGTGAGCCCGTTTGAATGAACGCCCCACCGATGCTAATGTCTTTGGTTTGGAGCTCAACGGCATGCCCCCAGATCTCGCAGAGTATGCGCGCCGGAAGTGTCGCCTCCACCCGTGGGCACGCTCGAACAGGTTCAACTCGTGTCGGTCGTTCCGCACGAGAACCTAGTAGATGTTGCTTGACCGCGTCGAGGATCGCGCCGTTAGACCACGGTTTGGCGATGACAACGTGGGCCACGCCCGTCGCGATCAACTCCCGGCCAAGCTCCTCAGAGACATTTCCTGACACGGTTATCCGCGGCAAACCCGGTGCTCGCTGGCGAATTTGTTTCATCAACTCGATCCCGTTCGGACCTGAACCAAGATTGCAGTCGCAGACAACGGCGCAGATATCCGAGCGCTCGGCCAAGCACGTCACGGCCTCGGCGTAGTCGCTGGATTGAACCACCTCGAACTCGGGGCCCAGCTCACGAGCCAACGCCTTGCGGATCATGGCGTCGTCGTCGACGATCAGAACACGCCCTTTGGCATCAGACTTTGTCATCGTTTCGATTCCTCCCCTTGCTGTCTCCCGCACAGAGACATATGGCCAAACACCGGCCGGGGACAACAGCAACCATTCTCTTGCTACGCCCTGGGATCTACCGTCACGAGCCAGGTGGCCTGCGGAGCAGCTCCCTCAAGCCTCAGAGTCGCATGTGGCCTGGCAGGTTATTGCAGAATCGCCATCCTTGCACGAGACTGCTGCGGGCTCTTCGGCCTTTGGCTGGCTGCCCTGGAGCGCCAGAGTTGCCACAACGAACGCCGGTGCCCCCATGAGTCCGCTCCCCGCCAATGCTTTTCAAGAAGTGCCTGGCCAGTAATGCGAAGTTATCACTACGTGTTTAACCGACGCAAGGCAGTCCACTCTTGCCCGAATGCCCCGGAAACAGGACGCCCAACGTGTGCTCAAGAATCTCGGCAGGCGCGTTGCAGAACTACGCACGGCCAGAGGCTTCACGCAGGAGCGCTTCTCCGAGAGAGCCGGCTGGACGCCGCGATACCAACAGTTCATCGAGTCAGGCAGGGCCAACCTGACCGTGGCTTCTCTGGTCACCCTCGCGAATCTGCTTGGCGTGCAGGCCAACGATCTTCTGGCCGCTCCGGCCAGTCGAGAAGTGGCAAAGGGCCGCCCTCCCAGACGCCTGCTGTAAGCTCGACAGCTTCGGGCCGTTCAAGAACAACGGCAGCTCGCTGGGGAAAGAAGCCAGTCTCCGAGAGGCCCGCTGATCGACTCCCCGGGCTTGACCACGCATGGGGAGACCAGCGTGCTCTCCACCATCACGGGAGTGGAGGAACGTCGAAGAACCGTGGGGCAATCCGGTCCCTGGCAACGATTACACCTGGCAACGATTCAGTTGACCACCAGGGCACCGAAGAGTACATTTGATCTTGCCCGCTCCGAAAGGGGTGGTGTCTCTAAGTTCCCCGCTGTCCGTAACACGACGGCGGGTTTTTTTTGATGCCCACCGCAACCACCATCGAACGTGTGACCTGTTTCATCGACGGCGGCAATCTTTTCGGTCACCTACGCGACACCTTTGGAGGTGGCAAGGTCAACTTGCCGAAGCTCTGCGGCGAGATGGTCGGCCCCACGCGCAAGTTCAGTCAGTGGAGATTCTACGGGGCGCCGCTCCCGCAGGGGGGCGACTGTCGCCGAGCAAGGGAGCTATGCCGGCCAGCAACGCTTCTTCCACTACATCCGCCAACACCGAAAGGGCGTTCTCAGGCTCGGCCGCTTCCAACGCGACGATGACGGAACGCTGCACGAGAAAGGCGTCGATGTTCTGATCGCCATCGACCTCGTGCGTCTGGCCGCCGAAGGCGGCTACGACACCGCGGTCCTGTTCTCGGGGGATGCCGATCTCGTGCCGGCCATCGAGATGGTGCGGCAGGTCTACCGGCGCCGAGTCGAAGTCGCCATCCCCGATGTTGCGGCCTGCCACGTCAGGCAGGTCGCCGACGCCTACCGCGAGATCGACGCCCCGCTGTTCAAGAAGGTCATGTTGGGCGCGTTGGGCGGTTCGACCGAAAAGCGGTAGCGCATCCCCGAATTGTTTGCAGAGTTGTTTGCAAAGGCCCTTTTTCAGGGTCGATCAGGGGTGATCCCTGATGACCAATTTTCAAGGAGATCAACAGGCTCCATCACCGACCAGATCTCTCGGCTACCTGTCACGCCGGAGGCCGCGGGTTCGAGTCCCGGCTTCGTGGCGTGGAGCGGCAACCAGTGCGTGAACCGTTTTCCATCAATAAAACCTAAAAAAACATGGCAGTCCGTCGTGGCGAAAAAACGGGTTGGTTGGTAACTGTTTGTTTTTCCTTCACTTCAACACAAATGGCATTCAGGAGGCCGACGGTTCGATCCCGTTCAGCTCCACCAATTTTCCTTTCATCCAAGCATCTTGAACATCACCTCCTTTCCTGACGCAGTTTGGGAGCGGCTCCCAGCTCCCGTTTCGGCTCCCAAGTGGCACCCAGCTCATTGGACCACCGCCAAGGGAGGTGGAGGAAGCGGATTTGCCGCCCAGTACTCTGCTGCTTTGGGTTCCAAGAGCCCGTTCATCTTCCGCATCTCGTCAGCCACAAAGTCAGTGGTGATGGGCGCGTAGACCTGCTCCGTGGTTCGGATGCTTTGGTGGCAGCGCTCACGCAGAACCGCGGGACCTCGATCGCGGGCGACGCGATCGAGGAAGGTGCCGCAGCCGACAGGCTCTCAGCTGTTCCGACGGATGAGCCCCCGCGGTCCTCGCGATCGGTAACACGCGTTTCCGGGCGATCGGCTCCAGTAAGGGATCGAAATGACCCAGTTTTTCGGGACGCCCGCTCCACACGAAATCGATCACGCACAGTAGAACTAGTCGACCTACGCCGGGGAGGATGTTAGATACGATTTCCATGCACGTCGCCAGCCAAACGCACGAAGGAACTCCTCTATGTCGCCATTCTCGCAGGATCGTTGCATCATCACTCAGCATTCTCGCGGCAGCGTGCTGTGTGGCCTGCTCGGTCGACCTCACGGTGCCTGCTGGGGCGCGGCTAAGCTGCACGAAGGACGCCGAATGCCCTGCGGGTCTCCGCTGTGACCTTATGCTTGGCCGCTGCGTCGAACCCGGCACGACTGCCCCGCTCGTAGTGCTCCAGTCCGTAGGCGGCGCGGTGCGGCCGTTTGCCGACGTGCCGGTGGCACTCAGCGCCACCAACCCGAGCGGAGGCACTCTGCACTTCTCGCTGGAAGTCGCAACGAACTGCGATGGGAGCGGCACGCTGTCGGATTGGCGGCCGGGGACACTCTCGGCCGGTGCCGAGGCGACCGAGATGGGGCCCGACGGTGCCCGGACTCTGACCTGGAACGTGCGCGCCGATGCCGAGACCGGCGGCTCAGAATTCGTACCGGTGAGCGTCGACACCGACAGTGACGATGTGCCCGATCTCGACGGCGTGAGCGACTGCGGTCAGGTCCGGGTCCGCATGCAGGCCGAAGACGACTTGGGTCAGCCAACCACTTTGTCACCGCCGTGGATGCCGCCGCCATCTTTGGCGCGATCAGGCGTTCGCGTGTTCTCCCAATTGTGCCGAGCAAATCCAGAGACGTTGCGGCACAATGCTATTGACAGTTGACAGCAACGATTAGCAACAGATACCAGTGGTGAATTATGGGCACTAAAATCGTTCTGGATGCCAGCACCCATGTCCGGAAAGGTGCTACCGATGAATGAGCGGCAAGATGCTGTCCTTACCATTGATGAACTCTCCGCCTACCTGAAGGTGGCCAAATCCACCCTATACAAGCTGGTGCGCGCGGGCAGAGTCCCGTGCCAAAAGGTGGGACGCCACTGGCGTTTTCGCAAGGAAGCCATCGATCGATGGCTCGAGGAATCCCACCGAAATGGCACGCAACCAAAACAAGAGTAGCGATGTGTGCAGGTGCACAGTGCATGAAGAGGAGAAACCCGATGTCCAGAGCCCAAACCATCAAGGCCGAAAGAGCGAACCAGCAAGGGGAGTGAGCCATGTCTGAAGAACTAAATCTCTTCACTCACGGAAGTCGCTGGGTTCAAGCGGACCTCCACTTGCACACGCGGTGCGACCGCGAGTTCAAAGACACGGGTTCTGAGCAGGACTTCGTCGCCCGATACGTGGCGGCGCTGAAGAAAGCCGAAATCCAAGTTGGTGCTATCACCAATCACAACAAATTCGACCGCGAAGAGTTCAAGACCATCCGAAAAGCAGCCCGCAACGAGGGCATCTATCTGCTGCCGGGTTTGGAGTTGTCGGTTAAGGACGGACGCAATGGGATTCACACACTGGTGGTTTTTCACGAAGATTGGGTGGACAACAGGGAGAGTTTCGACCACATCAACGGCTTCCTCGCGGCGACATTCGCTGGCCAGACTGGCTACGACACAACCAACGCTCGTTCGAACCACGACTTGCTCGACACGATTCGCGAACTCGACAGGTTTGGGTGGGACTACCTGCTCATTTTCGCTCACGTGGAGGCAGAGAGTGGTCTGTGGCACGCGCTCGACGGGGGAAGAATCACCGAGCTTGGAAAGAACGAGCTGTTTCGAACCCACACCGCAGCGTTTCAGAAAGTTCGCTCACACGACTTACGAACAAAGGTGAAAGGCTGGCTGAACGATTTCTACCCAGCGGAGGTTGAGGGATCTGATCCCAAGGGCATCGACGAGATTGGCCGCGGCGAGAAGACGTTCATGAAGATTGGTGCCTTCACCTTCGAGGCCGTACAGTTCGCCCTGAAGCCGGAGGCGGAGCGATTGGCGGCCAAACTCCCCGAGACTCAAGCCCACTCATGGGTTACGTCGATTCGATTCGAAGGCGGCATTCTCGACGGGAAGCGTGTCAACTTGTCCGCCGAGATGAACTGCCTGATCGGCATCCGGGGTAGCGGGAAATCTGCCGTCTTGGAGTGCTTACGTTATGCGTTGGAGCTACCGCTTCCGGACTCCGCGGAGGAGTTGGATCTCAAGTACAAGCAGGATCTTGTTCGTTTCGCGCTGGAAAGCGGAGGGAAGGTGGTTGTGGAGGCCGAAGACGCCCAGGGCCGCGCGTACGAAATTCGACGGATACTCAACGAGCGTACGGATGTCTATTTTGATGGGCAGGTGAGTC
>Ga0156517_1369_pt1 | contig 13166 bp, 9 predicted proteins | sample RifOxyB3_FD_111912 | JGI IMG/M metagenome (GOLD analysis project Ga0156517, IMG submission 111912) | Deltaproteobacteria bacterium RIFOXYB12_FULL_58_9 | reverse complement strand
ACTCTCACAGGCTCAACGGTGGGGGTGCTGACCCAAGGGCTGTTGCCGCCGACACGCATCTACTCATCAACGCACCCCGATCCCACCTATGTTTACAACGACGGCGCGCCTTGGACGACCGTGAGCTGGGAACGACCGTTCGCGCCGGTGCTCGGGTATTACTGGGATATCAACGCTGTTCCAGGGCCCGCAAACGGCGTCTTCGTGGGGGTTGAGCAGGCGCAAATTGCCCTGGAGGATTTGAGCCACGGCAACAACGTTTTCCGCGTCGTCAGTGTGGACATCGACTCCACGGTGGGCGCGATCGACAACCGCTTCGTTATTCAGATTAACACCACGCCACCGTCCTTGAGCTCGGCGAGTCATCCCAATCCGGGCACCTGGTACGACAACAACGACGTCATGGTTAGCTGGACGGCGCCAGGGGGCGAGGATAGCTATCGCGGCTACCACTATGTGATCGACCATTTCGGCATAACCGCCGTTGGGCAAGACAGCATCTTCGTCCCTGCCGATCAGCTCCAGGTCATGCTGGCGGATCTCGACCCGGGCATTTGGGCAGTACACATGACCTCCGAGGACCTCGTCGGTTATCGGACCCGTGCAGCGAGGCACCTACTATTCCGGGTGGGTGTTGAGCCCGCGGTGGGCGCAATCAATGGTAGAGTCGAAGATGAATCTACCACGGCGCTGGAAGGGGTGCGCGTCACGATCAACCGTGAACTCTTCGGTGTGCAAACCACCGGGAGCCCGGGCGGCTTCAACTTCCAAGACATTCCAGTGGGTAGCTGGGAGCTCACCGTCAGCAAGGACGGCTTCGCCAGCCAAGCTCAGACGGTGACCGTGGCAGAGGGGGTGGGAACAAACTTAGTGATCACTCTGTTGGGTGAGCCATAGTCGTTGACCCCTGGAGGCGGGGATCGATATAGAAGATGGGAAGATCGACCAGGAGGGGAGTTTGAGCCGAAATGGGCACCGCGATCGACAAGGTTGACTACTATCTGCGGCGCTTCGCTGGCGGTGCTGAGGCCATCGGTTCCATCCCCGAGGGCGAGATCGACCGTGCCCTCAAGTTTCTCAAGGACAACGGCGTTGAGGTTTCAAAAGCTCAAGTCAAGGCTCGCATCCGTCACTCGGCCAAGATCGCCCACCAACAAGAGGAGCAAGGCAAAACCGCACTGATTGTTGGCCTGGGTGGCAAAGGCGACGAAGATGCAGGGTCGGCGTCAAGACGACATAAGTTGGCTGGCAGCATATCCAGCGGTGTTTTCAACCTGCCAACCACTGTGTTGACCACTCCACCGGAACGGGAGCCCGAAAAAGTAGTGCTCAATGAATACTGGTACAGCGCGGAACAGCCGATGGTTAGGCAGAGGTACTGGCAGGGGAAGAGGGTGAGCATCAACCCAGGTCATCAACCAGACTTGGCAGACATCGCTAACCTGGTTGGGGGGACAGAAAGAACCTTCGGCCAAATCACGGTTCTCATCTCCGAGTCGCTAATCCATTATTTTGTGAAGGGCCGCGAAGCCGCATTGCTCTGTCTCTCCCATGAGCACGGGAAGATCTACGAAGTGCATGCTTTGGCCCCGGCCGACACGATTGCCACACACCTGACCTTGAACGGTTCAGACGAGCTTCCCCTGCGTGAGGATCTCCGCCGTTGGCTCAACCTACCGGGGATATCCAGCGACATGATCCTGGCGGAAAAATACCGAATGAACGCCCAAGAGGAAGAGAACCGCAGGGTGGCGGAACTAAGAACCAAAGCTGGCCGCCGTGTAGTCGACTCGCAAACCGGTCAACTCGTACCGACAACAGCGACGCGCAATGACGTTCCCGACGTTGCCGACGCCAAGGAAGTTCCCCAAGGCCATTACGGCATCGTCAGATTTGGGGAACGCAAACACAGTCACATCAAGACTTGCGGATTGGGGCCGTGTGTTGGCGTGACACTGTACGACCCGACAACAAGAACCGGTTGTATCGCCCATGATGATGCTGGAAAGAACATGGAGGCATCGTTGTGGAGGATACTCGCAGATTTCCAAAAGGCCGGTGCCAACATCGACAAACTCGAAGCACGGGTGATCGGCGGAGAAACCTCCGGTACAGTTGAAGGCCCCTCAGAACTGGTGGTCTTGGATGTGCTGAGAGCCCTTGAGCGGCAGGGGATATCGATCGTGGAAATGGACATTCTCGGAGATCAGCCGCGCTCAATCATCATGGACGTCGAAACGGGCGCGGTATCTGACTTCACCTTCCGATCGGGTCAGATGTCGGAACTTGAAGAACAGTTGGCATCCTTGTCCACGCGCTTCACCCTGAACAAAGTGCTTCTCCCCGCCTGACAATCAGTTTGTCAGCAGTTGGTCGCGGCCAGTTGCCTGTGGCCACACTACGGAACGATCCACCGAAGCTGCCATTCGCTAGAACACTCCGCCGCGGCGTAGAGAATCGAGCCATTCTGGGAGTAGAACGGCTTGCCCAGTGTCGATGGGTCACACGCTACCAGTGCCACGGTGGCGTTGACTTCAAAGCTCGAGAGGTCGATCCACTCGAGTGAGTCTTGCTTTTGTACAACGAGCTCGGTGCCCGAGAGAGCAACCGCGGGAAAGCTTCTGTTTCTGTTGTCGCTGCTGTTGTTGTCGAAGGGCGAGGGCAGCAATCCGTTTGTCGAGTGCACCATGTAGTCCGTGTCGACGACGACGACGGTGTTCAATGAACAGTATGCGACGTATTTGTGCGCCTCGGGGGCGAGGACCGCCGAACAATAGTCGCCAAGATCGTCGACCTCCTCGAGGTTGTGCAACAATCCTTCCCGGGGATCGTAGGCAAGCTTGTGCAAGCTGTACCATCCGTAGACGAAGAGCTGCCGGGCTTTGGCATCGTAGTGCATCGTACCGCCCTGAAAACCACGATAGGGTGTTGTGTGCCGCACCTCCCCCGTCGCGAGGTCGACGGTCTGCAACACAGCTTGCCCCATTCCGTGTTCACCGGGGAGCAGTCGAAAGACATCGACGAAGAGCTCGCCGGGCTCCCCAAGGGCCATGTTCTCAGCGTCACCCGCCAATGCGACAGAGGTGGCCTGCCACGCGGTGAGGCCGACGCGACCAACGAGAGCCACGAGATGAACGAGGCTTTCGGTGCGCACCACCACGGTTCCGGTGCGTTGATCGACGCTGATCTGACGGACGTCTTCGGTAAACGACAAACTATGGAGCTCGGTCTCGGTGGCGACATCGAAATGGACGATGCTGTTGTTTTGCGACGCGGGGACAAAGACGATCTCGCTGCCACACAAACCGACGAAATCCCTGCCCGACAAGGTGACTGAGCCCGTGGTCGCTAACGCTCCCGCCCCCGTGGTCGAGCAATCCAAGATTGGGGCTGGGGCCAGAACACAATGGCCGGCGGCACTGCACTCTCCTGTGCTGCAATCACCGCAAACAACTTGTCGTTTGTGTCCACACGTGTCCGTTGTCAACCAGGTGCCACAGGAGAAGCCGCCCCCGAGGCACAGCTCATTTGCGGTCTCTGGGATGCACGGCTCTGCCGGATGCTGACGAAATCGGAGCTGCCCGCGTCCCAAGAGCCAGGTGCCCAAAGAGGTGTGGGCAATGTCCCTGATCTGGGCACCTGCGGCGTGTCGCTGTAGCTCCCACCCATGGCCGTCGAAATACATGAGGGTGGAATTGTTGCCGGAGTATTGCGACGCGGCCCAGAGTGTGCCCGGCGCTCCCGGCACCATCATGTCACCAAAGGACAAACCGGGAGAGGGGTGGCCGGTAAAATGGGTGCCGTCCCAGTGAATGAAGCTGCCAATGTCGCCATGGAACCAAACGTCGTCTTCGGCGAACACCCAAACACTCGTCAGGGCAGAGCCTGCCCAACCATGGCCGTAAAGCGTATTCCAGGTATCGCCATCGTAACGCATGATCGACGTGTAGGTATCTCTGACTCCCCATAGAGACTCGGCAGACAGTCCGTGTAAGCCGGAGACGTAACCTACGTTGGGGACGACCTCGAGACTTGTTCCATCCCAATGATGCAGGGGCTCAACAAGGACGTAGACGTCCTCGGGGCTCAACCCCCACAGCTTCGCGCCGTAGATTGGGTCATCCAAGGTTCCCTGCCAAAGGACCTGCCACCCTGAGCCATTCCAACGCAGAAGCTGCTCTTCAAAGGACGGTGTCAAACCAAGGGCCATCAGCTCACTGCCAATCCATTCGAGATTGGTGATCGCCACTTCGTGTTGCCAGAAGGTCCAGGTACCATCGGCAAAGCGGGCGGTCTGATCACCTGCCGCCCACAAACTGCCATCCGGGCCTGCCGCGAGATTCTCGAGATGATGAAATCTCTGATCAAAGCCCGAGAGCTGCAGCCACGCGCTCGCGTCTTCGCTGTCACTGTCGTCGAGCTTGCTGACAAAACCGCAATCCCCACCGACCCAGGTGGTCCCAAGATTGTCCTCGAAGAGCTTGGCACCATCGCAGGGAAGCTCGAGCTCCGATTGCCAGGAGCCATCCACCTGTCGTTGTAGGTCGCGGTCGTTGAGACGCCAGAGGGAACCATCCCGTGATGCCCAGACGTGGTCGCCATCTTCGTGTGATGTCGCAGCCGGACGCCAGTAGCCGTCATCGCCTCGCAGTAGCAGTTCTCCCCACAACGTCGCAGCCCAGAAAACACCCGCGGCGGTGACCGACATCGCCGTCAAGCTGGGATTGCCGACATCGCCGGAATAGGGCCCATACTCCTCGACCCAATTGCTGCCATTCCAACAGTTAAAACGGTCGGTGGTGGCAGCGACGCAGAAGTTGTCGGCATCGATTCCGGCAATGAGTCCGCTCGCCCAAACGTCGTCGGGTGCGGACCAACTGTCGCCGTCGAAATGGAGAAAGACTCCGTCACCGGCGGCGTAAACATTGTCAGCTGCCGAACCCCACACGCTGTGCAAGTCTCGCTGGTAGAGCATCGGCCAGCGCTGCCAGAGGCTGCCATCAAAGTGCAGTATCAACCCTGCCTTGCCCACCGCCCATATGTCGTTGGCGGCGGAGCCCCACATTGCGTAGACCTCCTCGTAGAAGTCGAGATAGAACGCCGACCAGCTCGTACCATTATAATGGTAGAGACCTCCATCCTCAGCGGCCACCCACAAGATCTCACCATCGCTCCACAGCGCCCAGAGTGCACCACCGAATGGTTGCGGGACAACGGGACACCAACCGTCTACGGTGCAGAGGTCGCGGCTGATCGTCGGGCCATCGCGACAGCTATGGGAGTCTTGGCACACTCCGGATTCACAGGGCTCTGCTTCACCCCAACTCCAACAGCCGAGAGCGTCCAGGGTGCAGGTTGAAAGACTCCCCGCGGCACATTGGGTCTGGGTGTTCGAGTCACATGGATTGTTGCAGCCAAGGCACGCCCCAAGAATGTCATCGCAGCCATTGACACAAAGGGCAGGGGTTTGTGTGTAGACGCACTCTCCAGCCTTACATCCTGCGACCTCGCTGACGACGAGATAGTCGCCGTCACATGAAACCGCTGGCGCCTGGCACGGACCGCAGTCACCCATGGCCACACAGACGAGGTCTTCGGGGTCGTTGGAACGCCAGGCGTAACCTTCCTCGCAACGCGCATCCCCGTCTTGGAGGACGCAGTGGTTCTTGGCCAGACATGGGCTCGATTCCTTCGATGCGCAGGCGGTGGCAAAGACAATGAGGAGCGTGATCAAACTCTTCAACATGGACGCCTCGATGTTCCGGCTTGCTGTTGTGGAACCGAAAGGACGGTACCGCAGCGGGGTGCCAGAGAAAACCACATCTGTCGGCTTGGTCACTATTTGTCGAAGCCTTCCAGCAAACACTCACCACTCGAGCGCGCCGAGCTCGAGCGTGCCGAGCTTGACACCCCCGAGAGCCGCATGAACAATGGGTCCTGTGCTTGCTGGGCACGATAGGCGCGATAATCCTGGCACCCGTCGCCGTAGCCGGGGCCGGGGCCGAAGAGGGGTCGAACACGATGACTTTTTCAATCACTTCATCCGAAGGCCACATTCTCGCCAAGGTTGAGTTGATCGGGACCTATCAGAAGAAGGCTATAGCCAATCGGTAAGTCCAGACAGATGGTTTCAAGGTCCGTGGAAAACAGTCATTACGCAGTCATGCTGGTAACCGTGGCGTTGCCCTTTTTGACCGGGGTTTCCAGCTGGTTGAGCTGCAATCCATCCAAAAGCACCCACGTGACCTCCGCCACAGGTGACGAATTTCGAGAGGGCGATCTTGTCTATCAGATCGATGGCGACGCAGCGTCAGAATATGAAGACGGCGATACCGGCAACGCGGACGAAGCACCTGTCGATCTTTGCGGCAACTCCGTTATCGATTCCAACGAGGCGTGTGACGATGGCGAGCTCAATGGAACATATGGCCACTGCCGAAATGATTGTTTCGGCGTCGGTTCCCACTGTGGAGATGGGTCGGTAGACAGCGAGAATGAAGACTGCGACCGTGGGGAGCTTTACCGTGAGAAGTGCCCCTGCGATTCTGCGAATTGTGTTGCATGCGGACTGGATTGCCAATGGAGCGAGGGTCCATTTTCACGCTCCTGTGCGGGCGAGATCAATCCATGGGTGCAGCTTGTCTTGCCACAGAGCGCCTGGATTCTCTGGGAATCGACGGATCGGAGCGCTGTCGCGGTCCAGTGGGGAGCGGACACCGATTTGAGCCAGAGCGCCGACGCCGATGGAACCTTGTCCGGATTGACCACATCGGTATTTGCCGTCCAACTCACGGAATTGGCACCGGCCACACGCTACTACTACCGCGTCCCTGGAGCACCTGTTTTGGATTTTGTGACGCCAGCCCATCCCGAGGATGAGGTGCCCCTGCGTTTTGCGGTGATGAGCGATACCCAACGTCACGAACTTTGGCCGAACAAACACTGGGAGATCATCCATCAGGGGGTGTTGTCGTTCATGGAAACAGAGCGAAGGCCCGAGCTACCAGCGGCCCTCACGGCCGTCCTGATCCCAGGGGATCTCGTGGACAACGGCCTGACCATGTCTCAGTGGCAAGACCAATTTCTCGAACCCGCCGCGGATCTCATGGCGCACGTTCCGTATCTGCCGGCTTGGGGCAATCATGACAGAGTAACCCCAGCGACCGCACTCTACTTCCGACTACCGGGCAACAGCGATTCATCGATTTGCCGCGGTCGCATCTACCATCAAGACTTCTCCAATGTCCGGATCATTGCTCTCGACGAGTTCAATCCGGTGTGCATTGCCGAAGAGGTGCTATGGCTTCCCGGCGTTCTGGAGGATGCCGCAGACAATGAAATGATCGACTTCGTTTTTGTGCAGATTCACACGACCACCAAATCGGAGATGTGGACTGTTGGCGAAAACCCGGAGCTTGGATTTGTGGTAAACATGCTTGAGGAGTTCACCCGAACCAGCGGCAAACCAGCGATGCAACTTTACGGCCACACCCACGGCTACTCGCGCGGGCAATCACGCGATGCACGTTTTCTGTGGGTGCAGGTTGCCACAGCCGGAGGCTCCCTTGATCGCTGGGGCCAAGAACCAACCAACGACTATGCTGAGTTCTCGGTCTCAACGGACGATTGGGGTTTTGTTTGGATCGAAACCTGGGCGGGTGATGATCCCCGTTTCCGTTTGCGCCGAATTAGTCGTGGTGACGATTCCCAGACTCTCAACAACGTGATTCTCGATGATCTGGTCATCCATCGATATGCGCTGCCACCCACCACACCACAGCCCCTTGCACCAACGAATGTCGTGGTCCTCTCCGGGAGCGAGATCACTCTCCAAGCCAGTGCCTATTCCGACACCGACGGCGAAAACCACGGGGCTTCGCACTGGCAAGTGAGCCAAGACTGTCCAAGTTTTGCATCGATTTTGCGTGAGCACTGGCGACAAAATGAGAACTGGTATTTTGATGTCGACACCCAGGCGGACGATGATCTCTGCGACGAACTTTTCACGGAATTGCCGCGTGGCACTCCCTTGTGTTGGCGAGTGCGCTATCGCGACGTCGGTTTGCTGTGGAGTGAATGGTCGAATGTCGCCACGTTTTCCCTGACTCCTTGACCGCGAGAGAGCACGACGGCGGCTCCCGATTGACGAACAACACACCTGGCCCATGGTTTCAATCGGACGTCTTGGCGAACAACACATTTGGCTACTAGGCCTAGCACACGGAACGGCGTGACCAGCAACGACTACGGCGATTGGACGGGAAGCTTCATCTTCCCGTAGGTTACACGCACTCGGCGAGGGTCGATTTCCTCCCCCACGCGAAGATGCCCTTTGGTTCGAGGATTACGGTTGGTCCGCAGCTTCTTCGGCGACGACGCGTTCAGCGTCGGCGGTGACGTCGGCCAGCGCCAAATTGGCAGCGGAGATGAGCTCGGCAGTTCTGTGTTCTGCCGTGGCAATAGTCTCGGCGGCCTTTTGTTCGGCGGCCGCGATGGCTTCCGCGAGTTTTTGTTCGGCTGCCGCCTTCTCTCTTTCCAGGGCCGCCTCAGCGTCGGCGGAAGCGATCGCTGCCTTTTGCACGCCCATGATTCGGGCTGTCTCTGCCTTATTCACCCGCGGCGGCAGGTTGGCCACGGTCGCCTTGGTCTCCTCGGCCTTTGCCTTGGCTGCAGCAATTTTCCCATCGGCCGTGGTTTTGGCTGCGGCCTTCTGCGCTTCGGCTTTGGTTTTGGCTGCGGCTCTCTTTTCATCGGCCTGGGTCTTGGCGTTCTTTTTGGCCTCTAGCAATTTCTCTTTGGCGGCCTTCTTGTCTTCTTCCCGTTTAGCCTTGGCCGCTTTCTTGTGCTCAGCTGCGGATTCCTTGGCCGCCTTTTTAAGCGCTGCCTTGTTGGCCTTTGTATCTGCTTTTGCCTCTGCGTTGTCTGCCTTCTTCTCTTCCTTGACCGCGGCTTTCTCAGCCTTCTTCTCTTCCTTGACCGCGGCTTTCTCAGCCTTCTTCTCTTCTTTGATCTCGGTTGTCACGGACTTTTTCTGCTGGCCTGGCGCACCTGTGGGTGGCTGCGCGAACGATCGGACAGGCAGGCAGAGGAGTGAACCGGCGGCGACAACCATCAACGTTCTCAAGTGCATGTGCATGTGAACTCTCTTTGGTAAAGAGGAAGCGAAGTCAATACGAGTCTTGAGCTTGTATTATAACGTGTCACAAATCGAGGCAACCGCGTGCCTTCAATTCATCGATATCGACCGTCGAACTTGAACAAGGGCTCATTGACCGATGGGAGGTCCGCGGCGTCATCAAAGTCCCGCCAGAGCCCCGACGCCAATGTACTCCAATGACCAAGACGGTCACGGACGTCACGGACAACCTGCGGTTGACCAACGGTTCGGGCGGTTATAGTGGTTGAGCTTTCCGATGTCGGAGTCACCCGTCACATGTCGGAGTCACCCGAAAGACACCTGCATGATCACCAACCCGTAGGCCATCGGTTACCTGTTGTTCTGGGGCTCATTTTTGGCGTGGTGAGTCTTGTCAGTCTTTTCGACCCTCCAGCGGGCAGGTTCAACTGGTTTTTGGAGCTTTTTCCCGCAATTGTCGGCATTGGTGTGCTGGTTGTCAGCTATCGCAGATTTCCCATGTCCCCGATCATCTATTGGTGCGTGTTCTTGCACGTGCTGATCCTTTTGTACGGCGGACATTACTCCCATGCAGAAACGCCACTGGGGAATTGGGCAAAGGATGCCTTTGATTTGAATCGGAATCACTACGACCGTGTGGGGCACCTGGCGCTCGGGTTCTTTCCCGCGCTCATCATTCGCGAGGTACTGTTGCGCAAAACACCCCTGCGGCACGGAGGCTGGTTGGTCTTCATCATTCTGTCAATCGTGCTCGCGATTGCGGCGTTTTGGGAACTGCTCGAGTGGTGGGTCACCCTCGTGGTTGCGGGTGATGTGGGTACGGCTTTCCTCGGCAGTCAGGGCGATATCTGGGATGCCCAGTGGGACATGTTTCTGGCACTGGTGGCCGGCGCTATTTCTTTGTTCCTATTGTCGCGTGCGCATGACCGCTCCATGCAGGCCGCCGCAATCCCAGCCACCCAGCCAACAGGGTGAGCGATGGCGGATTTCAACCGCAGGTTGAAGGCAGTTCAGCGCGGTGCTTGGATGTTGCAGCCGGGCAGGGCGCCCCTAAGCCTTACGACGCCAGCCATGGTGACTGCCGTGTTGCGCAGATCCAAGTAAGTGTGACGGGGACCCATCAGATCACCGTGCCGCTTCTGACGACTGCGTCTTTCGGAATGACCACAATGCCGTCGCGCACATAGTGATTTGCCCCATCAGCATCCGCGGCGTCGTGATGATCGCGAATGATGACCTCGTCGCCGATGCGAGCGTTTTTGTCGACAATGGTTCGTTCGAGTCGACAATCCTTGCCGATGCCGATCCTCGGTCTGCCCGCCTCTGGCTGGGCCGAAGCCTCATAGAAGTCGGCACCGCTGACGATGCTGTCCTGGATCACCGTGCCCGGCCCGATGATAGAGCGAATGCCGATGACGGACCGCTCGATGCGGCTTCCCTCCAGGATGCAACCCTCGGCCAAGATCGAATCGACCACATGGCATTCGTGGAGCTTCGATGGCGGCAACATGCGTGCGTGGGTATAGATTGGATTGTCCGCATCGTAGACGCCGAGCTCGGGAGCGAGACGCATGAAATCCATGCTCCCCTGATAGTAGGAGCGAATTGTTCCGAGATCGGCCCAGTAGCCATCGAACCGGTAGGCAAAGACGTTACCCCTCTCGACCGCTGGCGGTATGATCTCGCGGGCGAAGTCCACCTGGTCAGGGTTGTCGAGCAGCAACTCAAACAGCGCATTGCGCTCAAACAAGTAGACGCCCATGGATGCGAGGTAGCGCCTATCGGAAACCGCGCCGGTCACGGTGCCAACGTCCGCGGACAAGTCGACGAGCTCCTCCCCGCTCGGTTTCTCCACCAGCCGTTCGATGCGGCCGTTCGCTGCCACTTGCATGATTCCAAATCGTTCAGCGTCCACCGCGCCCACTGGGGTTGCGCCCAGGGTGATGGTTGCGTTCTGCTGGCAGTGGAAGTCGATCAAGGGTCGGTAATCCATGCGGTAGAGGTGGTCGCCCGAGAGGACCAACAGGTGCGTAAATCCGTACCCATCGAGGTGCGGCAGAACTTGTCGAACAGCGTCGGCAGTGCCTTGATACCAGTGCTGCGACGTCGGTGTTTGCGCGGCCGCGAGGATCTCGACGAACCCCTTGCTAAAGATGCTGAAGCGATAGGTTTGGCTGATGTGATTGTTGAGCGAAGCAGAGTTGTATTGGGTGAGGATCATCACCCGGTTGAGTCCCGAGTTGATGCAATTGCTGGTAGTCACGTCGATGAGCCGATACCTGCCCGCGAGAGGGACCGCTGGCTTGGACCGCATCCTGGTGAGTGGAAACAACCGGGTGCCAGCACCGCCGCCCAGAATCACCACAAGAATTTCTTTCATGATTGTAGCGCACTCTAGAGTAGATCCGCGACCAAGTCCCGATCTCTAGGGACTGCGGGGACTACGGCATGGTGCAGGTGTTGCCATCCTTGCACATGCTCGTGTGGTAGAAGTCGCAATAACCGCTGATGCACTCGACGTGGGCGCTGCAGTACTCATCATTGGCTTTGCCGCCCGTGGAACAGGTAGGTGGCGTGGCTGAATAATCACAGTAATACCCGTTGACACATTCGAGGTTGGCGCAATCCCCACCGGCGGCCACCGGTTGCGCGCATTGTTCGCTCTGCCAATCGCAATAGAGGTCGGCTTGGCAGTGCTCGTCCCAGTTGCACCCGTCGCCAACGGTGCCAGGATTCTGGCAAGTTTCAGCGGGGTCGCAGATCAAACCCGATATGCAATCACCTTCCCAATCGCAATTGCCACCGATGCCTCTTAGGGGGGTGCAAGTTATCCCGTCGCAAAACAGACCCGTCGCACACGACTCATCGTCATAACAGCCGTCCCCGGTCACCCCAGTGTTGCAGGCTGCCACCGGCGCGCACACGTTGCTCGGGTCACAGACCAACCCCAACAGGCAGTCCTCCTCATCTTCGCAGGCAGCACCCTCAGGCAAAAGATCGGTGCACACGTCACCGAAACACCTGAGGTGGCCAAGGCACCGATCTCCGTCAGTGCAGCTCGAGTCACGAGGGAGCGGATCCTTGCATGTTCCTGCTCCGCAGAAAGAACTGAGACACTCGTCGTCATCGTCGCAAGCCACGGTATTGGCCTTCTCTGCTGCGCATTCTGAATTCTGGTCGCAGTAATAACCATCTGCGCACTCCCAGCTGTCGTCGCATGCTGCTCCGGTGGTGCCTTTGGCAACGCAAACGAAACAAGTACCCTGGTCAACATTCCAATTACAGAAGTAACCATCCCCACAATCAGCCTCCGAGCAATCCTCTCCCGCCCCAACAATGGGGTACGTATCCACGTCGTCGACATCCTGGTCTTCGTCAACAGGCTTGAGAACATTGCAAGGGGAGGATTGCGACCTGCTGTCTTCTTCGAACATTGTAACCCCGCATGCCTCGGCATTGAGCCAGCTCACACAGGCGTCAACTTGCGCCTGGGTGTTGCTGTACCGCAACGATCCGCAGTCCGCGATGAGTCTCATCGCCTCTGGGCATTCGGCGCGACTGGGAGCAAATTTGCCGATGGTAGACTCGCAGCGAGCAAAATAGTCGCAGAGAGCGTTGATCGCGGGGGTGCCGTCGACACCGTCCTCATTTATCGTCGTGCCACCAGGTTTCTTCTCTTCCTCGGTCGAGCAGGATGAAAGCATCAAAGCGGCAGAAGCAACAAGAATGACCCTTCGAACGAACATGGACTCCTCCTGAATCAAACAATGGGTTGAGCGTTCACACTGATGGCCACATTCCTAAGCCACAATCCTATTTACGGTACCCACAACGACGGACGGCTGCCCGGCGTTATTCACTTTCGGGCGTACAAAGTCGATCCATAGCTTCGGCTCGAGGGCCGGTTTGTTGCTTCTATTGCTATGCGGGTATGGGAGCCGAATTGACCCGTAATTCAGGTTACCGAAGGCGGGAAATCTCGGATTCGTTGCCCCAAAATTGCAGGTTACCGAAACATCTCCCATAGGAG
>Ga0156517_1259_pt3 | contig 13220 bp, 12 predicted proteins | sample RifOxyB3_FD_111912 | JGI IMG/M metagenome (GOLD analysis project Ga0156517, IMG submission 111912) | Deltaproteobacteria bacterium RIFOXYB12_FULL_58_9 | reverse complement strand
CGATAGTGTGCGAGTCCCGTTTCCTCGACTCTCACGGCAGTCCGGTCGAGTACGACCACCGCGTCGGCGCCACCGTTGCTTCTCTGGTCCCCTGCGGTTTGGATGAGATTTGAGAGGTCTTCGGCGCTTGCCGGCGGTGCGGTGGCCAAAGGGGCTTCAGCCGGGGCCAACAGTGCAAATGCGAGCATCAGAATTGCGGATGCCATGGGATGTCACATTCCCCCAGCCGGGGTGGGGCCGGTTTCCTTGATTGGTAAGGCAGTCACTCGAGTGAGTTGTGGGTGCCGTCGCAGTGAGGCGGCTTCGTCGTGTGCTTGCACAAACACAGAGCGACTCGTTTCTTTTCCGCGAGCTCAAACGCGAGCGGTTCGAAGTCCGTACCCTGGTGTGAGCCATCGCAGAATGGTTGGCCTGCCGACTGTCCGCAGGCACACCAGTGGTAGGTGCCCGGTCCAAGCTCCACGACTGCGGGTTGGCGCCCTGAGATTTTTGGCTTGATCATCATCCGGCCTCCCTATTCCTAACTTCGAGGCGGCAGCGTAACTGCGCAGCTACTCTGGCGCAATGTTGCCTCGCGTAGGTCATATGTCACGCATGCCGTTTACGTGGGCACCTGACGGTGGTAAGCAGCTTCGTCATGGGATTTTTGGGTTTATTCAGCAAAGGGCCGTTGACCCAGCAGAAGATCGACAAGATAGCCAAACTCGCAAGCAACCCGTTCGCCCAACCGGATGTTCGCATGCGGGAGATGCAGCGGTTGTTGGCCGATGGGAGTCCAGAGGCACTGCGCGGTGTGCTCAAACGGTTTGCCTGTAATGCCAGTGGCGGCATCGCCGATGAAGATGAGAAGAAATGGCTCGAGGACGCTTTGGTGTCCATCGGTGACGATGCTCTCGAGCCCTTGCGCGGCTTCATTGGTACCGAGAAGCAGCTCACCTACGCGTTGCAGGGGTATCGCCGCATCACCGGCGACAGAGAGGCCATTCGTTTTTTCCTGGAAGCGCTCCTCAATTATGGGCCCGATGACCATCGCTCCATCGAGGCCAAGCTGCAGCTCATCTGGCAGCTTTCAGAGCGACTCGATGACGAGCGGGTGATTCCAGACCTCGCAGATTTTCTTTTGGATCACAGCGATGATGTGCGTTGGGCCGTGATGGACCTGGTTGAGCGGGCCGCAGACAACGGTTCGCTAACCGACGACGATGTCGAACGGGTGTGTGCACGGCTCGGAGAGCTCGTGACTGAGGAAGATGTCAGTTTGCGTATTCAACAACGCGCCGCGGAGCTGTTGGCAACCAGGGAGTGGACAATTCAAGGCGACGCCGAGAGCCTCGCTCCACTATTGGAAGAGACCTTTTTCCTCGACAAGAAGCGATATGTCAGGCGTCGGGCCAAAAAGCGGGTGTAAGTTGCATTTCTTCGCGCAAACGGTGACGAATAGCTTGACCCGAGCCCGCCTCTATGCCAAACACGATCCGCCGGCGGGGTCTCCCCGCTGGAATTCCTGCTCTGGACAAGTGTGTATGTCGTACTGAGGGTCAGGACCCTACCCAGGTCGCCAAAAACATCCTGGCCATCGGTGCATTTTTTCCAAAAGGATGAGAGGTCGCTCGGAGAAGCGAGCACCCCAATTGACCCACCAACTCGCGATCGACGGCGACTGAACGCGAGAGCGGAACAGAGGCTCGTCTGCCATGGCAGCAAGAAACACGACAAAAGACGCAATCGAAGACGGCATCATTCATCTCAACGAGCTCAAACAAAAGAAGCACGCTGAGCTTGCGACGATCGCCGCCGAAATGGGAATCGAAGGTGGAGCTGGCATGCGCAAGCAGGACTTGATTTTTGCCCTGCTGCAAGCGCACACCGAGAAGAACGGCACGGTCTATTCCGAAGGCGTGCTGGAAACGTTGCCGGATGGATATGGATTTCTTCGCGCCCCCGACTACAACTACCTTCCGGGGCCAGACGACATCTACGTGTCGCCATCTCAGATTCGCCGACTCAATCTGCGAACCGGTGACACCGTCAGTGGGCAGATTCGACCGCCGAAGGATTCAGAACGTTACTATGCAATGCTCAAGGTCGAGCAGGTCAACTTTGACGCGCCGGAGAAGGCCCGTCAGAAGATCTTCTTCGACAATCTGACGCCACTGTATCCAGAAAAGAAATTCACGCTCGAGTATGACCCCAACAATCTCTCGACTCGCATCATCGACTTGTTGGTGCCCATCGGCATGGGTCAGCGTGCTCTTATTGTTTCGCCGCCCCGCGCCGGCAAAACGGTCATGCTGCAGAACATTGCCAATGCAATTACAACAAACCACCCAGACGTGTGGTTGATAGTCCTGCTCATCGATGAGCGCCCTGAAGAGGTCACGGACATGCAGCGTTCAGTCAAAGGCGAGGTCATCAGCTCGACCTTCGATGAGCCAGCGCAGCGTCACGTTCAGGTTGCCGAGATGGTCATTGAGAAGGCCAAGCGCTTGGTGGAGCACGGCACTGATGTCGTGATCCTTCTCGATTCGATTACCCGCCTCGCTCGCGCCTATAACACTGTGGTCCCGCCCTCGGGCAAGATCCTCTCCGGCGGTGTTGACTCCAACGCGCTACACAAGCCCAAGCGTTTCTTTGGTGCTGCGCGCAACATCGAAGATGGTGGTTCCCTCACGATTATCGGCACCGCGCTGGTCGACACCGGCAGCCGCATGGATGAAGTCATTTTCGAAGAGTTCAAGGGTACGGGTAACTCTGAGCTGCATCTGGATCGCAAGCTCATGGAAAAACGCATCTTCCCGACCATGGACATCAATCGCTCCTCGACACGCAAAGAGGAGCTCCTGTTGGCGCCTGAGATTCTAAACCGCGTCTGGGTTTTGCGGCAATTGTTGCATCCGTTGAATGTCATCGATTCAATGGAGTTCCTCATCTCCAAACTCAAACCGGTTAAGACCAATAGAGAGTTCTTGGAGTCGATGTCATCCTAGCGCCCCAGTTTGACGACCGTCACGACCGTCAATCACCGTTTGCTGCCAGTCTGGGTGCGCGATAAGATACCTGCTTCGGGAGCTTTTTTCGCTTCCGGAGGGGAAGGTGCGAGGATCGTATGGCACGTCTCGGCGAACTTTTGGTCCGCGAAAACATCATCAGTGTCGACCAGCTTCGTCAGGCCCAGGACGAGCAGAAGAAGGGTGGCGGCCGGCTGGGCGCGTCCTTGGTCAAGATGGGTATGGTGGAGGAGAACGACCTTCTCAACTTCCTGTCGAAGCAGTACCACGTTCCGTCCATCAACCTCGATGATTTTGAGATAGAGGCGGATATCATCAAGCTTCTGAACGCGGAGGTGGTGAACAAACATCAGGTGATACCGGTCCACCGTGCTGGCTCTTCCCTCGTGGTGGCGATGGCGGACCCCTCGAACATCTTCGCTATCGATGACGTCAAGTTCCTCACCGGTTACAACGTCGAGGTTGTCGTTGCCAGTGAGACACAGATCGCCCGCGCCATCGAGCGCTACTTCGGCACCGGCTCAGAAACTTCCTACGATGAGGTGATGAGCGGTTTCGACGAGGGGGAGATTGGTTTCGGCACCGACGAGGAATCTGTCAATGTCCTCGACCTCGAGAAGAGTGCCGAGGACGCGCCGGTCGTCAAGCTTGTCAATCTGATGTTGGTTGACGCCATCAAACGGGGTGCATCGGACATTCACATCGAGCCGTACGAGAAAGAGTTTCGCGTTCGCTACCGGATTGACGGCGCGCTGTATGAAGTCATGAAGCCACCGCTAAAGTTGCGGAACGCCGTGTTATCCCGAATCAAGATCATGAGCTCTCTCGACATTGCGGAGCGGCGCTTGCCCCAGGACGGCCGCATCAAGCTCAAGTTGGGCAAGGGGCGCGAGATGGACTTTCGCGTCTCCGTGTTGCCTACCCTGTTTGGTGAGAAGGCAGTTCTTCGCCTCCTCGACAAGAGCAACCTGCAACTCGATATGACCAAGCTCGGTTTCGAGCAGCCTGCGCTCACCGCTTTTCAAGGCGGAATCCACCAACCTTTTGGAATGGTCTTGGTCACAGGTCCCACAGGGTCCGGCAAGACGACCACGCTCTATTCCGCGCTCTCCGAGCTCAACAGGTCGACGGAGAATATCTCCACAGCTGAGGATCCGGTCGAGTTCAACCTTTTCGGCATCAATCAGGTACAGATGCACGAAGACATCGGCCTGAATTTCGCCTCGACATTGCGGTCATTGCTGCGCCAAGACCCTGATATCATCATGGTTGGAGAGATTCGCGACTTCGAGACTGCGGAGATTGCGATCAAGGCAGCGCTCACTGGCCACTTGGTGCTCTCTACTCTGCACACCAATGACGCACCATCCACCGTTCAGCGCTTATTGAACATGGGCGTCGAGTCGTTTCTCATCACCGCGGCGTTGAACGCGATCGTGGCCCAACGTTTGGCGCGGCGCATTTGTCCTGAATGCAAGGCAGCTATCGACGTACCCAAGCAGGCGCTTCTCGATTTGCAGGTTCCCGCTGACAAGATTGGGACTTTCACTTGCTACAAGGGGACCGGTTGTTCCAATTGCTCGAACACGGGATTCAAAGGCCGGGTTGCTGTCTATGAGGTGATGACCGCGAGCGATCCACTCAAGGAGTTGATTCTCAACGGTGCCTCCGCCGCTGAGCTCAAGTCAGAGGCGATCCGCCTCGGCATGAAGACTCTGCGCCAGGCGGTCATTACGAAACTGATCGAGGGAGTCACAACACTCGACGAGGTGAGTCGAACCAGCGGTACCGACTGACCATGACTAAACACAACTCGAAGCTCGATCCCGACGAGGTCAACTGATGTCAAGCCAAGCTCCTCCGGCCGCCGGAGTAGGCCCGCAACGTTTGACGTTGCAGGTGCTGCTGAAGACCATGCACGAAAAGGGGGCGAGCGATCTCCACATCACCACGGGTTCGCCGCCGCGACTGCGCATAGACGGGCGCATGGTGCCCCTCAGAACAGAACCATTGACTGCAGTTCAGACCAAACAGCTCTGTTATTCCGTCCTCACAGATTCTCAGAAGCATACCTTCGAAGAGGAGAATGAGCTCGACCTCTCGTTTGGGGTTAAGAACCTGGCGCGTTTCCGCGCCAACGTGTACATGCAGCGCGGTGCTGTGGCTGCAGCCTTTCGTCAGATCCCCTTCGAGATCAAGAGTCTCGAGCAGTTGGGGTTGCCGCCTATTCTTGCAGAAATCTCCCGCAGGCCTCGAGGATTGGTGTTACTGACCGGACCCACGGGCAGTGGCAAGTCGACAACTCTGGCCTCGATGATCGATCTGGTGAATACGGAACGTCAGGGCCATATCCTCACCATCGAAGATCCCATCGAGTACTTGCATGAACACCGTTCTTGCCTGATCAACCAGCGCGAGATCGGCGCCGACACAAGTAGCTTCAAGAAAGCTCTCAAGTACGTGTTGCGGCAGGATCCCGATGTCGTCCTGATTGGTGAGATGCGCGATCTTGAGACCATTGAAGCGGCCTTGACGATTTCAGAGACGGGCCACTTGGCGTTCGGTACCTTGCATACCAACTCCGCCGTGCAGACGATCAATCGCATCCTCGACGTTTTCCCGCCCTACCAGCAACCGCAGGTGCGGGCGCAGCTTTCTTTTGTTCTCGAAGCGGTCGTCTGCCAGCAACTCATCCCCAAGCAGCCGAGTGGTCGCGCGCTTGCTGTCGAAATCATGATTCCGACTCCCGCGATACGCAATCTCATCCGCGAAGACAAGATCCACCAGCTCTACTCACAGATGCAGGTCGGTCGGAATAAGGGAATGCAAACCATGAACTCTTCGCTGGCGGAGTTGGTGGTGCGACGGGTCGTGTCCACTGAGGAAGCGATGACAAAGAGCTCCGATCCCGACGAACTGCGCAATATGATTATGTCCGGTGCGAAGCCGACTGGATGACGTGACAAAGAGCTCGAGACTGTCCATCGTGACAGCGAGCTGGGAGATCAGTGATGCCGATTTTCCTCTGGGAAGCGAAGACACGTTCTGGTGAGACGAAGAGCGGCGAGATGGATGTTGCCAGTGCTGAGATCGTCAACCAACGACTTCGCGCACAGAATATGCAAGTGGGCAAGGTCAAAAAGAAGCCCATGGATCTCAATATTCGTATGCCGGGCTCGACTGGGATCACAAGTAAGGACCTCGTTGTATTCACCCGCCAGTTCGCCACCATGATTGATGCTGGCTTGCCCTTGGTGCAGTGTCTGGAAATTCTCGGGACTGGGGCTGAGAATCCCGAGCTTCGCAAGGTGTTGTTGGATGTCAGGTCAGGAGTCGAATCAGGAGGAACTCTCGCGGAGTCCCTGGGCAAGCACCCCAAGGTTTTTGACCGACTCTTCGTCAATCTCGTTGCCGCCGGCGAGGCCGGTGGCGTCTTGGACACAGTTCTCAACCGCCTGGCGCAATACATCGACAAGAGCATGAAGCTCGTCAAACAAGTCAAGAGCGCCATGGTCTATCCGGTGCTTGTATTGGTGGTGTCGTTTATCGTCACCATCGTCCTGTTGGTCTTCGTCATTCCTGTGTTCCAGAAGATGTTCCAGGATTTTGGTAGTGCGTTGCCTGCACCAACCCAGTTGGTCGTTGATCTCAGTGAGTTCACCAGAGCCAACATTGTTTGGCTCGTGCTCATCGTTGTGGGAGTCGTGGTCGGCATATCGACGGCTTTGAAGAATCCAAAGGGAAAACGACTCTTCGACAAAGGCATTCTTTACGCTCCCATTATTGGACCCTTGGTCCAGAAGGTCGCGGTCGCCAAGTTCACTCGCACCTTTGGTACGATGCTGCAATCTGGCGTGCCGATCCTGGAGGCGTTGGAGATCGTGGCGAAGACCGCAGGCAACGCTGTTGTGGAAGAGGGACTGCGCCATGTCAAAGCGCAGATCTCAGAGGGCAAGACGATGGCCCAGCCGTTGTCTGAGATACCGGTGTTCCCGGCCATGGTTGTGCAGATGATCTCGGTGGGGGAGCAGAGTGGTGCCTTGGACACTATGCTCACGAAGATTGCTGATTTCTATGATGATGAGGTCGACAGCGCCGTGGGCACGATGATGGGTATGCTCGAACCATTGATCATGGCATTTCTTGCGGTTGTCCTCGGGGGACTCGTGATCGCGATGTACCTGCCCGTCTTCAGTATGGCTGGCTCGGTGCAATGACGTCCACCGATTCCTTCTCGACTCGTTGCCATAGCTTGGTCCCGTTCTCTGGGGTTTGTGGCCAAGCACAGGGGCCTCGTTGCAGATGAGGACGACCACAGTCGCCGGGCTGGAACGGCGGTTAGCTTGGCTTCTCGTCTTTCGTGCGGTCATTGCCACGTGTATTTTGGTTGTGACTATTGTTGCCGACGTAGCCAATTGGCAACTGCGCTTGATGTCGGTGGTGTTGTACGGCGTCGTCATCGGCAGCTACCTGTTCGTATTTGGCCTCGGACTTCTGCTCAGAACATCCATATCGAGAACCATCATCAGCACCGTTCATCTTACGACCACGGTCATGGCGGCCCTCATGGTTGTTCAAGCCACCGGCGGCGTCGTCAGTGGGTTTTCATTCTTGTATCTCTTGGCGATCTTGGATGGCACCATCATCGGTGGGAGGACCGTGGCGCTCATTGTTGCAACGGTCTCGAGCCTTTCGTTCGGTGGACAACTGGTGCTGCAATTGTACGGTGTGTTCAACGCAGGCCTTCCCGAGTTGCCAGTCCCCGACAGGTTCATCGTCGCAGTCCTGTCCCATATGGCGGCCTTCTATCTCGTAGCCATTTTGGGGGGGCAGTTGGCCCAGATGCTGGAGTCGGCACGCGCGGCGGCCTCCACCGCTCAGATTGATTTGCATCGCGTTGAGGCGTTTCAAGCGGCGGTGTTGGCATCGCTTCCCGTCGGTGTGTTGACCGCGGGGCCCAAGCGTATGGTGCAGACAGTCAATCAAGCCGCCAGAAGAATCCTCGAGGTCGATGAGAACGCCCTCATTGGGCAACCACTTCCAGAGGAGCTTGCCGCCATCCTTGATGAGAACGCGACGCTCACCGAGGTGTCCGTGATGGTTCGCGGCCAGGCCAAGCATTTGTCGGTGAGCAGGTCGACAACTCGCTATCCGCTGGCCCAGGGTCGGGCCAGCTCCCAGTTGCTTGAGGTTTTGGTCTTCGAAGACCGTACGGAGCTCGAGCGGCTCAAGGATGAGCTGCGTGCCAACGAGAAGCTTGCTTCTTTGGGAGAGCTTGCGGCCGCAATCGCGCACGAATTGCGCAACCCGCTTGCCGCGATTTCCGGATCGGTGGAGCTTTTGGGTGGTGTCGCCGCCGACAGTGAGGAGCATGCCAAACTCGAGGCCATAGTCCTGCGCGAGATTGAACGGCTCAACAAGCTCGTCAATGATTTTCTTGCCTATGCGCGTCCGTCGCCGCTGGTGCGGGTGCAAACTGACATAGCGACCCTGATTCGAGATGTTTGTGCTGTGGCCGGGCAGGACAAAGCAGGTGCGGCGCATAGCATCGAGCTCAATCTGCCCGCCTCCTTGGTCGGTCGTGTCGATTCAAGCCAACTGCGGCAAGTCTTGTGGAATCTCCTGCACAATGCTCGGCAGGCGTCGCCGGCATATGCGCCCATTTGTGTTAGTCTTGAGCAATGCTCCAATGAGAGGGCAGCTTTGATCGTCGTGAGAGATTGGGGCCAGGGTGTTGATCCCGAGATGCGAGCGCACCTGTTTGAACCGTTTGTGACCACCAAGCGCGGCGGAACCGGAATGGGATTGGCTGTCGTCAAGAACATTGTTCGTGCGCACGGAGGAGAGGTGAATCTGGCATCAGCACAAGGGGGCGGGACCGAAGCACGTGTGAAGTTGCCCTTGGGGGCGGAGGTGGAGTAGATGACCGCGCGGATCCTAGTTGTCGATGACGAACGGTCCATGCGGGAGTTTCTCCAAATCCTCTTGGAGCAAGAGGGGTACCAGGTGGTCACCGCAGACAGCGTGACCCACGCTCTCTCTGAGTGCACCACCGCTCTACCGGACCTCATCTTTGCTGATCTCAAACTTCCAGACGGCTCTGGTATGGACGTGCTCTCCTGGGCATGCGAGCACGCGCCAGATACGCAGGTGATCATGATGACCGCATTCGCAACCACTGAGAATGCCGTGGCGGCGATGCGCATGGGAGCCTACGACTATCAAATGAAGCCGTTCAAAGTGGATGAAATCCGCGAGCTTGCGCACAAGGCGCTCGAGAAGAACGTGTTGCTGCGGGAGAACCGCGATTTGAAGGCACAACTGCGCAGCCATTCGGGCTTGTCGCGGATTGTCGGACGCAGCCCAAAGATGCGCGAGGTTATCGAGCTCATCGAGAAGGTCGCGCAGACGAAGACCAACGTATTGATCGACGGGGAAAGTGGCACCGGCAAAGAGCTCGTTGCCCGCGCCATACACGAGGCGAGCGATCGTCGCGGCAACGCCTTTGTCGCGGTCAACTGTGGTGCCATCCCTGAACAATTGATCGAGAGCGAGTTGTTTGGCCACGCCGCAGGCGCTTTTACGGGAGCCAATCGGCGTCGGGCGGGGTTGTTCAAGTCCGCAGATGGCGGAACGCTGCTCCTCGATGAGGTCGGGGAGTTGCCGACGACCATGCAGGTCAAGCTCTTGCGAGCGTTGGAAGAGAGAGCCATTCGACCCGTTGGCGAAGAGGTCGAGTTGCCGATCGATGTTCGCATTATCGCGTCGACCAATCGCGATTTGCATGCCATGGTCAACGAAGGGCGGTTTCGCGAGGACCTGTTCTACCGCCTCAATGTGGTGCGCATTCGAGTTCCTCCTCTGCGAGAGAGAACCGAAGACATTCCAATGTTGGCGCGGGCATTCGTCATCAAGCATGGACAGGGGCACGGGTCTAAGGTTGTGGGAATCGACGGTAAAACCATCCGCGCACTGATCGACTACGGGTTTCCCGGGAATGTGCGCGAGCTCGAAAACACGATTGAGCGGGCTTTGGCGTTGGCGAGCGGTACGACCATTGGGCTGTCGGATCTGCCACCAGAAATTCGAGGTAGCTCCGAGTCCTCGATCTCGAGCATTCTCGAGTTCCCCGAGGGCGGGATCGACCTCGAGGAGGCTCTCAATGCCATCGAGATGCGATTCATTCGTCAAGCCATGGAGCATAGCGGTGGTGTCAAAAAGCGGGCAGCGGAGCTTCTCAAGCTTTCTTTTCGTTCATTGCGATACCGAATGGAGAAGCTGCACATGGATGGGGATCTCGCAAAGTCGCAAATGGATGGGCAAATGGATGGGGACGATGAGCCGGGCGAACAGTGACCCCGTGTCGACCTGACCGCTGATGAAGGACGCAGGTTATTGGGCTCGAGCGGTGTCCTATCCAGCACATCTCGCCGACTATTGGCTCTGGTCTTTTGGTAACTGCCGAGTTACACCGAAGGCGGTTCGACAGACACCCGACGGAGGATGATATGGCCGTGGCCATCTCGATTGCCGAAGCGATGACTCAGGCCTCGTGGATTCGCAGGATGTTCGAGCGTGGCACCGAGCTCAAGGCGAAATTCGGGGCCGAGAACGTGTTCGATTTGTCCTTGGGCAATCCCTTTCTCGAGCCGCCATCGCAGTACTTCGACGTCTTGCGCGAGCTCTCCGAGCGCAGGCACGAAGGTTTGCATCGCTATATGGCAAACGCCGGTTTTCCCGCAGTCCGTGATGCCATTGCCAAGAAGCTAAACGACAACGGGACGTTCCCAGGGCTCACCGGTGATGGCGTCATCATGAGTGTGGGGGCAGGCGGCGGCCTCAACGTTGCCCTCAAGACCATTCTCAATCCAGGTGAGGAGGTCATCGTCCTATCGCCACACTTTGTCGAATACGAATTCTACATCCGCAATCACGGTGGCGTGCCAGTGCCGGTCGAGACAGACGAAAATTTTGACATTGATGTCGAGACGCTCGCCCGCGGCATCACACCGAAGACCAAGGGGATCATTGTCAACTCCCCCAACAATCCGACCGGTCGATTGTATCCGCGGGCATCCGTCGCCGCGATGGTGAGCCTTGTGCGGGAACGGGAGAGAGAGTACGGCCATCCAATCTACGTGCTCGCCGATGAGCCATATCGCGAGTTGGTTTATGTTGATGACGTCCCGCCGTCGGCAGCTTCTCTGCACGACAACGGTCTGCTCATCTATTCGTGGTCGAAGTCGTTGTCTATTCCTGGAGAGCGTATCGGTTATATTGCGATTAACCCGCGCATCGACGACCCGATGGTTTTTTCCAGCGGCCTGACCTTCTCCACTCGAACTCTCGGCTTTGTCAACGCCCCGGCGACATCGCAGCTTGCGGTGTTGCGATTGCTCGACGTGACCATCGACATCGGTTGGTACAAACAACGGCGCGATCGATTTCTCGAGGGTCTGAGGCAGGCGGGCTATGATGTCGTCACCCCAGAGGGCACGTTCTACATCTTCCCGCGTTGTCCAATTCCTGACGATGTGGCCTTTGTTAACCGCGCCATCGAAGAAAAGGTGCTGCTGGTGCCTGGCAGTGGCTTTGGTCGCAAAGGGTATTTTCGCATCAGCTATTGTGTGGATGACGCGACAACAGAAGGGGCGATTGCGGCATTGCGTCGGGTTGTGGCCTGAGAACACTGAGGACACACATGCCTGCAGGTGATCTCCCAATCGATCTGGTTCATCTGATCACGAAGCTCGAGCTCGGAGGGGCTCAGCTCGCAACACTGTACGAAATCGAGCATTCACGGGTGGCCACGGGAAGGCGCTATTTGCTTTTCGGTCCGGGGGGTATGTTGGAGAGGGAAGCACGTCAGCTGCCCGGGGTTCGCTGTGTGGAGGTGCCAGAGCTCGTTCGCGACATCTCACCGATCTTGGACGGTCGCGCTATCGTGCGTGTGGCACGCTTGCTTCGACGTTTGCGGCGTCGGGGCAGACGTCTCGTGGTTCACACTCACAGCTCCAAAGCGGGCGTTGTCGGGCGATGCGCCGCGTGGATCGCAGGTGCAGATGTGGTCGTGCATTCCATCCACGGATTTGGCCATCATCCGTGGCAGCCGGCCTTCAAGTATTTGCCGTTGCTCGTGGCTGAACAGGCCACGGCTCACGTGACCCATGGTTTCACCGGCGACAGTGAAGCAAATTTGCAGCGCGGTCGCGATGAGGCCATCGTTGGATCGATACCGGCTCGGGTGATCCGCTGTGGCATTGACGTCGAGCGATTCGCTACCCCGAGTCGAAGCGCCCAAGAGGTTCGAGCAGAGCTGAATATCGCTGCCGGCGTGCCGGTGGTGTTGGGGGTTGCCTGCCTCAAACCGCAAAAAGACCCATTGGCTTTTGTGGAGGTCGCGAAACGCGTCATCAATCAGCGCCCTGACAGTGTCTTTCTCCTCGCGGGCGATGGAGAGCTGCGCGGTGAGGTTGAGAGTCGCATTCGCCAGGCCGGATTGGAGCGCGCTTGTCGACTGCTTGGGTGGCGTCGGGACATTCCCGATCTGCTCTCAGCCAGTACCGTCGTCGCCCACACATCGCGCTGGGAGGGACTGCCGCAGACGTTCCCGCAAGCAATGGCGGCAGCACGGCCGATTGTCGCAACAGATGTCGATGGCGCTCGGGAGGCCATTACCCATCAGGAAAATGGTCTCCTTTTTGAAGTAGGTGAGATCGAGGCGATGGCGAACGGCATTGTCGCACTGGTCGATGATCCCGAGAGATGTCGTCGCATGGGTGAGCGTGGGGTGGCGATGGCTCGACCCTTTTCCCGAGAGCGGATGGTCGACGAGCTCGACCTGTTCTACGACGAATTGTTGGGATCCAGTCGCGGTGGAGATCAATGACTCGAGGGCGCGGGCATTCTGAGCAGCCACCAGAGGAGAACGAGAAATATGGCACCCATGCTTGCGAGAAGAATGCCTGCAAGCGTTGCGTCCACCAACGTGCTGGCAACACCGACCGCGCCGCCGAGAATACCGAGAATACATCCGAACCAAACGACCTGCGCGCTGCTCCATCCCATTCGTTTTAAGCGAATGGCCATGTGATCGGGGCTCCCCTTGAATGGCGAGACCCCTCGGCCCAGGCGAGCAAATACCACCAACGTCGTTTCCAGAATTGGGACAATGAGTATTGCCACGGGGGCGAGGGCGGCAATCTCGGACTG
>Ga0156517_1329_pt2 | contig 13360 bp, 11 predicted proteins | sample RifOxyB3_FD_111912 | JGI IMG/M metagenome (GOLD analysis project Ga0156517, IMG submission 111912) | Deltaproteobacteria bacterium RIFOXYB12_FULL_58_9 | reverse complement strand
GGATCTTGGCGCCCAGCACCACACCGTTCGCCGCCAGACTCACTTCGAGAACCGCGCTAACTCCCAAGGCTCCAGACAGGCTGAAGGTTTCCCAGGTGGAGAAATTGCCCAGCGAAAAGGCAATGAGCCGTCCCTTGTAGATCTCCATGGCACGGAGACGATGGGGGCCATGGCCGAGCACCAAGTCTGCCCCCGCATCGATGACCGCGTGAGCGAACTCCCAGACGTTGCCGCGGTCCTCGCCATAGAACTTCTCATCATTCTTGGTCACGTGCGCTGCGGCGGCACCCTCGGCACCACCGTGGAAAGAGACGATGACGAGATCGTGGGTGCGGTCCACATCGGCCACAACTTTCTTCGCCATCTCGATGTCTTGGATGCGATAGACCCCACCACCGGTGGAAAAGGCGATCATCGCCATCTTCAGGCCCTTGGTCTCCCATGAAGCGATGTCGCCCACAGGGCCCGAGTGCCCAATACCAACGCGATCGAGTGATTCAATGGTGGTCATTCGGCCTTCGGGTCCGAAATCGCCCGCATGGTTGTTGGCGATGCTCATAACATCGAAACCGGCCTCTTTGAGGACATCCGCGAAAGCGGTAGGCACGCGAAAGGCAAAACACTTGGTGCTGTGTGGACCACACTTGCTGCTCGGCCCATCATCTTTGAGCGCGGTCTCGAGATTGCCAAAGGTGACATCAGCGTTCTGGAGCAACTCGCGGACGCCCGCAAAAAAGTCGCGACCGCCGTTGGGAGGCAGCCTAGCGCGATTCTCGGGCCAACCCCGACCCATGTGCACATCGCCTACGGCTCTCAAGATGATGTTGGGCCCGGGCCGCGGCTCCTCCTCAGGGGCAGGCAGAGCACCGAGTTCGGGAAGTGCCGCAAGGGCTGCTGCCTGATCGCGGCGCATGACCAACACGGGGTAATAGGTGCCGAGCTCAGGATAGTTGATGTCGATTTCGCGCAGGCGATCCCACGACTGCACGGCCTTTTCGAAATCGCTGAGAACTTGGTAGGACCAACCGAGCTCCCACCATGCCTGAGTGCAACCGGGGTCTTGCTCGAGGGCACGTTGATAAACATCCACCGCATCGGCGGCACCACCCTCACCACGTTGTTGCTGAATGGACCGCCCCTCCTCGACCAACTCGAGGGCAATGGCTCGCCGCTCTTCGGTAATGGCAGAGGGTCCAGGTTCCGACTCAGCATCCTTGTCGGCGACGACTTCGACTTCAGGCACAACAACAGGCGGCGTGGGAGCGGGGGCGGCCTCCGGCACGGGTGCCGCACAGGCAAAAAGAGCAATCAAAGGCAACGACAAAGCTGAACGCATAAACATGGGAATATGGATAGGTAGGGTCGCCCACGGGGTCAACCCTTGCGCTCCCGTTCATTCCCTGCGCGGTCGAACCTCGACCAGAGTACGGAGGTTCGGGGTCTTTGTTGTCAACCGAGTCGTTTCACGATTCTTTGAATCTGCCTACGCTTGTAGGCATCGTGGGAATTGTCGCCAAATTCATTTTCTCTCGCCGTTAGTTTGTCAACTATCTGAATTTCAGTCTGGACGAAAACGATTGACCCCAGATGCTCTGATTCGTTCTCCCGAGGATCGTCTGTAACTGTCGATATTTGCACAGGTATCTCGGTCACGAATTTGAGCGCCCGATAATCGGAGCCCGAGCTATCGTTGAACTTCTTTGGCCTTCGAGTGCTGTCTCCCCGCGCTCCATCGCCGTTCAACCGGGACTCCGGCAGACTCTCCAATAGCGGAGCGACTGGCATGAGAGTGTTCTTTGAGTGCGCTGGCAAGATGCAATTGAATGGGACAACCGAATTGAATAGCCATCTCAGAGCCTGCAGCACATCCTCCGTTTCCTCCACGGTTATCCGACATCGAAGTCGGTCATAGATATGTGAAGAGAGATTGTCTTGAGTCACCAACAACTTCGAGATCATGCTGGTCTGAGTCTTCTCGCTGGTCTCGAAGTCTATGAGCCTTCCGTTGGATCTCCCGAAATCGGCTACGGCATGTGAAAGCTTTCCAAAGAGTTGATGTCCGAGTCGCTCTATCGTCGTGCGTGTGTGAAGAAGAAGCTGTCTTGCCATGAGATTGCGCAGGATATGTAGGGTCTTGAGGGTTCGACAAGCGGCCCGTCTCGTCAAAGGGTCGCTTTCGTTCAAACCACTCGCCAACGCGATCAAGGACGCTGGGTTCGTCAACTCCTGAACCTGTGACGGCAGTTCTGCATCGCCAATGTGTTCGAGATACGCGACGGAGTAGCTGATCAACTTCCGAATCTGGTTCCTGTCATTGGACTTTTGCAGATCGATCTCATTTGCGGCCAGGAGGATCTCGATTTGTTCGGTGTTCTCGATTGGCAGACTACGCCAGTCGATGACAGACCCGCCCGTGAACGCCAGAACGATGGCCATACGGTCGATTGCTGGCATTGAGGCAAAAGCTTCCAGTACCTTCTGTGTGGGTTGTTCCATCAATTTCCCTTCCATAGCTTTGCCAAGCTTCTCGACGAAGCCACCGATGATGTAGGACCTCTGCTCCCCTCATTCCCAACCTGCTCGACGGCACGAAAACGGTAGACAGGAGCAGCCAGGAAGACAAGGGCAACTTAGATCACTACCGCGAATACGAGAGGTTGCGAACGTCGATGTGGCGCTGAACGTTCAGTGAGTGGGTGCGACGATCGGTGTTGCCTGAATCCTTCCATTGCGGTAGGCACACCGCGTCATGGTTTCCCCTAGTAGGTCAAGGGTAACAACGCCCTCCGCCTGATCCGGCCACTACTGCTTGCCAGAGTCTCTTCGCGTCGATACACATATCGTCATGGAATTTGAGGAGGCTCTTCGGCTGCTTGCGGCGCTCGAGACGCACGAGGTTCGTTATGTGCTCGTTGGTTCGATGGCGATGGCGGCACAAGGTCTCATCAGAGCAACGCACGACATGGACTTCTTTGTTGATCCTGATGAAGACAACGTGGCCCGATTGCGGGCAGCTCTGGCAGCAACGTTCGATTCGGATCCCAACATCGAACAGATTACGGCGGCAGACTTGGGAGGAGACTACCCCGCGATCGAGTACTCTCCGCCACATGGCGAATACTCTCTCGACATTTTATCCCGATTAGGGGAAGCCTTCTGCTTCGATGACATTGAGTGGGAAGAGCACGTGGTGGATGGAATCAAAATTCGCGTTGCCACTGCGAGAATGCTCTACCGAATGAAGAAGGACACAGTCCGTCCGCAGGACCGAATTGACGCCGAGGCAATCAGAGCTCGATTCGGGTTGGGAGACGAGTGATGGGAGTGCGGCGATTCCGAAGTGTGTCGGAGATGCCTGGATTGAAATGGCGGCCCCGCTTTGATCCAAAGAATTTGCAGATTGCCTGTGCCTTGAGCCAAACAGCGCGTCGGTTGGCAAATGTTTACAGCAAGCCTGGGGTTCGCAAGCTGCGTTCTGTCGCGGAACGCCAGTTCGCATGACGAGTTTGATACACAGCCCTGGAGCGAGCAATCGAGCGACGATCGGTGTTGCCTAAATCCTTCCATTGCGGTAGGCACACCGCGTCATGGTTTCCCCTAGAGTGTTGACACTGATCAGCCTTTACCAACTCGCTGGACTTTTGGCGTTTAGCGTTCTGTGCCACGTCATGTGGCCCGAGCGGGCGCTCGGGACCATCGTTGGCGGCGGCTTGATGGCCCTCAACTTCTGGGTGCTGAGAACCGTGACCGCCAAAGCGTTGGCTGGGGCCAAACCCAAGCTCGCACTTTTGCTGCTGTTGGTCGTCAAGATGGCACTGATGGGTGGTTTGCTCGCCCTGCTCGTAGTCATCGTCCGTATAGATGCCTTGGGATTGGTCATTGGTATGTCGAGCCTGTTCGTCGGCATTGCCATGGCAACCGTGCATCAATCGTTCACCCCAGCCGAGCCTGCGGGCTCCCAAACTAGCTGATCAATCATGGAACACGGCGTCACTTGGTTTTACTTCCTCCCTGGTCTCGAGCAATTCCGTCATTATCTGGCGGAGAGCACTGGTAACTGGACGCTCTTGGGCGTCAATCCGGTGTTGATACAGCACTTTGCCGCGGCGGTTGTAGTCGTGCTGATTGTCCTGCTCTTGAGCCTGCGCATGCGCATGGATATCAACAAGGCTGGCGCAAACGCGGTCATCCCCGATCCCAACCCATCGATCCGCAACTTCATCGAAGTGTCCCTTGAGTGGTTGTACGGACAGGCCCACGCCATCATTGGCAAAGATGCTTCGCGCTACTTCCCGGTCATTGGTTCCCTGGCGATGTTTATCTTTGTCGCCAACATCCTCGGCTTGGTCCCGGGCTTCGCACCACCCACCGACAACTGGAACATCACCTTCGGTTGTTCCATCTTTGTCTTCCTCTATTACAACTACCACGGCCTGCGCGTGAACGGCCTCGGACACATCGCCCACATGGCCAATCCATCGGGCTTGTGGTGGGGTTGGTTCCTCGCACCGTTGATGTTCCCGATCGAGGTCGTCAGTCACTTTGCTCGCCCGTTCTCCTTGGGGGTTCGTCTCGCCGCCAACATGGTCGGTGACCACGCGGTGCTCGCGGCCTTCTTGGGCCTCTTACCGATTTTCGTGCCCCTGCCATTCTTGCTTCTGGGTTTTATCGTTTGCTTGGTGCAAACCATCGTCTTTGTGCTCCTCACCACCATCTACATCGCCTTGGCGGTTGAAGAGGCGCACCACGACGGCGGCGAGCACCACGAAGAAGCGGCGCACGCCGCTGCCTGACAGAGTTTATTCGCCCACTCGTTTTGCGTCTGAGGGACTGGCACAGGATGGTTCTGAGAGAGAGAGAGATCCCCGAGGCCGCGAGACCGAGTTGGCATTAACAAGGAGTGATTGAGATGAAGCGTTTTGTGATTTCTGTATTATCGATGATGGCCGTGATGATGGTCGCTAGCGTTGCTTTCGCGGCCGGTGGCGAAATGAGCGAATTCGCCATGCAGAATGGTGGATGGATCGCAGTTGCCGCAGCTTTCGGTATCGGCCTCGGCGTCTTCGGCGGCGCCATCAGCCAAGGCAAAACCGCTGCCGCAGCCCTCGAGGGCATTGCCCGCAACCCCAATGCCGCTGACAAGGTGTTCGTGCCGATGATTCTCGGTCTTGCGTTCATCGAGTCTCTGGTCCTCTTCAATTGGGTTTTGATGTTCTTGCTCCAAGGCAAGATCGTCTGAGTTGGATTTGCATTGAATCACGTGGGAGCCGGTCTGCGGGCCGGTTCTCACGTGGTCATTCATACGCAACATAATAATAGGCAACAGTACAATACGCGGGGTTGACAGATCGCAATCCTCTTACTAGACGATCACGGTCACCCACAGACGTCCCGGAGAGCCCATGCCGCCGCGCAAGACCACCGATTTTGGTGCCCTTTTCGAATCCCTCATCGAAGACCTGCGCATCCAGGTCGCTGCATCCGTGGATCGCACCTTGTCCGACTTCTCGAAGCGTCTCGCCCGCATCGAGCGCCGACTCGACCAGCTCGACCCAGCGAACGCGTCCAACGAGCAACAGACATCTGCCACCCGCCGCATCTGCTCGTTGTGTGAAAAACCTGCCGTTGCCCGCGGACTGTGCTCAGCGCACTACCAGCAATGGCGCTACCGTGAACGCAAATCCCATGTCATCAAGAACGCGAACGTGAACGTGGGCGCGAACACGAGCAACACCGGCACCAACGAAGTCAAAGTTCCCGACAGCACCTTGGTCCTCACCGCCAAGCTCCCCAACTTCTCTACCAACAATTAGACCTGGAGCGCTTCTGACCGCCGCATCGGCTTGATTGCCAAGTTCCGCCTCACGCGGGTGTGGGATTTTGATTCGCTGCGTGTGCGAGATTCAACTGGCGCGGGCTGACGTCTCGCGCAATCGTTCCGTGAGAGTTTTGACGAACGCCGAATAGATGCGCAGGCCGAGCTTGTCACTGCCGGCAAGCAGATCGTGAAAACTCTCCTTGCTGATGGTGAAAGCTTCCACTGGCTCGATGGCAACCACGCGAGCGCTGGTGGGGCTGTCGTCGAATAAGCTCATCTCTCCCACGGGTGCCCCGGCACCAAGCTGGGCCAGCTCGATTTCTTGCCCATTGGCCACCCGTCGCACCGAGACCTTGCCGGAACGCAGCACGTAGAGCGCCTCGCCGGGTTTGCCCTGTTCGATCATGATCTGGTTTGGGTCGAAGGTGAGCCGTTCAGTCATGTGGTAGACGGCGCGGGTCTCGTCGAGAGACAACTCACTGAACAGCTTGATCTCCTTGAGCAGCTCGAAGCCGTCCATGATGGTGACCACATGTGCTTGCGCTTGCTCGAGTGCTGCCGCCGCGGATGTTTCGGCAGAGTCGGTTGTGGCTGCCACAGGTGCCGAAGCCAAACTGGGTGCTGGATCGACTGCAGCCAGCCCCTCGAGGCGGGCCTTGACGTCCTCGTAATCAAATCGCCAACTGAGAAGTCCCTCAAAAAACTTCTTGGCCTCCGCCACTCGACCGAGCTCCTGCAGCAGAAGTCCCATGCGGTATTGCACCGGCGCAACTGCGTCGTCGAGCTTTCGCTCAATCATCGCCTCTTGGTATTTGGTTAGAGCGAGATCCTTGTAGCCGCCGGTGGTGAGGATCTGCCCCATCATCAAAGTTGCATCGACAAACCGCGGCTCAGTTCGTTGCACGCGCTGCAACAACTGCAGGCTCTTGTTGGCTTTGCCTATCTCGAAGAACAACTTTCCTGCCAGAAAGTAATCCTGACAACGCTCGTAGTTGATTGCCGCCCGATCGTTTTTCCCGGCGCGCAAATACAGGACCGCCGCCTCAGAATACTTGTTGCTTCGCTCAAACATCTCCGCGGCCTTCTCATCGTTGCCAATCTTGGCATAGAGCTCAGCCGCCAAATCAAAGGCATCGCCGCGTTCGTAGAGCATCGCTGCCTGCTCAGGCTTGCCTAGGTTTTCAAGCACTTGGGCGGTCTTGTAATAGTCCTTGGCCGCGTAGAGCATTTTTGCCAAGCGCTTCTCAATCTCGGGTTGACCGGTGACCGCGGTGATCAAAGGGTAGCCAATGTCCTCGCGACACTGGCTGTAGAGGCGGACCCCATCGGCAAGGCGATCGCGCTGCAACAGATACAAGACGGCGCGCACCACCTGTTGCTCATTGGCAAAACCGGCCTCGCCACTTAGAAGCCGAGCAATGTGCTGTTCCGCGGCGTCTTGTTTCGACTGCTTCTCAAGACCCGCGAGATCGTGCTTGTTGCGCAGCGCTTGCGCCGTGGCGGTGTCGCCAGCACGCTCGTAGAGCTGTACGGCTTTGTGCACATTGCCGAGGGTGTAAAAGACCTTGGCTGCATCAACACACGCCCCAGCCTTCTCCCAGGTAAGGGCCGCCTGCTCGCGTTGATTGCCGCGTAAATAGCAGCGGGCGGCATCATCGAAGGCATTCATGCGCTCATAGACGCCGGCAGCCTGGGCGTACAGCCCCATGGACTGGTAGGTCGCCGCGGATTCCTTAAATCGGCCCGAGGTCAACAAGAGCTGCGCCGCCCGCTCTCCCTTGCCTGAGCGTTTGTATGCGGCGATGGCGCGGTCAGTGTCTCCGAGCCGCTCCCACATTTCCCCTGCCTCATCCCACTTTTGTGCCTTCTCCAGCTTGTCTGCTCGGTCCGCCAACTGCCCATAGTTGCTCATGCTTGCCTCTGGTTGCGATTGCCCCGGCAGGCTTCCACGATTTGCGACGGGAGCCAAGATGCAAAGATGAGTGCTATCGTTGAACGATTTCCAAACACGTAGAACAAACCCGCGAAACGCTCGCACATTTATCTGGAGTGTGGTCTAGCGCGATCTGGCGCTCTGGACCTCTTCCCTGCAGGCCGAGCGACAGCCTACAAGTGGTTCCCCAACGCCCGCCAATTGGATATATGGTCTCCGTGGTCGCCGAGTGCGCGGAAAGGGGGCTTCATGGGGCTACTACAGATTCGGTGCCTGATGGGGAAAACAATCTTGGTGTGCCTAGTGTGCGCTCTCTGGTCATGCGGCGACCACCGCTTGCCTGAGACGTTGGACCGCACGTGCCAAGTCGACGACTCAATCTGCAAGGCACCTTTCACGTGCATTCATGTCCCGAGCAAGGACCGGAGCGTCTGCACAAAGACGTGCGATGATGAGAAGGATTGTCCCGTTTGGGACCAATGCAATGGTGAGGAGGGCCACGGACCCTGCCGCGAGGGTGTGTGCAGCGTGACCTATTGCGAGTGAGGTGTTGGAACCCGTTTCCTCTGGCATCTAGGGGCGAACGTCGGGTCGCTGTAGCGTTGCGGTTTTGCAATGCCGCGTAGGGCCTATTTCTTCTGGCGCGGTGCTTTGCCTTTGACAGCGAGCTCGTCGATTTCGTTGATGAGCTTCTGCATCAACCGCGCAGCGGACTCGATGGCATCAGGTTTTGTGAGGTCCACGCCAGCATCGCGAAGAATGTCGAGGGGTGGTTTGGAGGAACCCGCGCGCAGCATGCCAAGATAGGCATCCCGCTTTTCGACGTCACCCGATTGAACACCCTCGGCGAGTGCAATACCCGACGACAACCCGGTCGCGTACGAAAAGACATAGTACTTGTAATAGAAGTGCGGAATGTAGGCCCACTCGATGGAGTCATGCTCGTCCATGGTGAAGTTGGGTCCGTAATAGTCAGCGATGAGCTCGGCGTAGGTCTTGCTGAGAAACTCAGCGGTCAGCGGCGTGCCTTGCTCGGCTGCCGTATGAATCCGCAACTCAAACTCGGCGAATAAAGCTTGACGATAAATCGTCGTGCGGATGCGCTCGAGCAAATTGTTGAGGATGTAGAGCTTCTCGGCGTCCGACTCGGCGCGCGTCAACAGATAGTCACTCAACAGTTTCTCGTTAGTCGTCGAGGCAATCTCCGCAACGAAGGTGGAATAGTTGAAAGTGACGTAAGGCTGTGTCGCCATCGAAAAGTAACTGTGCAATGCGTGACCGTATTCGTGTGCCAAGGTCGAGAGGTCATTGGAGGAGTTGTAGTAGTTCATCTTCACGTAGGGATGGACTTTGTAGACACTCGCAGAGAACGCACCACTGTCTTTGTTCTCATTGGGGTATAGGTCGAGCCACCCCTCCTTGGGGTCGATGCCCTTGTTGAGAACCTCGAGATACTCGGGCCCCAGTGGTGCCAACGCCGCTGGAAGAACTTTTTGTGCCTCGTCATATGGGAACGTCATCTCGACGTCCGCAACCAGCGACGGGTAGAGATCGTAGATGTGAACCTCGTCGAGCTCCATCACACGCTTGCGCAAGCCAACATAGTCGTGCAGAGGTTTGAGGTTCGCGCGAACCGTGTCGATGAGATTGTGATAAACTGCGGGCGAGATGTTGTCCTTGTCCAGATAGGCCTCGAGGGCGGTGTCGTAGCCGCGAGCCCGGGCCAAAAAGATATTGAAACGAACTTGCCCTGAGAGAGTGGCCGCAAGCGCATGTCGATTTTGGTGCAGAGTGGCAAAGAGCCTCTCGACGGCTTGCTGGCGGACCCGACGATTGGATGAGCTACGGTACTTGGGGAAGTTCGACAGGCTCAGCTTCACCAAACGGTCTTCTTCGTCACGCAGCTTGGGAAGATCCAAACCTGTGATGACGCCGCCAAACGTCTTCTCAAAATCCGAGGGAATTTCATTGAGATCGATCTCCGCCCAGAGATTGTCACCTGCCAATGACAACACTCGCTCGGCCTGCGGATGCAACACCCGCGAACGACGGCGGCGTTGCTCGTCGATATAGGGGCGGTACGTCTCGACGGTCGGCTCCGCGCGATAGGCGGCTGCCATCGCAGCATCGCTGAGCCCGAGAACCTCCTGGCGAACGAACCCGGAGTCGGCCATGAGAGCATGCAGAGCGTCGAGACTCTGGTCGCGCATGGTCTGCAAGTCTGTGGCCGTGTGGTCCGAATCAAACCGCATGTTTGCGTAGAGGGTCAGTTTGTTGGTTTGCAGACGGGTAGCAAAATAGAGGTCGAGGCATTCACGCAGCGAGGACGGATCGCCGAGCTTGCCCGCAAACCTCCGAAGCTCTTCCCGGTTGCGCCCGACCTCCTGCAACGCCGTCGCAAACGCCGCATCGTCGGCAAACAACGGCGTCAATATCCATTTGAAGGTATCGGGGACGTCGGTGCGGGGCATGTCAGCGCGTGGCTCAAACACCTTCTCTCCTCGTTGTTGCTCTCGAGTTTCAATCTGCCCACCGGAACAGGCGACAAGAACCGCCAAGGCAATAAACGTGGCGACCATCGATTTCATTTGCATCCTCACGGTATTTGTTGCGCACGTTTGTAGCGATCTGTGGCACCGGAAGCAATCGTGGTGTTCTGCGTAGTGGGCCTGCAATACCGCCATTACTGCGCAGCCGAAAGACACCCCATCTCGACTAAGCGGTGCACCCAACCTTCGTAGGTTGAGAATTCTTCGGCAGAGGCGCCATCCAAGCTCAACTTTGCCGGTTTCGCCAGAAACAAACGAATCGCTGCAGAATCACCAAAGAGCGCAAGCTGTCCAGCAGCACCTATCAAAGTCTCGTCGGGAGCTTCTCCTGTCTTGGTGCCGCTCATGTACGGTTCGAGGTTTTTCAAGGCGATGGTTACGCTCTTGGTGATTGCCTTCGGCACATTGCAATTTGGCTTGTGTTTGCGGCAGCCCTTGGTGGAGCACGTGATTCGCGTTTGGATGATCGGATAGTACCCTGCATCGAGCCAAACCAACTCCTCGAGAACGAGAGCGTCACGCTCTATCGATAGCCAATGCGCAGAAACGGCGTCGGCGACATGCAGCGACTTAGACACCTCGCCTTGGGGATTGACCGCGTAGACCTTGAATTCTGAAAACACACTGCGTCCCATGTGTTTGCTCTGGTCTTCTTCATTCACATGTCCGCACACCATGATTCGATGGCCACCCGTCGTTGCGACCAACATCGCCGGCGCATCGCGGCCGTCGGACCCGAGCTCGGGGCAGTGCGGATCCTTGGCGTTCTTGTCTAGCGAGGCAGTGCCAGCAACTACGCGCTCGTTTCGCGGCTTGATATCGAGATCAAACCGGCCGTGCTCTCTATTCCATGGCATGAAAAATGCGACCGGATGCCCCTTTTTTTCGACGTCGGCAGTCCATATGTGCGCCTGTATGGTTGTGCCAAAACGAGGCAACTTGATGTACCACGGCCCCACGAAAGCGTTGCCGAGTCCATCGTAAGCTTGGGCTGCCGACGCTTGCCAATCCGAATCGGGGTCGATTGCCGACATCTTTGCCGCGATGTTTTCTGCAAAGCCAGTCGTGCGTGCCTCCGCGGGCAGCACCCGCGTGGCAACATTGGCCCATCTGCGCTGGGCCGGGTCGTACGCGAGAAACAACAGCTCCGACGCGGTGGCGGGACCGTACGACAACATGTTCACGGCAATCACGGGAGCACCTTTGACTGGCCGGAACATCGCAACCTCAAAACCGGACTCTGCCTCCTGGAAACCACCGGCGAGAAACCCGTTCTTTATGTCGCGTGTCGAAAACTCGATTTCCGTAAGTGAAGCCGGCGTACCTGGTAGACGTTGGTCGGAAAAAAAGCCCAGTGAATCGGGCAGAAGCAGAAAGTAGTCCATGATATCCTTGGGCCTATTGGGCTCCGCCGCAGTCAACAACAACACGATCCAGAGATTCGCTGCTCCCATAACTCCAACCCTTCATTGCCGCAGAGATCCGCCGTGATTAAAACAAACCGTTGCCACAATTAGCACAAAACGCTGAAAGGTTTATGGCTGGAATAGGGTGTAGGGGCGTTACTCGGCAAAATTGATCATCCATCGTGTTGCCTATCCGTGGGACAGCGGTGTATCACGCCGCTGAGGAAAGAAGATATGGGAGAGGACCGCTGGCGACTTGGGACGATTCTGGCATCTGCGCCTGACATCATGTTGCTCCTGGACGCCGAAGGAACCTGCGTAGAGATCCTCACCAACCAAGACGAGCTTCTTTTCAAAGGTCCCGACAGCCTCATCGGCAAACGCTTGCATGACATCCTACCGGTCGACGTTGCGGATGCAGCTCTCACCGCCATCAGACGGGCAATAGACACGGGCAAAACCCAGAGCCTCGAATACGCACTCAATCTCTCTGACGGCACCCACTGGTTCGAGGGTCGAACTTCGCCGTTGGCTGCTTCTCGGGACTCGTCGCAGCAAGTTGTATGGATCGCGCAGGATATCACCGCCAGAAAACGAGCTGAGTTGCGTCTTGCCGAGAGCGAAAGACGCTTTCGACGGGTCTTTGACTTTGGCTCGATAGGCATGGTGATGACGGACACTGACCACAACATAATCGATGCCAATCCACATTTCTGCAACCTCTTGGGTTACCAAGAACATGAGCTCATTGGCCGGCGCATGCTCGACCTCTTGCATCCTGACGACTGCGGGGACAAGCCAATGCGAGCGCTATCTCAAGGGTTGAAGGCCGGTGTGGATTACGCCCGCGAGGAGGAACGCTTCATTAAAAAAGACGGTGCGATTCTGCAAACTTCTGTTACCATCTCGTGCGTGCGGGATGTTGACAACTGGCCGGCATCAATAGTCGTGATGGTCGAGGACATCACTGGGCGCAAATGGCTGGAAGATGAGCTTTTCAAGCTGCAGAAACTCGAGTCCTTGGGTGTCTTGGCCGGCGGTATAGCGCATGACTTCAACAACATTCTCACGGCTGTGTTTGGCTCGTTGTCCTTGGCTACGAGTTATTGCGAAGAAGACAGTCCCCTCGGTCGCGCACTCAATATCGCCGACACCGCAGCATGCAGAGCCCAGGAGCTCACTCATCAGTTGTTGACCTTCTCGAAGGGTGGCGAGCCCATACGCCGCCTTTGCCGAATCGACGAGCTCGTCCGCGAGGCCGCCAAATTCAGTCTCAGCGGTGCGGATGCGGTGTGCGATTTTCACTTCGCCGATGACCTTTGGCCATGTGAGGTCGACGCAGGACAGATCTCACGGGTGATACAGAATCTGGTCATCAACGCACTGCAGGCGATGGCCTCAGGAGGCCGAATTGTCATCACCGCCAAGAACATTGTGGTCCCCCAGAAATCGGACTTGCCAGTAGAACCCGGCCCATACGTTCAGTTGACCGTCGAGGATCGCGGTTCTGGCATCGAGGAGGCGAAGCTCTCGAGCATTTTTGACCCCTTTTACTCCACCAAAGAGGAGGGCAGTGGGCTCGGTCTGTCGGTTGCCCATTCCATCGTTACCCGGCATGGAGGGTTGTTGTCGGCCAACTCGCGCGTGGGCGAAG
>Ga0156517_1381_pt1 | contig 13496 bp, 11 predicted proteins | sample RifOxyB3_FD_111912 | JGI IMG/M metagenome (GOLD analysis project Ga0156517, IMG submission 111912) | Deltaproteobacteria bacterium RIFOXYB12_FULL_58_9 | reverse complement strand
CGGTGAATGTCGGGCCCAATGGAGCGTCCGCGTCCCTAACCTGGTCCTGGTAGCGTGACGGGCTTTGCGGCCTCACCGAAGAGTTGCTAGTCGTCCTCGCCAATGCCAACGAGATCATCAATCTGATAGATCTCCACGTGATGGCATTTCTCGCACACGAACTTCCGCACCTCAACACCACCAAATGAACGATGGAACGTCTCGTCCTTCCAATCACGACTGGTCGCGCCCTGTTCAATGTGCGCCTGCGAACGCATGTAGCTCGCACACTTGGGACAAATCTCGAGGTGTTTGAGATTCTTTTCAACCATGGCCTCTCCAGAGTGTCGCCACAAAAACGTCAGTCACTGGTCTATCCCCGCCAGGGCAAGACTCGCAGCCGCACGCACCTCGACGTCTGAATCGGCCGCCAAGATTTCCAATCCCCGCTCCGCCAATCGTTCACCATGGCGTTGCAAACGACTCACCAAGATGGTGATGGCATCGAGTTTGTACGAAACAGGTGCGTCTGCCAAGGCGACCTCGGGATCGTGCTCGAGCAGCCAATCGCGGGCGGTCCAGCCCACCTCGGGATCCCCATCGTTGACAAAAGCCGACAATGCGCTGGTGCAGCCGACAGCGCCCCGCACCAGACATCTAGCACGCGACGCATGCAGAGCTTCGACTCGCACTCTGGCGCTGACGTCATGGCCGAGAAGCCATATGGCGGCGGCGACCTGCGACCCTTGCAGCTCCGGCAATATCTGAGCCACTCGCTCGCGAACATCGACTCGAGAATCTGTCACGGCAGCTAATGCCATGTGCGTGAGAGAAGACCATCGCGCCTCGGCAGTTCGTCTCAGCACCTCGAGGGCGACCCCCGTCTCGGTCCCTACGTTCATGCCTGCGCCAACCAGCTCATCGGCGATAAACATGCGGGCAGCCGGCACCTCCGTCGAGGCCGCAACGAAGAACTCCTCGTTCCCACTCTCGACCAGAGCCCATGCCGTGCCCTTGGGGTCTCCACACAAAGCGCGAACCTCACCCTTTGCCACTTGCACGGCGACGGTCGGATGACTCGAGGGTGAGCGAAACAATCCTGCACTGCCGCCAAACAGAATGCCACTGGGCCCGCTGACAATGTGCTCCGGTGTGATTGGCAGGTGACCCACCGACTCGCACTGTTTCGGTGCAGCGCATTGCAGCACCTCATCACCCAACACGATCCGCGCCTCCGCACCAATATGCAAGGCCTTGGCCAGCCCGCAGCGCCTCAGTCGGGCAGACTCAATGTTACCCGTGTCGACATCAATACGCACCAACGCTCCGTGGCAAGCGAGCCAGATGTATTGCCCATGTCCCCCGAGGATCTTCACCTGTCCCGACTTGCCGACAATCCCAGGAATCTCGAGAGTCTTGGACTCGTCTCCACGCCGAAGCTGCCACTTGTCAGACACCAACAACTCAAACTGACCGCTATCGGTGTTGCCTGCGATGATCTGCAAGGCGGCACCTGTTGCGTCAACGACGGGCACTCCGGCAAGCAGCTGGACCTGTCTCGACCCGACCTCAACCCCGATCCCATCCATCTGCACGAGGAGCCCGCCCGTCTCGGCTACACACCTGCCAGAATGGACGGCGAGAAAGATGCCGATGAGCAGTGTCGTAACCATTACCGCGTCTCCCGAATCGCCTCCACGAGACTTGCAACCTCAGCGTACGGATCACTGCCGTTGGCAACCCGCTGTCGCGCCGCGTCCAACGCCAGACCCAGCTTCGTTTTGCCCTCATCAACCAATGCCGAGTCCAACATGCGCTCGAAAACCTCACTCACCTGCATGGACATTCGCAGAGCACCCGCCGGACCCTCGAGAAATTCCCGATGACGCTCGATTGCCTCGAGCAACTCCGTGATGCCCTCCCCGCGCGAGGCCACCGAGCGCAACACCGGGGTCTCCCACTCTGATCGCGGTGGAACCATAGTGAAAACCTGTTGCAGGCTGTTCTCCAGCTCGTACACCCCATCTCGGTCTGCCTTGTTGATGAGAAAGATGTCGGCGATCTCCAACAGACCCGCCTTGATCGCCTGGACATCGTCGCCAAGTCCGGGGACCATGACCACGACCGTTGTGTGTGCGAGACGCGCCACATCGACCTCGTCCTGCCCAACGCCGACAGTCTCCAAAAGGATCGCCTCAAAACCCGCGGCGTCGAGCACCCTGGTGGAGTCAAATGCCGCGCGCGACAGACCGCCCAGGGCACCTCGCGTTGCCAAAGAGCGAATGAAGACACCATCATCAGTGGCATGGCGGTTCATGCGAATGCGATCGCCCAAAATGGCACCGCCGGAGAATGGACTCGACGGATCGACGGCCAGAACCGCGACCCTGCGCCCTTGCTTGCGCAACGCGGTGATGAGCCCATCGACGACAGTCGATTTTCCTGCGCCGGGGTTGCCTGTGATACCAATGACGTGCGCGGCTCGACGATGACCATGCAATCGCGAGGCGAACTCACGCCCGACCCTTGGGTGGTCGTCGACCCATCGCAACGCTCGCGCAATCGCGCGCCTCTCACCCGCGACGACGCGAGCAGCCAAGCCATCCAAGTCCAACGGTTGCAACATCTAGCCCATAACCCCCCGCAGTGTGGTTTGGGCAACGAGCGTCCGCTGTTCGTTGCGGGGCATGCCCACCGTCGCGATAACCTGAGCGTCGCGATAGAGCAACTCGGGGAGGAAATCGCGGGTGTAGCCAAATCCACCATGGATCTGCACTGCCTGGTCTGCCGCAAACTTGGCTGCATCACCCGCTAGGTTTTTGGCCATCGCCGCCTCCGTTGAAAATGGCGCGCCGCTCGCAGCCAGAGAAGCTGCACGCGCGACCAGCATAGCTGCGGCACCGGCCTTCGTCGCTGCGTCCGCGAGTTTCCACTGTATTCCCTGGAATTCCGCGATCGGTCTACCAAATTGTTTGCGCTCTTCGGCGTAGGCCGACGCCACTTCGACGGCATGATGGGCAATGCCCACTCCGAGGGATGCGAGAGCTACCTCCACCATAGGCTCTTCCGCCCACGCACCGACGGCCACGAGACGTTGCTCATCGGCGAGCCACTGCTTGTCGAAGTGCCAATCGGCGAAACCCAGAGCGCACATCCCGAGCGGCGCATCCGATGCCGTTACGGAGAACATCCCTTTCTTCACAACAAACGCTGTGGGACCGGTGTCAGTCATGGCAGAGATCACCGCAACCTCAGCAAGCTGCCCCAAGGGCACCTGGGCCTTCGTGCCCGAAACAATCCAACCTCCGCCGTTGTGGGTTGCACTCAACTCTGGCGCACCCCCTACAGCGGCGGTCCCCAGGATCTCGCCCTGAGCCAAAGCGCGCAGCAGATCTTTCTTCTGCGCAGCCGTACCATGTGTCTCTATTGCCCCCGCACATCGAGCCACGTGTGCCACCACGCCGAGGGCGAGAGCTGCGTCGCCGCGGGCGAGCTCCTCCACCACGATGCACAACTCGGGTAAGCCCAGGCCCGCGCCGTCCCATTCCTCGGAAACGGTGACCCCCAACAGACCCATTTCCACGAGCTCGGCAAACACCTCGTCGGGGATCCTGCTCTCCTCCTCCCACTTTCTGGCACGTGGGATCACGCGGTCAGCAACGAACCGCGCAACCGTCTCCTGCAACATGACCTGGTCCGAGCTCAACGAGAAGTCCAAGATAGCCTCCACCGAAAATCTGTTGCCCCGGCAATAACCGATCCGCCTTTGAACCACAACGGTGATGGGCCCAGCGGAGTTGTCACCGCAGGTGTTGCCAGCATTCATGCCACCAGATCACGGCGGGCGAGCCTGTACAAGCCCCTACCTCCCAATTACTCCCAATTGTCCGTCCCAAATTCTGCTGTCCTTCTCTTCCTGTCTGTGTACGAGCGCTGTATAGGGGCTGCGAACGGCCAAGGGCCGCAATCGACCCGAGTTGGGGAGTGCGCCAGGAGCGAGGAGACAAACCATGTGGACGAAGTTACCCACAATCATCGCGATCTCGTTGTCGTTGTCCGTGTTGGTAGGATGCAACAACGAGGAACCCGCGCCGATAACCTGCAACGGTGACGTAACTCCCATCGGCGAAAACTTCTTTGCCGACATCTCCGACTCGAGCGGCATTCGCGGCGAGAACTTCGATCCCGCTCCCGCCATCACCATCACCATCAACGACCACAGTGCCGTCGGCTTCGTCGATATCAACGGGGACGGCTATGACGACATCATCGCCCACAATCTTTGGCCCAATATCGCTCCCGATTGGAATGGGCAAAAACCTCTCGAGCATTTGGTGTTTCGCAACAACGGCGACAAGACTTTCACCAACGTTACCGATCTCTCGGGTTTGCGCGACGTCGACGCCGCCTTCTTTGCCTATGGCGACATCGACAACGATGGCGACACCGATATTTTTGCTGGCTTTCCTCTCCAGACAGTCGGCCATCGCAACTCCGTATGGCTCAACGACGGAAAGGGTGTGTTTGTACAAAAGGCTGGCTCGTCTCCCGGCTCAGGAGCCTATGCGGCGTCCGGTATTCTCGCCGATTTTGATGGCGATGCTGTCTTGGACCTCTTCATTGGCAACGGACACACCCTCGCCGCCGTCCCCGACGACTTCTACCTCGGCAATGGTGACGGCACCTTCACCAATGCCAACGGCCGTCTCTTGGGTCTGAGTGCCTCCATCACCGATGGGTCCGTCGCCTGCGATTACGACAACGACAATGATCTGGATATCTTTGTTTCCACCTATGGTGTCAGTTACGAGAATGGCCACAACATCCTCTGGGAAAACGACGGCCAAGGAAACTTCACCAATGTCGCCGAGGCGCGTGGCTTCGCCTATCAGAAGACCGGCAACTACTACCTCGAAACCACGGGCTACGGTGAGGACGACGAGCAGCCTGCCTCCGGATCCTACGTCGGCTCCAACGGCTTCGGCATCGACTGCGCCGACGTCAACAACGACGGCTTCCTCGACGTCGTCGTCTCGGCCATCTCACACCCCGACAGCAACAACCTCTCAACCAAGTGGTCGGACCCCACCGTGCTTTTGATCAATCAAGGGCCCAACGGCAACTTTGGCTTCATCAATCAGTTTCTGGAACGCGGCCTAATTTTCAACGAAGGCGACAGCGACGCGAGCTTTGCCGACTTCGACAATGACGGGCGTCTCGATATCGCATTGTCCCGCAGCAAGAAGTACGAAGGCCATTACAGCAAGAATGAGAACAAGGGTTACTTCGGCTTGTTTCATCAGCTCTACAACGCTTTCGAAAGCGTCGGCCTCATTAGCGGCATCAACGATCCCGATGACACAGTGCTCTGTCGCATGGGAGATGCCCAAAGTCACGCTTGGGCCGACATCGACCTCGACGGTGATCTCGATCTCCTCGCCGGCGGGCGCAACGACGAATGTCCGGGACTCGTCGGTCGCCCCAACTTCCTGTTTGAGAATCTCATCGGTTCGAAGAATCCGTGGGTCGCCTACAAACTCCGCGGCGACGGTGTTCACGTCCCCCGGGACGCTACCGGTGCTCGAGTGGTCCTTACCTTTGACGACGGCGAAGAGATCCTCACCCGCGAGGTGAAGACCAATCAAGGCAACTGGAATCCCTCAGACACCCGCACACTCTACTTCGGACTCGGCGCACGGGACATCTGTGGTGCCAAGGGTGAAGTCACGTGGCCCGACGGCACCCGCGTAAAGCTGAGTGCCGCAGCGCTCAAGCCTCGCAAGATCCACGAGTTGCGTTATTAACCCGACACCCGCGAGCTCCCCACGGCGGTTCGCTCGCGCTGCTCCGGTCGTTCCACAACCGTTCAGCTTTGAGTCGGTATTGCGCTGCCGAGCAAGTGCGGCATCCGCCCATCGGCCGAATGCACAGAAAACGCCATGCCCATACCACCCGGCTTGCACGAGAAACGCACGGTTGACGGCAGAAGCAGCGGTCGTTTGAAGTTGGCCTCGACCCGCAGTGGATAACTGGGCAAGTCGTCGCCTAGGGCCGCGAGGCAACGCGCCAAGGTCCACAACCCGTGGGCGATGGCGCGAGGAAAACCAAAGAGTTTGGCCGTCGGGCCAAAGAGGTGGATGGGATTGTAGTCGCCTGAGACTCGCGCATACTGTCGCCCCATGCTTTTTGGCACCTTCCAGTCTTCCACCCGCGTATCAACGGATAACGGCTCCGTTTGACCGCTACGGCCTCGATTAGGTGGGGTTGTTGATTTGTGCCGCTCGCGCACCAAGATCGTGTTGACGCAGGTCCACACCCGCGTTCCCGCGACGTCGACCGTGGTGGTCAGATCGAGCTCGACGCCACGTTTGACTGGGCGATGACCGTCGACCCAAGAACACAAATCCAAAGACTCCTCTGCCCCAAGCGCTCGAGTGGCTTCGATGGTGCTGCCTATGTGAACCATCCCCAGGGGGGAGAGTGGAAACTGTTGGGTCAACATGAGCTCGACGTTGACACAGGCACCCAACACCATTGGGTAGCTCAACGGCAGCACATCCGTAGCGAAACCACACAACCGACAATACGCGTCGAGCTTGCGGCGCTCCACCACGACACCGCCGAGGTGTACTTCAATGCGCGGCACCTCTCCGTCGGGTGTCAAACCCGCCTTGCGGGTCAGGAGCATGCGGCCATAGGCGCGAGCCAGTGAGGGCACCCTGTCGAGCTCGATTCGAATGGCTGACATTCGTTCTACCCCCCCGTGAGTTGCGTCCTGAGTTGGGCAATCTCGGCATGCTCGTCAGCAAGTGCAGCCTCAGCCTCCTCGATTTCTTCGATGCTCATCTCGCCCGTTTCACGGGCACGGACAAGCTTGGTGTGCCATTTGTCCAAGACCTGTTCCCGACTGTCGAGCTCTTCGAGCTTCCGTGCGACCTCGTCGTACGCAGTCACCGCCAGCGTGCTTGCGGCTGGTACACCTGCAGACGAAGCCCCATCGAGCTTGTGGAATTGCTCCGCCACCCATTGCTGATCTCGATCAATAGATTGCCGCAGAGCATCCAGATCAGCCCGCTCCGCATTTTGGGCGTCCTGGGCCGATTGCAGCGCATTCTCTTTGTCATTGACCTCGATCTGCAACACGGCCAAGCGGTCGAGCTCAGATTGACACAACAGCAGTTTGTCGTCGACTTCACGTTGTTTCGCGTCGAGAGACGCCTGGGACGCATCGATTTGCGTGCGCAGCTCGATCAGCATCTCGCGCTCTGCAACAAGATTCTTCTGCTCCGCTTCAAGTTCTTGCCGAGTCATATCGAGATCGGCAAGATTCTGTCGCAGAGTCTCTTGCTGCAAAATTAGCTCCGTTTCACGGATCTCAAAGGCAGCTTGCATCTCCTCCACGCGGGATCGCGTGGCGACGAAGTTGGTCTCCCGCTCTAGCAACGCCTCAGTCCTCTGCTCGAGGGCCACGGCCATCTCCTCGAGCTCGGCACTCTTCCCTGCCGAAGCGACTTCCCTCTCCGCCAATTGTTTCGCTTGACGCTCGAGATCTGATGCTTGGACCTCTAGCTCAGCCGCGGTCTGCTCGACGCGAGCAACGTTCTCGCTGAGCGCCCTCTCTTTGTCTGCTACCGTGGTAGCGCGTCGGTCGAGTTCTGATTGGACTGCCTCAAGCTCCGCCTCACGAGCGGCAATGGTCATCTCCCTCTCATCGAGACCACTTTGCCTGACGGTCAATTGCTGGTCCAGAGTTTCAACCTCCTGGTGCAAGGCGATCGTAATCCGTTGCTGCTGCTCGAGCTGTTCGGTCTCACTGGCGATTTCGCCCGCTCGGGCCTCTATCTCACTGCCTCGACTCTCCAATTCTCGCATTCCAGCCGCGACGGTCGCCTCACGCTGCGCGAGATCCGCTGTGAGAGCCTCCTCTCGCTCTTGGTGCTCGATCACTCGGTTCGCGTACGCCAGCTCCCGTTCCTCTTGCTGCTTCTGGCGTTCTTCGAGCGCCGACTCTCTGTCGCCGAGCACAAGGTCTCTGGCCTCCAATTCGCCCTGGCGCTGATTCAATGCCAACGTGCGCTCTTCGACCTCCGCTGCTCTTTCGTCGAGGGCCGTCGAAACCTCGCACTCCCGTTTGGCGAGAACTTCCTCTGTTGCACGGATCTTCTCAGCAAGTGCGGCCTCCGTAACGCGCGTATTCTCATCCAAAGCCGACTCGAGCGCACACTCTCTTTTCTTGTGTGCAAGGTCGGCGTCGCGGACCTTCGTCGCCAATTCCGTCTCAGTGGTCCGCACCTTCTCTGCAAGAGCCGATTCGGTGGTCCGCACTTTCTCTTCGAGAGCCGATTCGATTTCCCCTATCCTCCGTTCAAGCTCCTCGGCGCGATGGTCGAGGTCTAACCCTCGGTCCTCGACCTGTTTTTGTAACTCCTCCAATGTGAACGCTCGTTCGCAAAGCTCGACGTCACGGGCGTCGAGTTCCATGTCTAGCTCTTGGGCGTTTTCCTGTCGTTTGGCGAGTTCCGCCTCAACCTTGCGTAGCGCTTCTTCCCTGTCCGTCAGTGCGATCTCGTAGGACTCCTGTCGCTCCCGTTCAGCCTCGAGCTCTCTCTGCTTCTCGTTCTGCAAGGTCGCTGTGGCATCGAGTGCCGCGGTGCGGCTTCCAAGATCCGCTTCCAAGGCCCGCAGGGACTGCTCTTTGTCGGCCTGCTGAGTCGCGATTTGTTGCAGGGAATCCTCGCGGGACTTAAGGTCTCGAGAGCGCCGCTCAAACTTGCCCGCCCGCTTTTGCTCCAGGGCGTCAAGAGCAGCTTGTCGCTCCAATTGGGTTCGTTCTCGCTCGTCGAGTCTTTGTCCCTGCTCTTTTTGCTGATCCGCAACATCGTGGTTCTGTTGATCCCTCGTCTCCAAATCGGCGCGAAGCGCCTCTAACTCCGTGCGCTGAGCGGTGAGGTACTCTTCAACCTCACGGCGCCGCCCTTCGAGCTCATCACGAGCCGCGCTTCGCTGGCTTTCAATCTCCGCAGCCAAAGCCTGACGCGTTACCGCCGACTCTTCTTCCAAAATTTGGCGCTGTGTGGACGCCTGCTCATCCAAAGTTCGTTGGCGCTCTTCGAGTTCGTTCTGCTTGATATCGAGCGCGGCGCCAAGACGGTCGAGCTCTGTTTGTCGTGCCGTCGACTCGGCGAGATGAGCATCCCGTTTGGTCTCGAACTCCTTGAATTGAGTAGCCAGCAGGCAACGCTGGCGATCCAGTTCTTCCCGAATCCCGGCGTTCTCTTTGCTGTGCTTTTGGCGATCACGCGCAAACCGTTCGGTGTCCGCTGTAAATGTCTGGCGCTCATTGTCGAGATCTCGTCGCTGTTGTGCGACGTCTGCTTGCTCTTGTTTCAAGTCTTCTCGCGCTGATTCTAGGGCGCTGCGCGCCTGGTCGCGCTCGTTCCGCAGTCGGATCGCCTCGTCTTCGTATTCTTTGCGCATGCCATCGAGAGCGGCTGCGTGAGCAGACTCGAGTTCAGCCTCGCGCACCCGCACAGCGGCGTTGACCTCAGCCTCGAGTTTTTGCTGCAATTGACGATCGTGCTCCGCCCGCACCTCTTGCAGCTTCCGTTCTTCGAGATGGGCACGGAAGTCAGCAGCATCGCCCCTGAGCTTCTCGAGCTCAGGCGTACTCTTGACACCGATACCATTCGCAATCACGGTGTCCAAATCATCCAAGAGCGCCACCACCTCGTTGCCGGACGCACCGCAGGCAGCCACCATCAGAAAGCGGGCGAACCGCTCGTGCAGCTCAACATTTCGGGGATTGGCCGCAACGCCACGTCCATACAGCTCGTGGGCATCTTGGTGACGGTCGAGCTCGGTATAAAAAACGGCGAGATCCATCACTTTGTCGGCGGACGGACGCGCTCTGTTGCAGATCTTCTCGAGCTCCGGCACCACATGGCCGGTGATGTAATCGAGAAGCCGGGCGAATGACGCCTCTTGGCCATCGGCAAAGTTGATCCGAGCCCCGGACCCCTGGTTCTCGAGAACGTTGCCGCTGATGTCGAGTGGGTCCTTGCCATCATCGAGCATCACCCGGAATGTCAGAGTTTGACCGGCCGACAACGAGCTTGCACTTCGCAAGTACATGCCGCCCAAGGAAAGGTTGGCGAGAAACGAAATGTTACGGCGACCATCGACTTCGTATTCGACGCGGTGAGTGGCCGCGAAACGTTTCGATTGCCGGCGGTTCTTGTAACTCTCTCCCGCTGATGACTGAGTCGGCATGTGTAAACCCCTACAGACTATCGATCTATGACAAGAACGACTTCGGCTCTAGGGCTCTTTCGAAAAAGGCCATATCGCCGACTTGGGCGAAAACATGTTGGGTCGCGGTTCATCCCCAACATCCCCAACATCCCCAACTCAAGTTCTTGCTTCCCGTTTCCTACGGCTGATAGGCTTTAGGCATGGAGATTCTGCTGGCGGAGGCCAAGTCCAAATGGGTGGCAGAGGTAAAGAGGACCCTTATTGCCGAGGGTCATCGCGTGAAAGTCACCCATTCCGGACGCACTGTGGAAGCAGCCATCAAGCAGAACGAGTTCGACCTGGTGGTCATCGGCCAAGGACTCAAACACCGGGAGGCCAGCCAGATTTTCCACATGGCGATGAAATGGGCGGACGACCCCAAACGGTCCTTGCCCCGCCTCCTCTTGGCGGATGACCTTCAACGCAACCATGTGGTTAAACCAACGGTGCGCTGTTTCTTTCTGCCCATGCGCTCCGCGGCAGAGTTGCACGCAATCATCAACGACATTCTCTACTCAGACCAACGGCAACAGAAGCGGGTGTCGCTCAACCGCATGGCCACACTGACCTTCGAAGAGCTTTCGGCTGAGTGTACGGTAAACGACGTGAGCACCTCTGGAATCAGCATCATCGTGCCACGCCGCCGGCTGGACCGTTTGCCGCTTGTGGAGGGGTACTGCTCCTTGGTGGTCTTTCTGGACTCCTGGGCGACGGCGATCGGTAGACTTGGCGCTCTGGAGCCCGCTGGCCAATCGTTCTGGATGGACGGATTGATACATTCAGAAAGCCCAGCGCACCGACCCGAACAATCCAACGAGCTCGAAGTACTCCGAGCAACGGGGATCTTCAAACGGATTGTGGTCTACAAGCAATTCCTCAGAAGTCACGTCTTGTTGGGAATTCAATTCATCAATCTCAACGACACACAAACTCGCCAGATCGAAGAACTCATCGCGACCTCTCGGTCATAGCTCGCCGAATTGTTTGCCGCCGACTCGAACACTCTTCTGTTCTTGATCTCAGTTCTTCGATCTCAGTTCTTCAAACTCTGCATTGGGGCCGGAATGCGCCCACCCAACCGAATGAAACCCTCGGCTGAAAAGGGATTGACACGCATGACGATGGCGTCGCCGAGAAGGCCGCCATAGCTCACAACGTCACCTGGGCCGCGACCTGGGACAGGCAACAATCGTGCTGCGGTGGTCTTGTGGTTGGTGACGCCAATGGCCATCTCATCGGCAATAATCGCCGAGAGGGTCTCTGGAGGGGTATCACCTGGAACCGCCACCATATCGAGCCCCACAGAGCAGACGCTGGTCATGGCTTCGAGCTTCTCGATAGTAAGGGCTCCAAGTCGCGTCGCCTCCACCATACCGGCGTCCTCGCTGACGGGGATAAACGCTCCCGACAGCCCACCGACGGATGACGACGCCATGGCGCCACCTTTTTTTACAGCATCGGTGAGCAACATGAGCGCCGCGGTCGACCCTGGGGCACCAACGCGCTCAAGTCCCATGGCTTCGAGGATGTTTGCGACCGAATCGCCCTCTGCGGGAGTCGGTGCCAAGGACAGGTCGACGACACCAAATTCAACGAATGCCCCCATACGCTTGGCAACAACTCGACCGACAACCTCGCCGGCGCGAGTTACCTTGAATGCCATGCGTTTGATCACTTCCGCCACCGATCCAAAATTCACCCCCGATGGTGGCGGACTCGCCATCAGTCGGCGCAGAGCCGAGTTGACGACCCCCGGTCCGCTGATGCCCACGTTGAGAACCGCTTGCCCTTCGCCGACACCGTGCATGGCACCCGCGATAAAGGGATTGTCCTCAACGGCATTGCCAAACACGACAAATCTAGCACAACCAACACCGTCGCGGTCACGTGTGCGGTGAGCGATCGCTAGGATGGTGTGACCCATGGTCCGAACCGCATCCATGTTGATGCCTGCGCGAGTCGTCGCAACGTTCACCGATGCGCACAACCGCTCAGTGCTGCCAATCGCCTCGGGCAACGACTCAATGAGCGCCGCATCGCCGACGGTAATGCCTTTGTGCACCAAAGCAGAGTAGCCGCCAATGTAGTCGATACCGATCTCACGCGCCGCTGTATCCAGCGCACGGGCGACAGCCACCATCCCGTCAACATCGGAGCCCCCAGCGATCATGGCGATGGGTGTCACGGCAACCCTCTTGTTGACGATCGGCACGCCGAGATCAGCCTCAACCTGCTCGGCCACTCGCACGAGGTTACCCCCATAATCGACAATTCGCTGATACACCCGATCGGGCAGACCCGAGTCGGAGCCAGCAATATCGAAGAGCGATATGCCCAATGTGGTCGTACGAATGTCGAGGTTTTCAACCTCAACCATGCGCAAGGTCTCGATGACCTCGTCAAATCCCGTAGGTAATGCTGAGCGTGCCATCAGACGGTGTGCATGCTTGAGAGGATGTCTTCGTGCAAGGCAACCACGTGGATTCCGAGCTCGATCCCAACTTCGCGTAACCTCTCGCGCAGAAGCGAGAACGACGCCCCCTCGCTGCTGATATCGACCACGATAATCATCGTGAAATAGCCGGCCACAACGGTCTGCGAAATATCCAGGATGTCGCCATCGACCTCGCTAATCACCGCCGTCACTCGGGCCACGATACCACTGCGATTCGCCCCCGCCGCTGTCACAACGACGCGCTCAGGTACTTCCCCAGCCCGTTCGTGCGCCGCCTCCATGAGTGCTTGGTCAATGGGGCGCTCTCCGAGCACCGCCGCAACCTCTTGCTCAATGACGCCACCAATCGCCGCAGCATCAGCCCCGCCGATGCGTTTCCGTACCGCCTCGGCAATCTGTGCCGCCAAGCGCGCCTGCATGTCCCGCTGTGAATCCCGCTGTGAATCCATAACAGCGCTCTTACCACCTGCGCGCCGGCGCTGAAAGACCAACGCAACAGAAGCAACAGAAGCAACAGAAGCAACAGAAGCAACAGAAGCAACAGAAGCAACAGAAAGAACGGAAGCAACAGAAGGAGAAAATACAGGCACACTGCAAAAAGGCACACTGCCCACTTGAATACCGCCAATCCACACTATAAAGGTATGCGCCTCAGTCGGGGCGTAGCTCAGTCTGGTAGAGCACTAGCTTTGGGAGCTAGGGGCCGCGAGTTCAAGTCCCGCCGCCCCGACCATAACTTCTCAGAAGTGAACGCATTTTCCGAGTGGCTCAA
>Ga0156517_1378_pt1 | contig 13593 bp, 11 predicted proteins | sample RifOxyB3_FD_111912 | JGI IMG/M metagenome (GOLD analysis project Ga0156517, IMG submission 111912) | Deltaproteobacteria bacterium RIFOXYB12_FULL_58_9 | reverse complement strand
GATTATCTCGACAACAACTGCTCGGGTCTGCCCATTGACGAGGGTTGCCCCTGCAATCCGTGTTTGACGCCATGGCGCTACTGCACCACCCTTCCGGAGAATCTGTTGCATCTTGCCGGTATCGGCGAATGTACGTTTGGCAAACAACTGTGCCAAGCCGGTGTCTGGCAGACAGAGTGTGTTGGTGACGGACCCCATCCAAGCGGTGAGCTACCCAACAACGATCGCGATGACAATTGTGATGGTGCCGTCGACGAGGGAAGTCCCTGCGGCCCAACCGACACCACGCGACCGATCTTCCTTGGCAAACTCAACGCCGACGACACTGGCTTGGTGTTGGACAGCACCGGCACAGGGTCCAATTGTCGCGCGGGGGTACAACAGTGCATCAACGGAACCTGGCAAACGTGCGCTCTCGGCGGCTGTTCTGGAGAGGCGCGGCCGCAACGCAATCCAACGGCACCCGGTTGGATCGAGCTGCCCAGTGATCCAAGCGCTGGCGAAGTTGGCCAATGCGATGGCCAGGACAACGATTGCGACGGGCTGGTTGATGACGAGCCGTTTTTTGATGGCGACCATGACGGCTACACCGACTGTGGCACGGTCATCGATGGTGATCCCCGACAGCCGACCAGCCGAATGCCAGCCCGCGGCGCTGAGTTCATCGACTGCGATGGCTCCAATCCCTGTGTCAATCCCGGCATGAGCGAGGACTGCCGGCCGATTGTGGTGGTGGGAGGAACCTTCGACGCCAACTGCAACTTTACTTTTGCCTGCAGTGTTGACTGGACCAGCGGAGCGGAGCTGGACGACGATTGTCGTTGCGACCACGATCCCTTCAACCGACCTGTCTCCGACAGTGACAGCGTTATCGGCAAGCCACGCATGGATCTCGAGGATCTGACCACTGGGGTGCGGCCGGCCGCAGCGTGTTCCGGCGAGCTCGGGCATCTCAGTTGCAACCGGGACGAATTGCCACGAAGCGATGCTAACTGTGTCGGAAGCTGTGCGGATGGCCCATCGGATTATTGCAGCACCGACGGTCCGTACCACCATGGCTATTTTGAGTCCCCTTCCTCCCACCAAGACTGTTACCTGTGCGAGGAGGAGTTTGGCTACAACTGCAGCGACACAACAGGTAGCTGCACCACCAAGGCCGAAGACTGTATCGTCTGTGATGCGCCAGCGCCAACTGCCGATACCGCTTCGTCTTTGATGCAGCCGCTTTGCACCAACTCTGGGCCAGGTTGCACGGAGCTCGAAGGCCCCACCTGGGTGGGCCAGGTCGGCACTGATGTGAGCTACGAATGCGACGAAGTCTCCTGTGCTGGTTACTACTGTATGCTCAACAATGATCTGTGCTACGAAAAAGCCGATCAAACGGCCGACGAAGTACTCTGCAATGGTGCCGAGACCTGCGAGCGTGCAGCAGACCTGTGTCCAATCGAGACCCAATGCAAGGTGTTGGCGTTGGAACCCCCGCTTTGCCAACGAGCTGTCTCTGGTTGTTCTGACACCACAAGTCCCGTTTACCAGCCTCAGGACAACAACACCGACCAATTCAATCAGTGCAATGATACCTTCACCTGCGACAGTTCCTTTAACGGACAAGGCCCGTTCTTCCATGGCATTCGCAACGATAGTTCGGACAGAGCCCAGTGTTATCTCCGTGCCAACGTCAACAATTCCTCATGTGATGGAACCGGAGATTGTCAGACTCGTATAGAGGCATGTTCTTCATCTGGAGAGGGGAATATCGTTTCCGGGCGGCCCCTGTGTGAAACACCCGGCGATGGCTGCAGTGGCGAGACGGCACCTGTTTACATTGCCATCACCGACGGCAGTGACCCCTATTTTGATTGCGGTACTGGCAGAGATGGGAGCACAGATCTTACGTGCAAACGTGTTGGCAGCAACGACAGTGGCGAGTGTTATGACGATCTCGGGGATTCTTGTGGCTCAGCCTCCGATTGCCAACCTGGGTGGTCTTGTACCGACGGCGTCTGCTGCAACGCCGAGTGTCATGGCACCTGCGAGAGTTGCCTGTTTGCTCTTACCGGCCAAGCCGACGGTACCTGCGCACCAGTTGTGTTTGGCAAACAGGACGCAGATAACTGTCACGATTCCACCGGGTGTGGCGGGACCGGCTGTCAATGTGATGGCGACCTCAGCTGCAAACGCGGACGTGGCTCAGATTGCTCGGATGCCAACACCTGCATCACCGACTATTGTGTCGATGGTTATTGTTGCAACTCCGCATGCACGGCGACGTGTCGAGCCTGCTCGGCGGCCCTGACGGCTTCCGCCAATGGCACATGTGCCATCATCGACCAAGATACGACTGACACCGTGCCGACGACATTGTGCTCGGGTTCCGTGGGTTGTAACGGCGGCGACTGCATTTGCGAAGCCAACACCGGCGCTTGTCTGCGCGACCGTGGCGACTCGTGTGGCTCCGACGAGCAATGCCTGAGCGGCCACTGCGCAAACGGCACCTGTTGCAACATTGCCTGTGATGGCAATTGCGACTCCTGCGCCAACTCGAGTGGAACCTGCGCCGCCCAGCTGTCTGTCTGCACGGGGAACTGTGACAGCTGTGAGAGCGCCGGCTCGGGTTATAGCTGCGCGCCCGACAACTCGGGTTGCGGCGAATGTGGTGACTGCAATGGTTCAGGCACCGATTACAATTGCGAGTCCGATCAGACCGAATGCCCGGGCGGCTGCGAGACCTGCGGCGGCAGTGGCACGAGCTACACTTGCTCGAACCTGATTTCGGGCAGCAGTGGGTCGTGCACGCTCTATCTGTGTACGGGTGGCTCTAGCTGTCCGTCCTCTTGTTTAACCAACTCCGCTTGCTCTGTGACCTGCATCGCCAACATATGCGTCGCAAGTCTTTCCGCCACAGGCGCGGCTTGTGACGATGACGATGACTGTGTCTCCGGCAACTCCTGTGATGGCAGCATCTGCCGTCGTGACAATTTGCAGGCGTGCACTACCAACGACCAATGCGTCAACACCTGCATTGGCGGAATCTGCTCGAATCTAGCTTCCACCAGCGGAACTTGTGACTTCGGCGACAACAACGACTGTGCGACCCATCATAGTTGCGTGGGCACGGTTTGCCTGCTCAACAACGGTCAGTCGTGTGGCGATGGTACTGTGTGTAGCAGCGGTCATTGTGCAGACAGCACCTGCTGCAATAGCACCTGCGACGGCAACTGTGACTCATGTGCCACAGGCAGTTGCATTGCTCAGTCTTCGGTATGCACTGGGAACTGCGACGTCTGTAGCAGCTCGAGTGGCGGGTACAGCTGTGCAGCGAACCAAGCCACCTGTTTGGGAGCCTGCGATAGTTGCACGGGCAGTAGTACGAGCTTCTCCTGCACACCCGATGCTGACGGCAGTGCTGGCTCGCCGAGTTGTGTTCCCTATTATTGTGATGGGGCTGCCACGAGTTGCCCTACCTCCTGCGCCGTGAACGGCGACTGCACCGGGCCCTGCATTGTCACCACGTGCTCTGCCACGTTTGTCGCCACGGGGGGGGCATGTGACGAAGACGCCGATTGCAGCGACTCCCCCTATGCGAGCTCGTGTGACACAGACCACATCTGTCGACGCGACACTGGACAACCATGCACTGCGATTGATCAGTGCATCACCAACATCTGTAGCACGACGTGTCGAGCGTCATAGCTCGTGTGGGTATGCCGGTATCAAACCGCACTACCACAGAAATTGCGGAACCGCAGAACCGCAGAACCCCCGACTGGGAATTGCGACCTTTGCATGATATGCAGGCGCCCAACCATCAGCATGACGATGCGGTGACGTGGTAACAGCGGCAAAGACAAAAGAATTGGGTATCGGTCTTTGGTGGGCCCTCAGTTGCACTGTGGCTTGTGCAGGTAGCGCGGTGAGGCCACCCCCGGTGGTTATCGCTCCAACCGTCGCGCCCGTCGTTAGGCCAGAGCCACCGAAACCTGCGGCTGTCCGAGTGCTTCCTGAGCCGGAGCCGGCAACACCGCAAGCACAACAGCCCAATTCTGCCGATATAGCTCGAGCACGGGCGTTGGTGAAAAGGGGGGAGCTCCTTTACCGCAACGGTGAGTATGACCAGGCAGAGATTCTGCTCAAGGAGGCTGTGACGCTCTATCCGTTCCTTGCTCAGACCAATCTTCTTCTCGGCAAGATCTTTCTGATCCGAGGATCCGCCGCGCGAGATATCGGTCTCGTTCACAGTGCCCGCCTTATGTTTGAGATGGCGCGAGCACTCGACTCCAGTCTTCGGGAAGCAGAGATCCTTCTAGATCTCTTTCACACCCCCCCCCTCGACTGACATGAATACTTCCCTCGCCTGCGCTGGCTTATCCTTCTCCTACGGTGACACACCGATTCTGACCGGCGTCACTTTGAGAGCCGACGCTGGCGAGGTGGTCGGATTGGTCGGACCCAACGGAAGTGGCAAGACCACCCTGCTCAAGTCGTTGGCCGGATTGCTCGAGGCCAAGGGAGAGATTTTCTATAACGGAGATCCACTCACGGGTCTTTCCTCCCGGCAGCGTGCCGACCGCCGAGCGTATGTCCCGCAGAACACCCACAGCGTTTTCCCATATCGTGTTGACGCTGTCGTCAGCATGGGTAGCGCCCATCGCGCAAGGTTTTATGGGGTTAGGCGAGACGACGCCGGAGTGGCTGCGGTCCTCTCTGAGGTTGGATTCATCCATTCACCCTCTCGCCGTTTCGATCGGCTCTCGGGGGGAGAACGCCAGCAGGTCATTGTCGCCCGGGCCTTCTTGCAGGGGGCAGGGGTTCTCCTGCTCGACGAGCCAACCAGCGCCCTCGATCTCAAACATTGCGCCGCGGTCATGACAGGCCTGTGCGGCCGCGCCAAGCGAGGTGCTGTCGTACTGATGTCCCTGCACGACCTTAACCTCGCGGCGGTTTTCTGCGATCGCCTGCTTCTGCTAAACGGCGGCAAGCTTGTGGCGGAGGGAACACCGAACGACGTGCTCAAACCCGACATGATTGCGCAGGTGTACGGCGTTCGAGTGAGTTGCGGAACACACCCGAGATCGGGAGCCATTCCCACAGTTCATCTCGATCCACAAGGCTGGTCCGCCGACCTGTCACATGAAGAACTGTAGTGATCCGATGAATCCCCAGTTGTGGGGCCGCTCCACGGAGCGATGAAATGAAATGGCGATGGCACCACCGTTGTTGATCCAACCGGTTCCGGCAGTGATCACGTATTCGTTCTTGCTCGCGCCATCGCTGCGGGTAAACGGCGCATTGTTGAAACCAACGCGAATCGGGAACGCGTCGCCAACAAAATACTCGGCTCCGAGCCGGTAGGTCTGCAGCTCGTTGTCGCTGTCGCGGGTGTCGAACTCAAAATCGGCTGCTGCAACAAATGCTCCCGTCGAAAAAGACACGCCGGCACCAATGGTGAGAGGTACCATTCGCGTCATCTTCTCTTTAATGACGTTGTGAGCCGCGACGCCGACGCCAAAACTATCGGCGAGCTTGAGCATGATGCCAACATCACCGGTGTAGAGTTCGAGGTCCCGCTCTTTTCCATCTTCCATGAAAGTGCCGCGCACGTGGCGGCCCGTAATGCCGACGGCGATAGAGTCACTGAGGGGATAGGCGAAACCAATGTATATGCGGTGCAGGCCCGCATCCACGCCCTCACCATCGCCGCGGGTGTGGGTGTAGCTGAGACCGCCGGCCACCGGACCTGACTTTGAGTCCACCGCTGAAATGTTCAAGTCCGAGAGCCCGTCGAAAGGCGAATAACCATAGTTGAGCTCGACAGTATAACGTCGGCCGAGGGCCATTCCCGCAGGATTGAGGTAAAGGGTGTCATTGGACGTTCCAACGCCGCGATGAGCACCGCCCATGGCATGGGATCGGGTGCCAGCGATTTCGTCGAAGACGCCAGCATCGGCGGGAAGGTTCGCTGCTCTTGCGGTGACCGAGACGAACAACACACAAACCGACATGATAGCGATGATGCGCATTGCGGGACGTTACCAGCAGTGGACTCAACACACAATTTTTCGCTGTCCTTGACCTGCACAGACTTTGGGCGCAGGTACAGTGACCAAGGAGATCCGTGGATGGAAAACGCCTTCGAAGTATTGAGGGAACGTGGCTTCGTACAACAGGTGACTGACGAAGATGCGGTGCGAGAGATGTTCGGCACGGGGCCAGTAACGGCCTACATCGGTTTTGACGCCACAGCGTCGAGCTTGCATGTTGGCAATCTGTTCGTGCTCATGACGCTCGTCCACCTCGAGCACTTGGGACACAAGCCTATTGTCGTTCTCGGCGGCGGCACGACCATGGTCGGTGATCCTTCAGGCAAGACAGAGATGCGCAAGATGCTGGAGCGAGGTGACATCGATGTCAACATCAACAGCTTTCGCACCCAAGTGGGGCGTTTCCTCGACATCGAGGGCGGCAAAACACAGGTGGTTGATAATGCCGAATGGCTTCTCGACCTCAAGTATGTCGAGTTTCTCCGCGACATTGGCCGCCACTTCTCCGTCAACCGCATGCTTGCCGCCGAGGCTTACAAACAACGGCTCGAACGCGGTCTATCGTTCATCGAGTTCAACTATCAACTGCTCCAGGCCTATGACTTCCTGCAGTTGTGCCAACGATACAAATGCACTCTGCAGATGGGCGGCGACGACCAGTGGGGAAATATCGTTGCCGGGATCGATCTTTGTCGACGAGTGGCACAGACCCAGGTCCATGGGTTGACCTTTCCGCTCTTGCTCAACGCTGCCGGTCAGAAGATGGGCAAGACGGTGTCAGGGGCGGTTTGGCTAGACGCCAAGCGGTTCGGTCCCTACGATTATTACCAGTACTGGGTTAACATGCATGATGATGACGTCGAGCGAATGCTCGGCTATTTCACATTTCTGCCGATGGAAGAAGTGCGTACTGTGTCGACACTGCAGGGGGCGGACCTCAACGCCGCGAAATCAGTGCTTGCCTACGAGGCGACGGTGTTCGTTCATGGTGAGGCAGCCGCCAATGAGGCGCACAGTGCGGCACAGGCGGCTTTTGGTAGCCGCGCCTTGCCAGAGCAAGTATTGCCGTCGAGCAAGATCCCGCGGGGCGGCAGCGCCGATGCGGCACAGATTCCCACAACCAATCTCTCGCTCGCCGCACTCGATGAAGGTGTGCTGCTCACTGAGTTGCTGACGAACACGGCGCTCGCGAGCTCGAAGAATGAGGCGCGGCGGCTGATCCGTCAAAATGCGATCAAGCTCAATGACAGAAAACCGGAAGATGAGAAATATCGGGTAACCATAGCCGATTTCGTCGATGGCCGGTTGACTCTGCGGGCAGGCAAGAAGAAGGTGCACAGAGTGGTTCTCGAGTGATTCCCAACACCTGTCACCTGCAGGTATACCTTGGTAAGGAGCCCAATGGGAGCACGTACTCTCGCCACCTTTGCTGTTGTTGCTGCGTTGTCGACATCGGCCCGCGCCCAGCGCCGTGACGGTGGCACGACCAAGTCGGTGTTTGATGTCACAATCCCCGTGAGTGCGAAATTTGGTGACGTGGATGTGCCTGCCCGCCATTATCGGGTGTCGCTCGGCCCAAACGGTATTGCGCTCGCCGACCCGGCGACGATGTTATTGATTGCGACGATCCCGGCGGAAAAACACGAGCTGAATGAGCCGGTCAAGGAGCCCAAGGTTGAGGTCAAAAAGACGAGCAAGACAGTCGAGATATGTCTGACGCATGGAACAACAATGGCCCGCGCCGTTGGCAGGATAACTGCCGTGCTCAACCGTCCCGAGGCGGGAGGGCGTGTGGAGTTGGTAGGCAAGCAGGAGACCACCCTTGATAAAAGTGATCCCGAGCAGCTAAGTGACGTGCAAAACATCAATAATCTCGTCAAACGCTATTTCGGCAGCATCAAGCACTGCGCAGACAAAGCGCATCGCAATCGTTGGATCACGGATGACCCGAGGTTCGTCAAATGTATGTGCCCCATCATCGCCAAATGGCGGATGCCACATGTGAAGTCGGAGTTGCAAACCCATCACTCGTTGTCCAAAGGCCGAACAGGCTTTTCCATTACCACCACCACCGATGGGCGCGTCAAAGATTGTCGGGTTTGGATTGGCCCCAATCCTCCAGCTCCCAAGGAGTCCACCCAGGATGGTGGACCGTCAGAAAATGCGGAGCCCGCCAAGGAGGTATCTGCACCTACCTCGAGTGAGGGGGCCCCATGAGGTCAAACAGGCAGAGGCGAGGTATTGCCACTGCAAATGGTACAACCCCACAGCCCACGGTCATTCGACATCTCATGGACAACGGGTTGGCATTGGTCTTGTGTCCGCGCCGTCATCTCTCCCAAGCCTATGTTGCATTCTACGGCGGCGTGGGCTCACGCAATGAGAGCCTGGTGAACAACGGCATGACGCACGTGCTCGAGCACATGTTGTTTCGTGGCACGTCCCAGTTTCCCGACGCAACCGCTCTCAATGCAGCGGCTGAGGATTTCGGAGGATTTCTCGAAGGGGCCACCTACCGGGATCATATTCTCTTCGCCACCGGTTGCCACAAGAGTGCGGTCGGTGATGCCATCGGAATCTTGGGGGATTTGGTGCAAACCCCGCGTTATCGGGCATTTGAGATCGAACGGAACATCCTGCGGGAGGAATTGTTAGAGACCCGCGATGCCAGTGGTCGCATGGTAGACCTCGACAACATTGCCCATAGCGCCATCTTCGGAGGTCACGGTCTCGGCTTGCCCATCGAAGGAACACTGGACAATCTAGAGGCGCTGACCATTCGTGATCTCGAAGAGCATCGACGCACGTTTATTGTCGGTGCCAACAGTGTTCTGAGTGTCGCTGGCCCCATCGACACCGATCGCGTCATCAAGCAGGTCGCAGCCGCCTTTGGTGGTTTGCCGCAGGGCCAATCTCCACTGCTTGAGCAGCCGCCAGCACCGAAGCCCGAGCCGTTGATGCGTTATGTACGCGACGCCTCGAGTCAGGTGGACCTACGGCTGAGCTTTCGCGCGGTGCCAGTTCACGATCCCGAGTACCCCGCCTTGGTGATGCTCGCGCGGCTACTGGCTGATGGTCTCGCGTCGCGCATGCATGCAGAGCTCGTTGATCGTCGCGGCCTTGCATACGCGTTGCACGCCGGTCTGAGCACATACGGGGACTGCGGTTTGTTCGAATTCGAAGTCTCCGTTGCTCCGAATCGTGCAGCAGAAGCGGTGAAGAGCATTCTCCAGTTTGCCCGCGCGGCCGGCAGATTCCGTTTCTCGGATGATGAGTTGCTGCGAACTTGCAGGCGCTACCGTTACGGTATCGAGTTCATGCACGATTCCCCTGCAGACTTGGCCAGCTGGTATGGTCGTGCCACTCTGTTCGGAGTAGAGCGCGAAATGGCGGCTCTTGGCGGCCAAATCAAGAGACTTGAAGATGCGAGCATCCGTCGCGCTGCCCGCAATGTGTTTCGCGGCGAGGGTCTGGTTGTTACGGCCGCTGGCGAGCTCGCCCGCGGCGAATGGCTTCGCATCAAGGATACCGTTCACGAATGGGTGGGTTGAGTCGCTGACTGGCACCCTTAGAACACGGCGACAGGCGTCTAACCCCGAAGGGGGATGCGCAAACGTTGGCCCGGCCAAACACGATGGGGGTTTCTGATGTTGTTGACCCGCATGATGGCGGCGAGGCTCGCGTGGTAACGGGTGGCGATCTGCGAGAGGGTCTCACCGGGGCGGACGCGGTGGATGACGTAATCGGTGCGGGGGGCAACCCATACTGGGAGAGCTGCAATGGCTGCTACGATCGTTGCTTTGGCGTCGTCGTGCTCACCTTCGATCTTGGGCAGCGTGAGGATGAAGTTTTCGTCTGGAGTGGCTTGATGTCGCAGGGCCGGATTTAGTTTGGCTGTGGTTCCCGCGGGCAAGGACAGTGCTGCATCGATGGCAGCGAGCTTGACTGGTCGGTTGATCTCTACTGTCATGACCTCGATGACGGGTGCATCGGGCTCGGGAAGCTCCATGCCGAATAGGGCTGGATCTTCGATGATTTGTACTGCGGCGATCAAGCGCGGGACGTAGCGGCGTGTTTCTTTGGGTAGCAGTGCGTAAAGATCCCAGAAATCCATGAAGCCCGAGCCCGCGTGTTGCAGTCTGGAGATTTTGCCTTCACCACAGTTGTAGGCCGCCAGGGCTTTCGGCCAGTCACCAAACATCCGATGCAAATCATTGAGATACGCGATGGCTGCGTTGGTCGATTTCTCTGGGTCGAGTCGTTCATCAACAAACCTATCTCGTCGCAGGCCATAGCGCAGGCCGGTTGATGAGATGAATTGCCACATACCCAGGGCGCTGGCACCCGAGAGCGCGTTCACTTGAAACCAGCTCTCCACCAACGGCAACCAACTGAGTTGGCTGGGCAGTCCTGCCTCCTCCAATTTCTTGAGGATCAACGGGCGATAACGACCAGAGCGACGATAGGCAGCGATGAAGTCCTCACGCTGGGAGCCGGTCATGCTGCGGATCTCCCGTTGCACCTCTGCATTGTCAGTGGTCGCGAATCCAAGATCAGAAGAGGCGGTGGCGACTTCGTGGGTTGGGTTGTAAGCACGACTGATGAGTCTTGAGATGAGTAAGCGGATGTCCTGAGATATCTGTTCGTGGTCGTCGGACACACCACCATCAGTCCTGCGCGCGGGTGGAGGAAAAGCCAATAACGCGGCATAGGCGGCGTCAATTTCTATGAGGGCACCTGCCGCGTCGCCAGCGTCGATGAGCTCCTGGGCATGTTGACAGTGCTCCAGGGCTTCCCGCTCGATGGCTGCGCCGGCTGATTGTTCACCGGACTCAGCCGGCTCCGTGGACTCAGCCATCGCCGTGGACTCAGAATCTTCCGTGGACTCAGCCATCGCCGTGGACTCAGCCATCGCCGTGGACTCAGCCATCGCCGTGGACTCAGCCATCGCCGTGGACTCAGACTGTTCAGCGGACCCCATCGTCGGCACCTCGTTGGCGGGTGGCGCGGTGTGGGCGCAATGGAGTACGATCGGCGACAAACAGACAATCAAGAAAACGCGCACGTGAAGCTCCCGGACATCAGAGAATGGCAACCGCTGATTCTGAGGCGTATCTCGAAGGGGATGATCGCGCAATAACGCCAAGCTGATTTCTAACGCGTCCCAGACCATCGATGTCATGCCAACGTTGGAGAAATTCGTCCTTGGTGAGAACACCACGTTGTCCATTTAGGCTCGGATCTTCAAGAACGACATAATCGTCGGTAACGCGAATGACCACCGAATAGTGGCCGTCCAGCCAATCATCACGATACGGTGTTCTGTTGCTCCCATCCTTCCATGCTTGAAATGCGACGATAACAGGAAACCGTTCCTCTTCCACGATCCTCTCGAGCTCCTTGAAGCTCATTTCGTCTTTGACTTCGGCAGAGACATCCAAGTCGTTGAGAACTTTGGCGATCGACTCAGGCAAGGTGCCGTGCTCCGAGGAGGTTCCGAGACGATCGGCGAACTCATCTTCGCGGTCGGCGCTCTTTCCAAAGTACGCTGCAACAAGCTGCACGCATTTTGCGCCGCACCAGCTCGATGTAGCCTGCCGTCCATTTGGCAAAGACAGGGCGTTGTCGAGGAGACTCTCACCCTTTGAACGAGAATCTGTCGGCATTGTGCTGATCGCGTCAGATGTGTCGGCGGTGAGTGCATTCGTTACGACCGCGTCGACTCGCGCACGGCCTTTTCGTAGATGCTCGGATTTTCCGCAAATATGCTCGATGCAAGCTCTTCTCAACTGTCTTGCTTCCGAACTGCCAGATCCACATAGTTTGGCGCTGATCTGGCCAAGCGTGTCCGAACTCAATTGTGAGAGACCTACCGTGACCTCAGTGCCTTCGTAGGCAAACCGCACCACCACGGTCTCGCCACTTCTGTCCACTTCGAGAACGCTCGTTTCCCCATCGGCGAAGAAATGACGGCTCCCGTTTTGGCGGAAGACGGTGTGTTTGAGGTCCAATGCCACTCCATCGAGAATACCTTCTCGACCCTCGAGCTCATCGAGAACTTGCCACACTATTTGCGCCGCGGAAGAATCTTGGTCGGCAACCTGAGGCAAAAACTTCTCAATTTGTTTGTCTGTCTCTTCGAGGGAGCAAAATTGGTGAGAGGGAAAATGCGCGCGCCGCAGCACAACTGCCAAGATGATTGCGGCCGCCACATGGGGAGGAAGTTGTCCAAGCGCTGTGCCGGACGGCATCAAGTCCAAGGAGAGGATGCGGCGAACCATGCGCTCGACGATCACCTCTTCTTGCGAATCCAAGGGCCGTTGGTGCAAGACGTCGATCTGTTTGGCCAAAAAATCGCAAAGGCGTTCGTTCTTGGGCTGGCCATGGTCCGGCACGAGCACACCGTGGCTCGTGTAGGTCAGAACCTTCTCAACGTACATACGTGCGACGGCAGCGTTACACTCGCATCGCTTGTCGATGGCCGCTTTGCCTGCGGATTCTGTGGTGAATATCCGCGGAATGCCCTGCTCAAAAAGAAATGATTCGAACGACCCATCTCTCACCGATTCCGCCACCGCGTTGTTGAGGGGCACACCGTAGATATTGTCGCCCGGCAACGGTGAGAAGAAACCCGCGAGGGTTGTTCGCAGGGCGTTCGTGAGAACCCGCGGATGCTTTTCGTATGTGTACAGATAGAACTCACCGACATCGCAGTCCTCGTGCAGTGAGATAAATCCATCGCTCCCATACTTCAACAGGTCGGGTAGATGCTCCTTGAGGATGAGCCCTTCCGGGGAGGGAGTCGTGACCAGGTCTTTAGGGGCACTGGGAAGTGCCGGATCGCGTGTCGTGTATCCCCGGTTTGGGTCCTGCCCAAGGTCATTGACACGTCTGGAGTTGACAAAGCCGGTGGGATTGATCAGGGGAATAAAGGAGACGTTGACGGCCCTGAGTAACTGTGGGTCGCCATCCTCGAGAAAGCGCAACAGCCCCCAAGGACCTGCGGGTTCCTCACCGTGAAAACCAGCGGCAATGATTATGTGCGGACCGCCATTCTCTTTATAGGGAACCACCAACTCGATGGGGATCCCTGCCACCTGACCCAGCGTTCTAATTTGATAACCGCGTGCGTCAACCAGTTGCGAGAGCCGTGTTTGAAACGCCCTGATGTCGTTGCTTTGACAACCTTCGCGGGTGAGCCACACAGGCTCGCCGGGTTTGAGGAGGGGATTTGCCTCAAGTCCTATTCGATCTGCTGTATCTGAACAGGATGGGGCGGTCTTCTGTTTCGAGTCGGCTTCCAACACATCGATGTTGAGGCACTGGCCTTCAATCGTCTTCTCCAAAGTCAGTGTCGTTTGTTCTTTCGCCAAAGGATCGACATGATCGGGAGACGCGACATGCTGTGTCGACAAGAACTGTTGGCCTGCCTGCTCGGTCGATTTGACGCTCATCAGCCGTCTTCCCAAAGAAAAGCGTTCTTCGCATACTACCACGTTATCGACAAAATTTTGCCATAGTTTCAGGGGGTCAGGGGGTCCATGCGCCGTCA
>Ga0156517_1319_pt2 | contig 13764 bp, 7 predicted proteins | sample RifOxyB3_FD_111912 | JGI IMG/M metagenome (GOLD analysis project Ga0156517, IMG submission 111912) | Deltaproteobacteria bacterium RIFOXYB12_FULL_58_9 | reverse complement strand
GCCGTCAGCGCAAACGTGGTCACCCCCATCGTCGGGGATGCCATCGTTGTCACTGTCAGCGTCACAGGCATCGCCGAGGTCATCGCCATCGACATCACTTTGGTCGAGGTTTGCAATCGTGGGGCAGTTGTCGCAGGCATCACCGGCGCCGTCGCTGTCAAGCGTGTCCTCTTGTCCAGGGTTCGCGACTGTTGGGCAGTTATCTTCGTTGTTGTTGACGCCGTCACCATCGGTGTCCGTCTCGCAGAGGTCACCTTCGCCATCGCCGTTCTGATCTTCTTGCCCGGCATTGGCAACGGTCGGGCAATTGTCGCAGGCATCGCCGACCCCATCTCGGTCCTGATCCTCCTGTCCGGCATTTTCCGTCAACGGGCAATTGTCGTCGCAGCGGGTGACGAGGCCATCGAGGCAGATATGATCGCCGACCATGCCGCTGTCATTGCCATCATCGAAAACGCCGTCGTTGTCGCTGTCTGGATCGCAGAGATCGCCTATCCCATCGCCTTCGATGTCGGCCTGGTTGGCGTTGGCATTGTCAGGGCAGTTGTCGTCGCAGGATGCAACTGCGCCATCCGCGCATGGGTGGGTGCCGGGGTCACCCGAGCCGTCGAAGTCCTGGGGAACGCCGTCGCCGTCCCGGTCCGGGTCGCAGGCATCGCCGAGGGTGTCACCATCGAGGTTGCGTTGGCTGAAATTTGCCACACTCGGGCAGTTGTCACAGAGGTTACCGATGTCATCCCCGTCGCCGTCCGCCTGGTCGGCATTGACAAGGGCTGGACAGTTGTCCTCGCCGTCGTCGACACCATCGCCGTCGAAGTCGGTACCGGTTCCCGGATCACAGGCGTCGCCCAAACCATCGCCGTCGCTGTCGGTCTGCGTCTGGTTGGGGGCGATCGGGCAATTGTCGCAGAGGTCGCCGAGAGCATCGGCGTCGGAGTTGTCCTGGGTTTCATTGGTGACGAGCGGACAATTGTCGCAGAGGTCACCCCGGGAATCGGCGTCCGAATTTGTCTGGTCTTGGTTGGTGGCGTTGGGGCAGTTGTCGCAGCTGTTGCCGAAGGAGTCGCTGTCGAGGTTTTCCTGGCTCTCGTTTGTAATGGCAGGGCAATTGTCGCAGGCATTGCCGTGGGAGTCGAGGTCCGAATTTGTCTGGGCCTGGTTGGTCACGTATGGACAATTGTCGCAGGCGTTACCTAAGGAATCATTGTCCGAGTTCTGCTGGGCCTGATTGGTGACAGTCGGGCAGTTATCGCAGAGGTCGCCGAGTGTATCGCCGTCGGAGTTGGACTGCGCCTCGTTGGTGGTCACGGGACAGTTGTCACAGAGGTCGCCGAGTGTATCTCCGTCAGAATTGGTCTGCGCCTCGTTGGTGGTCCCAAGACAGTTGTCGCAAGCATCACCGAAACTGTCGCTGTCCGAGTTGGTTTGCAGCTCGTTGTCCGTTCCCTGGCAATTGTCGCAGGCATCGCCGAGGAGGTCGTCGTCGGAGTTGTCCTGGGTTTCGTTGTCGATGAATGGGCAATTGTCGCAAAGGTCACCCCAAGCATCGCCATCGGAGTTTTCTTGATCCTCGTTGTCGACAACCACGCAGTTGTCGCAGCTGTTGCCGTAGGAATCCAGATCGCTGTTCTGTTGGGCTTGGTTGGAGACTTGGGGACAATTGTCGCAGACATTGCCCACAGCATCGCCGTCATCGTTCTCTTGGCCGGAATTGGCGACGCTTGGGCAGTTGTCGATCACGTCATCGAAACCGTCGTCGTCGCTGTCGACGTTGTCGTCACAGGCGTCACCGATGCCGTCACCATCGCTGTCCACCTGGGAAGGGTTGGGGGTCGTAGGACAATTGTCGTCACAGCCAACGGTGGCATTGCTGCACCGATCGATGACCCCGTCGCCATCGCCATCGGGGATCCCGTCGTCGTCGCTGTCGATATCATGGGGGTCGGTCTCGCCCGCATCAACGGCGCCATTGCCATTTCTGTCCTCGACGCCGTCGGGGATGTCATCCCCATCGGTGTCGGGGTCGAGGGGCAAAGTGGTGTTGTCATCGGTGTCGGGTACGAACACGTCGTTGTTGGTGTCCGCGGTGCCAATCGTGACGCCGAGCTCGAGGCCATCGGAGAGGCCGTCGCCGTCCGTGTCGAAGGCGAGTGGATGGGTCACGTAGCCGAGCGTTCCGGCGAGCTCATCACCGTCCGAGATGCCGTCGTCGTCGGTGTCAGCATCGAGGGCATTGGTGCCCGCTGCGGCCTCTTCTGCGTTGCTGAGTCCGTCATTGTCCATGTCGAGGTCGCAGAGGTTGCCGTAGTCGTCGCCGTCGTGATTCTCCTGTCCGGGGTTCGCGATTGCCGGACAGTTGTCCACATCACCGCAGATACCATCGGCATCCTCGTCATTGTCCGGATCGTTGGGACAGGGGTCGCAGAGGTCACCCAGCCCGTCGGTGTCGGTATCGACCTGGGCCTGGTTGTCTGTTGTGGGGCAGTTGTCGCAGGCGTCGCCGAACGTATCCCCATCGTGGTTCTGTTGACCGCCCAGAGCGATCTCCGCGGCAGATTCGATGTTGTCACCGTCGATGTCACAATGGAGGTCGCCGCAGGTGCCGTTCTTCACCGTCGGACAATTGTCGTGGGCGTTCTCAACCTCGTCGCCGTCGGTGTCGACGCCGGGCTCACAGGCGTCGCCAATGCCGTTGGTGTTGAGATCCATTTGGTCGGTGTTGGCGAGGAGAGGACAGTTGTCGTCGCCGTCGTTGACGGTGTCACCATCGGTATCCGCCAAGAGCGGATGGGTGTCGGCACCCGGGGTGTAGGCGGTGTCGTCACCATCATAGGCGATTTCGTCGCCGTCGGTGATGCCGTCGCCATCGGTGTCGACTAGCAGGGGATTGGTGCCGAGACAGGTTTCACTCACCGCGCTTGGACTGCATGGGTTCGCCGGATCTCCGTTCGGCAGCCCGTCGCCGTCGGCGTCGGCAGTCGGGTCCAGGGTCCCCGGATCGCCACCGGCTGTATCACCACCGGTCATATCACCACCGGCTGTATCACCACCGGCTGTATCACCGCCGGCTGTATCACCGCCGCCGCCGCCGGGATCGCCGCCCACTTCGTCCCCCTTGGGGATGTATGTCACGCGGCCGTCACTGCAGCCGTGGAGACAGAAAACACCAGCAAAGGCCACGATGCCCGTAAATTTCAGCACTGTCTTGAGCATTGTTCCTCCAGGGTTGTCAGCAACCCTCGCCAACACAACAACCGTAAATAACCAACGGCGTGGCCACACCCGTGGTGAGGTCAGCGCAGGCATCGCCAAAGAACTCCACCTGCTGTTTGATCGGATCATAATCCCAGTGCTGGATTCGTGAGCGGTCACGGGGATGGCGACAGAGGTCGTAGGTAGGATTGGAGCAATCCTCGGGAATGCTGCTGGGATCGAGGTATTCGAGATAGACGTAGAGCTTGTCGAGCTCGGGGGGCGGGTTCGAGCTCAAGTCGAAAGAACAGGTGGCGACGTCGCCGACGATGGCGTCGAGGGCTTCGCTCAAAGACGTCGCGTCGCCAGCGTCGTAGTAACACGTGGCGTTGGCATCGGCACAGTTACCGGCCCCGACCGATACGCAGGCGCTGCCGTCGTAGTGGCAAAGGGCCGCTTCACAGGCGCTCTGGTTGCCATCGAAGGCTGAGCACCCACCGCGACAGGCACCACCCGCGGAACTATCCCAATTGCAGCCGGCAGTGCTGCAGGAGCCGGTGCCACCCACAGCCACAGCGGTGCAGAATGTGGCGTCGGGCTCACACAAACCGTCGCCCGCATTGTTCCAGTTGCACGACAGCTCGGCCTCGCAGTCCATTTCCCCATCGGCGGTTAGAGCCACACAAAAATCGTCGTTACCCACACAAGCGGAGTCGACCCAGGCACACGAAGCCGCCTCGCAGGCGTTTCGGCCGCCAGTCTCGAACAGCACGCAGACGGCATCGTCGGTATTGCACAGGGAACGACCACCATGGATGGCGTAACAATTGAGGTTGGGGCTCACCGCACCAAAGGCAAAACCAATGACGAAGGTGTCTACTGGAGGTGTCAGGTCCCTGAGTTTGTCGAGGGCATGGTTGACCTTGCAGGGAATGTCATGACATGAGCCATCGCCACCTCCTGAAGGCGTATTGCAGGTGAGGAGACTTTCACACCTGGAGGCGACGCTGTTCCACTTGCATGATGCAGCTTCACATGTAGTCTCGTCGTGGTCTCGACAAAGTATAGGCTCGCCCAGCTTCGGTGGACATGTTTCCGAGTTGATGCAAACACCAGCGGGGCCGACGCATCCAGCGACGGCAGCAAAGTCGCTGTTGGCCTCGCCGTCAGTTATCAGAACGGCGACGTTGTCGCGGCCAGGCGTCTGCAAACCGGCTGCCACGGCATTGTCGTGTAGCATGCGCAAGGTGGCGCCAGTCGGTGTCCCCCCACCGGGAAAGACACCGCTGAGAATGGTGTTGACATCATCGTAGGCAAACTCGGTCGCAGCCAGGTCCACGGCACCGGGGACGCCGTTGGAGGTACAAACGGCGCCCGGCGTGCCAAAATTCGGCTCGCAGTTGCCACTGGCATCGACGCAGTACAAGGGGAAACAGCTCGACACATTGCACGCAACGCTGCATGGGGAATCGGTGCCGCACCATTGTTTGGGGTAGCTCGAAAGACCGAAACTGACCGTACCGTTGAAGTTGCTGGTCAACGTGTCGATGGCGTTTAGAGCCGAAGTCCAACGGCTGGTACCGGGGGCGTCAGTGAGATCGCAATACTCCATGCTTCCCGAGCGGTCCAGAACCACCATGACGTTAGGTTTGACAAAAGCGCCCCCGGGATCGCCGGTGCCGCAGTTGAGGGCAGGAACGCAGGTAAAGGTGGCGTGGCAGATTTCACCCTCGGCACAATCCTTGTTGCCGACGCAGTTGGCCTTGGGGATGCAACTGTTGGTTGCCACCGAACATTTCTCGTCGGCAGTCGCCGGAGTACAAGCTGTGCAACCGGCAGTCACCGGCGTGCAAACGTAATCAACACAGGTGAACAAACCACCCGCGGCACCACCGAGGCAGTCTGCGTCGTCGAGGCACTCGCCAACTTGGATGCAGGTGTCCAGTGCGCTGCAAACCTCGCCTTCGATTGCGCAGCACGTGCCGCTGTCGCAGCACAGGACGTTGTTATCCGTGCAGGTCCTGACGAAGTCATTGGCGTCGCAAAGGTTGGGGCCGAGCACGCATTCATCGCTAAGGTTGCACTTGTTCCCCGGGGGGCAGTCGTCATCTTTGGTGCAGGTGCCCTCGGCCAGGCAATCTCCGTCGCCATTGCAGAAGGAATTGCCTTCCGGGTCGAATTCGAGGCAGTCCTCGTCATTGCGGCATTTTCCGACGTTCATGCACCGGCAGGTGTCGGGGTTTGATTGTAGGTCTGTGCAGGGGCCGACCTCGGAGCAGAAGACGTTATTGGCACGGCAGTCGCCGTTTTCGATGCAGGAGCCCTGTGGCAGGCACTCGTCACTTTCGGCACAGAACTCCGTGTTTGCTGGGCAGCCGTCGTCATCGAGGCAGTCGTACGTGCGCTCGCAACGGCCGGCGTTGGTGTTGCACAAATAGAAATCGGGGCAATCGCAATCAGCCATGCAAGAATCGCTGTTGATGCATTGGCCCAGACAGCTGCACAAACCGCCGGTGTTTTGGCAGTCATCGGGGTGCGCGCAGCTGCCATCTTCGATGCAGCCGCCGGTCAAGCTGCAGTACCAACCGCTAGGACAGGCACCACCAGGATGGCGGGGCAGGCAGGGGAGTTGTTCACACTCGCCGGCGACACAGATCTCGTCTTCTTGGCAATAACCCGACGGGAATGCAGAGCTACAGGGTGCCGCTACGCAAGGCGGTGTACACACGCGGCCCGGGGAGCAAAGGCCATTGGGATTGTCGATACCGCAAAGATTCTCGTCGATGGGAATGCAGTATCCACCGACACAGGCGCTGCCTGCGGCGCAGAGTCCAAGCGGGCTGTCAACAGAACAGGCGTTGGTCCAGGGCTCACACACCCCGGCTACGCAAATATGTCCGTCACGGCATTTGCCGTCGGGATTGGAAGTTGAGCACTCATCGCCTGGCGCGATGTCCACGCATTGCTCGTTCTCGCACGTCTGGGTTTCGTCTTCACAACCGCAATGGGAGATGATCGGCACGCAATAGGTGTCATCGTTGCCGGCAACACACACCTCACCATCGCTGCAAACGCCGTCGGGGTGTGTGGGACCGCATTCATTGTCGACAGTAATGGGAACACAGTCGCCATTGTTGCAACCCTGGTTGTCGGGGCACGTCGGGCACCACTCGTCGCCGCCGCCGCCGTCGTTTTTGATGCACACCCCATTGGTGCAGGTGCGTCCCTCCGGGCAGTAGACTCCATCCGGGTTACCGATGGCGCATGGCTCAGCCTCTTTGCAGAGAAGATCGATGCAAACTTCACCAACCTTGCAATCCTGCCAAGTGGTGCACGGGGTTTTGGGATTGAGCGAAGCCTCGTCAATGAAAAGTTGGCCGCCGCAGCCAGAGAGTCCAACAACGACAATGGCACCCGCAGAAACACCTAGAGCGATTCGGTTCATGGGCAAATGGTATCAGGATCTCCGGTAGAGATCAGTGAGAAGGCTACAAAAATCACACCCACATGGAGGACCGTGCGCACACACTCAGCCGATGCGCACACATGCCTCCCGATCAGTTCGACGGTGGAACACAGGCCTTGCTGTCGCCACTGTCAACGAGCGTAATGCTTGACGAGCAATTGGCCTCGTTGTCGCTCGAACGGTTTTCATTGCATTCGGACTTTTCGGTGCAGGTGCGGAAGCAGTAGTTGGTGCCGTCGTCGTGGGCGACGCAAACGGACAGATCAGGGCAATCAGCGTTCTTTGTGCATCCCGAGATGCCGCAGTAGCCGCCCTTGAAATCGGTGAGGCACTTAAGCTCTTCGTTGTCGCAGTCGTCGGTGTTTTCGCATTCACTGGCAATACCGACATCATCGGCGTCATCGCCGCATGAGACCGTTCCGAGAACGAAACAGCAGACCAGTGTCAATCGTAGAAAGCTCATATTGAATCTCCTCTGCCCGAGTCTGGCTCGAGTCGGTTAAAATCCGTAGCGATACCCCACACCCAAGGTGATTCCGCCAGCGTTGGATTCGCCGGTGGAGAGAAACGCCAAGTCGACGTAGTGGTAGCGCAATTCGGCGAACAAATCACCAGGTCCGAGACGGTAGCCGCAGCCGCCGCGTAGGGTCATGCCTGCCCGGGTTTGGCTCTCCGTGCTCTCTTCGCCGAAGGCGGTGACATCGGTGCTCAAGATGAACAGGCCATAACCGAGGGCACCGTAGGGCGAGAAGTCACCAAATGATTTGCCGGCAATAGCCTCGATGGCGATGGTGAAGAGCTGGGTGGAGAGCTCGTACTGATAGCTCCCACCCACGGCCGCTGCGTCGACCTTGCCCGAAGCGCCGGGGTTTTGCATGGAGAGCTCAAGTCCCACGCCGAGAAGTCGATCGAGAAACGGTAGGCGATAGGAGAAGTCGAGACCAACGAAATAGGTCATGTCCAAGGCGGAGGTCACAAGGGTGCCACCAACCTTCGCGGCGACGGCGAGCCCGATCTCCGACGTTTGTGCGACAGAAGTTGGCTCGGCAGCGCTGGTCGGCTCGGCAGGGTTGGCCGCTTCCATTGGTTGTGCGGCGACGTCCTCATTCTGCGTGGCAGTCACATCTCCTGCGGCAGTCTCATTCGCAACTGCGGTCGTGGTGAAGAAGAGGACGAAGAGAAGACTGGCCATCATGTTGGTGGTTTTCATTTGGCATACCCTCCGCGCTCGACGCTGCCGTGAACCGTTGTGTTGTTGGTGCCGCCGATGAAGAAGAAGTAGCCGCCGACGTACAGCGCACTGCCTCGGTATCGCTCGGCCTGCATGCTCACGCCGGCGTTGCCGCCAGAAATTTCGAGAACCGGGGGATCCGTGGTGGCACAGGACGCATTGGCATCGGGGCAAACAACCAGCGTGAGACCGTCTGACTGCACTCCCCCCCCAGGGGCACCCCCAGAGCCCTTGCGACCACCAAAGGAGAACAAGAAGTTGTTGGCAAAAAATCCCATAGCGCCATGGCGATCAGCGCTGGATGAGTAGTCGCCGTGACTCCAGGGGAGCAGTTGGCCACCCACGTCGACCTTGGCAAGCGCGGCGTCCGCCCACACGCTGGTTGACGTCATTCCTTGTGCAATGACCACGTACTCCTCACCAAGCTCGGTGATTCGCGAGGCGTTGTTCGCGTTGAGCGTGACGCCAATGTGCTGTGCACGGGGCGCAGCTACGAGAGTACCGCTGGAGCTTTGACTGCCCATCATGGTCGCGTCACCCACGGTGAACGTGCCAACGGAGCCGTCGGCACCGAGCGGTGCAAACTCATAGGAGTCTGTGGGGTCTGGGGACGTGGCAGAGGTGACGCCACCGAGAACATAGAGGAAGGCATCACCGGCGGCGTCGCGGGCAATCGTTGCCGCAGCGTCGGTACGATCGGTGCTCAAAGTGCCTACCTGTATCCATTCACCTACCGAGCCGGCCCTTCTTGGTATGTCCGTTCCCGGATTGGCGGTGCCATCGTCGATGTAGGAGGTGCTATTGATGCCGGCCCGAATCAGCACTTCCGTGCCCGCGAGATCATTGGCGTTAGGTGTGCGATAGACGCGATAGGACAGAGCGCCGGTGACGGCTTGCCAGCTGATGCCGACGGAACCTGCTTCCACGAGATTGATGGACTCAGCGTCTGATGGCAATCCTTCGCCGCCCTCATTGTCGGTGCCGCTGCCCATGATTGCCGCCACCCGATAGGTGTAGGTGCCGGCGCCGAGTGTGCCACCGGTTTCCAGGGCGGGGGCGTGGATGACGGGGACAGAGTCGTCGCCGAGGATGCGGGCGCGATAGACGCCGTCCTGGGGAGTTCCGCTCACGTCGGCGCCGCCGACGACAAACAGATATTCGCCGTGGCGGACCATCGAAAGTCCACTGCGCGGTCCGGGCAAGGCGACCGCTGCGACAGTCCATGCGCTGGCGTCGCCAAAACGTGAGAGACCGGCGATCTCTATCGAGTCGAGGGCGGTGGCTATGTCGGTGTCCGACTGGCCACCGGCGACATAGAGAAACCGATTGCCGAGATCGTCGCGGGCGTACACGGAAGCATGGGCGAACCTGGCAGTGTTGAGCGCGGGCATGAGTACCGTGGCGGTGCTGAGGTTTGCCGACGGGTTGGTCACCGAAAAGGACGCGAAGTCGGCGTAGGCGCCGTCCTCTAGGTGCTCGAAGCGGACCAGGTAAACCCCGCTACTCATGGCTGCGAGCGGTGGGTTGCAAGTGATTGACGTTGAGCTCACAAACGTTGCGTCAGCGCATTCATAACAGGCGGGGGCAGTGCAGACGGCGCCTGCCTCGAGGTCGGTTGTGAGCAGTAGGATTCTTGCCAGGCGTGGATCTGCGGTGCTGTCGGGATCTTTGAAGTTGGCACCGCTTAGGGTGATCGTGACCGTCGCACCCTTCTCCGCCTGCTCCGGTGACACCGCGGTGATGACCGGTGGCGGATCGGCGACCACTTTGAACGCTGCGGTGATGACACCTTGGGAACCATCCGGGTTGATGACGATCAGGTCATAGGGGCCGCCCACCACGAGGCCGGCGCCACGCTCTTCGAGGCTCGAGGGGACGACGGCGCTCATCAAGGAGGCATCAGCAAATCCACCTGCAGCGGTGCTCTGGCTCAACATTGATTCGCGGATGAGGGGGACTTGAGTCACTTCGTCAATGACCAAGATCACCTGCGGCACTGGCAAGAGGCCTGTACCCGCTGCGTTGTTGGCGCAGATGTCGATACGGGTACGGCCATTGACCCAACCAAATGCCGGGTCGACACTGCTGCACAGCTCGAGCTCGCGACAGGTCTCGGTGATCTCCAGGGCACCGTTGAGTGACCCAGATTTGCCATTGGGATTGGTTACGACGACGTCATAGGTTCCAGCCGGGGTGTTCTCTGGCACCACCGCGATGAGATCTCCCGTATTGGGCTCGTAGGTCACGCCACTGAGCACGATGTCGTCGCTGGCGCTCTGCAGACTAACGGTGGGCAGCTCGACGCCGGCATTGTCGGTCAGAACGTCCCGAGGCATGGGCAGAAAATGGCTGCCGCTTACGCGGATCACGCCGCCACGGGGACTGCAGAGGATTGGATTGGGGGGGAAACCTGCGTCAGCACGAATGACTGCCGTCGGCACCGGCGTCAGCGTCGGACCTTCACGTGATACAGTGCTGATCTCGCATCCCATCATGGCACATGCCGAGATGAGGACGGTCGCAGTGAGTAGACTTCGCATTAGCTCTCCTTTGTGTTCCATTTAGATTTTCGGGAAAACGGGGGTTTTGGCGTCATCGGTCGTCCGAATCTTGCCAACGCCACTTGGTTTCAATGGGCTGCTCATTATGGGGAAGGGGCCTCTCGGTCTGTTTCTGCCCGGGAGGGTCCCAGGTGACATGGGTTTGCTGACGCCGCATGGAGGCGTCCCGTGCCCGTATCTCTATCGACCCTGCTTGCGACACAGGGACGTTGCTTGAGAATCGTCCGTCTTCATCCACAGCCAATAACTCGTCGTTGACCCACACTTGACTGTTGGGGTTGGTGTGGCCAACGACGTCGATAGTATCTCCGTGAGCGCGGGTCGAGGTGATCTCGAGTTGCAGCTCAGATTTGCTGGCGACTGGAGCCGACCCGCTGCGCAGGTCCATCTCTTGGCCTGTGATGAGGATTTCGGATACCTGCGGACCGGTTATCGACACGGTACCGGCGATGCAAGTGACCACGGTGCGCGACTGGTCATGCAGGAGTCCCGCCTCTCCGTTTGTCACCACCACCCGGTGCAACAGGCCCCTCAATCGGGATTCAACCGTGCCGGCGTGAGCTGCGACGCGAGCGACCCCGTGCTGCAACATGAGAGAAGGTGTTCCCAAGCTCGTGTCGATGATCTCTACGCTGCTCTTCTCGTCGATTGTGAATTGGTGACGCGCCAACGTCAGGGTGAGCATCGCGCCGGTACCGGTCGTTAATTGTTGGCCGTTGGTGACGATGTCCCCCACCGCGGCCTGTCGTTCACCGTCCTGTTGAACGTGGGTGACGTCGCCGGTCACCGCAGACGCAACCATGCGTGCCACAGGCGTGGATGTCGGCAGATCACTTGGGGCGCGCACGAGACTGAATACGATGATGGCGAGAGCAGCGCTCGCAGTGGCAAAGGTGAGCAACAACCCCAGGCGGAGTCGGCTTGGAGTTGCGCCGGCAGCGGCACGGGCCGTGGCAACGAGATCTCTCGGTGGGTCGATGACTTCCAGATCGCCCAAGCCAGCGACAATGGAACGGGTACGCTCAAGTCGTCTCTGCAGCTCCGAATCTTGACGGGTTGCCTGCTGCAATTGTTCACGCTCCGTTGCGGAGGCCACCCCATCGACAAAACGAAGGATGATGTCGTCGAGTTTGGGGCTCATTGCCCTTCCCCGTCGACGAGGTCGCGCAGACGTTTGAGCGCCCGGTGGACCCGCATTTTCAGCACGGTCTGTGGCAGTCCAAAAACCTGCTTGAGCTCGGCGTAAGAGAGTTCCTCACAATAGCGCAAGAGCAACAGGGCGCTGTCGTTTGGGGTGAGCACAGCCAGGTGGCGATCGAGCATGTGCGCGGTCTCGGTGGCCCCGGTTGTTTGCTCTGGCGTCATCGGAGATGTGGACCACATACCGACATCGTGGCTGACATCCGCGGGACATTCCCGTTGTGCGGCTTTGCGGAGGTGGTTGCGGCAAGTGTTCAGAGCGATCTTGTAAAGCCAGGGGCGAAACGGTCGGTGTGGGTCGTATTTGTGACTGGCGCGAAAGGCCTGGATAAGAACATCTTGGGTGACCTCGATCGCCTCGGCCTCCCGATGAATCATGCGCCGCACCCAGCTATAGAGGCGTGCCTGATTTTCTCGACATCGCTGTGAGAATGCATCGCCATCATCTTCACCTTCGCCTGGGCGGTCACGAATCCACGCCTGGGTTTCTGACGAGCCGACGGGTTTCACCGAGTCGTCTCGCTACTTGAGCTTGTGTTTGGCAAGGGCGCGGTAACCTCAATCGACGCTGATGTCGATCTCTTCGCCGTCGGTCTTCGCCTTGTGCAGCTTGATCACGGGCTCGACAATGAAGCAGTCTCCAGATGCCTTGAGGGATTTGTCGAGCTCGAAGTCTACTACCACCTCGTGGCTACTTCCCGATTCGGTTGCAAAGGCCTTGAAGGGGTGATTGATCTTCACACCCTTGTCGGGAACCTTGCTTAGATCGAGATTGCAATCCACGTCATCTTTGGTGGCTGCGTTTTCTTGGCTGGCATCGAGGTGCAAGCGGATTTGTGTCACCTTGCCTTCGGGAATCGAGAGCTGACCGAGAACCGCGGCGGCGTCCTCGCCCTGGTGTGCCACCAGGTCGATCTGGCTGTCGACATCCAGTGAGTGCCACTTGTCGTCGTCATCGATGGAAGAGTCACTGGGGTCGGAATTCTTCGCGGCCTTGTCTTTGTCCACCACGTGCACATCCATGGAGGCGATGTGGAGGCGAACGCTGGTTACCCCGGGGGGCGGTGCGTCCATCAAGGAAAGGGTCATCTCGGGGTCGCCACAGCCAAACAACGCTGTAATGATGAAGGTAGCTGGAATGATGGTGAGCTTAATCCCTGTGGTCATCGATCTCTCCTGGCTGAGGTAGGTCCATCCATGGCTTGTTGCATCTAACCAATCGGTAACGACCAATCACATACATATTTATAGAGTGACGCGGTAGCCCAACAAGGGGCTCAATGAAAAGATTCGTTTCTTCCATGATTCGGGCTCGGTGATGGTGAGACAAAAACGAGCTTCTCCAATTAGCTCTCCGGGCCCCATTGGGTAAGAGAGGAGGCCCCATGCACTCATGATCCAGTCGCCAGCGGTTGATGAAAGGTCTTTGTTCTTGCCATTGGACTTGGTTCGGGTGGCGTCGACGAAGCTCAGCATGGCTCCCGTCCCGAGACCCGCTTCGATTCGCCATGGCGAAGCTGGCTCGAAAATCCTGGCAGCGCCCACGGTGACAGGTAGCAGCCAGTGTTCCTCACTGAGCTTGCCATCTATCTGGACCACACTGGTCGAGACATCGAAGACAAACACGAAGTCAGCAAGGGAGGGTGGGTGAAGCATGCTCGTTACTGCCAGTGTTGGCGAAATCCACCCATCGAAGTCGGTGATGAGCCCCGGTTTGGCTGCGACCGTCCATTGACCGCCAAGGCCCGCATCGGGTGTCGGGCGTCGACTCATGACCAAATGGAAGCTGGTGAGGTCGGCTCCTTTGGCGATCCGACCCTCGACGATGGTGTCCTCTTGGTCCTTGGGGCTCTGCACATGCCAGACATTTGACGCCAAAGAACGGGCCCGGACGGGGTTGGTAGAATTCGTCGCGGTGAAAGTGGCGCCATCAATGGGTGAGCCATCATCGCGGTAGGCGAACCACCTCGAGCCGCGATTTGTCGACACACCCCACAAACGCAGGGAGTTCTCCGTGCCAAGGTGAATTTCCTCGGTCTGCAACAGTTTTCCAGCCAATCGATGCGCGACCGTGGCTCTGCTTCTTCCCGGTGGTACCACGACATTCATCACCA
>Ga0156517_1376_pt6 | contig 13772 bp, 12 predicted proteins | sample RifOxyB3_FD_111912 | JGI IMG/M metagenome (GOLD analysis project Ga0156517, IMG submission 111912) | Deltaproteobacteria bacterium RIFOXYB12_FULL_58_9 | reverse complement strand
TTCGTGTCTTGAGGGCTGCCTTCTTGCGCTTGGCACGGGCCTTCGCTTTTATCTGCCGTCTCATTTTCATGAGTTTCTGCTTGCTTTTCGAGTTGGCCATTGATGCCTCCAATAGTGTGAGTGGCATCGTTCTCTGCCGCAGGCAGAAGCAGAAGACAAGCCCTGAGAAGCGAAAAACTGCGTCTTCGAACAAAATGAACGACGATGTCCGACAGTACAATCCTGGGCCTCGTTTGTGGTAGAGTGGCGGGGTTAGGAGGTGCAACTTGGCAGAGCAGGCTTCCGATAATGCGAAAACCGATCAAGCAAGACCAGAGGGCTATGGGGACATGACCAAGGCGTGGTTCGACGCTGGCAGCGAAGTGGCTGACTTCGAGGCTGGCAGGGCCGCCGAACGCAGACGTGTCATCTTTGCGGTGGTGGGTACCGTTGCCATCTTGGGGGGAGTTGTGGCGGCTATCGTTCTTTTGTCGTGAAAGAACGTCATCACCGCCATTTGGGGCGGCTGCGGTGGGGCCTTGTGCGGTGCCGTCACACGGTGGTGTGACGCGGCGTTTACTTGCCCTTTTTCTTGCCTTTCTTCTTGCCCTTCTTCTTCGCCTTCTTATCATCTTTGGTCGCGGCTTCCTCTGTCGCAGCCGGTGTTGCTGCTTCTTGTCCCATCTTGGCATGGTCGTCTAGGATTGACTGTTGCTCGTCGAGGAGGCGTTGGTGATCCGCCTTGAATTTCTGGTGGTCATCAGCGAATTTCTGCTGGCCTGCGAGTAACTCCTCTTCGCTTGTCATTTCCCCAAGCGTTACCTTTTCTAGGAAAGCATCGTGCGCCTTGACCACCTCGTCGTGGGCAATGAGCAACTGCTGGTGCTCACTGATAACCTGTTTGTGTTTCTCGGCCATTGCCTTGAGCTCGTCGCTTGCGCCCTCCGCAGCAACCTTGTCACGCTCAGCCAATGATTGGTGCTGGGCTGCGAACTCGTTCTGTTTGGCCTTCTGTTGTTCGTGCTCGGCCTTAGCAGCTGTGTGGGATTGCACCATGGCCAAGTAGGCCTGGTGCTCTTGCAGATTCGTGGTGCATGCGAATGGGAGCACGCACAGTGGCAACCAGAGAGTCTTGCGGATCATCTTAAAGTCCTCCATAGGCCGCTTGGCGGCCGATTTGTGCCATGGGATATACTCGCCTTTGGCCCGCCGTTCAATTGGGTTGCGTCCCCCAAAAAAAGAGGGCCCCATTGGGGCCCTCCGAGACACTGCTTGGGTAGTAGGCTCTTGGTTAGTAGCCCATGCCGCCCATGCCGCCCATGCCACCCATGCCACCCATGCCACCCATGTCGCCCATGCCGCCAGCAGACTTCTCATCTGACTTCGGCTTTTCAGCGATCATTGCGTTGGTGGTTAGCATCAAAGCGGCGACGGAGGCTGCGTTCTGCAGGGCAGTGCGCACAACCTTGGTCGGGTCGATGACGCCGTCCTTGAGCAGGTCGGTGTACTCTTCGGTTTGGGCGTTGAAACCGAAGGAGCCTTTGCCGTCTTTCACCCTCTGGAGGACGATGGAGGAGTCTAGACCCGCATTGAAGACGATCTGACGGAGAGGCTCTTCTAGGGCACGTTTGACGATGTTGACGCCGAACTGTTGATCGCCGGGAAGCTCGAGCTTCTCGATCGCCGCCAAACTACGGACGAGCGCGACGCCGCCGCCGGGGACAATGCCTTCTTCGATGGCTGCGCGTGTTGCGTGCAGTGCGTCCTCGACGCGTGCCTTCTTTTCTTTCATCTCAGACTCGGTGGCTGCGCCAACGCGAACCACGGCAACGCCGCCGACCAACTTAGCCAGTCGTTCCTGCAACTTCTCGCGGTCGTAGTCAGAGCTGGTATCTTCGACCTGGGCACGAATCTGTGCCACGCGGCCTTCGATGTCCTTCTTCTTGCCAGCGCCGTCGACGATGGTGGTGTTGTCTTTGTCGATGGTGATGCGTTTGCATTGACCGAGGTCGTTGAGGGTGACGTTCTCGAGCTTGATACCGAGGTCGTCGGAGATCATCTGGCCACCGGTGAGGATGGCGATGTCTTGCAGCATTGCTTTGCGGCGGTCGCCGAAGCCAGGAGCCTTGACGGCAGCCACATGCAGGGTGCCGCGTAGCTTGTTGACCACGAGAGTCGCCAGCGCCTCACCTTCGACGTCCTCAGCGATGATCACCATCGGCTTGCCACTTCGGGCTACGTTCTCGAGGAGGGGAAGGAGGTCCTTCATGTTCGAGATCTTCTTCTCGAAGATGAGGATGTAGGGATCGTCGAGCGCAACTTCCATGCGTTCTGGATCCGTGACGAAGTAGGGGGACAGGTAACCGCGATCGAATTGCATGCCTTCGACCACTTCGAGCTCGGTCTCCATGGACTTGGCTTCTTCCACAGTGATGACGCCCTCTTTGCCGACCTTCTCCATGGCCTCGGCGAGGATGTTACCGACAGTGGTGTCGCCGTTGGCTGAGATGGTTCCGACTTGAGCGATCTCTTTTGGATCCTTGGTGGCCTTCGATTGCTTCTTGAGCTCGGCGATGACCGCCTCGACGGCCTTGTCGATGCCGCGCTTCAGATCCATGGCGTTGGAGCCGGCCGCGAGGAGCTTGACGCCTTCGCGATAGATTGCTTGCGCCAATACTGTCGCGGTGGTGGTGCCGTCACCGGCGATGTCGGAGGTCTTCGAGGCGACCTCTTTGACCATCTGGGCACCCATGTTCTGGAAGCGATCCTCGAGCTCGATCTCCTTGGCGACGGTGACGCCGTCTTTGGTGATGTTCGGTGAGCCGAAGCTCTTCTCGAGGATGACGTTGCGGCCCTTGGGACCGAGAGTGACCTTGACCGCTTCGGTCAGGGTGGTGATGCCGGCAAGAATCTTCTCGCGAGCTCGTTGCTCAAAAAGGATCTCTTTAGCTGCCATGGTTGTTGCTCCTTAAAAAAATTGTCAACTGATCGGCGCTCAAGGGCGCCGGGTCTAGTAAGGTTTGGGGTATCGGTTATTCCAAGATGCCGAGGATTTCTTCCTCGCGCAGGATCAGATGCTCCTGGCCGTCGATCTTGATTTCCGATCCCGAGTATTTGCCGAACAGAACGCGGTCGCCTTTTTTGACGTCCATCGTCTGAGTCTTGCCGTCGTCGAGCCGCTTGCCATTGCCGACTGCTACGACCTCGCCCTCTTGGGGCTTCTCTTTGGCGGTATCAGGAATGATGATCCCACCGGAGGTCTTCTCTTCCTTCTCGATCCGCTTGATCAGAATGCGATCCTGCAAAGGCCTGAATTTCATTTTTTCTCCTCCGTCATTGACGTGCGCCAGAAGGCGCTGTGTTTGAACGATTAACTCCTCGTGCGAAGCGTTCGCCTCGACCTCGGAACCGGGGGAATATAGGTTCAAGGGACCGTGTGTCAAGCAGATCGATGCAAGATGGAGTTAATGAAGATGACTGAAAATTAACAGCTATCCAGACCTTCGTTGGCAGTCTTGGAAAAAGACTGCCAGTCTTGTTGGCAGTCTCCCATGTAGACTGCCAGCGACAACCCAATTTCTGTGCCCGACCTCACCGTTGAAATGTGCCTTGAGTGCTGGAGTGCTGGAGTGCGCGGTGCTTGCGGGTGAACCAGGACAGCGCTAGGATGCCATGCGACGCGATCAACCGGAGTTGCCAATGCGCCTGTGTCTCATTCTGTCCGCTGTTGCTGCGCTGGCATTTTTTGTCATCGGCTGCGAAGGCGGTGAAACCAAGCTCAAGTGCACGAGTCACGACGATTGTTTTGATGGCTACCGGTGTGACCTCGTTGACAGTAAGACCTGCTTGAGTGCGTGCAAAACCCATCGCGAGTGCTTGGCAGGTCAGGTGTGTGATATCCCCACCGGTGAAGACACGGGGGTATGCCGCAGTGGCAGTTCGAGCGGCGGCGATTCCAATACGGACGGCGGGGGCGGCGATCCTGCGCCCGGCGATACAGCAAGTGGTGATCCCGCAAGCGGTGATTTTTCCGGATCCGACTGACAACGATACGGTTGATGTCCTTGGGCGTAACGGCGCTCGCTGCGGTTGACACTACACCTCGTTTGGTCTCTGCTTCGGGCCGATGGTGCATGTACGCGGATGTGAGGCACTCCATGGCTCGCGGAATACTATTTGCCGTCATTGTGGTCGCTCTCTTGGTGATAGGGATATTTGTGGCAGATTTGGCGGGTGTCATCTCTGTGCCGTCCCTTCGGCCGGGACCGGCTCCGGTCGCCATCACTGACGGCACTGCTGCGGCCGACGCTGCCGACGCCGCGCTCGAGGTGGAGGAGGAAGAGGAGGAGGACGGCGAGTCGCGTCCTCGCCGGCGGCCCCACAAGCGCGCGAAGGCGGTCGAGAAGCCCAAGGTCAAGGAGGTGCCCAAGCCCAGAAGGCGTACGACATTTGTCATTACCATGTCGGGTGCCGGTGCGATTACGACTTCCCGTTTGCCCGCAGAACTTTCTCTTGATGCGATCCACACGAATATCGTCAGTCATCGGGCCGATGTCGACCGCTGTCTTGCTGCGGCGATTGAGCGTGGCGAGAAGAATACGGGGCGGATGTTGGTACAAATGACCCTCGACCCGTGGGGCAAGGTCGCAGAGAATCACATCAAGAGCGATCAATTCAACCGATCGTCCTTGGGGCGGTGCGTGCTGAACACCATGAAGGGATGGCGGTTTCCTGGGTTCTCCGGCAATCCGATTACCGTAGCATTTCCATTGAATGTTCTCGGTCCTGAGGAGTAGCTGTCTTTGTCCAAGCGGTGCCCGCCGTTGACAGGTGGGCACCCACATACATTCCGCAGTTTGAGCCGATATCGTTTTCCCGCAACTGACCGATGCTCAATAGCGTCTCAAAGCCGACAGCGCGAAAACCCTCGGCCACCAGGTGACAGGCTTCGGGCAGAGACGGGTCGATCAACGGCTCGACACCTGATCGGATCGCCGCTGCCGTGGGATTGACAGGGGTGAGCTTCACGAGAAAACGCTCGGGATCGCAAACATTCGCCAATGCTTCTGCATCGAGTGGCAATCCACAGATGGGGGCGAAGTTCAGCGTGACCTTGCGATCGCCCTGTTGCCAGAAGCGAGCGCCATACTCACCGATCTGGCGCAGGGGCCAGGTTGCGGTGGGAATGAGCTTCTTGCGGGCGACGTCGTCGGTGGTGTGAACGGAGAACTGCAGTTGAAAATGGGGGCCAAAATAGAGCTCGCGTTGAATGGCTCTCAATGTTTCAAAAAACGCATCGCGCCCTCGCGGTGCCACTGTGGAGATGCAGGGAATGAGTCCCGGTGCATCGTAACGGTGTGGGAGTTCACGCAGCACGTCCAACACCGCGTCGTTGAAGGCTGGCTCGCCCATGCGTGCAAATTGGATCTTGAGCTTGGCTGTGGGAACCGCGCGGTTCGAGAAACGCCGCGAAATCATGGCGTCGATCTGGGCAAAGATCTCGCTTGCTGAGAGCTTGCCTGCAAAATGCCCCCCAGCGTCACAAATCAGGCAATTGACCGGGCAGCCTTTGAGCGTCGAAACGATCAGCACCCATTTGTCCTCACGGGGAATGGGGGGCTGCACCGACTCGACCATCTCAATGAGAGAGCCATCGCAGAGCTCGGCGACAAACACGCGGGCCAGATCGTCGTCACCGTGTTCGGAGACAATCCGCAAGAGAGGGGTGTCCTTCATTCAACCTACTCCAACAAGTCTTGCGGCAGACGTTGCCGCCCACATACCATCGCCCACCGCAATACCAATCTGGCCTAACGATCCTGCGCGCGCGTCTCCTACCACATAAAGGCCGTCGGGGTAGGAGATCTCGTCGTTTTGCACCCCTGCGCAATGAAGAAGTGGTGGCGCGGCACTCCTGCGCCCGATAGCTACTAATAAGGTGTCGGCGAAGATATGGCGATCCTCGACCTGCACCCGCACCTGATCGCCGACTTGCTCGATAGAGTGGGCCGTGCAATGGGGGTGTATCAGAATGCTAGGTTCTTGGGTCACCCGCTCCAGCAACCAGGGACCGGCACGTAGGGCGCTGCCGCGTACGAGAAGATGAACCTCCGCCCCCGTACCCGCCAAGGTTAGGCTGTAGTCACAGGCGGCCTCACCTCCACCCACCACGACGACCCGTGAGGGTGTCGGATGTCGAGAAAGCAGATGACGGACGTCGTGGAAGGCATGGATGTTGGGCTTGCCGCCGAGGGTCTTGGGCACCGTACCGACAGCGACAATGACCGCCTGACAGTGGGTGGCCTCTTCACCCTCGAGGTCGATTCGCCAACCTGCAACCTGGCGGACTATCGCGCATGCTCTGGCCCGCAGTACATCAACATGAATTCGTGCCAAGTGGGTTTGCAAGAGATCTGCAAGCTTTGGCCCAGGTGTGGGTGGCGTGCCAGGATAATTCTCTACCAGAAATGCATTTGCGACCAATCCTCCGGCAGTGCCGGAGGCGTCCAGCAACAAGGGCTCCACGCCGAGCCGCTTGCAGGTTATCGCCGCCGCCACACCGGCGGGACCGGCACCGATGATGGCTACGCCTTGGTTGGACATCGTGTGAGAATCTCTACCGTGCTCATGGGAATCGCCACGCTGTCGGCGAGTCCCAAAAGGGCGCCGACATGCAGTTCCTCGGTACTCGAGGCGGTCGCATCGACAGGTACGTAGACTTCGAAACCACGGCAGAAGGCGGCTCTCGCAGTGGTGTCACAACACATGTGGGTGAGAACTCCGGTTATGAGAACCTGCTCGACCTTCTTTTGTCGCAAGGTGGATTCGAGTTGTGTCCCTAGGAATGCGTCATAGGTGATCTTGCGGAAGATGGGCTCACTTGGAAGGGGCTCCAGCGCCCCAATGATCTGGGCCTGTGGCTCGTTGCAATCGATGTGATCGGAGAAAAAGCGCCCGAGCATACCCAAGTCGTGTGCGCCCTTGTGGCAGTGCTGGGTGTAGACGACCAGGGCACCATGGTGTCGCCAGACTTTGATGAGCTTAGCAATTCGCGGCACAATGGCAGCCGTTGCTGGCAGATAACATCGCCCCCGTGCGGCGGCAAAATACCGTAGCATGTCGATTACCAACAATGCCGATCGTGACAAATCCAGTTGCAATTGTGGCCGCGGCGCAACCGCTTGACGAATGCGGTCGAGCCACAAGTGCGATTTGGCCTCGATGGTGTCTTCGCTGACATAAGCCGACGAGTGCATGCGGGGTCTCTAGCTCAGCTCGTCTTGCCTTCCAAGGGTTCGAAGAGGACTTCCACCGTTGTCCCATCCAATCTCACGAACTCGACTTGGCTCGCGCAAAACTACATTTGTATGCGCCTCCCGCCTTTGTCATACTCCGGGCTTGTCTACGGCTGGAGTTACCATGTTACGGTCAGTGATCGTCGCGATATTCACCTCGTTGGTTTCTGGCACCGCCTACGCCTCCGGTGGAGGTGAGGGGGTGCCCCTTGGACTTCGCGTACCACTCTGGAGCGTTTTGCCGTTCGCGGCGATGCTGCTCTCCATTGCGGTTCTGCCGCTGGTTGTGCCGAGATGGTGGCACAAGAACCTCAATCGGGCACTGGTGGCGTTTCTGCTCGGGGTGCCGATAGCCATCTGGATGTCGGTGCTCGATTTGACGGAGGTTCTACACATCGCCCATGAGTATATTGCCTTCATCATTCTTCTTGGCTCCCTGTTTGTCATCTCCGGTGGCATTGTCGTGCGTGGCACCCTCGCGGGGACACCGGGCGTCAACACCGTTCTTTTGGCCATCGGTGGTGTCCTTGCCTCGTTTGTGGGTACCACGGGGGCCGCGATGTTGCTCATTCGCCCGCTGCTGCGTGCCAACGAGCTTCGCAGCCGTAAGTCCCATGTGGTGGTGTTTTTTATCTTCATCGTCGCCAACATTGGCGGCCTGTTGACCCCCCTTGGTGATCCACCTCTGTTTCTCGGTTTTCTTCGTGGCGTGCCATTTACTTGGACCTTCTCCTTGGTTCCCGAGTGGGCATTGATGCTGGGGATGTTGTTGGTAGTGTTCTACATCATGGATTCCACCATGTTTCGCAAAGAGGATCTTGGGACGCCCGGCGACCTCAATGGGACCTCGGTCCAGCACAAGATCCCCATCGGCATCGACGGCAAGGTCAACTTCATCTTTCTCGCGGGCGTGGTTCTCACCATTCTCGTGTGTGGTTACACCCACCCGCCTATCGGTGTGCAGGAGGCCTGCATGCTGTTGATGGCGGGGTTATCATTGGTCTTTACAGAGAAGGAGTTGCGCAAGGATAACAGCTTCAGCTGGGAACCCATCGTCGAGGTAGCGGTGGTCTTTGCGGGCATTTTTGCCACGATGATTCCGGCGTTGGCCATTCTCAACGCCCGCGGCTCGGAGCTCGGGTTAACTGAGCCGTGGCAATTCTTTTGGAGCGCCGGATTGTTGTCCTCATTTCTCGACAACGCTCCGACCTATTTGACTTTCACAGCGACTGCGAGCGGCTTATTGGGCACCAGTGCCAGTCACCTCAATCAGTTGATAAGCTGTATGCCTCTCGAAGGTTGTGCCAACGCCTGCGCTGCCTGTGGGCCAGACGTAGTCAACGAACGGGGTGTCCTGCTTCTGCGTGCGATCTCCCTCGGTGCCGTATTCATGGGTGCCAATACATACATTGGTAACGGTCCCAACTTCATGGTCAAGGCTGTGGCAGAACAGGCCGGCGTCAAGATGCCGTCCTTCTTTGGCTACATAATCTACAGCGTCCTCTTGTTGTTCCCGATGTTTGTGATTGTCACCTTCGTGTTTCTCGTCTAGCGATGCCTGACTATCGGAGTCTTCCAGCGGTGAACGTGCTGGTCGCCCACCCGACCCTCAGGGCCGCTCTCGCCGAGAGTGGACGGGAAGCGGTCATCGTGGCGGTGCGCAAAGCACTCGCGAGGGGTCGCGAGCGTATCGCCGAGGGCGGGGCATCACCTTCAATAGAGAGCTTGGCTGCCGATGCGGTGGCTTCTCTTGGCGTTCGGCCGACACTCTATCGTCAGGTCATCAACGCCACCGGTGTCGTGTTGCACACCAATCTCGGAAGGGCACCACTGCCCGATGTGGCGTGGGAGGCGATGGCGGCGGCACGAGACTATTGTGACCTCGAGATGGATCTCGCCCACGGAAAGCGCGCTTCGCGGCTGCGCGGGATTGTGGAGCCTCTCGTGGAAGTGACAGGGGCCGAGGATGGCATGGTGGTCAACAACAATGCCGCCGCTGTTCTGCTCGGCCTTGCCGGTTTGGCCGGCAAGGGGGCGACCGCAATATCCCGCGGCCACATGGTCGAAATCGGCGGGGGGTTCCGATTGCCTACGATCATGGAGGCGAGCGGCAGCCCGTTATTGGAAATCGGAACGACCAACCGAACTCACCTCGCCGATTACCGTCAAGCAATCGATGACGGTGCCAAGTTGATTCTTCTGGTTCACCGTTCCAACTTTGTCATGTCTGGCTATGTCAGTGAGCCTGACACCGTCGAGGTGATCGCCCTTGGTCGGGAACAGGGTGTGGCGGTGATGCTCGATCTGGGAAGTGGGGCGTTGAGGAAGACCACCGATTGTGGGCTTCCCGAAGAACTCACGGTTCAACGAGCTGTCGAGTTCGGTTTTGATGTCGTCTGTTTCTCGGGTGACAAACTGCTAGGAGGTCCACAGGCCGGATACCTGGTGGGAAGCCACGCGGCGATTCAGCGTTTGCGCGAGCACCCGTTGGCTCGCGCCCTGCGGTGCGACAAGTTGCAGTTGGCTGGGTGCGTGGCGACTCTCGAGCTTTACAACCGTGGCGAGGCGGACCGACAGATCCCCATATGGCAGATGTTAACCGCTGAGTCTGGAGAGCTTAGGGCTCGGGCACAGGCGTGGTGCCAGGGGATCGGCATAGGCGAAGTGGTCGACGCTGTGGATGCGGTGGGTGGAGGTTCCCTTCCTGACGGCCATCTTGCGGGGGTCGCATGGGCCCTTAGATGGGATGATGCCGAAGTCTTGCTCGGCAGGCTGCGTGGTGGTGAGCCCGCAGTTATTGGTCACATCGTCGATGACCGGGTACTTCTGCATCCCCGCACCGTCATTCCGCGTCGGGATGATGAGGTGGTCCGAGCGGTGCGATCCGCGTTGGCACTGTGAGCCCAGTGGGATGAACAACCGTCACATAGTACTCGGAACAGCCGGCCACATTGATCATGGCAAGACCGCATTGGTGCGCGCTCTGACAGGAGTGGACACAGACCGCCTACCTGAGGAGAAGCGTCGGGGAATTACCATCGAGCTCGGATTTGCACCTTGGCGAATTGATGATGAAATTGAGGCCAGCATCATTGATGTTCCAGGGCACGAGCGGTTGGTTCGAACCATGGTTGCCGGTGCTTTCGGAATGGACCTGGCGATGTTGGTAGTCGCCGCGGACGACGGGGTGATGCCGCAGACTCGAGAGCACCTCGATGTTCTGCACTTGCTCGGCGTGCCTGCGGGCCTGGTGGTGCTGAGCAAGTGTGACCTGGTGGATGCAGATCTCTTGGAACTCGTCGAGGAAGATGTGCGGGAGACCTGTCGCGGTACCGTTTTTGCTGGATCCCCGATTGTGCAGACGTCCACCAAGACAGGCAAAGGCCTCGATGAGCTACGCGGTGCGGTGGCGAAACTGGCCGCCCACGTGAAGCGACGCCCCACGTCGGGTGCCGCATTTGTGCCACTCGACCGAGTCTTCACCAAAGCTGGATATGGAACAGTAGCCACCGGTACGACGCTGCGAGGCAGCATTCGTGTGGGAGACGCCATTGAAGTCTTCACGGCTGAGCACGCGCCGATTAGTGGGCTCAAGGTCCGCGGACTTCAGGCGCTCGGGACGGCGGCAGACGAGGTCGTCGCTGGCATGCGGACTGCCATCAACATTGCAGGTCGTGATGCCGACAAGGTCAAACGAGGCATGGTTCTCGCCCACGAGGGCGTGTTCAGAGCCGTCGAGGGTGCCATCCTGCAAATTGAAGTGCTTCCGCGCGCAACGCGCCTTGAGCAGGAATCGTTGACTGTTCACGTGGGCACTTCAGAGCGCACCGCCACCATCATCCCACTCGGAGTGGAAACGATTGAACCGGGGAAAAGCGGCGGGGCCTTGTTGCGGTTCGATCAGCCGGTGGCTGCATTTGCCGGACAGCGCGTTGTGTTGCGACGACCTGGTGTACACGGGCAGGCCACTGTGGCCGGTGGTGTAATTCTCGACCCCGAACCACCGCAGGGAAAGAGCTCGGTCTCATTGGCGGCATCGCAGGTGGAGGCTCTCTTTGGTTCGCCTCGGCAGCGGTTGCTCGCATTGGCCCGCCAATCTCGCGCGGCAGGGATTGACGCAGCAGCCCTGGAGCGGCGCATGCCTCCCGGCCAAACAGATGCCGTGCTCAAAGACCTGGTGCGAAGTGGAACTCTCGTGGCTCTCGAGAATCGTCAGGACGCCTGGGTTGCGCGGGAAGTTTGTGATGCAGTGACGGAGGTCGCACTCTCTCTGGTATCGGCGCATCACGATGCAATGCCTCTTTCCGCTGGTCTCGCAGAGGCCGAGGTCGCAAGTCAGCTGCCGCCGCCTGAGCGTCACCTTGCGGGTTTGGCGGTTCAGATCGCTGTCGATGGTGGCAAGTTGATGCGCGAAGGTGCCTTGTTGGCCATACCCGGACGTGGCTCTGCGGTCGATGAGAAGTCAAAGCAGCTCCTGGAGGCGATGCAGAGTATGTACTCGGTGGCTGGTCTGATGCCACCTTCCGACACCGAGGTCGCCAAGAACCTCGGTATCGAGCGCAAGAGATTCCACGAGCTCGTTGGGCTGTTGCGTCGTCGCGAAGCACTGACGCGGGTGAGCGATTCCTTCCATTATGATACGGCGTCGCTGCATGGCCTCGAGATCGCGGTGGTCTCCACCCTGCGTGAGCAAGGTGAGATGACCGCGTCCGACCTCAAAACCTTAGCCGGTGGAATATCTCGCAAGTGGGCCATACCGTTGCTCGAGTATTTCGACCGATGTCGAGTGACGATGCGCGTCGACGACATTCGCAAGCTTCACCCTTCACGGCGGTAGAACTGCCATTGCCTTTGAGTTTCCATTCTTCTTAGCCCGCATGGGGCAATGCAGTGGCGATTTCGCTGGAAGTCATCACGGAAAACGCCGTGCGGCAAAATCAGTCGAGACTCACAAGGCACTGGCACCTCCCTCCGTCCCCAGGTAGGTTTGAGGGAATGCTTGAGGACCAGGATGCGACACCGGTTGGTGGTTCTGCCGAAGGCACCAACGATGAGGTGAATGAACTGCGGGCGCGCGTTCGCGACCTGGAGAAGGGCACGCGCGAGGTGGTCCTTCTGCGTGAGCGCACCAAGGCGCTGCTCGAGGGACTCAAGACCGAAAAGATCAGCCTGGCCGCCCTCTCCGCGGAATTGCGGCTCAGCCACGAGCGCGTGCTCTCATTGAAGCATGAGCGGCGGGTTGGGGAAGAGAAGATAGCCCAGTTGCGGGCAAGGTTGAGTCAGCAATCAACTTCGGCCGAGGACCCGCAGCCGGATCGTTTTTTGACCGAACGGATCATGGCTCTCAAGGCCGCCAGAGACGCAGACCGCAGGAAGATCGGCGAGTTGCGTACGCGCGTTCGCTTGCTCGAGCGTAGCGGGGTGAACTTGGAAGACTTCCGGCTGCTGGAGGAACGAATCGTTGCCTTGAAGCTCGAGCGTCAGCAGATGCGCGACAAGGTTTTTTCTCTACGACGGCGGGTTCAAGAAGTCGAAAACGCCGCGTCCCAAGAATCCGGGCCCACAGCCGTTGAAACGCAACTGCAGCATCGCGTTAACGCCCTCAAACAAGAACGGGACAGTGGGCGCGAGAAGATCGCAGCCCTTCGTGCAAAAATTCTGAGTCTCGAGAGCTCGGCAACGGCAGCGCAGGATACCGGGTTTCTGCGACAGCGGGTGGATGCCCTTAAGCAGGAGCGGCAGGACAGCGCCGCCAAGATCGAACGGTTGCGTCAACGAGTCCGCGACCTCGACAAGGATCCCATAGCAACGGTTGAGCCGATGGGCGCACCGGTTGTCAAGGCGGTAGCCAAGGTTGTTGCCTGCAGGCCCGTTCCCGCGCCTGCCCCATTGCCGAACAACGTGGCGGGATCGAAGTTGCTGCCCGTGGTGAAGGTTGTTGCAAGACCTATGCAGGCATTTCCGCCGCCAGCTACAAAAACAGAAGCCGCACTCCCCTCACCTGAAGCCGCACCTCTCCCGCCGCCGTTTGGTGCGCCAACCGACTCCGGAAGCCTTTTCGAGGGTGAAACAGAAGAGTCAGAATCCGCTGGCGCTTGTGAAAGCGATAGCGACGTTGTCGAGCCCGAGCGAGGGCACGTTTTCAGTGCTCGCGACGTGCCTGGGATTGAGGTCGCTGCCGTTGATGATGACGAAGAAGAGGGGACATCTGCCTTGGATACCGAAGGCGACTCTTCGTGGGACCCTGGCACGGCGGTGGTTGCCCCCGTCGAGGGTGACGGACCAGAGATTGAGACTGAGACACTGGGTGACGACGATGATTCCGGAATCGAGTTTGAATCGCCCGACCAGACTGGGCCCGAGGAGCCCGAGAAGCTTGAGGAACTCGAGGAACGCGTAGATGTTACCGCGCCCGGTGTGGCGTTGTTGGACTTTGACGAGGTGACGGTGCCAGGGGGAGGCTACACCACAGGCGGAGACCTCGACGAAATCGACCAT
>Ga0156517_1230_pt3 | contig 13832 bp, 8 predicted proteins | sample RifOxyB3_FD_111912 | JGI IMG/M metagenome (GOLD analysis project Ga0156517, IMG submission 111912) | Deltaproteobacteria bacterium RIFOXYB12_FULL_58_9 | reverse complement strand
CATCTCGTCAGTGCGATAGCGGTAGCGATCCAACAACACCGTGGGAGGTTGTGGTGGTGTATTGATGATTCGAGTTTCCACAAAGGACACCTTCCCCTTGGACTCACCATCGAGCGGCGTAACCTCGAGACGCCACACTTGCCCAGCCCGCGTGGCCGAGCTCGGCACCTCTGTCGGGTGTGCTACCTTGGCGCCGTCGACGTACCACTGGTGCTCGTAGGCGATCGGGTCGCGATCTGCATCCGGCTCTTGCGAAACAATCCCCAATTGAAGAGTGCTCGTTGTCTTCGGGTCAACCGGCCAGATGGCTATGGCAGGAGCGGGACTTGCTGTGTTTTGCACCTTGAGCTCGGTGTCGCTCTTGCCGCCGGCGACTTCATCGTCGTGAGCTGTAACCTCGACACGAACTTTCTGATGCTTGCGCAAGGTCCGTGGCGGAACGGCTGCGCTGGCTCGGGACAGGCTCAGAGGTTTGTCATCGACCCAGTATCGATAGGCATAGGTGATCGCATCACCGTCGGCATCGGGCGCCGGTTTGGTGATCTTGACACGCACGGAGTCGTCGATTTTGGGCTCGGCAGGTTCGACAACGAACTGTGCAGCCAAAGGCGGCGTGTTCAGAATCCGCACGGTCGCGTCCGTGGGCGTTCCTTCTTCTTCTCCGTCGTATGGCACGACAACGATTCGCCACACCTCTCCCTTTTTCGTCAGTGCGGCGGGAACCTTCGTCGGCTCCCCCTTCGGTTTCACCATCCGCCCGTCGTTGAGCCAAACATAGCGATAGCTGATCTTGTCACCGTCGGGATCAGTGCTAGCCTCTTTGACCCGCACTTCGAGGTCCGCGGTTGTCAGAGGAGCAGTGGGCAGCTGTTCAATCACGGGGGCAGTGGGTGCGGTATTTCTCACCTCAAGCTTGCTCGAAGTGAAAAGTTGCGACAGCTTGCCTTTGTCCCCATACGCGGCAAAGTTGGCTGCGCCTTGCAGTGTGTAAGACCACTTCTGGTGCTTCTCGGTCCAGCTCGTTGCCACCTCGCGAAGATTGTCGAGCTCCGATACGTGCTTTCCGTCGCGATACCAGCGAATCAGCGTACCGCTTTCCTTTTGCCAATCTAGGTTAAAGTATTCATAGCTCGCCTTGAGCGCCTCAGTGGTTGGGGGCTTGTCAGAGACAAACCCGACCTTCTTGAAACGTGTTGGATTGGGAGCAAAGGTACCAGTGTGCTTGGCGTCGTGTCCCGGCATTGACCAACTGACGATCGCCTTCTCTGCATCGCCACTTGCGCCCATTTCGATGGCAACCACACGACCATCCTTTGTTGCAACAACAAGATCTGGGGAACCATCTGCGTCGAGGTCGCCTATGACTGGTCCCGCAACAACCTTTCCTCCTCCTGCCACTTTGGGCGTTTTTGCCTTACCACGATGGTCGTGCTGCAGAAGTGTCCCAGCCTCAGTGACAGTGAAGATCTCGGGACTGCCGTCGCGATCCATATCGCCAACGACGCTGTCTTTCTCGACCCGCTCATCCATCTTTGCAGGGAATCCGTTGATCTCCTTGCCACGGCCATCGAATGCGTAGAGGTGTTTGTCGCCGGAGCCGACAACCAAGTCGAGAACCCAGTCGCCGTTGAGGTCGGCGAGGGCAACGCCGCCATAGATTCGGTACTTGGTAGGCACGGGGAAGCCTTCCAGCAATTTCCCGTCCCGGGACAGTGCATGAATCTTGAAGTCTTGAGAACCGAACACGATGTCCGGTGCACCGTCATCATCGATGTCACCAATGGAGGGTATGCCACTGGTGCGAAAGCTCATCCCGTAAGGAAAACCTTTGCGCACCGCTCCGCGAGAGTCGATGACGTAGAGACGGGAATCACCACCGCCGACCACCATCTCGAGATCTCCGTCGCCGTCGAGATCTGTCACCGCCACACCCGACTCTGCACCTCGGCCGATTTTTGCCAATACCTTTGGGGTGACTCCGGCACCGGGAATGAGCGTGAGCTCGCCAACGTCGGTGCTAAAGATCAAATCCTGGCGCCGCGAGCCCTTCACGGGCATGCAGCTCAGTGGGCCCCGAGGGTTGCCGTTCACCTTGACTGGAAAACCACTCACCTCATCACCTAGGGCGTTCACGGCGTAGATCATGCGGCTCGAACCTCCCACGGCGATCTCGAGACGACCGTCGCCATCCAAGTCACAGAGCGCTGGGGGCCCCTTGAGTTGAATGGTCTTGTTCGACGTGGCGTCGCGGAGACCTTTTGGGAAACCTGGCCAAAGCTTTCCGTCCCCACCGATGATTGCCACACCGTCTCCGACAATGGCCACCGCTTCATCACCATCACGGCCGTCAATGTTGGCAATGGTGAGCCCCCGGACGGGCGTCACCCGGCCGAAGTCGACGGGGTTGTCGGTCAATGGTGTGGACGCCGAGGTTGACGTTGGCAGGGACAAAATGCACGCAACGAAGAACAAGCAATGCAAGCTCGAATACATGGGCAGGTGCCTGAGAGTAAAAGTACTCATCGTGAACGATTGTGTTAAATGCCGCAAAAAAAACACGATACGTGGCTAGAGTTTCTCTGCCAAACGACGGTTAACTTCGCGAAGCCGCGAGCTGAGGACCCTGGCAATATTCACCACGACCCAAGTAAAACCGTTGCGGAAATTCTTGGCGAAGATGTGAAGATTCTCGTTGGTGAGCTCGAGGAGAGTTGTGTCGTATTTTGCCCGAACAGTGGCACTACGATATTCCTTATCGATCAGCGACATCTCGCCGAAGAACATCGGCGCATCAAGAGTCGCGATTGCGGCCAGCTCGCCATCGGGCTTTTTCCGCATAATATCGACAGAGCCCGCAGCAATGACGAACAGCGCGTCACCCACATCACCTTCGTGAAAAACGATGTCGTTTTCTTTGAAACGGCGAACACTGAATAGGTCCGCCACCATCGACAGCTCATTCGGCAATAGATTGTCGAACAGCGGCGACTCGGCCAGCATCTCTCGCTTGTTCTCGATCTCCATGCCCCCTCAAATCACCGCATAACAGTCAAACAGGCAAGTGTCACAGTTGCCATGGGCAACCATTCAACTCGCTGGGGTAAAGATGAACGGAAAGTTAACAGTCACACTTCCGCCATCGGGTTTGGGAAAACGCCAATGTCGAAGACGCGAAACGATGCAGTCGCCGACGGCATCTGAGCCCATCTTGTTAGAGGACACCGACGCGTCTTCAATGGCACCGCTCGGGCCAATGGTAAACTCAATCTCAATTCTTCCTGTTAGCGTTGGGTCGCGTTTCAACTCGCGCTCATAGCAGTCCTGCACCATGCGTTTACGCGCCCGCACCACCTTGGCAATGGCTTCCTGATCGAGTGCGCCGTCAACCTCCGGGGTTGCCGTCGCCACTGAGCCAAGCCGCGTCTCCCGTTTGCCGCCGAGACCGACTTGTCCACCTCCGCTGGTTTGCAGTCCGCCAATCGACGCCTTGTCACCTGAACCACTGCCACGGGTGGTACGAGTGCTACCAGTCGCAAGCCCAACACCCGTGATGCCGTCAAAGGCTGCGTCGAGGTCGCCGCCAACACCACCGTCCCCGAACACGTCCGCCACAGCGCCACTCGCTGCACCAATCCCTGTGGTACCCAGGATCGCCAGCATGCCCTTTCCGGCAATCGTCTGTTGAATCTTGGCTTTTCGGGCTGCCGCAACCTTGGCCTTGCCCGCTTCGTCCTTGGGTTTGTCGTCCTCGTCCTTCTTTTCCTGTTTGCGCTCACCACCTTCGCCCTTGGCTTCATCCTTGGGCTCTTTTTTCTCTTCTTTCTTGAGATCGGGGACGATGAGATCCGCCCACCGATCGTCTACGTCCTCAAGACTGAGCTTGGTCGGTCTCGGAGCGACCTGGAAATAGGCGATGATCGGCGCTTCCACAACAAATGCCGCCAAAAGTGCCGCAGTGTAAGGCCAATCAATCTTCTGCCAGATACTGCCACGAGCTGCGGCGGGTAGCTGTGGTCTTTTGGGAGCTGGAGGCGGCACAACAAATTGGAAGATGATCGTGACTTCACCGATGACAACCTTGCCACGGTGCTGATCACTCAACTCCAAACTGTAGAAGTCGCCCTTTTTCTTCAGGACCCCCTGGCTCTTCAGGGTGGCGAAATCGACGGGCTGGTTGGCCACCGACAATCGCCCGCGCATGCCTTCGGTGAGCACCAGCTCATATTGGCTGCCCTTGACAACGAACAGCTGATGCGTTTTCGGCAGCGAATTGTCCGCAATGACGAAGGTGTTTCTCGGACCGTAGCCGACACTCAAAGACTCGCGGCGTCGAAGACGCTGCTCCTCAATGACTTTGCCACTTTGGACCACACACGCACGCAGAATCTTTGGGGGCGATTGTCTTCCGCGTGAAGTGGGCGGTTCCATAGCAGTCACTGGTGACGCCGATGTCTGCACCATACCCCTACCTGCGGGCAGCCGAAACTGCGGCCAAACCCGTTAAGATTCCCGCTTGATGACAGCGAACTTGAACTTGCTAAACTGCGCCTGCCCCGCGGTGTACATCACCTGTGACAACAGACTAAACGGGACATGTCGGTCCGCAATGATCGTCACAATTTCGGTGAACTTCGCGTCCGCCCGCACTTTGGCAATGCGTTTCTGCTTGTCCACTTCCTCTTGAAGCTGTTGGAACAGCGGATCGATGAGGAAGCCACCGCTTGATCGATCCGACTCGGACACCACCCCGTTTTCCATGTCGATGACCTTCGTGTCGTCGACCATAATATTGCTCAACGTGACCGTCACCGCCGTAGAGTCGGCTGGGTCGATCATCGACACTGAAAACGGCAACTTCAAATCCTTCGCCTGTTTGAGCTGCACCGGACTGTCCGAGTAGCTCTTGATCAGAAACACCAAGATAATCGTCATGATGTCCATGAGCGAAGTGATAGACAATCCTCCCGGCTCCGTTAGCACCCGACGCTTGCGCTTCTTCCGGCTTCCTCCTGGAGGTGCCGCAAAGGAGCTTGGATCTGGCAGCTCATTGATTTCCTGCGGAATATCTTGCTGTGCATCACTCATTCAACTCTCCCATGCTGCCGCCAACCGGCCGCGCCCTGTATGTCGTGAACTCAGGCTCATGACATGCCGGGGCTTAGCACCACCTCATCAAAAAGCGTCCGCATCTCGCCGCCTGCATCCTTTACCTCACGACTCGCATCCATGACGTCGGTCAAAGACTCGTAGTCGGTGTCGGCCTCCGCAGCAATAATGATACGGCGTTCGTCTGGAAATGCATCTTTGATCTCGATGAGCTTTTTGGCCAACGCCGCATTGTCGTAAATCCAGAAGGAGCGGGCCCCCGTCTCACCCTCTTTGCAATTGCCCGCAGCCTTGTTCTTGGCGCGAGGCGGCGGCACGGTGTTTGCGAATTTGCCGCAATCGACGCTCTTCTGTACGATTGGAATGGTCGGACCCGACTTGCCTTCGGCCGCTTCTTCCTCACCGCCCAGAACCCCCCCCGACCCGGCCACCGTGTAACCTTTGTCAGTGATGGTTACCGTCAAGTTCAACGGCGGCTTGTCCGGCTTGTCTTGCGGCTGATCCTGCTCAGGCGCTGAGCCTATCGCTGGGGCCGCAACGTTGATAACCGCAATTTCGACGAACGCAGCAGAGACGAGCAGAACAGGAATCAAGATGGCGATGAGATTCATCATCGGCGTCAGATTGATCTCCATGTCCTCTTCTTTGAAGTTTCGCCTCTCCGACGGCTTCCTTGCCATGCAACACCTCACGTCTCCACACATCGGTGTGGAGGATCATACTACACACTCAAATGCTCAACGGTCGAGGGGGCTCTGAGCACCCTTGCCACGGGAAACCAAGAGATTTTGCAACTTGACCGAATACTGGTCAATCTCGTCGATGATCTTCTTCGAAACGTTGTTCAAGAAGATGTAAGCGAACAATGTGGGGATCGCGACGATGAGTCCGAAGCCCGTCGTGTTCATGGCGATGGAGATCGACGCAGTCAACATGGCGGTCTTCATGTCTGGTGGTGCATGGGCAACTGCCTCGAACGCGTCGATCAGACCCATGATGGTTCCGAGCAATCCGAGCAAGGTGGCGATATTCGCAACCTGCTGCAAAGTCCCAGTGCGCTTGGTGATGTTCGGGATGACCTCGAGGGTCGCCTCTTCCACCGCGTTGGCTATCTCGATCTCGCCCTTGTTGGCGCGGGTGAGACCCGCCTTGATCACCTTGGGCAGTGCAGCCGATGGTGCGGCGTTACAAAGCTTGATGGCACGATCGATGTTGTTAGCCATCACCAGCTTCTGGATCTGTGCCATGAACTGATTGGCGTTGATGTTGTACTTGAAGAACAAGAAGATAAAACGCTCAACAGCAATCGCAATGCCGAACACCGAGACGAGCGAGATGGGGTGCATAAAGAAGCCCCCCTCAGTGTAAAATTTTGCCATTTCTCCAAGCATCCCGAACTCCTCCTAGTTGTGGGCCGTTGCTGTTGCCCATGTCGCCTAAATTGCCAATGTCAAACCGTTGACGAAAGCAAATCAAAAAGGGTCCTTCTCCACTGACTCGAGAATCTTGGGGATGAAGCTCTGCTTCAGCTCAAGACCCTCAAAGTTCAAATTACTGCGCTGCAAAATATAAAAGGCCTGGGGTTTCTGGATCCTACCTTCGACCTTGATCGCCTCCAACCTTATTACCTTTCGTCTGGGTTGATTCTGCGCCCGTGCAGAACCGATGGACCCAATCGAAAGCGCGATAATAAGCGCATAGGCCCCCATCACCGCAAGTAGTTTCTGGTCTCTCATTCTCATTACCTCAAACACCGCCCGTTTCAGGGGCATCTGCGGGCTTGACGGGTGTGCCGTTTTGGTCCTTGGAAGGCTTCTTCGCAGGTGAATCAGATCCGGATTCAGGGACGACCTCGCCGCCGAGATCATCTGTCGGCTCTTCGGTGCTTGCATCACCTTTGTTCGATTCGGCCTGGACGTCTGGTTTGGTTTCTTGATTGGCATTCTCTGCCGCTTCTTGCTTCTTCTTCGCGTCCTTCTCCTCGCGCTCTTTGGCTCGATCGCGCCGCTTTTCCTCCTGCTCGATGGCCTTTTCCGCGGTGCCGATGTGTTCAGCGATCTCCTCCCGCTCAGCGCTACTCACGGAAACCTTGGACTCATAGGACTTCAAATAACCGATGCACTCTTGGTACCGAGCGATCATATCTTTGTCTGGAATCTCGTTGTCAAGATACAGGACTCCCAGATTGAAGAGTGCCTGGGGTGCACCGCCACCTAATTCGAGCGCCTTTTTGTAGGAGGTCTCAGCCTCGACGATGCGCTGGTCGCCACGATAGGCGTTGCCGAGATTGAGATAGTATTGCGGCCGCCCCGTCTCCATGGCGACAGCCTTCTCCAAGACCTCTGTGGCGCCCTTGAACGCCCCGACCTCGTTGCGTAGAGCCCCCAGGTTGTTGAGAATTGCTGGCACGCCTGGATTGGCTGCGGCGGCACGCTCAAAGGCCTGCACGGCCAGGGCCTTCTCATCCTTCGCCACGAGCACGAGCCCTAACTCTGAGAAAGCCTCACCGAGCTGGTCATCAATATCAATGGCTTGATTGAGGGCCATGGTGGCGAGCTCATACATCTCCTTGCGCCGATACATCATGCCCATGGCAAGCATCGCCCGAGCGTTGCGCTCGTCCTCCTGCAGAACTTTGATTGCGTTGTCTATTGCTGCATCGAACTTGCCAACCCGCGCCAACACCACAGCCAGAGCTGACCGCACCATGACACCCGAATCCAGGTGCTTGGTCAAAATCTCCTCGGCACCCACCAGATCGCCTCGGCGAACCTTGAGAGACGAGAGCCCGACCACCGCTGGACCGAATCCTGGGCGAGCGCTGAGCGCATTCTGATAGGCCTTCTCCGCATCCGCAAAACGCGACTGTTCTTCGAGGAGAGCCCCTGCATTGTAGGAGGCCAGGTACAGCTCCGGACTTTCGCTGGCTGCGCGCTGAAACTCCAGAAGGGCTCCATCGATATCGCGTCCAATCAACATGAGTCCCTTCTCATAGGCTGAGCGAGCCGCAGGGCTCACGCGCTCGAGAATATTTGCCTCTTCCTTCGCTGCATCCGCCGCCGTGGCCTCTGCAGCCGGAGCCTCCTGCTTCGACTCGACAGATTCCACCGGCACCGGCTCGACTGACCCAACCGGCGTCGGCGCGGCCTCCACAGGCGGTGCCTGGGTCTCGGGAGCGCAGGCCGCCACCATGACTATCGCAGCGAGCAAAACGAACCGGACAGGCATCATCGACAACATGTTCTCACCATCCTCCATCACGGGGCTGGGGCTGGGGGTGGAGGAGGTGGGGGTGGAGGAGGCAACATTGCTTCGGGCTGCACCGGCTCGATTGGCGTTGCCGCAGGCTCGATTGGCGTTGCCACCGGCAGGGCAGCGGGTGTCGCGGGTGCCGCCGAAGGCACAGGGCTCTCCTCTTCAGGCTCCGACCTTGGGGTCGGCGCAGGTGTTGGCGCTGGTGGTGTAGGTGCAGTTTCAGGCGCCTGGGTCGGTTCAAAAATCTTGCCATTGGAATCGACGATTGGCGGCGCAGAAACCACGAGATCGTCCACGTACGTCTTTGCGTCTTTTTGCAATGGCCACTCACGACGCCGGAGCTTGTTGAGGGCAACCAAGGTTCGTTTCGTCCACTTGTTTGCCACCTGGAACTCACGTGCCCGGCTGATGGTTGTTTCGAAGGCGGACACAGCCTTGTCTTCAATGGTAATGGCCTTGTCTTCGAGTGCAACCTTGTACTGGTCACAGACCTCCTCGACACTCCAACCCCCGCCCTTCGCAGCCCGTTTGACATCAGCAGGGCAGGGAGCAGCCAAAATCGCCTCGGCGAACTTTTGATACAACTGGCCGATACGGAACAACGACGCCAAGGTCCAATCAATCTGTTTGAACGACAGGATGTCCTTGTATGAAGTCTCGACCTTCTTGAGCGCTTCGGCCTTTTTCTGTAACGCCTTCTGTTGTTGCTTGCCGTTGCCTTCGATCTTGAGTTTGTCGAATCGGGCAAAATCTCGCTCGACCAGCGCAAATTGGGCTTCCGCAGCAAAGGGCGCAGCTTTCGTCTTGTCGGCCGACCGCTGAAAGGTCTTCACCACCAGTTGGTAGTGTTGGACCGCATCTTTCTCTTTGCGCTGGTTCTCGTAGGTCTTGGCCATCTTGAGATAGGCCTCGACAACCTTGTCGGCGTGTGCCGCATTTCCACGATATTTCTTGACGAAGGTTGTGTAGGTCGAAATCACCCGCTGACCGTCGCCCATTTTTTCGTACACCGCCCCCGCTCGAAAACACACCGCCGGAGCGTCGTCGCGGTTGGGGAAGAGCTTGCAGTAGCGTTGATACTGGACGGCCGAGCGTTCGTAGTCCTGTGTGTTCTCCAGTGAGAGAGCGGCGTTGTAGATCGAATCGGCCCGCCGATCGCTCTTTGGGTAGTTCTCAACAAGTTTGAGATACGACTCGATTGCCTTGGGGAAATCGAAGAAGCGCTCCGCGTTGAGCCCAACCCTAAACAACGCCGTGTCTGCCAAGGGTGACTTCGGCCGCTCCTTGACCAGGCGCTCGTACAACTTCGACGCAGAGTCATAGCGTTTCACTTTTTCGAAGTTGACCGCTGCGTTGTTGAGGGCTGAATCGACGAACTGAGTGTCGGGGTTCTCCTCGATGAGCTTGAGGTACATCTCCGCCGCCGCCTCCCATTCACCCTTGGTGTCGAGATCTTCGGCGAGCTTGAACATGGCACCTGTCTTGAATTTTACGAGATCCCCGGCAAAGGCCTTGCGTCCTGGAGTCGACGAGCGTTCCAGCAAAGAACGGGTGAACTTCTCGACAGCGGCAAAGTCTTTCTGCGCCAAGTAAGACTCGATGATCAGGTTGGACGCAAACTCAGCGACCTCGTGCTGCGGAAACACCTCAAGTATCGCTTGAAACCGAGACCGAGCCTCGTCAAGGTGATCGTGGGTGTAATAGATTTCGGCGGCCTTGTAGAGCACCTTGGGCACTTTTTCATCGATGGGTGCCACCGCCGCGTAACGGTCTGAGGCATCGACGAGATTGCGACGAATCTCGGGGATTTCCTGCGGCGCAATGGCCTGACCCTCGGGCCGATCGCTGCTCTTGAGCACCTTGGGCGCTGCAAAGACACCTTGGCTCTCAAGCAACTTGATCTGGTTTTCATAGGAGAGAATGATACTGAATGCTGACTGCTCGCGGAACTTGTCGTCGGCATTGGAATCCCGAACCAGGATGTACTGCTCGGCCGCGCTTTCGAACTGCAGCGAGTAATACAAAGACTCCGCGTAGTAGAATCGCAGCTCGTACAACTGTCGATCATGCGGAAAACGCCGCAGATAGTCGCCGTAGGCTTGAGCCGCTTCTTGATACGATGACTTGGCAAGCTCGATCTTACCCGCTTGCTTGTGAATCTGCGCTTGTTTGTGGTGAAACAAAGCAGCGGAGTACAAAGACTTGCGGGTCAGCTCGACCGCGTTCTTGACAGCGTCCTCATTGTCGCGATGCTTCTCGAACCACGGACTGCCCTCTGAGTAACTGCGCGCGAGGAAGGCGCGGGCCAGAGCGGCGGATTCGAAGTTGCGGTTTCGTTCATGCGCCTCAATCAACTTTTCCTGGATCAAGGGAGCGTCAACGTGGTCACCGAATCGTTCTTGCACCACGGTGTACACGGCGACGGCATCGGCGAAACGGGTTTGGTCCATGTAGACGTCACCAAGTCCGGCGATCAGCTCACGGTCGTAGGGTTTTTCCCCGTTCTTTTGGAGAAGCTGCAACAGCTTGTCGAGGCTTCCCCACTGTTCATCGGCATAAGAAATGGCAACGTATTGCACCGACTCCTGGTGCAGCTCACCACCGCGTTCTTTGCCCTCGGCTTTGGTCTTCACGTTGAAATCCAGAAGCTCGACGAAGGTGTCTACCGCCTTCTGGAACTCCTCGGGTGACCGCTCGGGATCCGCCAATCGATAATGGGTCCAAGCGAGCTTGTACATCGCCTTGTCGTAGAACGGACTGTCGTAGTGGCCGAGAACCTTTGAATACGCATCCAACGCAAGTTGCAACTCGTTGGCAGAGAAGTAGTACTCACCGATGCGGGTCCAGACCTCGGCGGCGAAGCGTGAGTCGGGGTATCGCTCGACCATCTCAAGGTAGACGTCGACGGCGCGCTCTTCCTCCCCCTGCTCACCAAGGCAATAGCCCAACAGGTAATAGGCACCATCGATGAGACGATAGCCCGGGAACTCGGTGATCAACCGTTGCATCATGCCAATGGTGGGCTCGTAGTGGAATGTGGGCTCTTCGGGCTCGGGTTCTTCCGATTTCGGTGTCCACGTGCCGATCACCTTGTCGTAGGTCTGTCGCGCCTGAAAATATTCGTCATATGAGTGTTCAAAATAGAGCTCCGACAACCTGAACATGGCGTCTGGCGTGTAGCGAGGATCGTCAGGGTAACGGGCAAGAAACGCCTCAAACTTCGCAATGGCCGCATCGCGCCGTGCACGCTGTTCGTGCTCCAAGTTGACGATCAAGACTTCGTAGGAATCAAATAAAAGGCTGCGTTTCTGTTGGTACTTCTGCTCGATGAGATGGCGCGTGGTTTGGCGAAACTCGGCTGCCTGCTCTTCAAATTGTCGAACCGTCTCCCCCAAAGATTCGAGCTCGGCACTCTCTTCAGCGGTGTAGCTAGGACGGGAGGGCAACCCGTTGGCCGCAAGCGGCGACGTTCCGCCGGACTCGACAGCGAAGGCTGGCGACGCGAGACTCCACACCATCATCGCCAAAACCGTGCCAGGGCACTTCGCAGTGCATGCCACACTCTTGGGTGCTGAAACTCGCGTCACAATCTCACTCACCATGCGAAGCTCGCCGAGCGCCTCAGTCGCCGCTCAACACCTCGCTGAACTCTTGGTCCAGTATCTGCAGCTCTCGGCGTTGCTCTGCAACCCGTTGGCTGATCTCATGAGTCCGCATTTCTTTTTTTGCCCACGCCACATCGACAATTCCGACATCAGCACGCAACACGAGAGCCTGAAACTTCTTCTGCACTTCGCGAAGTGATCCCTTTGCAACTTCTCCAACCACCTGCTTGGCCTCTTCACGAACGGCCACCATCGAATCGCGATGAGCCTGCAGAGCCCGCCGCTCTTTCGCCAATTCTTCCTTCAAGCCAACAGAACGCAGAGCGACGAGCTCCCCGATCCGGGTCTTGAAGCCTTCCAACTCGGCGTTGTAACCACCAATGACTTCTCGCAATCGTTCGATCTCACGGCGTCCCTGCCCAGCCTCAGCCGCAAGGTGTTGGACACTCGACAGAATCTCGCGTTCAGATTCCAAATTTGCCGAATAACGAGCCCGCACCTCCTCCTCGCGGGCTTCCTTTTCACTGGTAACGGAAATCAGTGCTTTTTCTGTGGCGATTTGCTGCTCGAGCATCCTGTGGATCTTTTCGAGCTCCTCCACTTCGTTTAGGTGCGTCGCGATCCGACCGGAGTAATCAGCATGTACGTCATCGGCGATCATTTCGCGATGCTGCCCAATCCAAGCTTTGAGACCATTGAGCTGCGCTCGCATGCTGTCGATGTCATACTTCAGACGATAGGCTTGCTGTTGTAGGGCCAACATGTTTCCACGCATGACTTCAACACGCCCCTCATACTCCTCTTTCTGCTGCGGTAGTTTGCGATACTCTGGCTCCAAGGCTGCCCTCTGTGCCAACACTTGTTCGAGCTCTGCTCTTTGCGCATCACCCAGCTCTCCCTGCACAAGCCCACGTTCGATCGTGGTGAGACGCTCCTGAAAACTCACCAGGGTGTTGCCGTATTCAAGAATGAGACCTTGAGCCCCTTTGAGTCCGGGGAAAAATGAAGCTCGCCGCCCAGAATCAAGGATCGACATCAACTGAGAGATCATATCGTCGGCTTGGCGCAACGATTCGTCACTCTCATCGATGGCTCGCAGCACCCCCAGCGCGTGTCGCAACTTTCCAGCATCCCGCGCCCAATGGACAGCCAACGGCGACAGAACTCCTCGAGAACCCCCAGTTCCACTGACCGCCTCGAAATACTCTTCCGGGGCGATGTTATCCTCAATCAATCGATTGAGCTCGTCACGGGGCCGGCCGTATCGATCGACAACCTCGTCGAACACCTCCTCAGCTTGCTCGAGCTGCCCTACCTTGATGCGAATATTGCCGAGCAATAGGCGCGCCTCAGGCGCGATCGGGTTCTCAGCTTCGGCAAGCAGGAGGATCTCGAGAGCATTCATTGCTTTCTTGTACTCGACAACCCGCTCGGCGTCGGTCGCGGCTGCATTGGCGGCTCTCACGTACGTCCACGTCACCTCAAACAATGCCTCTTCAAACAACGGGCTCGTTCGCGCGACATACTGATAAGCATCCGCGGATTCACCGAATCGACCTTGCTCAAGTAGGATGCGCCCTTGGTTCATGGCGGCCAAATCCCGTATTTGAGCCGCGCCAGCAGCACTCTTCTGCGAATGGGCCAGCCGCTCGAACTGCTCGCGAGCAACGTCTAGCTCACCTGCTTGCAGACTCGCCACCGCATTGACGTATGCAGCACGCAGAGCAAGTTCGTGATCTGGCGGCACCCCTGCGAGCGTTTCTTTGACCTTGCCCGGTAAGCCCTGACGCAGGAGACTCTTGGCGCGAATATACGCAATGCCCGGTGGCAAGTGGCCCCGCCCCTCCAGCACGCCCACGTGTTCTT
>Ga0156517_1040_pt1 | contig 14068 bp, 5 predicted proteins | sample RifOxyB3_FD_111912 | JGI IMG/M metagenome (GOLD analysis project Ga0156517, IMG submission 111912) | Deltaproteobacteria bacterium RIFOXYB12_FULL_58_9 | reverse complement strand
TGTCGTAGCTCCAGAAGTCGAGACCACCCACGAGCACGGCGTGGTCCACCAGGTCCATCAGCGAACCCGGTCCAAAGGTGGTGACGAGCTGGCTCTGGCGCACCGTCCCGTCGGGCGGGATGCGTTTCTGAGAAGAGCCTCTCCACTTCTTAGGCATTGCTCTTCCCTCCCAACCGCCCGCGCATCATCCACAAGTGCACCACCGGCTCCACGTCGCGCATCGACGTGGGCGCGGCAAACTTGGCTTCGTCGGTACCGGTCAAAGGCTTCTCGTCATCGAGGGGCGTAAACAGCAGGCGCTTGCCTGCCTTTTCTTTGTCGAAGCGCGAGTAGGTGCGTGTCGATGCCTCCTCCTCCTTGGCCTTGACCACAATGTTGGTCCAGGCATCAATCACGTTCTGCGCCCGCTTGCCGATGGTGTCTGGTGAGACGGTCTGCATCGAGTGGCTGGTGGGCTGGGCGGCACTGCGTTCGGCGAGAGCCCTTACCGCCCGTTTGGCTGTGTCCTTGAATCCATCGATGCCCATCGCTCCTAGCGGCGTGGTCAACTCGGTCTCCAAGAGGCGCGTCATTGCAACCACGGTGCCGGCCAGTCCCCGGTCGAGAGCTGGACCAGAGAATGGCGTCAGGCTCATCGCTTCGACGAAGCGGTAGAAGTTCTCGTGGTAGGCGGTGAACCGCTCGTAGTGGGAGCGGTCGCGGGGCTTGTGGAGGTTGAAACAGGTCACCACGAGGCCCGGCCACTTGGTATTTCGACCGACGCGGCTCGACGCCTGGATGTACTCGCTCGTGGTCTTCGGCTGACCGGCAACCACCATGAGTCCGAGGCGGTCGATGTCGATACCAACCGAGATCATGTTGCTGGCGAGGAGTACATCGACTCGTTCTTTGTCGCTGTAGGGCTGGGCCAGACGTGCACGCGACTCTTTGATCCGTGCGGTACTCTCTCGACTCGTCAATTCTACCGGCTCGCGTTGAAGAGCGCGGCTGTGCGCCCACGGCTGTTCGTCGAAGTTATCCGGTCGTCGGTCCGATGCGCCCAGGCATTGGGTACGTACCTCATCTTCGACGAGCCGACGCATACCACCCAGCTCGCGGAGACTGTTGAAGTAGCCAACGAGCGTCATGTAGGCGTCGGCTGTTTGCTCGGGTGGGCCGTTCGGGTCGTAGACCTTCTGCGCTGCCGCGAGCAGCGACACGTAGGTCTTGAGCAGGATGCGCTTCATGGCCCGCCCCGAGGCAGCCACGCCGATGTACAGGCGGCCCGGCGCATCTTCATCGACCTCGGCGAAGTAGCTGTCTGACTCGTTGACGCCCGGAGGCGGGAAGATGGCGGTATCCGAGCGACCGAAGAGCGCCTGGATCTGACGACCAGCCCGGCGTACCGTCGCCGTTGCCGCGATCACCTTGGGCCGCACTGGCTTGCCGCCGTCTTCGGCGTCTTCGACGTCTTTGGCGTCCTTGGTGCAAAGGGCCTCGATGGCGGTCTCGTACAGTCCGACCATCGTTCCCAAGGGGCCAGAGATGAGGTGCAGCTCGTCCTGAATGATCAACTCGGGTGGCAACAGTCCCTTGGGCAATGCCTGCTCGGCCTTTTGCTTGCCATCGAGAGGCCCGAAGAAGCCCTTGCCCGTGCGGCCATGAACTCGACCAAAGAGCATCCCGGTTTCGCCGCGCCACGGCAACATGGCGAACTTGTCCACAGTAGCAACGATGAAGGAGGGCAGCTCGCGGTACACCTGCTCATCGACGAAGAGCACCGGCAGCCCATCGGGGTTCCTGCCGGCGGCAAAGTCACACCCGTAGTTGGTGCAGCCGACAAGTACACCGGTTGCCTTGGTGCGCGAGGGCACCAACTCCAGACTGTCGCGGTTCAGCTCGGCGTTGCACCAGGGGCAGTTGGGCAGAGGGAACGGTGAGCTTTGCGACTTGGACGGGCTGTTCTTGTATTCGACAATCTTCTTGCCAACTTCGTTGAGAGTGTTGGCCGTCGCGCTCTTGCCGACCCAGAGCCCCACGGAGAAGCGAACCTCGCCGAGGCGTTTGGGGTCTGTCTGCCGGATCTTCTCCAGGGCGCAGATGAGGGTCGCGGCACGGCCGAGTTGGTCGAGAGTAAGGAGACGCAGGGTGTAGCGAAGTAGTACCGCCACGCCATAGCCCTTATCGGGACGCTCCGCGCCTCGCAGCCGTCGTACCAAGAGCGTGAAGCCGATGACTCCAAGATATGCTTCGGTCTTGCCACCGCCGGTGGGGAAGAAGATCAGCTCCACGGTGTTGCGGTCGGTGTGGTCCTCGTCGACCACTCCCCGAATGTTGAGCAGCACGAAGGCAAGCTGAAAGAGCCGCCACTCGGGTACTCCACCCTCGGCGTAGCGTTCGGGATTGCGCTTCTTCGCGGCGGTCGCCATCGCCTCGTTGGTGAGGCGGAACGCTTCGAGGGCGATCGGATTGGTTTTCAACACATCAATGCCGGCGGCGATACGCTCTTGAGCACGTCGCGCCTGGTTCATCAACTCATCGCGAGTCTCGATGCGCTCCTTGGTATCGACAGCGATGGACCTCTGACCCTCGATCCAAGCGCCATACGCTTTGGGCAAGCGACCGAGCGCAGCGTCAACAGCAGCCGCGTCTTTGAGGGCGCAGAGCTCGTTCATGCGCACCTCGACGCCATCTTCACTGCGAGTCTTCACCCGCCGGACATCGCCACGCGGTACCCAGGTACTTCGCACGGTGGTGACCGGCGACTGACCAGCGGGTACGTCCACCGAGACACCGTGGCCCACGGCGTACTCGAAGCGGTCGCGAAATTGCAGGTCACCCACGCGGTCGTCCCAATCGTCGGACTGCTCACCTTTGCGGTTGGAGCGGGAGACGAAGCCGCCAGCGAAGTCGAGCTGGAGCGAGACCTGAAAGATGTACTGCTCATCCTGCTTCTGGTTGGTCTCGGTGGGTGTACGGTGATTAACCACGAAGAGGGCGAGCGCCTTGGTGCCTTTGCGAAGACCCGGCGCATCGGCGTCGCCGAGCTTGCCGATGAGCTTGATGCCACCGCTGCCGGGTACTTCGATGCCAGCGGCGACCTTGGCCGCGTCGAGGAGCACTTCAACCACCTTCGCCGGGCGCGGTTGCCGCACCCAGATCGGACGGGGCCTTTTGCCTTCCTCCTTGACGCTCTCCAACACGTAATCGGCGTACCGAACCGTGGCGGTAAGCTTCTTGCCGTCGGACCCAGGCGGCAGCAGTACCGACAAGCCCAGCGACGCGGGCAACCGCTTCTTCTGTTTGGGTTCAGGCTCCTGGCCAGCAGTCTCTTCTTCGTCTTCGTCGTCCCCCGCCCCCAGCTCGTCGTCTTCGGTAGGGTCGTCATCTTCGCGGCCAAGCTCCGGGGCGAGAAAGCCCGTGAGGTACCAGCGCGACGGCGGCAGCTTGAGAACTTCGTCAGCATCCGGGTTGTCGAGGTCGAAGGGACCAACGAGGTCAGCGGTCAACGCCCGCACAAGGTGCTCGCGTGTCTCAATCGCATCGGTCATTTCGATCCCCCATCCAGTAGATCGAGCTGTTTGGTGTCGCTGGCCTGCTTGCGTTTCGATGTGCCCTTAGCCTTACCCTTCGCGTTCTTGCTGCTCTTGCTGCTCTTGCCGGCGAGCTTCTCTTCCTTCGCCCGCTCAGCGTTGAGGACGAAGAGGCGGTCGATCACTTCGTCTTGGAAGGCTTCGAGGGCCTTCTCTTCCTCTGGGTTAGTCGGCGTTGAGTAGGGCGGAACGGCGATATCGTTCCAACCGTATGCAGCGAGAACAGCGCGGTCCATTTCGACGTGCAACTTGCGGAGGTTCTCTATGGGAGATTCCATGCAATCTGCGTCCTTGAGCTTGTTGTACGTCTGTGTGAGGCCTTGGTTGGTCTCGACCATGTAGTCGGCCCTCGTTATGTAGAGTCGCTCGCCGATAACTTCCAGAGGATCGATGACTGCCCGCGGGTCGAGATGCGGAAAAGGAAACGTATCGAAACAGTCTGAGGCCGAGTAGTTCAGGTCGTTCTTCATCGTCGAAGAGAGCAACCAGGTCCACGCCTCGTGAAGGCGCGACTGGAGGACGGCGAAATGGGTGAACCGGTCGAGCGGAAACACGTAGGTCTTCTCGTTGAGGACGCGGTCCGTGGGCTGAAAGGAGAACATCAGGTGCTTTGTTACTCTTGCGGTAACCAAACACCGCTCCAGCGGGCGGATTGCCTCGTAGAGGGCGGGGCGCTTTTCGCCGAAGTGCCACCAATACTTGCGATATTGCTCACGGTTATTCTTGTCCCGCTCCGGCTTCACCTTGTCCCGCACGATGGCCAGAAGCTCGGGCCAGGACTCGGCCTCTTCGAGGCTCATCTGCCCGAAGTTAATGACGTAGCGGTCGTGGCTCTGGGTGGGGCTGGTGTTGACCTCCTGCCCGCCGAGGTACGGGAAGATGCGCTTGGCGTTGCGTGGATTGCTCGCGACCAAAGCGTCGCGCTCTTCGGGGGTGAGAGTGAAGCCCATTCCCAGCACGTAGCTCCCGACAAACGCCCTGCCACCATTGGTGGCCAACGTCGTAGGGTCCTCCCGTTCCGGCTTGCCGCGCAGCCGAGAGTTGATGGCATCCACAGCGATTCCATCGAGGCGCTTGTGCGTGCTCGCACCGACAGCCGAGCCCTTTGCCGAGTGAACGACAGAGACACTCACAGCCGCATCACCCGGCCACATGAGCGAACGGTTTGCGTCGTAGATGGTGTGACCGGCGCGAGCCAACGCTTGCAGGCCCGTCGCCCGGGTGTCGCCCTGCGCGATGGTGTTGGTGGCAATCAGGCCCAACGTCCCGTGCTTTCCCAACAGGCTATCGGCACGCCGGAAGAAGTGGGCGGAATAGTCGGCATTGCCGTGGGCACCTTCGTGGATGGCTTGCAGCCAGTCGAGCAGCTCTCGGCCACCCATCTCGGTCACGCCGTTCTTGCCTGCGAACGGGGGGTTACCGATGAACGCATCCATCGCCGCCGCCCGATTCACCTGATCGTTGTCAAGCGGATCGGGCCGCTCCGCGTAGAACACCTCCGGGTACTCGGTCATCCAGTGGAACACGGGCAGGTGCTGCCGGGTCTCCTCCTGCAATGCCTTCAATCCCGGTGGCGCAGGACCTCCCGATTGCAGCCACGTCTCGACCAGCCCCAAACGACGATCTCGTTCTTTTTGTCGGTCCTTGTCCTTCGTCGTCGAGAAGAACGCCCCCACCACCAAGTCGCCGATCAATCGCACCGGTTCCAACGCATCCTCTGCGTCACGCAGCAGTCGGTACTTCTCCTTCGTCGAGACCTCGTCAGCGTGTGCAGCAAGATCGAGGATTTGCTGTCGTAGAGAGATCGCTTCATCGAGAGCAGCCTCCAACGCCCCGCGACACAGTTCGAGTTGTTTGGAAGGCTGCCAGTGGAAGCTCTTGATCTGCTCGAAGTTGAGCCCAACCAGCGAGTCACCGTGCCGGAGAGCATGGTCCACAAAGGTGAAGGGCTCGTCCTTGGCCAACGTCACGAGCCAAAGCGACAGCTTGGCGAGATTCACGGCAAACTTGTTCTTGTCCACGCCATACAGGCATCGTTGAGCGACCAAGCGGCGGGCATGGTTCACCACGTCTTCGTGCTCGTCGGCGATCTTGTCTAGACGGTTCTCTCGGGTCCACGCCGCGACTACTTGATCCGCGAGGTACCGACACGCTTCAACCAGGAATGCGCCGCTGCCCATCGCCGGGTCGCATATCTTGAGGTTCAACAGCCGCCCTGATGCCGGTGCATCGCCCATCACCTTGATGAGCGGCGCGAGGGTCTTCTCAACGATTGGGGCCGATAGCGACCGTGGGGTGTAGTGGGAGCTGGTTCGCTTGCGTTCGGAACCTGGCTGAATGATCAGGCGACCGGGTGCGGCGGTCTCGGTGTGCTTGACCCTGTAACCTTCGAGTACTTCCAGGCCAGCATCTTCGTTCTTCGCGTCAGCGAGGGCATTGGCGATCTTCTCGGCGTGTCCCTTCGTGAGCCCCACGTCCTCTTTGAACCACTTGCCGCGCTGGGCCTTCTTCTGTGCCAGGGCATCGACTGCGCTCACCCACACGGCCTTGGCCCGGTCGGGCTTGAGGCATACCGAGGGAGACTCGACGCGCTGGACGTGGTAGCCCATGAGCGCCTCGTAGACTGAGCCAATCTGCTCGACATCGAGAGCGCGGTACGAGAGGCGCTGGCCGACCCCCTCGCCCGAGGCTCTAATGATCAGGAGCTTCTGCATCACACGGAAGACCGTCTCATCGTCCACACCAGGCACAGCCACCTGGGCGCGGTTCTCGGCCATGGTGATTGGCGCACTGCCGGCTGGTCCCCAGCCTTCGAGGAAGGGGAACAGGTGCGGATCGAACAGCTCGCCACGCCGAGCCGGCATCTTGAGGTCGCCGTGTTCGCAGCCGAGGAAGATAGCGCGGAAGAGCGAAAGCAACCGAGGCCAAGCGCCATACCGCCTGGACATCGAGTCTGGGAATGCGCCGTGGTCGTGTTGCAGCTCGTCGAAAAGAGCGAGCACGCTGAAGTTCTCGGCGTAGAACTTGGTCTCCACCGGTAGCAGGCCCCGTTCCTCGGCGTAGAGCACGAAGACGAGGCGCAACAGGACGGTGAGAAGTCCTCCGTAAAGATGGTCGTCACCGCGTTCCAATGCATCACGAAGCAGCGCCCGGTAGTTCACGTCGTGCTCACCGGCGGCCTCGAAGCCACCGAGCAGGATCTGGAGGGCGTCGAACACCTGATCGGCGAGCTGGTTGGTGACGTTGACCTGGCGTTTGCGCGACTCGGACAGGATGGCCGGTAGCTGTCGTTCGGCGAGCGCCCCAAAGAACCGATGCGCCGACAGGAGCATCACCAAGGCGTCGAGGATGGGTCGGCCGCCCACGCTCGCCATGTCATCGATCTTGAAGCGGATCACACCGGACGACTCGCCATGTGGGGCGTAGAAGAGGCGGAACTCGCGGCGGTTGGTGAGGATGCCGATGGGTACCCGGCATTGACGCAGCAGGCGGTCAAACTTGGCGGCTGCGGGGTATTCCCAGGGGCCGGTCTCGGTCTCGGGTTTGTCGAGGCTCAACCCGTCGGGTACCTCCCAGACGAGCGCCACGTATAGCGATCCTGCTATGGCCGCAGGTGTGTCGCTACTCGTTTCCTTGGCCTTGGGTTCAGCGGTTTTGCTCTGGCGTTTGAGGCCAACAGTCGGCCGAAGGGTCTGCTTGCCCTCGGGCACGTACAGCGAGAGGTCTTCGGGGAGGGCGTTGCCGGTGTCATAGAGCGCCGGCTTCCAGTCGAGGATGCTCTGGAGGAAGTCCTCGACATCGGCGATTCGTCTCGGCCCGACGGGCGCGTCTCCAGAGGCTTTGGTGGCTGCATTGGCCGGCAACTGCTCGACGGGTGGGCACACATCGAGGAACCCCTGCTGAAACGACGGTTGATGCCGGTGCATACACTGGGCGTCCACCAGCACCGGGACCGAGACCACGAGGCCCTCGACGGGCTGCACCATGCCGAGCCAGGTTTCGTGAAAGCGGGTTTCGAGATCGCTCACTGCGCAATTCCCTCCAGAAGGTCATCCAAGCTCAGCGCTCCAAGCCAGGTGCGCAGGAAGTTGTCGGTGATGCAGCAGCGCCTCGTCGACCGCGTGCCTTGACGAATACGGGTGCCGTCCGTAGAACCCCCAGTCCCCCGAATCCGTCATTGCGTAAAACCTTTTATACTAACACCGTGTGTCTTGCAAAATATTGAAAATACGAGACAAACGGTTCTGCTCTGTCGTCCTGTAGCCCCTCGTGAGCTTAACGAAGCGGTTGCGACCAAGTTCAAACAAGCCGGCACATTGGCATCCAAAGCTGTGGAATTGGCCAAAGCCCGTCTTACCCCTGCGCAAGATCGAGGACATTGTCCTCAGTCGGGACTTGCTGACGATTCATCCAGCCGCGAGCCCGTAGGTGACCTTGACGACACAAACCTCCAACGACCTTGTTGGCGTCACTGTGTGTGACGTGCAGGTCTTCGAGGATTTGAGGCCAGAGGTCTCGCCATTGGGTTTCGCCCCTCGCCCGAAGGAAGCCCGCAGCGACCTCGGCGATTGCGGCCTTGCCAACTTCGTTCAACCTTGCATAGCGGTCATCGATGCCCGTGGTGAGTAGGTCCAGTTCACCTTGTCCCGTGCGCTCTTCGCGGTTCCGTCTTTTTGCGGCGCCACGCACGTTGTGGCTCTGCTGACCCACAACCTTTCGTTCAACGTCGCGAAAAAGCCGAATGACCATGGGATTGCTGCCGCCGATGACAAGACGGAACCATGTGCGGTCGACGGTTGGGTGTTGAATGAACAAATCAGCCGAATAGCGTACACCGCAATGTTCTTTCAGGTTACGCCGGTAGAAGGCCATCAGCTCTTCTTCGGAGAGATCAGCGGGCAGTGTGTTGTTCTCAAGGCCGAAGAAATCCTCCAGACTCTTTCGTATGTACGGACGACCGTCGTTCTTGAACCGATTGATGAAGTTGTACATTACGTTGATGAGCACATCGCGTCGCGGCAACGACACGAGCTTGCGTACGTGCTCCATCTCTGCACCGCGCCATCCGGTGGGATCGATGAAGAGGAAGGCGGGGTTCTCGCCAATAATGCTCGCAATTTCCGTGGTTCGGTCTCCGAACCGCCCCTGCAATGCATGGCACTTAACGGGCCCCTTGTAGTCAGACAGCAAGGCCTGCAACTTCGAAAATGATTTTGGATTCTTCTCCACAAAGACTGCACCTACGTCGATGTCGTTGCCGCGCTCCCGCCAGGCGGTTTGGGCGGTTGCGAGCACTTCAAGTCCAATCGAAACAGAGGTTCCATCGAGAGATTCGGCGACTGTCCCCCACGGGCCGGCGAAGGTGTCGACATACCATAGGGTGGTGCGTCCGCGGATCGAACGGGCGGCACCGCCGAGCTTGAAGCCCCACGGCGTCAGATACTCTCTCAATACCGAGTGCTTGAGGTAGCTCTGTTCTCGGCCAGCGTATTCTTGGGGAACATCCACCACGCCATTCTCCCTATTTCACTCTACTTCATGCTTGCGCAGCGATCTCTCAACCGTTATTGAACTAATGTTCAGTTGTCAAACGGAGAGTAGATGTCCGACCGCAGTGCCATCGAGTGGACCGAAGCGACGTGGAACCCAGTTCGCGGTTGCTCGAAGGTGTCCGCTGGCTGCAAGCATTGCTACGCCGAGACCTTCTCGGAACGGTTTCGGGGTGTGCCTGGCCATCCGTTCGAACAGGGCTTCGACGTGAGACTTGTGCCGGAGGCTCTTGAGCTGCCGTTGCGCTGGCGCAGGCCGCGCATGATCTTCGTCAACAGCATGTCGGACCTTTTCCACGAGGACGTGCCGCTCAAGTTCATCCAACAGGTATTCGGGGTGATGGAGAGAGCTTCGCAACACCAGTTTCAGGTGCTCACAAAGAGGTCGAAACGATTGGTCGAGCTCAGTGGGGATGTGCCGTGGCCAACCAATATCTGGATGGGCGTCAGCGTCGAAAATGCTGACTTCACCTGGCGGGTGCGCGACCTCCAACGGGTGCCAGCTTCCGTTCGCTTCGTGAGCGCCGAGCCGCTTCTGGGACCAATTCCGCGATTGCCACTTCGGGGCATGCACTGGGTGATCGTTGGCGGGGAGAGCGGAAACAAGGCTCGCCCGATGAGCGTGACATGGGTCCAGAGCATTCGCCGACAATGCGAGTTTCGGGGGGTGCCGTTCTTCTTCAAACAGTGGGGCGGCCGGAACAAGAAGGCAGCAGGTCGACTTCTTGACGGGAAGGAATGGAATGCGATGCCGTTGAGCTCGCAGATCTCCTAAGACGTCTCCTAAGACGTGCATCTAGACGCTTATGAGTTCAACCACCCCGCAAAACTTCTAGGTGGGACCTACGCAAGCTACAGAATGGACAATGGACCCCATGGGTTAGCCTCGGGTCGCGGGCCAGAGGTAGATGAGTCCCACCGGCTCCAGCCGTTGGAGGACCACGCGATAGAGGTCTCGGATCTGGGATGGCTCGGTGTCGATCTCCTTGTCGATGGCGATGAGTCGCTGTTGCATGTGTTTGCGGTCGTCTTCGTATTGGCGGCGCTGTTCCTTGTCCTTCTCCGCGAAGTCGAAGGCGAGCTGTACTCGGCCTTCGATCACTTCTCGAATGGCCGTCCGTTGCTCTGCGAGGATACGGCGCAGAGCGTCTGCCTCGACATTGGCTCGGTCGCTCAACCGTTGACTTGCCGCGTGGGCGCGGGAGTCGGCCTCGTCGTGGATGTGGTGCCAAAGGGTAGCGAAGTCTTTTGCTGCAGACTCCAGAAGTCGCTGGCTCACCTTATTGCTCACGTTCAGGTCCGGGCAGTCGCGCAGGACATCTTCGAGGGTGTCGAGAGCGCGGCGGTCGGCTTCGTCGGCGAAGGGCTTGAGATGCTTCGGCCCGCCGCTCTCCAGCCATTGCGCGGCGACAGAGACCACCTCGTCGTGAAGCCGGGTCGCGCCGGGTCCAAAGAGCGAGAGGCGACCAAAGGCGATTACCCGCACCAACGAGTCTTTCGCGGTCTTCACCACCGTGACGCGGCCCAGGTCGTGGGCGCTGTACCCCTGAGCGAGGAAGCGCGAGAGCACCCGCTGAACCAGCGGATGCTGCAAGTGGAGATGCGACAGCCCGCTGTTTATCCGTTCGGGAGGCGTGAACACCACCGGCTGTGGAGCTTTCTTGCGCCACTCCCAGAAGTGCTCATCGCGACCCCGGGGTGGGCGCAATGTGTCGAGGGTCACGGCCCACGAGTCTGGCAGCTCCGGCAGCGTGAACGCCTCCATCTCTGACTTCTTCGCAGCCGATGCGAGGTCTCTTGCGCCGCACAGCTCGAAGCCGACGTTGATAGCGTCGCGCAAGAGCTCGGGCGCGAAGTCCATAGCCTGTCGCGAGCGGTTGAGGATGCGGCCAGCGTCGTCGATCTCTAGCTTCAACGCCGCACGATTCTGGCGTTGTGCCTCCAACTCCTCGCGGACCACCTCGCGGCGGCCGAGTCCCACATCCTCCTCGGCCTTGTCCAGGTGCAGCACCGTCTGCTCACCGATACCCGCTTCGAGAACCTCGGCGAAGCGGTCCATGATGACCGTACCGAGAGAGCCCAGCTCCCTCTGAATGGTCTCCACCTTGCCAACGAGGGTCTTGAGTACCGCGTCTTCAACGCGCTGTGGGTAGAAGAAGTAGTGGCAGCGAACCTCTTTGGCCGGTTGCAGGGTCCGGTCGATGCGGCCGTTGCGTTGCTCCATGCGGGCGGGGTTCCACGGCACGTCGTAGTGAAACAGGTCGGCACAGTGGCCTTGGAGGTTCACGCCTTCGCGGGCGGCGTCGGTGGCGATGAGGATACGAACCGGGTACTCGTCGGGATCACCGTTGAAGGCTCGCTGTACCTCCTCGCGCTGTTCGTCGGACATGCCGCCGTGGAACTGCATGATGCGGGCATCGGCGTCGGTAGTACCTTGGACGGCGGTGCTCAGTGCCTGCCAGAGGTACCGTTTGGTGTCGCCATACTCGGTGAAGATGAGCACACGGCGGTCGGTCCAGTCGTTCGCGCCGGACTTGCCGGTGTCGGCTCCGCCCACCTTCACCGCCGGGCATTGGTTCTCTCTGATCCATTGGAGGAGGGCCAAGGTCTTGCCGTCGGGTGCGCTGCGGTACTCCTCGGCGAGCTGCACCATGTCCGTGAGGAGCTGCTTGGCACGACCCTCGGGGCTCTGCACCTCGGACGAGCTGGCCTCGACATCAATCGACTCGGCATCTTCGAGAGCCTCGTCGTCGAAGCCGTACTCGTCGCCTTCGTCGATCTCGTCGAGGGTGAGCTGCAAACTGGTGTGCGCTTTGCCGGCCCCGACGCTCTTCTCGTGCAGACGCAGCGTTCGAGCGAACGCCTCGGTACTCGACAGGAGGCGCTTCTGGAGATTGATGAACACGAGCTGCCCGCGACCCTTCTTGGGGCGCATGAGAGCGGCGTACTCTTGGAGCATTCGGGCCAGCTCCAACTCGGGGGCGCGACCATCGCCCACGCTCTGCGGCTTGCCGTCGTGGAGGCGGGCGAGCCAGCTGTCGCCTTCGTGTCGAAGATCGATTTGCACAACCTTGCGTTCGGGAAACTCGTCAACGCCCAACTCGCGGAGATCACTCTTTAGCCGGCGGACCATCACCGATTCGAGCTGCTTGACGCTGCGAACCGGTACCCCTCGGGTGAAGCGTTGTGGGTCGAGGATCTCGAGGATGGCGCTGAAGCTGTTCGAGTGGCCGTTGTGCGGGGTGGCCGAGAGGAACAGGCGGTTCTCAAAACGCGGTGCAACGTCGCGGATCACCCGAGTGACGCGAGAATCGACGGCGTACTTGCTCGCCGATGCGGGCGCGGCGGTGTGTGCCTCGTCCATGATGAGCAGGCTCTTGCGGATACGCTCGCCGATGTGTTGCAGGAGTGGATCACGGTACTCGGGTCGGCGCAGCGTTTGGTAGGTGATGATGAAGCGATTGTGGGTGCTCCAGGGATTGACGCCAAAGCCGCGCTCTTGTCGTCGTCGGCCGATGAAGCGCCGGTTGTACATCTCGAAGTGCAAGCCAAAGCGTTTCTCCATCTCGTCGCGCCACTGGAGGGCGACAGACGCGGGGCAAACGATGAGAGCGAACTCAACACGCTGACGAAGGAGCAGCTCCTGGAGAATGAGGCCCGCCTCGATGGTCTTGCCGAGGCCCACGTCGTCGGCGATGAAGAGGTTCGAACGGGGAAGCTCGAGCGCCTTCTTGAGCGGCGTGAGCTGGTGGTTCATCAGCTTGATGCCGGCACGGAAAGGACTCTGGAAGAGCTGGGCATCGGTGGCGGTGACCGAGTTCCACTTGAGGGCGTGCAAGTACGCGGCGAAGTGCCGAGGCGGATCGAGCTTGGCCACTTCGCCGAGGCCATGCGCCTCTGGCTGAAGTACCTTGGCTCCAAGCTCCAATTCCCAGAGGACACTGAGGCGGCGGCCCTGGTTGTCGTCGTCGAGGCACACGAGATTGACGCGGGTTTGGTGGCCTGGCTCCGACGGCGGATACACTTCTTCGACGAGGTACTGCCGCTGGCGTACCTGAGCGATGTTGCCCTTCTGCGGCATGTACGGATCGGTTCCTCGGTACTTGAGCGGCTGGGGTATTGCCTCGTCGGTACCGCGAGCCTTCAGGAGCCGGCCAGCGAGCAGCGCCCGAGCGCGGCCATCGTCTGGAAGACCGTGGGCACGACACACCGCCTTCAACTCGTCTCGCCCTAACCATTGAAGGAGATCACCGAAGGCGAGCAGTCCCGATCTCGCAAGGATGTTTATCTGATCGTCTTTGTTGGCAGCGGGCGGTACGGCGACGCGGAACTCACGGCCGATGGCGACGATGCGCTCCTTGGTTAGGACCTTGAGAACAGAGTCTGTGGTCGGTTGCGCCTCGCCCATTGCTCCACCACCGAAGGAGAATCCGACGTGCTCCAGAGTGGACCTGCGGGAAGTGTCTACTTGCTGGAGAGCCCCCGTCGACTTCCCCGACGCTACTCGGGTTTGTCGGGAGGCAACATCGCGAGAACCGGGGTTGGAGGCAATACCGATCATACCGCGGGGCGATGAACAGGAGTCCGCGGCATTGGGCCGGCAGGATTTGTGTTACGCGCATAGTAGGTGAAGGTGTCGCTGAAGGCACCTCGGACACGTACAACTCGACGGTCTGACGTCTGATGTCTTCCGTGAATTCGTCGAGGCGGTTGATCAGCTTGTACTTCAACACCGCGAGCCTCTTGAGCGACTCGTGAATGAGCTGGTCTGCGCAATCGTCAGAGCAGGCCCATCGCTGATCCTTGCGAAGGTATCTACCGCACCCGCCTCGTTGGCACCGCGGGCGTTTCCCGTGCATCCGGTTCTTGATGTCGTCGCTGTCCTGCCAGAAGGCATAACCCCCGCGTGGTCGACATAACCGCCCGACTCTCGATCTGAGAACGGTC
>Ga0156517_1311_pt4:0-10000 | contig 14089 bp, 15 predicted proteins | sample RifOxyB3_FD_111912 | JGI IMG/M metagenome (GOLD analysis project Ga0156517, IMG submission 111912) | Deltaproteobacteria bacterium RIFOXYB12_FULL_58_9 | reverse complement strand
CGGCCTGCAGTTTGAGCTCCGCTCCGTTCGCATTGCGCCGCAACTGGCAGGGGGGTTGGTGCGGATGCCCTCCGGCGGTTTGCTGCACGCTCTCTATCCATCTTTGGATATTGCCATCGTTCTCTAGCCGTACCGCCTGGCGTTACTCCTGACTACGGGCAGGAGCTCGCGAGGTAGGCCCACGCGGCAGTGTGGCTCTGGCTGAGGACCGTACAGGCGGCCGTCCTGTGGTTGGCTGGAAGATTCTCGACGACAGCAGCCTCTAGCTCGCCGAAGCGATAGGTGAAGGTGTCGCGGATCTGCGCGGCGAGATCGCGCTGTGCTGCGATGAGAGCCAGCGAGACGGTTTCCACATCGGTGAGTTGCGCGATCTGCCAAAGGGCTGCGGCGACCACCGCCCCAGGAAGATAGGGCAGGTATTCGCCGTTGGCGGTGGGCTCGTCGCCTGCCACCCACGCCGGGTCGAGAATTCGCGTCCGATCGAGGCGGCGAGCATTGGCTACATCGTCGGGTACGCTCGGCGAGAGAAATTGTGGGTCGTGGGCGATCGCCGCACCAAAAAAATCCGCGACGCCCTCATCCGTAGCGCGGATGCGTTGCCAATTGCTCTTCGCGCCCGGAGTCATGCGATGTTGTTCGAGGGTTGCAAACAATTCACCGGCGAAGAACTCGTAGTAGAATATGCGATGGGCCATCTCGTGCGCCAAGACGCCCCGATTCATCGCAAACGGCACTTCCCGATAGGTGAGCATCGGCAGGATGATGAAACCATCGGCTTCTGGGAAGTAGGTGGCATTGTCTGAGGTTGGGTAGCTGTCGGGTACTGCGACGGCGAGGGTGGGGTGGAAGTAAACAGGCGTTGGCTCACTTGTGGTCGCGACATGGAGGGCATTGAAGAACATTGCGGCGGCTTCCAAGTGAGCATAGGCGGTCAGCATGCTTAGGGATTCGAAGTCGGTGGCGATTGCCACGTCGCCATCAACAACCCAGTTCGCGCTCACTGCGCGGGGGTGGGAAACGAAGGACTCTCGTGAGCCACCGCGATCAACGGCTGTAATGGTGGCGTCGATTTCAATCTCGACATCGCTCCACAACTGCGCCACAGCGCCTCGGACTTCGGTGAAGTCATCTATGTTGGTGGACACATCCAGGACCTCGATGTGTCCAACAGTGTCCATTTGAACGAGAATTCTCACCAGGCTCGGGTTGCCGCATCCGGCGACGGTACCAACGAGCAAGCCAAGGAGGGGTTTGAAGGGCATTGGCGAGAGTATGGCACGAGGTTGTCCGATGGCGCCACCATAGAGGTTGTGCTGCAAACATGGCAAATGGCCACTTGACACACCCCAAGGGGGTCAACAATCATGCCAACAATGGGGAACACAGGCGCACAAGGACCCGCCGCTGGCCGACCCGAACAACGGGCCAGTCGGCGCAGGGTGGTCCCCGTTCGGTGTTGGATCGTCGATGGAAAAGTGGAGAGGTACGCCTCTCTGGCCGACATCAGTCTGGACGGCGCGCGTCTTTTGACGGCGTCGCCGCCATTGGTCGGCACAACGGTGACCATGCGTTTCCGCCTGCACTGCAAGGGGAACGAGGTCAGCGCAGAGGCGCGTGTGGTATGGCGATCAGAAGGTTTTCGTGGGCGCGGAGGCGTGATGGGAGTGGAGTTCATCAGCCTTACGGGTACCGATGAGATCGTGGCATATGTTGGGGAGGGATAGCCCGGGCAAAAAATGCGGTATGGAATATTTTCTGACGCTCACGGCAACGAGCAAGCTCTTGCCGTCATCGTCCCTCATCTGAAGTCCCTCGAGCTCGACGAGATCATCTTTCTGGGTGATGCTGTTGGATATGGGGCCAACCCAAACGAGGCATGCAACGCCATTCGAGCGTTGGCGTCGCAGTCCGTACTCGGCAATCACGATGCTGCCGTCTGTGCGCGTATGGACTACTCAGACTACTACGATGCCGCTCGTCAGGCACTCGACTGGTGCGCGAGTCAATTGTCTGAAGAGAATCTCGCGTGGCTCAGAGGTCTGTCCTACAAGGTCCGCTGCGAGTACATAGATTTCAGCCATGGTTCACCCTTGGTCCCCGAAGAATTCGACTATATCTTCGCTCCTGAGCAGTTGATCGACCTCCTTCCCTACTACGATGAGTTTGCCCCCGTCACTTTCATTGGACATTCGCATTTGACGATATCGTTCAAGCTCCAGCGTGATCGGGTCACACCACTTTTGCTTTCGGAGATACACTGTGACCCGAGCGCGAAGTACATTATCACTGTGGGCAGTGCCGGGCAGCCGCGTGATCGCGACCCGCGAGCGAGTTGTGGCGTCTTTGATAGTGTCACGAGGGTTTTCAAGTTTCACCGTCTTGCCTATGACAACGAAACGGCGCGGAAGAGAATTATCGACGCTGGGTTGGCACCGGCGTTTGGGGCGCGCCTGTTGGTTGGCATGTAGCGCCTTTGCTGCCATCTTGTGTTTTTCCGGTTGTCAGTCTAGCTGTGGCTCGCGGCCTACTCGGGTCACGATCAGCCGTGTCATCCTCAATTTGCCCCGCGACCTCGATGAAGCCGTCGAGCAGCGCGATGCGATCCGTAGGGCGGTTGAGGTCCACATCGACGAATCGGACACGGCGAGGTTTGTCTCTGGCAATCGGGATGCTGAATACGTCCTGCATTTGACCGCGAATGTTGTTGGCCGCAATACGCCGGACGGGGATGAGGGGCGGCCAGTGGAGATCAGGCTCCAACCGACCGTCGGGCCGACGCTTTATCGTACGGTGGGGCGTGGATTGCCCCTTGAGGATGTCGTTGCTTCAGTGATGACTGGGTTTGAAGATGCCTGGGGCGTCATCGAGCAAGAGCGGTGGCTTGACACCTCTGCTGATGAGCGTTTGGTGTCTTCTCTCAATCATCCCGATGCGCGTGTGCGCGATTTTGTCATTCAACGCCTCGGCGAGCGCAGAAGCCGGGAAGCAGTGGGGGGCTTGTGCGCGCGTCTGACGACCGAGCCGCATGAGGAACTGGTGTTGCGCACAGTTGGCGCACTGGTGGCGATTGGCGATGAGCAGGCCGTGGAACCATTGATTGAGCTCACTCGGCAGAAGGATCCTCACTTGGTCATTCAGATCGTCTATGCTCTTGCGCAGATCGGCGGGCGCACCGCCGAGGGGTACCTTGTGACACTCGCAAGTGGACACCCGATCCCTGCGGTGCAGGCCAGTGCCGAGGAGGCCCTTGCTGAGCTCGAAGAGAAACGCGCGAGGACGGCACCGGAACCGTAGACCGAGGATTGGCTGACGCCGTAGACCCGAGAGTTACGCTCACGCCAGTGCCAGCACCGCACAGACGTCGCAAGTGTGCAATAGGTACACGTTTGGCATAGGACTCGAAATGGGTTGAGTGCATCTGTGTTTTTTGCGATGCATGTGCCGTCCAAACATTGAGGGAGCCCTGTCATGAAGCGTTTTGCCGTACCTGTTTTGTTGGTTTTGTTTGCATGGGGATGCCAGAAGGAGGCGGCAGACATTGTTGAGCCGCCGACCCCTGATCAACCGACGACCAAGGCTCCGGCCGGCTCTGATCCACAGTGCGTGGGGCCTATCGGGGCGGGGACGCCGGAGAGCATCAAAGTGGGCGAGACTGAGTGGGAACAGAACGGCTCGACATTGACCCTCAAGTCTCCCAAGCTCGAGTCTCTGACCCTTGGTGCTGTGTCCGATATCAAGGAAGACACGGAAGAAAATCGTGTCAATCTCAAAGTTGCGGCAGATGTCTTTAAGCGCGAAAAGGTTGACGCGATCATCGTCTCCGGTGACACCGGTGAGGACCAAGCTCAGATCGAGGCGTCGTTGGGGATCCTGGCGGCGGTGGGTGTGCCGGTGTTCAACATTGTCGGCAATCGTGAAGGCAAAACCGAGTACGGCAAGGCGATGGTGGCCCTGCGCGCACGGCACGGCAACGTCTTCGACCTCAACACCATCCGCCGAGTTGACACGCCTGTAGCCGACATTGTGTCGATGCCTGGTTATTACAATCCGTCCTACATTCACCACGACGACGGCTGCCAATACTTCTCGGCCGACGTGGCTCTGCTTGAGAAACTGGTGAAGAGCTGCGATTCACCGACGATCCTGGTTTCCCACGGTGGTCCACGCCAAGAGGGCGCACAGGCCATCGACCGCACCGCTGAGGGTGCCAATGTCGGTGACCCCGGCCTCTCGAATTTGATCACCAGCGCCCAAATACCCTTCGGCATCTTTGGCAATATTCATGAGGCTGGCGGTCGCGCCACCGACGCCTCGGGCAAAAATCTCCTCAAGCAAGGTGAGATGCATCCGCAGTTGTTCCTCAATCCAGGTGCCGCCGATGGCGTACGCTGGCCGATGAATGATGGCTCACTGTCCGTGGGCATGGCGGCTATGCTCAAGGTCGAAGGCGACAAAGCCAAGTACACGGTGTTCAATCTTTCAGAGTCCGAGGATGCGCCAGCGTCGCCAAACGCCAAACCAGGCAAAGGCAAGAAGAAGGGCAAGAAGAAGGGCTGAGCGCAGTGTCTTCCCGTAACCCTTTTGGCAAGCTGCGCCAGCGCGCCCGCGAGCTTGGCACCCGCGCTGTGGATGAGTTGCTCTCTTCGGAGCAGCGCGCCGAAGCTGTGGGTAACGCCGTCAAGAAGCTCCAAGAAGCGCGAACCGTTCTCGACCAACGTGGAGGTCGGGTGCTCGCGGCCATGGGATTGGCGACAGCACCTGATCTCGATCGAGTGAGTCGCAAGATTGGCAGGTTACGCAAACGTCTCAATCGCGTGATCGATCGTCTCGATGAGATGCAGGCCGCCGGTGTGTTTGCGGCGGCCAATCGGAAGCCAGCATCCGACACCAATTCGGCAGGGGATTGAGCGAGCGAATCCCGAAGTGTGGGGTGTCAGCGAGTGACGTTGATCTCCGCGCCGTCAGCGTCAATGCGGGTAGTGCCGGGGACGTCTTGCACGGTCGCGCCGGCGGCGCGCAGTTCGTCGTCGCTGGCGAGGCGCTCTTGGCCCTCCCACTTTTGGCCTTCGGGGACCTTCCAGCTCTCGGGGATGGGGACATCATCAAAGAGGATGGTGGCGGTCTGCGAGCTGCCACCGATGGTGCGGATGTCAAACACAAAGGTCAGCTCAACGGATGTGGCTTCGCGGGGGAATTGCGGCAGGTCGTAGTGTCCGATCTCGACTCCCGGAGGGAACTCCGCGACCCAGCGCTCAGGATCAATCTGCAGGCTCGGGGGCTGACCGTCGCCAACAAACTGTTTGACCTCAGCCGGTTTGCCCTTCTCCTGCTCAATGGGCATGTTGCCAATGATGCTTTGATAGGACACCGGGCCAAATGCTCCCCAGTGGGCGTAAGACATTTTTGCCCTCATCTCGCCAGAGACCTTGGCGGGGGTGATGTCCCAGACATCGAAGCGGAAGGTCTTGTCGCTGCCGGTGTAGAGCGGGCGATACTGCCCCTGGCGCATGCGCTTGAACAAGTCGAGGGTGATGGCGATGCGCTCTTCGCGCCCGAGCTTCTGGCTCTCCGGCATGCGGCCGGCTGCGAGCTCCGCCTCACCATGCTTGAGCTCGCGCTCGATGTCGTAGAAGTCGGGGTATTTTTTCGCAAGCTTGTCGAGTTCACCGAAATACTTGGTGAGCGCGATGCCTACCTCTTTGCGGTACTCGTCAGTGGATTGGATACGCAAGCCGACGAAGCTGTTTAGGAACCCGCGTTTCAACTGGGCGAGCTCGAGGTGGTATGCCTGTTCTTGGGTCGTCTGATTGAACTGCCACAGACCAAAACCCGCGCCGCCAACGACGAGGCCTAAAACGACTAACCAACCTAATATCGATTTCATTTGGGTCTCCATTCGCTCGTCGATCCCACACGAAAAGACGACTCGAGCCGACCGGTCTTTTGGCCTTAGCCCTCACCATCGTCGATGAAGACTTCGAGTTCATCGTCGTCGAGCTCCTTGCGTGCGAGTGCTTCGTTGGTATCGCGCAGTCTACCGCTCAATACCTGCACGAAGCTCCACAGGAGCTTCGTGGCGATCACCGGTTCGCTACGTATGATGCTGAAAAACTCCTCACGGCGCATCACTAGGAGATTGACGTCGGACTGGGCGCGCACCGAAGCGGAGCGCGGTGCGTTGTCGATGAGGGCCATCTCACCGATGTGGGCACCTGCATTGAGGTTGACGATGACCTGTTCGCCCTTGATGACTTGCACATCACCGGCGAGGACAACATACAGCTCGTCGCCGGGCTCACCTTCCGTGATGAAGACGTCACCGGCTTTGACACGTGCGAGTTGGGTGAGGCCTACGACCTTGACCAACTCGTTGTAGCTGAGATGGGAGAAGAACGGGATGCGCTTGAGGATGGCAATCCGTTGCTCGGCCGCGGTTGCGTGCCCTTCCGGCGGCGGCTCGCCACCGACGCGGAAGGTAATACCCGTCGTGTTGTCGTGCCCACCCCGGTCCAGGGCGCGGTCGATGAGCAAGTTGAGACCCGTGTTGAGGTCGGGGTTGCCGAGGCCATCGGCCAACTCCGGAGTGTTTGGGAAATAGTTGTACAAACCATCTGAGCAAAGCAGGTAGGTGTCGCCGGGATCCATGTCGAACACCATGGTGTCGACGGGGACGTTCGGTTGTACACCGAGGGCGCGCGACAACACGTTGCCCTGCGGATGGTTCTTGGCCTGTTCTTTGGTGAGGGCTCCGCGTCTGACAAGCTCATTGACGTAGGTGTGGTCCTCGGAGAGCTGGTGCACCGCGCCACCACGGGCCACATACAGACGAGAATCGCCGACGTGACCGAGAATACCCTTGTCGTGCCCGGCGATGAGAACCACGGTCACAGTGGTGCCCATGCCGGCATGCTCTGGTGATTTGCTCGCTTTTTTGAAAACTTCCTTGCAAGCGGTGTGGATGGCCGCCTCTACGGCTTTGCGTAGCCCCTTGATGTCGGAAGGCTTTCCGCTTTGGAGGTACTTCTCTCTCTGTTTGCTGGCTGCTTCGAGCTCGCGTTTGATGATGTTGCACGCCATTTGCGACGCAACCTCACCGGCAGAATGCCCACCCATTCCATCGCAAACGACGAATAGGCCCAAAGCGGGGTCGGCAAAAAAGGAGTCCTCGTTGTTGGTACGGACTCTGCCGACGTCCGTGCGACTGGCGACGGTCAATTGCATAGCGAACTCTATTCCGTGGGGGGCGAGGGAGACAAGTCTCGTGATGCAGTTTCGCGATATCTGGCCATTTGTTCGACCGCCTGGTCAAAATCCCCCGATTCGAAGGATTGTTTGGCCAAATAGTAAGAAATGGCCCGCGCATGGGGGATCATGCTGGCATCGTCGTTGGCTCGCAGAAGGGCTCTCTGGGCGCTCTTGTAACGGTCGGCGCGGTAGAGGAGAAAACCGTAAAGGAGGGAGTGGGCGCCACTTTGGTTTTTCATCTCCGGAACGGCCTCCATTTGCGCGAGGGCCTGGGCCTCTTCTCCATTTTGCACCAAACTGGCCAGAATGGCGTATTGGGGGTCATTTTTTACCATGGCACCGTCAATGACGAGCTCCCGGTCTTCCTCCTGCAACAAGCCGACAAGTTCGATGATTCTCGCAGCCTGGGCGCGCGGGGAGTTGTCGGTCGCATTCTCGGCTGCGAGGTTCGCGGACACCAGGGCGTCCGCGACAAACCCTTGGCGAAGATAACTGTCCGCGAGCCTCGCGTGTCGCTCGGGCCATGTTGCGGGTTCTCCGGTGCTTAGGTGTTGTACCAGCGCCGCTCGCTTGCCGCGGACCGCCTCGATGGGGGCCACGTCCGGATCGTCGTCGGCAAATGCCAATAAGTCTCGTGGCGCACCAAACTCGATGAAGGCGTTGTCATCGGTGTTCAACGGAACATCTGATTTGATCTTGGCAATCTCACGATCGCTAAAGAGCAGAAGTGACAGGAACTCGTCAGGTGAGCTCACGCCGGCCCGGGTCATCTCGCCCTCGAGGGCCACAAATCTGCTCTCGAGCTTTCCCCAATCGATTTGCCATGGCTTGCGGCTGCCTAGAATGAGCAGGTCGTTGGAGTCGGCTTCGGGAGTGAAGACGATGACGTGGGGAAAGACGCTGTTGAAGGTCTTTAGCACCGAAGCGATGCGTTCTGGAGCGAGCTCGTAGATCTGCAGCCACTGCAGAAAGGTTCCGTCTTCCACCAGACGACTCGCGGCGATGCGGAAGAACTCCGCGGTGAACAGGCTCGCGGCACCGGTCATCCACGGATTGGAAGGCTCAGAGATGATGACGTCGTAAGGCTCGCCTCCTCCGCGCAAGAAGTTGCGGCCATCGTCTTCGACGATTTGGACGCGTGGATCGTCCCAGAAAGCATAGTTGACCTTGGCGAAGAGCTTGGCCGCCTCAATGACGGCGTGCTCCAACTCGATGAGGGTGACACTCTCTGGTTCGGCCTGCAATGCCGCACCCACCGTGACGCCGCTGCCGCAACCAATGACGGCAACCCTCTGGGCTGTGTCGCGGAACAACATCGGCAAAACGCCAGAGAGAACCTGAGTCGGCATGTCGCCCTCGGACGAGCCATCGATCTTACCGTTCACCTTGATCCAGCGAACATCGTTCTCTTCTTCAACAGTTACGGTCGTCGACAGTCCATCTTTGTGAAATACGAGGTTGGCCGCGTCGAAGTCGCCGTCAGGGTAGTAGTAACGGGTCATCGACATGCGAAACATGCCAGCGGTCCACTGGCCGATATTCCAGGAGGGCCACGCGACGATGAATACCAATACCAGAGCGGCGACGGTTGCCGTAGGGCCACGCCACGACTTGCGTGCGGGTTCGAGGGTGAAGGCAAAGAAACCTGCTACCACCGCGTAAGCCACAGCGGCGGCGCGCAGCCCGCCTTCGACGCCAAGCCACGGCAAGAGAATAAACACCGCCCCTGCGGATCCGAGGATGTTGCCCACCGTATTGAGTGCATAGGCGCGGCCTACGGCAGCGCCGAGACGCTCATCGCTGCCAACCACGGCGGAGAGTGTAAGCGGAAAGATGGCACCCATGCCGATGGTGGCGGGCAATATGGCAAGGCCGGCGAGCGCGAACTCCCAGCGGAACAATCCCGAAACCGTCAGGTCAGGATCCAAGACGGCCTTTTGTAGCAGGATGGGCAGGTCATCGATGACGACGATGCCGAAAAAGCTAAAGGTGGCAGTGGCGAGGAGCACCAAGGTAAGGGCCAACCGCGCCGATTCGATGCGACCGCTGAGCCAGGCGGCAGCAGCGCCACCTATGGCGAGGCCGGCAAGGTAGGTGCAAACGATTGCCGAGAAGGCGTACGTTGATGGTCCGAGCGCCGTGCCGATGCCCCGTGTGAACAATACTTGCAGCGCCATTGCAGCAGCGCCTGTCACCACGAGCATGGCGACGATGGCGCGAGACCCGGGACGGAGTATGGGGGCACCCGCGACGGGCGGTTTGGGATTGAGCGCCTTGACCAACACAATGCCGCCAACCACTGCGCCAATGCCGAGCAAGAGGTCGATGCAAACGGCGACCAAGTTGGTGCGCAACAACCCAATGTGGGGAATCCACCAAAACCCCGCGAGTGCGGCACCGATCATGGCACCGGCGATGTTGAGCGAGTAGAGGATCCCGACCTCGCGGCCGACTCGACCCACTTTGTCGGCAACCGCACGCGACAGAATAGGCAGCGTCATTCCCATGGCTGTGGTCGGAATAATCAGTACGGCGGTGGCAACGAAAAAGCGAACCAGCGCCCGCGAGCCGCCGCCGGAGAGCTCACCAAAGATGCTCTCGGCAATTCCAGGAATGAACGTACACCAATGGGGGATAAGCAATCCGACTACAGCAAGTGTGATTTCCAGGGACCCGTACACCGCCAAGGGTCGCCGTAGCCGGTCGGCAAAGCGGCCACCTATGTGGCTACCCAGGGCCAACCCACCCATGTAGG
>Ga0156517_1367_pt2 | contig 14123 bp, 7 predicted proteins | sample RifOxyB3_FD_111912 | JGI IMG/M metagenome (GOLD analysis project Ga0156517, IMG submission 111912) | Deltaproteobacteria bacterium RIFOXYB12_FULL_58_9 | reverse complement strand
TGATCGACGATGCCAAGACGTTTGTGAAGATGTTCGACATTGTTGCCACCGACGACAGAGCTATCACCGATGCAGATCTCAGCAAGCTCAGTGCCCACGGTTACAGCCGCAAGCAGTTTTTCAATGCCTTCAGTCAGCTAACGCCTGACAACCAAAAGGCCGCAAGTGCCTGCATGTCCACTGAGGTAGCGGCGAACGCTCGCCGGTTCAATCCGAGCGAACATACGTTCCTCAGGGTTGATGGCATTTCCTTCATCGACGGCAGTGAGGCGATTCATCATTTGATGCAGAAGGCCTACGACGTTGGGCTGAGCCCCGGGCAACGAGGGGTCTATGCCGACAGGTTGCGTGGAGCCTTTCGCCTGATTGAGCGGGCCGAGAAGGGTGTGGGGCCGCTCGCAGCCCTTCTCGAGAGGTCCGACGACGTCGCCATTTTGGGTCTTGGCCAGCTGTCGGGCTCGGGCCTGTCACTGGTCAATGAGGTGGTGTTCGAGTCCACGGTAGACGGCGTCACCAAGTACTGGGGGTATGTCGGCTCGAAGCTCATCGAGCTGCCATACACAAAGCTGCAAAGTAGCACCATCTTTCGCTTGGAGAAGAACGGCGAGAACTGGGATTTGGAAGCGGCCGACAACAGATTTCCAGTGGTGGGCGTCACGTCCAAGCAGGCCCAATCCGTGCGAGCAGCCGGTGCGCCCTTGGCGGCGGAGAAGCTCAGCAGTCGCGCCATACGAGATCTTCTCGATGACATCGATCCACGAGAGCTCAAATGGCACGAGCGCATCGTCCTCGTTGAGGCACTGTTGGACGACTGGTGGGTGGCACCGGTCGACGTTCCCGACGCCGGGCTTGTCGCCGATGGTCAGGAGGACTCCCTGCGGGATATCCTCACCACGATTCCCGCGCATCAGATGGAGATGGTAATCACGGAGTTGTACCGCAACGGCCTTATGGATGAGGTGCGCGAAAAAACCGCCAACTTCCGTTTCAAGAGATTTCAAGGGCTGGAACACGAGCACCTCAATCGCATCAACGATGCGCTGGGCGAGTGGCCCACTGAAATCGAGAGACTTTGGGACAAGCGGTTGGCCGCTGGTGAAGCGCCTCGGGATGTCGCCGACACCTCTGGAACGCAGCTCGAGCACCTGCAAAACGGCATCGAGCGTGCGTCCCGGTACGTTGCCCGTGAGTTTTTGCCCTTCGACAGTCCCTACTTGGGATTGAGCTTCAAGGTGGCCAAGGCCCGCCAGGCGAACCCAGGGCAAGTCACTCTCTATCTACATCGAAGTGGCGATGCCCCCCTCAACCTCGGAGTCATCAACCTCGAGCGCTATCAATCGCCCGATCTTATTTTCAAAGCTGCGGTCGATAAATTCCACGAGCACGTCTTTGGTGTCACCGGCCAACTGGTGGCTCCCCCGACTTGGGTCGGTATGGCCACCAAATTCCTCGTCAAGAATGGTGCCACCGAGGCGGAAATGACCCAATCGCTGCAATCCTTGTACAAGCTGCGCGGTGTCAAGGATGCCAAGGGCGACTACGTCTGGGAGATGGGCCCAACTGGCATGCGGCAAGTTCGCAAGGAGCCAGTGTTCGAGCTCGACCTCACCGCGCGCGAGAAAGAGCGGGCCGGCTCTGTCGAACGCTTGGCGCAAAATCGCAACGCGCTGTTGACAAAACTCGGGATCCCCAATCCCAGTGTCCGCGCGATCAACACCGGCTCAAAGACTGTGCTACGCGCAGAGCCCGATCATGCGGAGCTGTTGTTTACCCACGACAAATTCCGCGAGCAATTGTTCCAAGTTCATGACGGGATGAAGGCCCGATTTGCGGAGCTTGGGGTCACCTCAAGCAACGTCGAACCCATATGTTCCGTCGACGGCCAACTGCGCATGGTGCTCCCACCGAAGGCGTTTCTGGCCTTCTGGGGTGTCAAGGAGCGGTTGCCCAAGGGGGCCGATCCCGACAATCCAACCACCGCACAAATCCGAGAAGCGCTGCAGTCGCGGCTCAACGTCTTCCGCATGGGCAGACACATCCAGACGGTCGAAGTCGACGGCAAGCAGCAGTTCTCGATTTCACCGGAGCTCGGACGGCTGCTCATTGAGACCACTCTGTTTGAGTTTCACCCCAAGAACACCGAATTCAATACTACCAATCTTTACTGGATGGCCCGCGCCGCCGACGAGCTCGCCTACGCGCCATTCGCAACGGCGCCAGACGCCTCCGCCGAAGACAAGGCTGGTCGCGTCGAACTCGAGGCGAAGCTGAAATTCTGGGGCTTCAACAACTTTAGGCTCATCGAAAAGGATGGTGCCGAGGCCATTGTGGCCACCAACGGCGAGATGATTATGGTGGCCATGCGTGGCACCGCGAGTTTTGGCGATGCCATCGCTGATGCCAGCACCGCCAAGAAGAAGTTTGGGCAGAACTTCGACGAAAAGGGCCTTGCGAGTTTTGCAGAGAACTTTGGTAGTTCGACAAACGGCCAAGACAAACAGACAAAGGAGCTGACCTACGGAGGGCACACTTTCAACCATCACACGGGTTTCGCCAAAGGGGCCATGGCCGTCTATCCCGAGGTGAAAAAGGCGATTCAGGAGTTCATGCCGCAGGTCAAGACGGAAAATGGGGCACCTGTTCCCGTGTGGCTCGCCGGCCACTCCAAGGCCGGTCCTGAGGTGACCATGGTGGGTGCTCGGCTCTCGAGTGATCCCGACCTCAGCGCCGGCAGCAAAGCCAACAAGATCAAAGTCTCAGGTTACACGGTGGAGGCCGCGCGGGGTGGCGATCAGGCCTATGTCGACTACACCAAGAGTATCGGCAAAGCGCAGGACGGGACGTCGTTTGCGGACAGACTCTTCCTCTTCCAACTACCCGGCGATCCGGTTCCGTGGGTGCCAACCTCGAAGCTTCAGGAGTTCCGCCACCCCGGCACCATTGTCATGCTGGGGGATGACGGGGATGTGCATTGGGAGAGTTGGGAACAACGGGTGCAGCACATCAAGGATCGACCACCCTTGGCGGCCATTAGCCAACATTTTGGTGCCGCCGTCATAGGCGCCATCGAGGGTGGCCTTCTTGACGAGCAAATTACCATTCCTGGCAACCTCACCACCGGTGAGAAAGTGCCGAACGGTGTAACGCCGTTTGGTGAATGAACCTGACGGACCCGGGTTCGTTCAGTGAACGTCGCGGTCGAGGACTGTCTTACGCTCGTGTTGTTGTGCCGAGCGAATCGCGAGATCACAGAGAACGCGGATCTTGTCCGAGAGCGCCTCCATGACACCGGCAGAAGTGTTTAGACCCGACCGAGCATTGATGTAGGCCTTCACCTTTGATGCCACCACTAGGATTTCGTCCGGCGGCGGCGGTGCCAGGGGCGCATGCGCAGTGCTCGCAGGCACTGAGCTCGCAGTCGGCGCGTGCCTTGTTGGTGTGACGTCGGCGGAGTGTTTCGCTCGATTGATAACAACTGACCGAGGTCGATCAAGGCTGGCAGGCCCCGTCGGGCTTGTTGCGAGTCGCGTCACGGGTTTCGGCGTCTCTTGGGGCATACTTGCCGCTTCAGTTGCGCTGGGACTGGTTCGCTCCTCGGCCCAGGAGTCCTTGTGCCGCATGATCGGAACGTGGGCGTCCCAACAATCGACGCTACAGAAAACGAAGCTGTTTGGGGGGCGGTTGCAGGTTGAAACGTTGCAGACCCAATACGGCACCGAGAACCCAATAGATGTCTTGCAGGTGGAGCACTTGCGCCAGAATTTGCCTTCGCTCATTTGATGTGTCCTCGGTGCCTTGTGTCCCCCTACTGCAGCCGCAGATCAAGTGGCGTCGTCAGCCGATAACAACCTGCACTGTGCTGCCACTCGGGGTCGGTGTGATCTCGATGCGGGCGGGAATTCGCTCCTGCAGCTCCGGAACGTGGGAGATGATGCCTACCATTCGTCCCCCTGTTTGCAGATCAGTGAGAGCCCGGATGGCAAGGTCGAGGGCTTCAGGGTCGAGAGAGCCGAAGCCCTCATCAATGAAAAGGGCGTCGAGATGAATGCCGCCACTGTAGTTCTGGACAACGTCGGACAGACCTAATGCAAGGGCCAGAGCCGCCAGAAAGGATTCGCCGCCCGACAGGGTGCTCACCGGCCGGCTGCTGCCGGTGTAGGCGTCATCGACGACGAGGTTGAGGCCGCCCTGTTGTCCACCTCTTTTGAAGGTGTCATCCTGGCGCAAGTGGTAACGGCTGCGACTCATGATCTTGAGCCGATGGGAGGCGGCCGCGAGCACATCGTCGAACAGGCCGGCGAGGACGAAACGTTGAAAGCTGAGCTTGCGCTGGTTCTTGCCGGAGAGAACATCAGCCAAATGGCACAGCTCGCGCCAACGACCCTCCGCTTGTTGCTGTTGTTCGCCAAGCTCATGGGTGAGCCGCAGTGCGTTCTGCAATTGGTCGAGGCGGGCCAAAGCGGCTAGGTAACGTTTGCGAATGGTCTCGAGCGTTGTCGCTGACTCCTGCGCCCAAGCCTGCAGTGCTTTGATGTCGGGTGGACGGAGTCCCCGCGCCGCGGCTTGAGCTCGTGCCAGCCGGTCACGGGCTGCGGCCACCGCTTCGTTGTACTTCTGGAGCTCTTCATTGACCTCTTCCGCCTGTTCTTGTGTGAGACACGCGCGAGCCCACGCCGCGCGATCAGCGAAGTCACGACTTCTCAGCGCCCTCTCCAGGTCACAACGAGCGGCATCTTCGAGCTCCGCTTCGCGCTCGACATGCTTCTGCGTGTGTTCCAACGCGGCGAGTGCCGCGGCCGCCCGCTGTGCTGTGGCTTCTGCGCGCTCCCGAGATTCCAGCAGGTCTTTTCGCATGGCTGCGGCTGCGTCTCGGGTTGATTTGAGCAGTTTTTCGAGCTCGCCCGGGGACCGGAGCTCGGGGGGGACCAGCTTCTCCATCTCGGTGATGCGGGCATCGATCACAGCAGCGCTCGCCTGTGCATTTGACGCGGCCGCGGCCGCGTTGTCGATGGCAACTCGGAGCGTCGTTCTATCGGTGTTGATCTGTGTCAGGTTGTTTTCGAGCTGCAGGGCTCGTTTTCGAGCTCGAGCGGCGCTGTCGTGTTGAGACTGCAGCTCTGCAAGATTCGCGGTCAGCTCGGCAATGTCGCGATCTGCCATGCTTTCGAGACCCAAACGAAGCGTCTCGATGCGGGTCTGCTTTGCCTTACGCTCTGCGTGTAGGCGTGCCTCCACGGTGTGACGCTGCATCTGCAGAGTTTCGAGCTCCCTGACCCGCGCGCGGGAGGCATCTAGCTCGGCCTCGTTGGGTGCCTCCATGTTGGCGACCTCATCGGCAGGTCGCGGATGCAGAGTAGATCCGCAGACAGGGCAGGGCTCCCCTGCCTCGAGATTGCTGGCTAGCAGTGCGGCTTGTCCGGCAACCCAAGCTCGCTCCAACTCGGCCACCCGGTGGCTGGCATTGGCCTGTAGACGAGCGCCAGTCCCAACGGCCTCGTTGGCCTGTTGCCACTCGCGTTCAAGCTCAGCGTGCGCTCGTTTCTCGGTGTCGAGCTCACGCAGTTGCTCGAGCGTGGCGTTGGCTCTCTCGACCTCGTGGCTCAACTGGTCGGCTGTTTCTCCGAGCTTTCGCTCCCTGGCGAGCGCCTCACCGAGCTCGAGGGATTTCCGCTCTATCGCCGTATGTTTGCGTTGCAAACCAATGTGGGCATCCGTAGCGGCCTCGAGCTCGCGGTGTTTCTTCTGCCTAAGGACCTCCAACTCGACGAGCTGGTCTCTCGGGTTGAACAGCTTTTCTGCTTCCCACACGCGGGCATCGAGATCCTGTCGCGTCTTGCCGAGCGCCTCCTGCTGCAGGCGGACGGCCTCAGCTTGTTCTTTTTGCTTTCGGGCAGTGTCGAGCTCTGCGGCTGTGGCGTCCAGATCCAGGGCGGCGCGACTCACCGCATCGAAACGCACATCGTGGTGAGAGACCAGGTCAGCGATTGCCAAAGCGTCGCGGGCCCGCAGCAATGTGACTTGACGAGCCTGCATGTGCAGAGCGGTTGCTTCCAAGAGGTCGGCGCTCTCAACCGCTCTGTCTCGCTCTGCAATTTGCGCGGCGTCGTGTTTGGCGGTCTCGAGGGCTGTTCGGGCGAACTCTGCCTTCTGTTCGCAGGCGGCCACCTCTGTTTGCAAGGTCTCGGCGGTAATGTTGCCCGTGTGAATCGCCTTCTGCAGGTCCTCGGTGGTCTCCACCCCGGCCCCCTGGTGCACCCCTGCCAGTTTGTCAGATAACGCCTGCAGCATTTTTTCCTGCTTGTTGGCCGACGTCTTGAGCGACCTAGCGATGCGAGCGTAAAACGACGTGTGAAACAGAGTCTCGAGAATGCTTTCCCGTTCGTCTGGCTTGGCTTCGAGGAACCGACGGAACTCGCCTTGAGGCAGCAGGATGATCTCGCGGAACTCTTTGGCGCTCATCCCCATGATTTCAGTGACCCGCGCCAGTACGTCGTTGGGGCGTGAGGCGATTGTCCGGAAATGGCCGCCGCTGCGCTCGTGCAGTTCGGCCTGCGTGGGCTCTGTGGTCGTGCCCGGGCCACGTTTTTTTGGACGGTCCCACGCCGGCTGCCGTACGACGCGGTACCGAGTATCACCGATGTCGAAATCAAGCTCGACTCGGGTCGGGGTGAGTCGTTCGGCGTGATGACTGCGTATATGGCTCGGATCACGATTGAGGCTGCTGGCTTCGCCATAAAGGGCGAAGGTCATGGCGTCGAGCAAGGAGGTCTTGCCTGCGCCGGTGGGCCCGCAAATAAGAAACAGTTTGTGCCCACAGAGATCGTCAAAGGCGACGTCCTCAGTGTTGCCGTAGGGGCCGAAGGCGGTCATGCGCAGACGCACCGGCTTCATGGGTCGTCTCCACTCGACCACTTGGAGCGAAGATCAACGGCGTGCTCGTCGTAAAGAGACTTCTGAGCGGAGCTCAAAGGTAATCCGACTACGTGTTGGTAGAAGTCGTTGAGCAGCTCGCGATCGTCCATGCGCGAGAGGTCCCGGCGCACCGTGGAGGTGGTGTCGAGCTCGGTTTCGGCGCGGCGAATGTGCAACACGTTGGGATAGTGCTCGCGCAATCGGCGCATGGCGTCAAAGACAGGTTTGGTATCGGTGAGGGTGATCTCGAGGTAGTCGAGATATCGAGGGTCGAGCGCCGCGGCGCCGAGGACTTGCTGCAGGGAGCCACTCAAGCAGCGGAGGTCGCGTTTTGCCGTCAAGGGAATCTCTCGTACGGTTACCTCTCCAGCAAGGTCGATCTCGACCATTGAGACGCTCTTGTCTTGATCGGCCTCCGAGAAGGCATAGCGCATCAACGAGCCGGCGTATCGAATCCGCTCGTCGTGGATCGTCTGGGGACGGTGCAGGTGCCCCAATGCCGCATAGCTCACACCATCAAAGGTGCGCCGCTCGACGCTGGCGAGCCCGCCCACCAGTGGTCGTTCGGACTCGCTGGCTTTGGCACCGGTGACAAAGGTGTGCGCCAGCACGACCGACCGGGCACCATGGGGCGAGGCGGCTCTGACCGAGTTCATCGCCGACGTCATCGCCGTCTGGTGGTCGTTGATGCTGTCGTTCCCCATCGCCTCTCGAACCTCGCCAGGGGAAGCGTAGGGAAGGCCAAAGAAATAGACTGGCCCGTGGGTGTCGGAGAGGACGATGGGCTTGGGTGACGAACTCGGACGACCGATGACATGGAGACTTTCCCGGGCAAGCAAGCGCGAGCTGAAGGCCAGCCTCTCACCGCTGTCATGGTTTCCGGCTATCAGAATGCAGGGAAGGCCATTCTTGATGACCAGATTGTGTAGGGTCTCATCGAGCAGATCCACCGCCGCGTGGGAGGGTACCGCGCGGTCATAGATATCTCCGGCAATCAGCACGACGTCTGGTTGCTCGTCAGCCGCGATGCGTACCAGCTCCGCCAACAGTTCAGCCTGATCCGACAAGAGGGACGTGCCATACAATGATCGACCAACGTGCCAATCAGAGGTGTGAAAGATTCTCACGCAAGCCCCAATCTCGTGAACCAGCGCATGGCGGATGTTGCCACTCATGCGAAAGATCCCGCAGACGCCGCGACGTTACGATTCCCCAGCACAGGAGGCAAGCGATGAGAGGATCCACATACCCGCACTAAGGAGTCACCGGACGCCGAAAGAAGTCCTCGCTCCCGCCGCTTTGACCCCCAGCTTGCCTTACCCAGCCGCAATGGGGACCGGACGCGCAGGTGGCCGGTCTATGGTCCAACCCCGCTGTTGGGAGATACTTAACTCAACTTCCAAAGACGGCTGGGGTTGCGAACGAGGCGGTACATATTCCCGGTTCGGATCGTGGTGTCACTGCGGTTTCGACAGCTGGCGACGTCACAAGGCCCTCGCCGGCAAGAATCCTATGAAGTAGGAAGCAGCTATGCGTATACTGGCGCTGGCAGCGTAATCAACCTGTTCACTGAAATGGGGCAGTTCCAATCTGTCTAGACTGAGTTCTACGCTCCGGAAAGGTTAGACTCATGACTCCATTTCGTCGGAGGATGTTCTGTTGCGCGGCGCTGCCGATCGTTGTGTGCGCCTGTCTCTCCACGACGAGGACCACCACGGTCACGGTCCTTGACGACTGCGGCAACGCCAGACTCGACGAAGGCGAACAATGCGACGAAGGCTCCATCAATGGTGTGCCTTGTGATGTCGTCGATGGCGCGAGTTGCCAGTATTGTAGCGCAACCTGCCAATGGGCCGAGGTAGTCGACATTTCTCCCTGCCCCCAAGGGCAAGTGGTGGGCGAATGCAAATGCGGCGACGCGCCGGTGGAAAACGATTATTGCTGTGACGGCGTCTGGCAACCGGATGCGTGCCCCGCCTGCGTGAGCGGAGCTTCGGGCGCCTACATGGGCACCTCGATGGAATCACAAACGAGCGCCTTTGAAATCGTGCTCAACGTCACGCCGCAGGCCGCATTCGTCGAGGCAGCTGTCGCCTTGTCGTACGGAACGCTGACGGGCCTCGTGTGGACCGATCTAGCAACGATTGTTCGCTTCAGCCCCACGGGCACCATCGACGCCCGCAACGGCAGTGCTTATGAGGCGTTGGTATTGATGCCGTACGTGTCGGGACAATCGTATCGCGTGCGCGAGGTGGTGGATGTTTTCCGCCACGAGTACTCAGTCTCCGTCACGCCGCCCAACGGCATCGAAACGCTACTGGGCGACAACTATGCGTTTCGCACTGAACAGCAGTCCGTCCAAAGCCTGGACCAATGGGGGGCCAACTCAGACACCGGTTCGTTACGAGTCTGCCTAGTATCTCTGACGCCACTTGCCACTTCCGTAAGCGTTCAAGTGACACCCACCTCGGCAACAGTTGGAACTGCCGCCACCCAACAGTTCAGTGCCTCCGTGACGGGAAGCGCCAATACTGCAGTCGTCTGGTCCGTTGATGAGGCGAGTGGGTGCGGAAACATCGCATCCAATGGTCTCTACACAGCGCCTAGCTCGGCGGCAGCATGCCACGTGACTGCGACGAGTGTTGCCGACGGCACAAAATCAGATACCTCCGTCATCACCATCGTCGAATTAGCACTGCGCGCCTACTATCTATCTCCAACGGGCAACGATGTTACTGGTGATGGCTCGGCAAATGCACCTTGGTTTACTCTCAATCGTGCGTGGACGGTTGTCGAAGCAGGCGATACCATTTATCTTCGTGGCGGCACCTATGAAATTCCCTCTGAACAACACCTTGTTGGCAAGAGCGGAAGCGCCGGGAACATGGTTAGGGTCTGGGCGTATCCTGGCGAAACGCCCCTCATAAGACCTAGCTCTACTTACCCCGACTTCGTGGGAATTTCTGTTTCAGGAGAATATATTCATTTTAAGGGACTCGAAATAGCCTGGTTTGAACAGAGAGAAGGCGATCATTGGTACAATGGCATAACTTCAAACAGTTTAAGTCATTCTATTTTTGAATTACTCAACGTACATCATAATGGATTTGGTCTATCGATCAGTAATGGTGGAGGACCCTCTACCGACAATTTGGTCTTGAACAGCGATTTTCATCACAACAGCGATCCCGTGACAACTGTGCCCGGCTGCGAACCGTGGGGCGGCTCCGATGGCTTGACGATCAGGATATCAGATCCTAATGCAACAAATACCATTAGGGGTTGCCGAATGTGGTGGAACAGTGATGACGGCGTGGATTTGTGGTCCAATGAGGGCATGATTGTCATTCAAGATTCGTGGGCATTCTGGAACGGCTTTAAACCCGGCAATTTTGAGAGTGCTGGCGATGGCAACGGGTTTAAGCTTGGGCCTACGTATGCGGACGGAAATCCCATGAAGAGAAGAATCGTCAACAATTTAGCATTCCAGAACAAGATGTGGGGATTCGAAGATAATGGCGCACTGTGCAATATGGAGATCTATAACAATACCGCCTACCAGAATTGCTTTGCAGGCGATACGACCTTTTGCGGTGGTTATCACTTTCGTCTCGCCCCTGATGTCCCGTATTACATGAAGAACAATATCTCCTACGACAATGGGAACAACGAGGCGGCGTTGGATGATCTCACCAATGTAAGCCACAACTCTTGGGATTTGCCGGTCAGTATCGGTGCCGCAGACTTCGCAAGTATTCTACCGACAGGTGTGGATGCTCCACGAAGGACAGATGGAAGCTTGCCGGACATCAACTTTCTGCATCTTTCTACGGGATCCGACCTTATCGATGGCGGAGCGAATGTGGGATTGCCGTACAACGGTGCAGCACCAGACATCGGGGCGTTTGAGTACTAGATTGGGAGGGGGCACCCTCAGATACCGGAGTATCTGGAGCTGTGCCAAGTATTGCCGCGAAGTGGAACGGCAATGAGGGAAATGACAAACTATTCTATGCCGCTGGCCGATCACCGTTTGTCGGGTGGTTCAAAGGGGCCTCTGAAGTGGACCCCATGTCTAGGACCAAAATCAGATCAATTTAAGACTATTTGATCCCCCAGCTCCAAGACGCATTGGGAGCGGTGGCGAGAAGCTCGGGCGCAGCGTCAGCAGGATGACGGATGACGCAGTTGGGCGCGGCGCCCACGCACGACGCCGTTCTCCTCCAGAACGCGGCACATCGTGCGTATGGACGCCAGAAACAGGCCTTCGCCCAGCACTGTTGGCGGACTCGCTCTAATCGGTTTGACGCAAGAGACATTTGAATCGCATACTCACGCCGACCACTGACTCGACGTAAGGGGGCCTGCCGTGACCAACTCACCCACCTCGTTTCTGCGGGCATTCGTGCCACGTTCAGCCATCACCCTATTCATCGACGCCATTTTTCTCCTGGTGTTCGTGTTGAGTCCGTTCGTGCCATACGTGGGGCTTGCGGCGGTCCTCGGGGCGGTCATCGTCGCCGTGAATGTCGTGGTCGCAAGCCTTAGGGAGATGTCCTTGCCTCGCATGTGGATCCTTTCTGCCGTCGCTTTGCCAACCACGACCTATGTGAATTTGAGCGAAAATGTCTGGCAGGGTGAGCCCCGCCGCACTCGATACAGACGCGACCAAGCGCCGACTTTCATCCGCTCAGTTTTGTGGCCAGTTGGTTGCAGTCACCTTCATAGGGTAGCAAGCGGGATGCCGGCGTGCAGGTTCACTTCGCGCCCGAGCCCACAGACGTCGGTGAGTTGATCCGCGGGAAGTACGACTTCGCTGCGGCGTTTCGCGGTGGTTGCCTGTCAGTCGATGGTGCGCCGGAATACCTGGATAGGGTTACCGCACTGGTTCACCTCTTGGCGAAGGTTGACATTGCGGGGGCCATCCGGCGGGCGGCGTTCTGAATCGAATCTCAACCGTCGTCCTCCTCTTTTATTCGTAACTCGCCGAACAGATTCAGCTTTACTCATGTGGTACTGAGCCTACCATGCGAATCCTCTTGTCTGCTCTGCTCACGTTCCTCCTAGCACTCTTGATGCCCAAGGCGGCTGTGCCTGGCAAAATCCAAGATTACGCAGCAACCGGCAGCTAGAAAAACTCGCCGCAGTGTTCTCGCGTGTGGAGAACTGGTTCTTTTTGATTTTGCTCGTGACAGGCATCAACGGATCCGGTTCAGCATTGCCTGCGATCGGCTCGTCCGGATATATTCGTCGGGCGCGAGGACTGAAGATCGAAGGGACAACACAATGCGTTGGATAGTACTGCTGGCTGCATGGTCGGTCAGCACGGCGATGGCTGTAGCCGCAGGACCCGAAATGACGGACACAGGGGGCCCGCTCGGGCCCCGCCGGGTCACGTTGGGCATCGGCTCGATCATCAACGAGATGGACGGCACGTCGGAGTCGTTCTCGCTCTGGCGGTACCTCAAAGAGCACCCCCTCGAGCTGGACGGACGACCGGTCGATGTTCGCCTAGTCTCGTCGGTCATCGACGCCGATCTGACCGTCAATGGCACCGTCGGCGGTGAGCAACGCTATCGCTATGACCAGGAGCCCGAAGGCGGCATGGCGGGCATGATCATGCTAACCATCGGCGCGGCGGTCGGGATCGCCGGTGGCACGGCAGGTGGGGCGCTCATGACCGTCGAGACCATCGCAGGAGATGGAGGCCCCTTGGCCTTCGACCAACGCAAACCCTTCACCATCGCAGTGGAGAGTGCTGCTGTCGTCGGGACCGTGTGTCTGATCGCCTTGATCCACGCGTTGGTCAATCTGGAGGTCCATCGTTACACGGCCGAGAGCAGCACCGTGCTCACCCTGCGCCGCGGCAGCAAGGTCGTCACTACCATCGCGGCACAGAATTCTCTCAAGACCGCGACCGCCGAACCGCTGCCGCGCCTCTCCGACGCTCTCTCCGCACCGCTGTGGGAGAAGGTGCGCGAGGAGATCCGCCGGGCGGCCGTCACACCCGGATCCCAGCCATGAGACGCACCGCTGGCCTGATGTGCGTCGCCGCGTTCCTCATGCTCGCCTGCGTGCCGCCGCGGCCGTGGGGCGGCAGCCCGAGCCTGCCGACGCGCAACCTGCTCAACACCACACCGGCGCTTGGCACGATGGACGTGGCCGAGCGGATCAAGGCGATCGACGAGAACTACCGGGACGTGGTGTGGAATCGTGCCAGTCACACGGGACTTTGGCAGCTCCGCTACCCGGTGACCCATAAACAGGAGCTGTGTCAGCAGTACATGGCGCTCGCGGCCGAGTTCGAGCGTGCCGGCGACGACGGCGGCGCATCGTTGAGCCTGTGGGCCGCGCTCGGCCTGGTGGACCGCACGGTCGGGAGTCGTCCGGACAAAGAGAAGATCCGCTTGGCCGCCTTCACCGCGCTGGCCAAGATGGCCGAGAGGAAGGGGCAGCATCGCTGGGCCACGCTGCTCACGTTGGTCGCCGACCTCGGCCAGGCGTACCTGGCGAGCGAGGACGCGAAGCGGGACCACGACGGCTTCTACGCCCAGCTGGAGAAGTTCGTCAGCGCCGAGCAGGAGGCCGAGGCCGCCGCGGAACGCGCCGCCGCCGCGCAACGTCAGCAGGCGCTCATGGCGGCGGTCCAGTTCGGCGTCAATTACGCGCAGGGGATGATGCAGGGCGCCAACGCCTCGACGATGATGGGCCACTACACCGAGGCGCTGCAGACCAGCTTCGCCATTCAAGAAAACCTCGACAACCTCAACGAGACGCTGCGAAAGACCTATGGGGTCATCGGTGATGCGGCGGTCCAGTTTCGGCAGGTGGCCGCGGACGACATTCCCAAGGTGGAGGCGGGCCAGACGTTCGTGCCGCAAGAGGTGGCGTTCTACCTGGCGAGCGCCAAGACACGAGCTGGCTATTTCCAGGCGCTTCACCGGGCGGCGGCCGCCTTGCCGGGTCTCGAGCCGCGGATCGTCGCCTGCGAGCGGGCGGCCGACGACATGGCTTTTGGCCGATGTCTGGCGCCGCTGGCGAAGCTCCTCGACCAGTACGAGGTCTTTGTCGCCCAGTCCGAGCGCCGGGGTCGCAAGCTCGCGTCGGACCGCTACCGCAAGAAATGCGACAACAACGAGCTCGAGGACTGCATTCTGTACGGTCGCATCCTCTGCGCCGAAGGCAGCCAGGCGATCTGCGCCGAGACCGCG
>Ga0156517_1372_pt1 | contig 14191 bp, 13 predicted proteins | sample RifOxyB3_FD_111912 | JGI IMG/M metagenome (GOLD analysis project Ga0156517, IMG submission 111912) | Deltaproteobacteria bacterium RIFOXYB12_FULL_58_9 | reverse complement strand
GAATCGCCGTGCGGTTGTGACGAGACCCGCACCGACCGTTGCAGCGATCTTGGAAACTGGCAAGATGGCGTGTGCGACGGTTGCGACGAGGAGGTCCAAGAGAATCCTTGTCGCCAGGCCGAGGCCTGCACGCCCGACGAGGAAATCTATCTTCGATGTGACTTCTGTACCGACGAAACCTGTGGCAGCAATTGTATGGCGTCGAGGTGGCGATGCACTGAGACCTGCGAATGGACAATGATCGAAGACTGCACCGCACGACAACCGGAGTGCAGCAGTGATGACGTGAAGGTGCAGAATTGCGCGTTGTGCGGCAAGAAGCGTCTCTCCTGTGATGGCTGTTTCTGGCAATACGATCCGTGTTTGGACACGGGGATGTGTGTACCCGGCGAGATGATGCCGGTGCCATGTTTTGCCGAAGATTGCAGTGCGGGCCTATCGGCATTTATGACCTGCGGCGAGGATTGCCAATGGGAAACATCGGAATGCGCTGGATGTGTGGTCGGCGATACGACCTACGAAACGGCTGCATGTCTCGACGGATACGACTGCGGCACCATTGTCATCGAGCACTATTGCGAGGCCCAGGCATCCGCCCCGACCTGTGGCGGCACCGGTGCCGTGGCGACTGGTGCGTGGCAAGAACGCGAGTACAGCCGTTCTTGCTCTGTCGACTGCACCCCCGGTCACTACACCTACGAGGATTGTGCCTTGGGCGGTTGTGGCGGCAGTCAACGGTATTATTGCAACAACCAATGCGATTGGGAGTTGTCCGGCGGTTGTGAGGAGAACTTCTCCTGCACACCAGGCACACAACGAACGACAACCTACTCCTGCGGCAATAACTGGTGCGGCAACACCTCGGTAACCTATACCTATACGTGCGCTTCGGACGGTTGTGGCGAAACCGTCGTCATCGACGGACAATGTTCGGTGTGCGAACCTTCGACCTCCCAGACCAGCTTCTGCTCCTCGTCCCCTGGGGCCTGCACTCTGCATTCTAGCACTTGTACCGACGCCTGCGCGTGGGGCTCCTACACGACCTGTACGCCGAGCACGGATATCTGCGGCGATTGTCCTCAATGTTCGAGCGGAGCGGAGGACAATCAAGCCTGCACAACGGCCAACGGCATGTGTGGCACGCAGACGCGAACGTGCGGTGCCGGTTGCCTTTGGAGCAATTGGACGTCATGTGAGGCTGGACCCAGCTCGTGCACAACGGGTGCCCACGAATATCGGGAATGCGCGCGTTACTGCAACGAAGCGTGGACCGCCGAGTGGACCTGCAATGGTTGCGGCTGGGAACAGACCGGCGAATGCCTGCCACCAACCGGGGCGTGCATCCCTGGGACCTATGAGCCACAGGGCGGCAGTCTGTGCAATCCGTTGATACCCTCCTGTGGTTACAAGAACCGCTATTGTGACACCAACACCTGTCGTTGGGTGGAAGAAGCGTGCTTCGGTGATTGTGAGGGCTGACATGTGCCGTAGGATGGATAGGGCCCAGCGGCGCTGGTTTCGGGTGTCGTTCGTCCACATCGGAGTTCTTATCGGAACTCTCACCGTGCCCTTTTTCTCCGGATGTACTGACGCAGACATCCAACTGCTGATGCCCGGAGATTCACCCTTGAGCCGCGTTCGCGTCGAGTCGACGGTGTGTGCCCCCCCCGACTTGATTGAGCCGGTGCCCTACAAAGTCCTGTTTGTCATTGATACGTCGAAGTCGAACGAAATCACCGACCCACCGTCCCCGCCTGACAACAAGACCCGTCGAGAGCGAGCTGTACGTCAAGCGGTCGAGAGTCATCAGGACCAATCCAACGTGACCTTCGGAATCATAACCTTCTCGGACATCGCCAATGTGGCCACACGGCCGACATACACCCGTGACATGTCCATCCTAAACAGCGCCATGACGTATATCACGACCTCGGTGACCCAGTATCAAGGTGGCACCAACTATGGCGCAGCGATCGACGCGGTGACGACCTACATTTTGAACGACATCCAACAATGGTCGGATCCTACGACCGTCGCACGCACCCACTACATCGTGTACTGGTTGAGCGATGGTTTTCCCACAGTTGGACCTCGCGACCCGGTGTTGCTCTTGCCCGGCATTCAGGGCCTGCTCGACGGCCTCAAAGATCAAGTGGCGGAGTTTCAATTCAACACCGCGTTTCTTGGCAGCGGTGACCTGCCCGTCGAAGACCAATCGGCGGCGGTGTATCTCCTTCGCGATATGGCGGTCGCGGGCAACGGTGTCTTCACCAACATTCTCGACGGGGAGGCTTTCGCATTCGAATTCAATCCTGAGCCTGCCCATCGGCCCTTCACACTCCTGAGCGCCGTGGCATGCAACATGAGCGCCCACTATGGCGACGATCACCCGATGATCGACAGCGATGGCGATTTCCTCGTCGACGAACGCGAGCTGATGCTCGGTCTGGATCCGTACAATCAGGACACCGATGGGGATGGGCTCCGCGATGGCGTCGAGATAGCAAATCCGGGGTTTGTGAATCCCTTGGAATACGACACTCTCTGTGAAGACAACGGCGACGACACCGACGGGGATGGATTGATTGATTGTGAGGAGAACCTCACAGGAACAGCGCTGGGAAATCCTCACACCTATGGCGACGGGATCCTCGATGGGATCGCTTTCTTCATGGGGACCGCTCCGCGCCAGATTGAGTACAGCGCCGATCGCGACATGGACGGATATTCCGACGAGTTCGAGGTTCGTTCCCATCTCGAGCCCTTGGCAGCAACCACGCCAGAGAATGTCGATCGTTGGGCATACCGTTATGCCATCAATGAAGTGGCTGGGCAGGCGGGCGAGAACCCCTCCCGCTGCTACGAAGTTGTCGTCGACAACGTTGCCATGTACCAGACGGGCGCCGAGGAGCTAACCCGCCGTGGCCTCAACAACGTATTTCTGGCCGTCTCCTTTGCGCCTGACCATGCGTCGGGGCCGCTTCGATTTGCCACAACAACGGTGATCGGGCGTTTCGTTCTGCCCGACTACCGCGAACCCGCTGACGGCGTCTTGCGGGCACAGTCAGAGGACTTCGACCTTCTATCTGAGTAATCAATCGTGAGCGGAGGACAACACTCGCCGGCCGAGGACGGCCTAGGGCAGCGTATCGCTGGGCTCTGCCGGCAGCGTATCGTCGGGCTCTGCCGGCACGGCATCGGCGGGCTCTGCCGGCTCACCGACGAGGACGAGGAGAGTTTCGAGACTCCTGTGTGCCGCATCGAACTCTCGCTTCATTATTTGGTCGCTCGCCGCACGCACGAGCTCTTTGAACCGCTCCTCGTCTACCGCTCCGAGCCCACGCGATTCCTTCAGATTCTTTGCACGAAGAAACCTCTTCTGCACGACGCCCAGGTCAATTTCGATCTGATTGGTCCGAGCCAACATGGCGCAGGCAATCCGCACTGCCGGCCAATAGGCCGCGAGCCTCGCATAATTCTGAAGATCAATGGCGAGTTTCTCACCACCTTTGTAATCCATGGGGCGAACACCGCGGGTGTTCATCAGTATTCGTAGCTTGGTAAGAGTCTTCTGGAACTCCTCGCTGTTGGACTTGCCACTCTTTCCGAGCACTGGGCAGCCCTCTTCGACTTCCTGTTTGGTGATTTGCTCCGCGCCGGAGACCGGCCCCTCTCCGTCGTCGAGATCAAGGATCCCAGCAGGCACTCTCCAGACGTCATTGATGGCAAAAATGGCAGCGATGACGTTGTTGAGCAATCCGTTGGCCTTTTCGAAATGTCCATCGGCCAGTTGCGCCGCTGCGTTGGCCATCAGTCGCCCGACCTTCTCATTCGTGGCGGGTTCGGTGACCTTGCGTCCCCACCTCTCGACGCGGGCGAATTTCGCCGTGATAAACGCCTGGTCGATCTTGGTCATCCCCAACGCGCCTTCGATATCGGTCACCTGGGAATACACCGAGCACCAATTTTCTGCCTCCATGAACTTGTCGAGATTGACGTGGCGATCGCGAACAGCGGCGGGCAAATCGAGGATGTGCACCCCGTGTTTCTGCATGGCGCGCCGAACCCTGGCGAGACCCTCACGGATCTCCGAGATTCGAACCTGCGCCTTGTTGCCCGAGGAAGGGTCAACGCATTCGACCGATGCTGCGGTCTTAGCAACTCTCGCAGCTTTGGTCTTCGTCTTCGCTTTGCGCTCCTTGGCAAATCCCATCTGGGGAACCATGAGCACGAAGGTCAACGAACACACGAGGGCAAGGAACGTCGCAATCGATGGAGTAGACCGCATTGCGCTCAAATTATACCAGAGCACGCCAAAGGGCCAGGATGCAGCAGACCATTGTGTCCACAGTGTCCAAAGTGACCACCCGGCAGTCACCTCCATCGACTGTCAAAGAATCTTCGGCAGGTCTGCCTCGTCTGAACTGGCGAACTGGCGAGTGTGCCTTTACTTGGGAGCAAACCAGCCGTACAACCACGGCAACTGTAGGAGCATTCAAATGACCCGTCACCTTGTTGCCGCTGCGGCATGCTTGATTTTCTTCATGGCCTCTATTCCCGCGTTGGCCCAAGGACCGAGACGTTCGGCCCCAGGCTTTGCTCCCAAGATCCCCACCCTCACAAAGAGTGATGTCGACCGGCTTTTGCGTGTGTTGCCAGTGCTCGCCAAGGAAACCGGCCGCCTGAGCTCCGATCCCACCACAAGCATGGCGCCCGGCAACTCGCCGCAGCAAATGCCGGTGGAGGATCTCAAGATCATCGAGGAGCTGCTGCGCAAACACGGTTATGCCTTTGACACATTTCTGGTACATCTGAGCACGGTGGTGTCGACCTACATGGCCCTCTCCCCAGAGGCATTCGATAAGCAACTGCCCACCGAACAGACACCCGGCATTAGCGAAATGCTGGCGGACCCCAAGACCCCGCAAGAGCAAAAGGACGCGATGCGCAAACAGATCGCCGAGGCTCACGCCAACAAAGAGCTGCTGCGCCAGCAGCTCACCTCCATGGTCAGCTCTGAAAACAAAAAGGTTGTTCAACCCATGCTCGCAGAGGTCAAAAAGGCTCTAGATTCTGCTGAGACTGAGGCAAAGAAGGCCCGGGCCAAGCGCGCCGAAAAAGCAAAGTGATCGCGACGCGTTCTCCAGCGACGCGTTCTCCAGTTGACACAGCGCGGCACGCCTGGTAGACGCGCCCACACAAACCAACGGAACAACGGAACCGTACGCACGCGGGGGATAGGGACGATGGGCAAGAGGAGAGATGAACTCCGGAAGCAGATCAACGAGGTTTGGAAACAAGCCATCAGTCAACTCGAGGATGCCAGAGACGCAGTTCTCCGCTCCGGTAACCGAGTTGAAACCGAGGTCGAGCGCCTGCGTATGGAACGCGACAAGCTGCTCAAGAAACTCGGAGAGCAGACATACAAGCTGGCCAACCAAGGCAAGCTGCCGATGCCGACCTTCATCAAAGAAACAGTCGATCGCCTCAACGAAGTGATTGACAATTTGCTCAAGAAGAAGAAGAAGAGTACGAGCAAGGGTCGCAAAGTTACAAAGAAGGCAACAACACAGAATGCGACCAAGAAGACGACCAAAAAGCGGACAACCACGAAGATCAGTTAAGAAGAAGTAGAAGTAACGGTTGACCGTATGAGGATTGTGGGGCTGTAGCTCAGCTGGGAGAGCGCCTGAATGGCATTCAGGAGGCCGACGGTTCGATCCCGTTCAGCTCCACCAATTTTCTTCCAAAACCCCGCCACCGCGGGGTTTTTTGTTGCCTACGAGATGGTCGTTTCCGCCGGTCTCGCTGAAAAAACGATTCGCCACGAAACGTTTTTTCATATTGCAGCTCTCTGACCGCCCTCGATCACCTGGAGAGCCTGTCTCTGACGTGCGCTCTCACGTGTTCCTGGGAGCGTGTAGTGCTCGGCCGTCACCTTGATGTCCCCGTGCCCGAGGGTGCGCGCCACGATCTCTGGTGACGCACCTGCCGACTCAGCCAGCGTTGCATGCGTGCCGCGCAGGCCGTGGGGGCAGACAACGGGCACGCCCGCCTTGTCGCAGACGTGGCGCACCACTTTGCGCAGCCAGCTCACGTCGTGATGGGCCGTTTCGCGCCCGGGGAATAAAAACCCCTCGGGCTCGCCCTTCAGGTTGAGCAACATGCTGCGCAGCGGCTCCGGCACCTCGACGCGCCGCTGGGCGTTGGCGGTCTTACCCCTGTCGATCCAGAGGATACGACCGTCGTCGTCGACGTCTCGACCTTTGCGTTCGAGAATCTCCGACGCTCTGAGCCCGAGCAGCACAGGGCAAAGCGCGGCGGCCCCCTGCTCGCCGCCGAGCTTGATCGCTGCATCGACGTACGCGCGCGTCTCGTCGATGCGGAGCTGCATCTTGCCCTTCACCCGCCTGCCGACGCCCTTGACCTCGCCGAGCCGTGCCACGACGTGGCCGGGGATCTTCTTCTGCTGCCCGGCCCAACGCACAAACGTCTTGACCTCGGCCAGCTCGCCACGATGGCTGTCGACGGCGAGCGCTGCGCGCCGTGCTTCATAGCGCCGCTGGATGAGGTCGATGGTCGCCCGGCAGATCGGCAGGTCGGCTTCGTCGAAAAATCGCCGCAACCGGTCGACCGTGTGCCGATACGACTTTGGCTTGTTGCCTTTCTGCCGTAGGTGCATTTCGTACCGCTCCAACGTTTCCTCAAGCAGCTCTGCCTGGCCGACCTCGACGGCAAAGGCTAGCGAATACGCCTTTGCTTGCTTTTGCGACGCAAAGCTGATCGCCGTGCGCGCGCCATCTGCTGCAACTTCGACAACTCGGTATCGGACATCTCCTCTTCGGTTTTGAACTCGGTAGGGACCGAGTACACGCTCTTCTCTTCGTCGCTGGGGCATGTCTCCTCCTTTCCCGTTGGCGCCAGCGACGGACTGCCGTCGCAGATCATAGCAGATTGCGATGTCTCTGCGACGAGCAATCTGAGCTCGGCAAGACACTCGCTCATGGCGGCGACCTCGTAGAGGCGACGGGCCAACGAGCTCGACTTGTCTTGCGTCGCCAACGTCATCGTCGCTCACGTGACCTCGCCAGGTCACCGGACCAAGATTTGAAAGGAAGAAGGGGGAACCGGCAAAAGACCGGTTCCTCCCTTCTCTGGACTAGGCACGCGCTGAATGATCGCGTCTCTTGGGCTTGCGGTGCTGGTCGCACATCCTGGCGACGTGCGCTTCGAGCAGCACATACAAGACAAGCGGCGCCACATTCAGAACCATGGATAGGATCTTCATGGCGTTGGTGGTTAGGGGACAAAAACGAGCCCACCTGAAGGTGCGCTCGCCTCTGACTCCTGATCCCTAGATCCAGCTCGACGGAGGCGCACTCGTGCGCATCGTGCCTCCGACCACTGCCTGATTCACCCGGTTGGCTATGCGCGAGCGCCTCGCAAATGAGGCGAGCGATAAACCTCCCGGCCTTCGCAGGCTGATGGAGGATGGACCCAGGAAATTCTCCTGGGACCATCCCTATGACCAAATCACAAGCGTGATTCGGTTTGGCAGGCATGCGCGTGCCTGCCAAGGAGCTTGCTGCACCCGCCGCACGATTGCGTCGCGTTGAAATGCTCGCCGGGCTAGATCTACCCGGACTGCGCCGATTGTCACTGTCCATGAGACGCCTGCGGGCTGGTTTGGCCGACCAGTACCCGCTCACGTCATTGGCCAAGGACACGACTTTCGGCAGCAACGAGCACGTCAACGTGCAACCCGCTTGTCGGCTGCGAGAACAAGCCCAATGTGCGCATGCGGCACCCGCTGTTGGGTTCACGAAAACCCGACCTGGACACCGCACGCACACAAACTCGAACGCAGGTATTGCAGACCATGACCACGCCACAACCGGCGCGCTTACCGCGACATCGCGTGCTACTCGGTTGGTGCTGTTGGTTTGGCGCTGCACGAGATCACCTCAACTTTCTTGAGTTCGCGGCTTGAAGAACGCTCTTGGATGACCGAGCCAGTCTTCCCAGATCGGGTCGTCAACGACGCCCCGCGGGTTGGCATTGCTGGACGCCAACAAGTTGTCGGCGTGACAAAACAGGAACGCGTGGACAAACGCCGCCGGACCTGCGGGGACGCCCTGCGGACCGGTGGCCGTTGGGTTTTTCGGGTCGAGTAGGATCGCGATGCGTTGCAGTTCGGCCTGCATGTTGGTCGACCGCCGCTTGGACTTCACACCGTCCAGGACGAAAAGGCACTTCATCCACGATGCGCCATGCCTGCGCATCCGTGCCTTGACCCAATACCGCCGATAGGCCTCTATCTTCCTCTCGATAATGGGTCGGATCGATTCCGATTTTCTGTCCAATTCCAAAAAACACGCGACCTTGTGCTCGGCGCCGGTGTTCGGGACGCCGGGCATGGCGCGCGGGTAGAAGAGCATCATCGCGTCGGGCCGGAAGGAAACAGGCTTGCCGCCGCCCTCGGACGCAAGACGTTCGCGCAGAGCAAATTTCTTCTCTGGCTGCGTGGCTCTTGGATCAGCGAGGTGCCATTCGGGTACAAACTGGTCGAGAACGAGAGCGGCATGACCGTCCACGGCCTTCTCGAAGGCGATGCGAACATCGTTGATGGCCAGGGTGTGGCGCCAGAAGATCGATTCAACCACGTCTTGGGATACCTGGCGCGAATACGGAATCTCCGTCGCCTCGATACCGAACTCGGCGGCAATGAAGTCGAACCCCTTTGGGCCGAGTGCGTACGCGGCCTCCTCGACGGGCCTGCGGCGCAGGGAAATCACCAGGCCCTCAGGGGCAAGGCAATCGTGTATTCGTCGGCGAATGCTCTTGCCGTTGCGGTCGAGGTAGCGGTGAAGCTGACCGGAACGTGCGTAACGCAACGTGTACAGCGCCCAAAGAATACTCGCGTCGCCAGGAGCCAGCATTTTAGAATCCCTCCGGTGGCTTGGGCTCGTCATCCGACGTGGCGCCGGCCAGAAAACGCTCGAACACCGAGCCGCTTGGAATCGTAACTGGTGACGGTCTAAGAACTTCGCGCAGCGTTTCGGTGTAGGGCCGCCCGTCCAAACCAACAACATCATCCATGGGTAGGTTGAAGCTGCGCATCGGGATTGCCGGCTTCCCGCGCTCAAGAGCAAAACCATCCTGGCAACCGAGGTTCATAAGATCGTAACTCAGCATCACGGCGTGTTCGGCAATCGAGTACCGAGTCGTGCGGTGGGCGATGGACGTCGTTCGGGATTCGCTCTCCTGTGTTGAATCGGTGTGACCCTCCGAGCGACCCGTCGAATCCGTGGCGGTGGTGGCCTTGCTCGTCGACTCGGACTCCTGGCAGGCCTTGCTGAGCCCACGGGAGTAGCTCTCGATCTTGGAAATGCCCTGCGCCAACGTGCGCATCCATCCATCGGTCTCTGCGGTTGAATTCGACGTGGCTGTCGATTTGCTATAGCCAACTGCTCGGCTTTTCATGCTGGCCAAACCACGAGTGGCGGATTCGACCTCCGTAAGCCCTTTGGACAACGCCGAGCCATGAGTCTCGTGGTACGTCTGCGCGGCAGACTTCCCGGCGGACTTCGACCCGCCGGTGCCCTGCCCACGGCCGGATTGCTGGGTGTACTTCGACGGCATTCCCTCCATCGGAACCACCATGAAGGACTGTCCGTCGCTATAGAACATGTTCTGGCTCTCGCTCGAACCTTCGCTGCTCGTACTTCCAATGCCTGACCCATGACCCTCGGACTCGGTCTTGCCCGACGACTTGCCGATGGCCTTGCCGTCCGTTTCGATCACGGTCTCGCCGTCGGACTGAGTGATCACCATGCCGTTCGACGTGGTTCGGCTTTGCCCTTTCATGGTGGAGTGGCTGAAGCCAAGGCTTGCCACCCGAGTTGCGGAGTACCCGTCCGACTTCCCGACACTCACCTGTGTCGTGGATCCGTGGCCAACTGTGTGGCTCGTTGCCCTAGCCTCGGCATGGGAGATCGTCTCGGCCACCTGTTTGGCCGTACCCTTGGCGGTCGAGAATCCGGTGCTCTCGCTATGCTCCTCCTCGACGACCTTCACCATCCGCCCATCAGGGCAGTGCACCGAGAACGCCTCTTTCTGCGAATCGACTGCGCCCAGGCGGAAGAAGTAGAAATTCTGGCAGTTCTCCTCGAATTCGCGCAGCAGCTTGTCGCTGCCAGTAGGCGATAGGAATTGTGCCGACGACTGACTCGCGGTGAGCAGAGCAAGGCCATGATTGCGAACGACCGCACACGCAGCACTCCACTCCGGACTATTGCCCACAACCGACGAAGCCTCATCAATATGAAGGCTCACCTGCTTGAGACGTTTGTCCTGGGCACTGCGGCGCGAGCACAATAGCTGGACACGATTCGCCAGCATCGACGTCGCAACTAGCTGCGCGTTCAAATCGAGATCGGGACATTTCAAGATGATCACGCCACCACTTTGAACAACATCCGCGATTGGCAGGTTGCCGTGCGGGGTATCAAACAGGTCGTAGAGCACCTCCTCCGACAAGAAAACCGACGCCAGATTCCAAGAACTTTGAATCAATTCGCGGCGCTCACGTCCGGCCGTTTCCGCGAGGAATAGATCAATATATTGTCTGACGAATTCAAGACGCAGCGGACGTCCTCGCTGCTCAGCGCGGTTAGATAGCGTCTGTACCAGCCTGCGGACATCGTCCCCCGGGAGTGAAAGGATTGTGACTAGATCCTTGAGTGTCCCATGAAGTGCGGAGACTATCGATGCGGCCGATCTTACAGCTAGAGCCATCCGCCTCGTGGCGTTTACATCGGTTTGCAGCACTTTATTGACGACTCTGAGTAGGTCCCCTGCCAATTCGCCGGGAGACAAATTGCCGTCGAGGGTATCGAGGCAGTTCCAATGATAGCCATGGTCATTCCGCGAGAGGTCAACAAAATGGATCTTCGAGAACAACTGGTCGCGAAATTCCCTCCATCTTCTATTGATCCGAGGCGAGCCACCGCGCGCCTTTAGGGTCAGCCGAAAATGGAGCGCAGCAAGGAACTTTTCAAGCCAGTCGGAAAGTGTACCGACGGGGTCGATGACCACATCCGCATGGTAGCCGCGCAGAATGTCTTGGGCCACGATGGGGGCCAGAATCCCGAGTGTCTTCCCAGAACCGCTGCTTCCCCGAGTAATTACGTGCTTGGCTCGATCTCTGTCATGAAGCCAAATCGGTTCACCGGTTTCGCGGTTGAACCCGACAAGAACCTTGTCGGGTTGTCGCAGAGCCAAGAGGAGTGAGAAGATCGCGGGAAGCATGATTCACCTCAATTGCCGCGCGGGGTCGGTTGAACCTTGACTGCGCGGAGATTCGCAGCCAGGCGCTCGGCGGTCGCCGACGGACGGTTGTCGCTGTCGTTGTCATCCGCCGACTTGTTGCCGCGACGCCGTTTGTCATAGAGAAACGAGAGAATCGACAAACCCGCGAGCGGAATCAGCAGGTCGATGGCCAAGATCAGCAGGCAAAACGGCGCCGCCACGTCGAAGTGCGCTATGATCGCCTCGAACGGGCCGAGCACACGGTAGTAAGTGGGCTTGAACTTGTTGGCCTTCTCCAACTTGGTCAGCTCCTTGCCGATGCGGAGCGATACTTCAGCGGCCATGGACGCAATCTGACCGCGAACCTGGTCCTGGCGTGTAGCAAGCTCGTCGGAGTCGCTCAAAGGCGCAATCGACTGCTGCATCGAGATGGTGCCGAGAATCCCGCGCACGACGTCGATACGGGTTCGGCTGAGTTGGGAGAGGAGGGGGTTGGCTTCGAGCAGTAGGTTGGTGACTTCCAGGGAGCGTTGTGCCGTGGTCTTGGTTTTGTCCGCCACGATCGCATTGAGCTCGGCTTGGAACGCATCGGCTTCACCTTGAAGCGCATCGGTTTCGCGACGCTGATCGGTGATCACCTTGGCACCGGCACCGAACCCGTTGGCGTTCTGCTTCATCTGCGTGTGGACGGCGCCGTTGGCACGCGAACCCGAGAATGCGCCTGTCTTCAACTCCTGCCTGGCGAATTGGTCGAATGTCGTCGAATTCTGCCCCAAGGCCAGCGCCTGCTCTTCGATCTGCCTGCGCCACCGAAATGCACTCCCGAAATCCTCAGCAATGACGCGGGCGATCTCGGTCATATCCTTCTCAATTGCCACAGTTGCAGCCTGCCCCATCAAACCGAAGAAGCTTGAGGTCAGGGCGACGCCGGGAACCAAGAGGACGAACACCCAGGTGAAGCGCTTGCGGTCGGCCGGCCGACACTGCGGCCACTCCTCGTACAGGTGCTTCCACAAGAGCACGGCAAACAAGACGGCAACGGCCGTCAACATCGGGGGCATGAGCTTGCCGGAGAACCAGTCCACCCGGTCGCTCAACTCCCAGGCGCCACGCCACGTTTGTAGTCCGCTGACGCCTTGTACGAAAAGAAGGGCGCCGAACAATTGATTCTTCCATCGGTCGTAGTCTTCCATAATGAACATCTCATCTTCTCCTTGTTTAGAAGCCGTGGGGGATCCCAGGCTCGGTTTCTTGGATATCGTTCTCGGAAACGTCGTCGGGCTCGGCCTTCGCTGGGGCGACGCGGGGATCGACAGTGGCGTCGGTCTCGTCATGCTTCTCGGCATCGTCGACCGGCGCGGTGGATGTGTTGGAGACGGCGCCTTCACCGACGCGCCACTCCAAGAAGCAGGCGCAGGCGACACGCTTGAACTGGGGCCTACAGTTGAATGCCTCGATGTCCGAGGAGAACTCGTCGACGGCCCGCTGCATCCAGCTCGGCCACGTTTCCTCGCCTGCCAACACAGTGTCAAACGTGTCGTCAAACTCCGGTAGCACCGAAAGGTAGGCGTCATACCGCGCCAATCGGCAGCGACAGGCCTCCGGGTCGCGGTGGTGCGCCAGCGCCGTAGCAACGTAGTCGCGGTTCTTCTCGATGTGCTTGTGGGGGTCCGCCCAGCCGGAATTTGTGGGCGCCATCAAACTGTCGGATTCGACCAGAAGCTGCTCGGCATCGTCGGCGGCTTTGGTACCGCCAACCGAGTCGCTCGTTTGGTCTTTGTCAGGATTCGAGGCGGTCTCGGCGTCGTCCGGAGTCGTGCTAGCAACTGGCTCGGGCTTCGGTGCCGGTAGCAGTAATTGCGGAGCCGGCTCAGTCTCGGTGAGAGCATCGTTGCTCTGGACATCCTGGGGCGGCGCAGGGAGTTGAAGAATCTCTGCGACCGCCCCCATGGCGCTTTGCGCATGGGTCTCGCAGAAGGCCAGGAACCTGCTCAGATCGGCGCGCAGGGCGTTCTTGTCGAGTTCGACCCAACCGTCGCCGGGTGCAATACCTACGAGACCGCGCGAAACAACGCTTGCCAGGCGAAGGGTGACAAAGAAGAAGTGCAATCGACGTTGGCCGGCCGCGACCGAGTCTACCCACTCGTTCAGGCGGTCATTGGCCCGAGTCTGATAGAGGCCATACAACGGGGAGTAGAGCTTCTGGGCGACAATAGCACGCCTGACCGGGTCGCGGTCGATCCGGCGACGAGCTTCCCGGCTGAGGTAGGCGAAGCTAGACGGAGTGAGTTCCTCTCCCGCAGGTAGGTAGCCGTACTTGCGGTGCACGTCGTCGCGAACGAGGATGCCCCACTCATGATCGACGCCGTTGACGCCAATGCCCGTCGTGAACGCCTGGAACGTTGGGTACGGGTTCAAGTCCCGCGCGAGGTGTCGATTCTGTCTCTTCTTCACCCACCGGTATCCCGCCCGGCCAAAGTCGAAGCCAACGGCCAGGGCAAAGCAAAGAGCCAGCAACTGCACGGCGATGACGGCAGCGTTCCACAGAGCTTCGGCAAGCTTGCAGACGCCGAACCATAACGCCTTGAGGATGTGGAAAACGATGTAGAGTGCACCAGCTCCAAGAGCAGTCACGGAAAGATCTGCAACTGCATCGCCTTCGCGATTTCGAGATTGGCCACCGCCTTCACTCGACTTTGACCCAACGGTTGATGACGAGCTGCTCATGTGCAACCTCCAAGAAAACGGTCCGTGCTGGACTAGTTCAATTAAACTAATTATCGCGAAGGATCGAATTTTGGTGCGTACAAAAGAGAAGTATCTCTATTTCTCTTGTTTTTCCAATGGCCTACCTGGCCTCGCGTTCCTGCTTGCTTCTTCG
>Ga0156517_1359_pt2 | contig 14254 bp, 14 predicted proteins | sample RifOxyB3_FD_111912 | JGI IMG/M metagenome (GOLD analysis project Ga0156517, IMG submission 111912) | Deltaproteobacteria bacterium RIFOXYB12_FULL_58_9 | reverse complement strand
GTGTTGCCCGATTCGGTGCACGTCTGCGTCCCACAGGACTGGGTCGTTGTCCATTCGCCACTCGTACAGGTTTGCACGGCGTTGTCGACACACTGCTTGTAACCGTTGGTGCAGGTCGGGGTATCACAATACGCCGTGCTGCCGAGGTCGACGCAGACGTTGGGGCAGATCTGGGTTACCGCATAGGTGGTGCCGTTGCAGGTCTCAACCGCTCCATTGTTGCATTGTTGGTCACCGAGGGTGCACGTAGTTTGACACGTGGCGGAAGTTGACGACATGGTGACACATGTCTGCGCGCCGCACGCCATCACATCGATCCAACCGCCGCCGCTGCAGGTCTGCAGGGTGTTAACGTTGCAACGGGTATTGCCGGTGGTGCAGGCCACGGTTTGACACGCTGCCGTCGCGCCGGTCTCCACACAGGTCTGACCACCGCAGGGGGTGGAGTTGAGCCAACCGGCAGCGGAGCAAGTTTGTACGGTATTGTTTGCGCATTGCTGCTCGCCAATGGTGCAGCTCGCCTGACATGACGCGGTAATGCCAGCCTGAACGCACGTCAAAGCACCACAGGCCGTGGCTGTGGCCCAGGTGCCGCCGGGGCCGCAAACCTCAACCGAGTTGGTGGTGCCGTTGCATCGCTGGGTACCAGCGGTGCAACCGACCGCACCCTCACAGCTCAAGGTGACGCTGTTGCAAGTGCCCGGCAGACAATTCTCTTCGGATTTCCATTTCCCGTTTTCGCACTGTTGTAGAGAAGCACCAGCGCAACGGAATAGCCCCTCGTCAGACAAGGCACAGGGGGATGGTGGCGCAACATAGGGGACGGGTGTTGGATCGTCATTTCCACAGGCGGACATGAACACAGCAATCAACACGGAGGCAATTATTCTCATGTATCTCTCCTTGGGGTCCCGCGTGCTCGAAAGACAACAGGACGCGAAACGTGCGCGACCTATACACCCCTCGCGTGCCGTTGAGAACCAAAATACGGAATGCCGCCTGAATTCGGATTGCCTCCCGGGACCGGCGTTTTTGTCTTGATCGGCGGTGGGCTTGAGGCCAAGATGACGCATCGCGTAATCCATTGATCGAGAGGGACACCATGAACCGTGAGAAGATCGCTTTTGCTGCCATGAAGCCGTTGGACATGGCGGTGGGTGCTGCAGTCGCCGCCATCAAGGCCACCGGCACACTCGATGCGGTGAGCGAATCGTTCTACAACGTGGCGCGCACAGCGATGAAGAGCCTCTACGAAAAGCAGAACGATCTCACGGCCGAGGGGCTCGACAATGTCCCCTCCGAAGGTGGGGTGGTGTTCACTCCGAATCACCAGAGCTGGAACGACGTCCAGGTGCTCGGTGCCACCGCGCCCCGACGGGTTCGCTTCCTCGCCAAGAGCGAGTTCGAGACCTGGCCGATTCTCCGACACCTGATCGCTTTGACCGACTCGCCGTTTATCCGCCGCGGCGGAGACGTCGCCGGCATGGCCCAAGCGGTGGCCTGGCTGCAGGATGGCAAACCCTTGGTCATCTTCCCCGAGGGAACTATCCCCGGCGAGGAAGACATCATGCGCCACGAGGTCGAGCCTGACACCGGGTTGTTGCGTGGCCACACCGGTGCCGTTCGCCTCGCCATCGCTGCCGGTGTTCCAATCATTCCCGTCGGTATCTCGGGCACCGGCGCATCGTTCCCGCCCGAGGTCTACCCGCGCCTCGAGATCTTGGAGGGGCCCAAGCCAGTTCCGGTGACCGTTCGCTACGGCGAGCCCATCCACTACGACAGCCATCACGGCAAGAAGCTGAGCCGTGACGAGCTCCACGCGCTCACCCATGAGTTGATGTTGCGCATCTCCGGGCTCATCGATCACGACCGCAATTACATTCCGATTCAGGTTCCCATCCCGCCCCTCGAGAAACACGCGAAGATCGGCGTTCTGCTGTTGCACGGTTTCACCTCGAGCGTGCGTACCGTGGATGGTCTGTTGCCCCACCTCAAGAAGGCAGGCATGCCCTTCCGGACGCCGGTGCTTCGCGGCCACGGCACCCACTTCACCGACCTCGAAGGGGTCACTTCCCAAGACTGGTATGACGACGCCGAAGCGGCCTTCCTCGACCTCGCACAAGAGGTCGACCGCGTCGTCATCGTGGGTCTGTCGATGGGCGGATTGGTTGCCATCAACCTCGGCATTCGCCACCCCGACAAGATCGCCGGCATCGTCACCTGGGCCGCAGCCATGCGTTTCCGCGACCCATTGGCCCCCGTCGCGCCAATGCTCTCCAAGGTCATCAAGACCTGGCCCTCGCCCGATGCCTTCAACGACAAGAGCCTGGCCGGTACGTCAGAGAACTATCCCAGGTTCATGACCAAGGCTTTCGGTTCCCTGCTCGCCTACGGCAAAGAAGCAGAAGCCCGTCTCGACCAGCTCACCGTTCCTATCTGTGTGATGCAATCAAAGAAGGACCAAGTCGTCGATCCGATAGCGGCGAACATTATATATCGAGATGTCAGTGCGACTCACCGCGAGATCCATTGGTTTAAGAAATCAGGCCACGAAATGGGCCAAGACATGGAGCGAGATGATCTCTTTGCCGAAACCATGAAATTCATCGGCAAACTGAAGAAATAGGCGGAATTTTTTTCTGGAGCGTTGCCCAAGAGCTTCCCACAAATGCGCGAGCGGTGACGACAAGAGAAGCTATGTGTGCCCTCTTGCTGCAGCTCTTCCCAGATCCTCGGCCAAGGCCTGGCGTTGAAATTCTGAGAGCTCCGTCTCTGCTCGCACGCCCTCGACATCCACCCCTGCAGCAACGGGAACACAGCCCTTGGTGTCGAGCTTGAGAAACTGCACCGACGACAGTCGATCTTCGCCCTTCTGCCGGGGGTCGAAAGTCGCGTAGACCTTTTTGCCATCCTCAAGCCTGAGGTAGATGTTCTCGGGCAGGTCCAGCCACTGTTTGAGTTTCACGTCGCGCACTTCTTTGTCATCGATCTCAATGAGCAACGTGCAACCTAGCTGGCCCTCATCTCCGAGAAGCTCATTGTAGGTATCGAGCTCATGTTGGATCTCCGATTCCTTGACCAAGCGCTCGACCCGGACCATCTCCTGCACTTGGTAACGGACAGTATCGCGATTTTCGAAAAGGATCGTGATGTCATCGCCGAGATGTATTCGCCGGGGCTCTTTGGCCGCGAGCGCCGCTTTGCGAATGCTGTCCCGTCGTTCTTCGTACGTCACATAGTCGAGGATCTCCGCCCGTTCTACGCGTTTCATGTCACTTCTCCCCTTCCATCTCTTCGGCTGCGACCGCCGCTGTTGGCGCTGCCTGGATCTTCTGTGGGAAACCCTCAAGGCGGTAGGCACGCGCCAGTATTGTCATCGGGTGCAGCGGCTTGTTGCCGGCGTGTTGCTCGAATTGCACAGCCGCAAGGGGACAATCGCTCGACCACACCTCGGCACCGACCGCTTTCATGCCACTGAAGGCCTTTTCACCGAGGCGTTTCGAGGGCTCGAACCCATCGACGGTCATGGCATAGGTTCCATTGTGGCCGCAACACTCCATCACTGGCTTGGGCTTCACGCCGGGGATCTTGCGCAAGAGGTCTCGGCCCTTGAAACCGACCCCCTGGGCGCGCAAATGACAGGGAGCATGGTAGGCAACCGTTTCCCCTGGGGACGAGAGGAATCCTGTATTGAAGCGCTCTTCCTCGCGAATTGACCAGAGGTATTCACTCGCATCCATCGTCGCAGCGGCGAGTTTTCTAGCGCGTTCGCGGTCTTCCCCATGCAAGAGTTCCAAGTATTCTCGTCGCATCATCATTGAACAGGTCGGATTGATGACGACGACCTTGGCACCGCATTCAACGAAGGGCATCAATCGATCGAGATTGTGTTTGGCTTGGCGGCGCAGGCTTTCCAGATCGCCGTGCTCCCATGCAGGCATGCCGCAGCATACGAGCCCACTGGCGCAACGGGCGTCGACGCCGTTCTTGCTCAAGACCTCCAGGGTGTCGCGACCGAGCTCGGGGTTGTTGTGCTCGACAAAACATGTTTGAAACAACACCACTTCGCCACCGGGTTCGTCACGGATGTAGCCATTTTTTTTGGCCCATGATTCAAACGACTGCGCGGCAAAGCTGGGCAGCAGTTTCTCTCGATGAATGCCCAAGAGTTTTTCCATCATCCAACGATGCGGAGCGAAGTGATTCATGACATTGGCGATGCCCAATGAGGCGCGTCCCATCTTCCCGAGCAGATCGGGGTTGCCGAGAAGCTTGCGCCTTAGAGTCGGTCCACCGCGTTCCTTGGCAACCACAGCCTGATGGCGATGAACGAGTTTGGGAAAATCAAGCTGGTATGCATGCCCGTCGCGCGGCGTGTAGGGGCATTGGACCTCGCAAAGTTTGCACTGGAAGCAAGCGTCGAACAGCCGTTCTTTCTCGTCGGCGGTGATCTGGCGCACATCCCCTTGGGCGTGACCGTCAATGATGGAGAAGAGGTCGGGAAAGGTGTCGCAGTACTTGAAGCACATACGACAGCCGTTGCACACCTCAAATACCCGGGTTGTCTCCTTTTCCAGAGCACTCTTGTCCCAGTAGAGGTCCTCCTCGGGATCGTAAGAGATGCCGTCGGTTGGTTGATAGGAGATGTTGCGATTGTCTGACACGGTCTTCACCTCGCCAAACTATTTGGAGTGGCCATGATCGATGTCCAGCCGACACTCTCGAATCGACTTCTGTATCACGATCACAGCCCACTCCAATGGGGCCTCAACCGATGGTGCCGAGCATCTTCTCGAAACGACCAGCGTGGGACTTCTCGGCTTTTGCGAGGGTCTCAAACCAGTCGGCGATCTCGGCAAAGCCTTCACTGCGGGCAGTCTTGGCCATGCCAGGATACATGTCGGTGTACTCGTGGGTCTCACCAGCAATTGCGGCTTTGAGGTTGGCCTCCGTGTCCCCAAGCGGCAGACCCGTCGCCGGATCACCCACCTGCTTGATGTAATCCAGATGACCATGGGCGTGACCGGTTTCGCCTTCAGCGGTCTCGCGGAAGTTCGAAGCGACCTCCGGATAGCCTTCCACGTCCGCAACCTTTGCGAAGTAGAGATAACGGCGATTAGCTTGCGACTCCCCTGCGAAGGCGGCCTTCAAATTGTCGTGGGTCTTGCTGCCCTTGAGATTTGCCATATGGATTCCTCCTTGATGGGTTTCATGATTCACACTGGTCGGCAATATAAGCACCCTCTTCGCCAAATCCACCCACACGGCCGACATTTTGCGAACCGATGGAGGACGCCGGTTACCTACTGTTTCGGTTCATTCGTCCCACATTGACGCCCAGCCTTTGCGCATCAGCCAGCTGATACCATCCCGTTTTTGTCCAACCGACAGAGGTGAGACCTTGACAGGAACGCCGTAGCGATTGGCCCACCGCGCGGTCCCCAATGAGCCGGAACCCTCGGTGGCTTCGACGATGACCACGTATGATGCGTGTGCGGCGATGAATCTGTTTCGCAACGCATGTGCGCCCTTGTATGTGGGTGCGCCAGGCGGATGCTCACTCACCAGGGCACCGCCACGATCGAGAATCACTTCGAACAGACGGCGATTGGTCAACGGATAGATTCGATCCGCCGACACTCCGAGATACGCCAGGGTGACACCGCCGGCGCGCAGTGCGCCCCAGTGCGCTGCCGCATCGATGCCGCGCGCCCCCCCCGATACCACCAGCGTGCCCGCACGGGCGAGCTGCGCCGCACGCGCCATGGCCCACTCTTGGGCAGAGCGTGATGCCGCGCGGGCACCCACGATTGAGACCGCCTCTTGTTGCAGGAGCTGGGTGTTACCCCGCACAAACAGCACCATGGGCAGAGGATGCAACCTCCCGAGCGTCGCGGGAAATTGCCACACCGGAACCACGGTGATGTTGCGAAGCTCGAGCATGCGCAATTGCCTGTCGGCTGCCGCCCAATGCCGGGGCCCCGCAAGCCAAGGGCCGGTGCGTATCAGATCCGCGGGATCTGGATGCTCACGCAATGCCTCGGCCGCGAGCGGCAGCTCGGGCCCTGCCGCTTCACGCAGCGCCAGAATTGCGCGTTTGCCTGACCTGTCGAGTGCGGGCTTGTGCAAGGCCATGACACCGACGCAATTCACACGGCGTGCCAGCTCCTAACAGGGCAAAATCATTCAACGGGGTTTGGCACAAAGTGTCGCGGTGTCTTGTATTGACACACGCCTTGACGATTCGACCAGCCATCAAATATTCTGAAACGACTCGCGCTCACGAAGCAACACGACACAACGGCGTTGATGGACCGAACTGAGATATCAGGTCAACGCTTTGCACGATGACCAGCGCTGCCGCAGAGGTGCAATCAACCCTCTTGTGCCACGACCTCGCGGCTGCGGTAGAAACCGCATGCCTGACAGATATGATGCAAGGTCATGGGCTCGCGGCATTGCGGGCAAGTCACCCACGCCTTGGGCACAAGCGCATCATGGGAGCGCTGCAAACGGGTCCTCGAGTGGGACTTGCGTTTCTTTGGTACGGCCATCTCAATTCTCCTGTTTTGCGCTCAGTCAACCTTGAGCTGACGGAGCGCTTCCCATCGTAGGTCGGCCCGCGGTGCACACTGGCAGGCCCCCTCGTTGAGGTTCTTTCCACAATTTGGACATAACCCTGCGCACGATTCCGAGCACAAGGGGTTCATGGGGAGTTGCAAGAAGACTTCGTCATTGACTATCTGCGAGAGATCGACCTCTTTGTCGGCATAGGTGGAAATTCCCATGTCGTCTGGATCGATCTCGCCATCAGGGCCAGGCGGTGGTTCTTTGCCAGCCGGGAAAAGGGTCACCTGAAACCGTGTGTTCAGACCAAGAGTCGTCTCACCAAGACAGCGGGAACAGTCGGCGGAAAGCTCCAGTGCGATGCGCCCTCGGGCATGCACGACATGCTCATCCAGCCGCTCCAAATGCGCTGACAAGTGGCCATCCTTGACGCTACGAAACGGCGTACCGGGACCCAAGGTCGCCTGCAGCCATTCCTTGGTCACCGGCTCGTCGAGATCGAAGCCGTCAGGGCCTATTTCGTCCAGATGCACCCGCATGGTGTTTCAACTCAACCGTTCGGCAGCCCGCCGAAAAGAGGCGTGTTTTAGGCCCCAGGCCATGGCCCTGTCAATAGCAAATGCCATCGATCGCCGTCGATCGCCTTGCCATCCACAATGGCTCAGCCTCCCCACCGTTTCTCCTGCCCAAGAGGTGGACGAACCGGTGCTTAACGGTCTATCTAACCGCGATGGCTGTAGAGCTCGTGGAAAGATTCATGCAGGTGGCACGGCGATTGTTGCCGCCGGGCTCCCGTGTGGTGACGGGAACGAGTGGAGGCCCCGACTCACAGGTGTTGCTGGACCTGCTGTGCATGGCTCGGCAAGAGCTGTCCTTGGAGATCTGGGCCTGTGGAATCGACCACGGACTGCGAGCAGAGGCAGGCGAAGAGTTGGATCTGGCCCGAGCTCTGGCGCAAAGCCATGGCATCCCATTCGAGAGGATCCGCATATCCGTGGAGAAACAGGGCAATCTGTTGGCAAATGCCCGTCGTGGCCGCTACCGTGCTCTATCGGAGTTCCTCCTGCGAGTGGGTGCCGACCGCATCGCCGTGGCCCACACCGCCACCGACCAGGTGGAGAGCATTCTTCTCAACATCACCCGCGGTTGTTCCTTGCGCGGTGCAGGCGGCATCCCCTGGCAGCGTGGTCACATTGTCCGACCACTGCTCGGAGTGTCACGGACGGACATTCTCACCCATGCCCAAGACCGCCACCTGGCCTTCGCCTCAGATCCGAGCAACCGAGACCCGAAGCGGGCCCGCACCAAGTTGCGCAGCCAAGTGCTGGATGTACTGCGCCAGCTCAATCCTCAATTTGAGGAAAGCTTTGGCAGATTCGCAGCCCTTGCAAGAAGAGACGACCTCTTCCTCAATGAGCTGGCCACAGAGGAATTGAGGTGCCGCAAAGGTCCCCTGGGTTCCATAAACATGGCGGGATTGTCTGAGAAACCAGCCCCTGTTGTGAGCCGATTGTTACGGCAGTGGTTGGAAAGCAAAGGATTGAAAGCATCCCCCAAGGCCTTGGGAAAGCTCGAGTCCGCCCTTTGCCAACCTGGATTCGCGGTATCCACAGGAGGCACCCAGATCATCAGCGAGCGAGGATACCTGTGGACCGGGACATACGCGGGGTACCATCATAAACTCAACGTTCCCGGTGAAGTGCGAGTGCAGGCCCTGGACCTCCTCATCGCGGCGAAGGTGGTGACCACAGATGGGCCGCTCACGGCTCCGGACGTCGGCCCCCTCTTCCAACAGGACACATCTGTTGCATTTGACATGGATCGTCTCCATCTTGGAATAGAGGTGCGGTCGAAGAGAGCGGGTGACCAGATCAGGCCCTATGGCCTTAAAGGTCACACTAAGGTAGGAGATCTGTTCACCGACCTGAAGATCCCCAAGTCGCTGAGGGCGGTATGGCCGCTGGTGACGTGTGGGGAGGACGTGCTGTGGGTGACGGGTTTGCGGCGAGGAGACAGCGCGCCTATAACAAAGGATACACGTCGGGTTCTCACCCTCCATGTGTTGGGAGAGATTCCATGGCGTACATGTTAGGTTGTTTGTATTAGGCAAGTCAGCAAGCGCGACTGAGATCGGTGAGGTCGAAAGCGCGCAAAACGATTGAGGTGCTGGGTGCGGCAGTCACACAAAACGATCCTGCTTTGGGCAGTTCTGATCTTCATGTTTATCTTCATCTACAACGTCGTCACCGCGGCGGGAGATAAGCCACAAGAGGTCGCCTTCCCAGAGTTCCTCAAGGCCGTGAGAGCCGGAGAGCTCACAAGCAAAGAAGTTGAGATCAAAAACGAACGCGAGTTCATCTGGACCGACGGCAAGGTACGCAAGAAGGCAACAGGCAAGCTCACCGATGACATCCTCGCAAGCCTGGAAGAGAAGAACGTCCAGTTCAAGATGGTCTATGAAGACGGCGGACTTTGGCAAGGAGTGCTGCTCACCTGGCTACCCTTGGTGTTGGTCTTCCTCTTCGTCCTGTTTTTGATGCGGCAGCTGCAATCAGGCGGCGGCAAAGCCATGAGCTTCGGGAAATCCAAAGCGCGCTTGATCTCAGACAGCGGCCCCAAGGTCACCTTCAAAGATGTTGCCGGTTGTGATGAAGCCAAGGACGAGCTCAAGGAGATCATCGAATTTCTCAAGGACCCGAAAAAATTCACCCGCCTCGGCGGTCGCATCCCCAAGGGTGTTTTGCTCATGGGTTCGCCGGGAACCGGCAAGACACTCATGGCTCGCGCCATCGCTGGTGAGGCCGGAGTTCCCTTCTTTTCAATCTCCGGATCCGACTTTGTGGAGATGTTCGTCGGTGTCGGTGCCTCACGTGTTCGCGATCTGTTCGAGCAGTCGAAGAAGCATGCACCGTGCATCATCTTCATCGACGAGATCGACGCGGTCGGCCGTCATCGCGGCGCTGGCCTTGGCGGTGGCCACGACGAACGCGAGCAGACGTTGAACCAATTGTTGGTGGAGATGGATGGCTTCGAATCAAACGAAGGAGTCATTCTCATTGCCGCCACCAACCGTCCCGACGTCCTCGACCCTGCGCTTCTGCGCCCCGGCCGTTTCGACCGGCGGGTCGTCGTTCCCCTACCCGACATCGGTGGTCGAGTAGGTATCCTCAAGGTTCACACCAAGAAAGTGCCGCTGAACGAAGATGTTGACCTCGAGGTTCTCTCCCGCGGCACCCCTGGCTTCTCCGGCGCGGACATCGAAAACATGGTCAACGAGGCTGCGCTCGCCGCTGCCCGTGAGGACAAAACGAAGGTCTTCCAAGAACATTTCGAGTACGCCAAGGACAAAGTGCTGATGGGTGCCGAACGTAAGAGCATGATCATCAGCGAGCATGATAAGTTGGTCACAGCTTACCACGAAGCCGGCCACACCCTGGTGGCCAAGAAGATGAAACACGCCGATCCCGTGCACAAGGTCACCATCATTCCCCGTGGTCGTGCGCTCGGTCTCATGCAGCAGTTGCCTGTCGAAGATCGTAACAATCTTTCGCGGCTCGACGCCCTCGATCGCCTCGCCATCTTGTATGGCGGTCGCATCGCCGAGGCGGTCATCTTCAACGACATCACCACGGGTGCAGGCAGTGACCTTGAGCAAGCCACCGCCCTAGCCCGCAGGATGGTTTGTGAATGGGGCATGAGTGACAAGCTCGGACCCCAGACCTTTGGCAAGAAGGAGGAAGCCATCTTCCTTGGCCGTGAAATTGCGCAGCACCAAGAGTACTCCGAGAACACCGCCGTCGAAATCGACAAAGAAGTCTCGAAGATAACTTTGGAGCAATATGCCCGCGCCGAGAACGTCATCAATGAGAACGGCGACGCCCTGAAGGCCATTGCCGAAGCCCTCATCGAATACGAGACCCTCGACGGTAATGAAGTGCAGGTGCTCATCGAAGGTGGCCGACTCGAGCGCCAGCCGCCAAAGGTGAAGATGCCAACCCGTGAGGAGATGGATCGGCGACGCAAAGAGGCAGCCGAGAGCAAAGACAAGAAGAATGAGGGCTCGTCGGTACTCGGTCCATTGGTTGGTGAGGTCAATAAGGCCTAGCCAAACGCACCTGCAGATAACATCGTGATCGACAACGCCACGACTCGTGTCCCCTCCCCCATCGAAGCGGGCCCGCTAACTCTGGATTTTCGCCAACCCATGCTGATGGGCATCATCAACACCACACCCGACTCTTTTTCTGATGGTGGGCGATTCAACTGCGACCAGGGAATCAACTCTCGAACCGCAGTCAGCCACGGCAAGGCCCTCGTGGCTGCCGGGGCACAGATCCTCGACATCGGTGGCGAGTCCACTCGTCCCGGTGCCGCACCTGTCGACGCTGCGGTCGAGATTGACCGAGTGATACCGGTCATTGTGGGCCTCGCTTCCGCGAATCTTCATGTCGCCATCAGCGTCGACACTTCGAAAGCCGTGGTGGCACGTGCCGCACTCGAGGCCGGGGCACATATCGTCAACGACGTCAGCGCTCTCGGCGACCCCTTGATGGGAGCAGTCGTTGCAAAGCACAACGCCGCCCTCGTGGTCATGCACATGCGCGGTGACCCGCGCACCATGCAGAAAGGGGAAATCATCTACGACGACGTCGTCGCAGATGTCCGGGCTGCACTTGGCGATGCCATTGACCGAGCTGTCATGGCAGGGGTGCCAAGGAAACGCATACTCATCGACCCCGGCATTGGCTTTGGCAAGACTGTCGCACACAACCTCACCCTCACTCGCCACCTCAATGAGCTCGCCTCACTTGGGTGCGCTATCGTCTACGGACCCTCACGCAAGAGCTTCCTCGGAGCCATAACCGGTCACAAAGTAGACGATCGCGACCGCGCGACAGCCGCCGCCTGCGCCCTTGCCGTGGCGGCAGGGGCACACGTACTGCGAGTCCATGACGTCGGAGCCACCCTCGATGCGATCTCCATCGCCGCCGCCATGCGCGACGCGCCTTGAGCAATAGCCCGGCGGGTCACAGGCGGGCCTACAGATCGACTTCCTGCTGCCCCATGACCAGGGCGACCTTGTGGTTGTCATTCACCGCCCGTACCGCCTCGAGAAATTTCTGTGGCTCAACATCGCTCTTGAGAACGACGCTGTAGACAGCTTCCTGCAAGACTCCAGCGCTCACGGTCTCCACCGAAATCAGCCGATTGTCGCTCAGGTATTCGTTGAAAACGGGCTCGAAGGCAGTCTCATAGTCGCGGTCCGCGGGCAGACGCACCCGCAATATCCGTTCGGTCACACGCTTGGCGAACATGTCGAGCTTGTCCATCAACATGATCACCGCAGTGAATACGGTGGTACCGAATGCCGCCAAGGCGTAGAACCGAGTTCCACAGGCCATGCCAATGGCCATGACCAAAAAGACAAACCCCACGTCGCGAGTCTCTTTGACTGCATTGCGGAAGCGGATGATCGAAAGCGCACCCACCAACGAGAAGGCTCGCGCCAAGTTGGAGCCGATGATGAGCATAATCATGGCAACCACCATGCCTAGGATCACCAGCGTTTGGGCGTAGGTCTGCGAGTACGAGGTACCGTGGTGCGTGTGCCGATAGGACCAAGCGATCACCATCGACAACACGAAGCCGAGTGCGAGAACGATGGCCACATCCGTCATGGTAAACGCTGTGGTAAGGTCCTTGAACCGTTCCATCTCTTTTAGCAGCTCATCCATAATCTTCTTCTCCTCGCAAACGCTCGGCCGAGCGCTCGAGTGATCGCAGTTGGGCCAAGCCCACACAATATTTGCTGATCCGTCGCATGTGACAGTCGTGCCGCGCCAAGACGCGCCCCACCCACAACGGCACCGCCTCGTCAGCTTTGACTTCCATGATCAGCCATTCTGGGGGACAGAAATAATGCTTTGGCATGCCCGGACCCAGTCCGTGCTCCGGCCCCCGTGCTGCCAAATCCTCGTCGAAGGTAATCCGCAAGCCTGGCTCGTAGTCGCTGCCAATCCAGGCTTGACGCAAATACGAGATCACAGCCGTAGGTCGCAGTTGCAGCGAACGGGCGAGAAATCGTATCTCTGAGGCGATGGCCGCGTCGACGGGGTCGGCGAATGTCACGCCTTCGTGACCTTCCGCAAGTTGGTAGGCCTCATAAACCGGCAACATCACTCGCCGCTTCTGCACGGTGCGATTGATCCTCTGTTTGATCTCGACCATTACTGGATGGGTGTCACCCTCGACGTGATCACCGTAGAGGCGAACTCTGACTTTGCGACGGTACTTGATGCCTTCGACCTTTGACCAAAAACAACTCGCTTCAGGGGTGTCGTAGTACAGGCTGGTCACCCTATAAAAACCGCCGGCACCATGGCTGTCGATGGTCATGTTGCGCGCCAGATCTTCGCAAACGCGGTCACGCTTTTCCACCGGGATGATGAACTTGAGCTCGAAACGATTGAACTTGCGAATCACGGCGTTCCCCCGAGGTCGATGCGCACGGGGGAGGGGCGACCCTTCTTGCCAATGGGGGCGAGCCGGATCTCCACGAGCTGGGGGAAGGGCCCCTCCTGGGGGAGCCGCCAGGTGTAGGGTTCGTCCCTTCGGCACACACCTGTGTGTCGGGATCCCACAGTTCGAGCGGTGACCCGGACGCTGCCTTTTCGACTTACCCCGGCGTAATCGACAACGAGCAGCCCAGAGGTGTCCACGTTGCGGACGATATAGGCGTAAGAGCCTTCGACCTTGCCGTCCTCGTTGGCACTGAACACACCTGCGTGCTGGTCTTCGCCGAGAAACAGAGCCAAGTCTGGATGAGCGGTGAGCGATGACTGCAAGAGTGCCATCTCGTCGGCGGTCAAGGGCGGTCGTTCCCCCAGGCCAAGCTCGATGTCCATTCGCCAAACTTCTTCGAGCGCGGGCCGGCGCATGCCCCAGACAAGAAAGAGCGCCGTGACCGCCCCAACCAGCACGAGATAGATGAAACCGATGCTCGGCTTTTTGCGATAGGAGATCGTCATGGCGACCCCTGTGGCCGCGTGGCCGCAAGAACGTCATCGAGTCCGTCCCAATCGGCAAGGCCGAGAACCTGCCCGCGCAGTTGATCGAGACCATCGTCCGTCGGTAACTCACGATGGAGGTCTTCGGTGTTGATGCCCTGAGCGCCTTTCTTCAAGTCCTCGCAGTCCACCGCGTAGAGATCTTGAGCATCAATGCGACTTGGAGCGTCATAGTGGACCTCCCGTTGATTGGTGCGCAATGCTCGCCCGGCACGGTAGATGAGAGAGCGTGAGAGGTGCACCGTGGATGCGTTCTTTGCAAGGACCCCAACCTCGGAGTCCGCAATAACAACTCCGTGGATGCCAATATCCGTCTTTTCGCCGGCAGAGACGGCATTGTTGGTGCATCCCACCAAAAGGCTATCGACCAAGCGAATCTTTGAACCCATCAAATCCAGGCATTCATCCCCGGGCCACAGCACTCGCGCTCCGCGAATATCGCCCTGGGACATCTCGATGTCGATACCATCCACGGGAGCACCTTGCAGACTGATTTCGTGCAAACGGAAGCCATCCACATAGGTAAGGTGAATGAGGTCCTCAGATCCGTCGGCCCCGGAGATCGTCACCTCTTCGAGGGTGATATCGGACGTGTCGTAGATGTTGAACAGGCTCGGGCT
>Ga0156517_1035_pt1 | contig 14291 bp, 10 predicted proteins | sample RifOxyB3_FD_111912 | JGI IMG/M metagenome (GOLD analysis project Ga0156517, IMG submission 111912) | Deltaproteobacteria bacterium RIFOXYB12_FULL_58_9 | reverse complement strand
CATCCAGCAGTCTGTCCGTCGGCGGTGGTGGCGGGGGCTTGATGACCAAAGGTGGTGCCACGTTGTTGCGCGGCGGCGGCGGTGGTGGTGGGCTCGCCCGCGGCAAGGGCAAGGGCGTCGGCGGTTTGGTACAGAAGGATCCCAAGGCGATGCGTTCCGTGGGGCAAGGTCAACTCGACCGTGACGAGATCCAAAAGGTCATCAACGCACACATCGGTGAGATCCAACGCTGCTATGAGCGCGAGCTCATCAAAACGCCCGGTCTCTCTGGCAAGGTGCAGGTCGAATGGACAGTTGGCACCAGCGGCAGCGTACGATCGGCGCGGCAGACTTACACCAGTCTCCAGTCAACGTCGGCCACCAATTGCATCATGGGTGCGATCCGCAGTTGGGTGTTTCCCAAACCGCGAGGTGGTGAGGTCATCATTACCTATCCATTTATCTTCAAGAGCATCGGCTTCTAGCGTAAGTGCCTCGATGGTTTGACGCGTTAGCGTGGAAAGTCGGTCAGCAATTCGTCGAGGTTTCCGAGGGCGCTGTTGATCTCCTGGTCAATCTCGCGGCGTATCTGGGTGATGTGGTCCATCTCCTCTTTGATCTCCGCAATAGAATCTTTGTCATCGGTCCTCTTCAACCGACTCTCCAGAGTTCGAGCGGTCTCTGTCAGCTCGCCGCGGATCGCCGCGATTTCCTCGAGCTGTTTGCGCAGTTCTTCGAATCGTTGACGAATGGGCGCAAGCTTCTCCGGGTCGGCGTAGTAAACGACTCGTCTGAGAGTTTTTTGTTGGTCGTCGAGGGTGCCCGTCATGACGAGTTCGTTGCGACCATGCTCGAGATCAATCGCCACGTCGAATGTCGAGTCAACGGTGATGGGAGTCAGGGTGTTGATTTGCAGTTTGGTACCGCTGGTTGCCACTCCTTCGACATGGATGGGACTTTTCGTGACCACGGCGCGATGTCTGGGTTGTTGCCAGACCAAGCGCATGGCTTCGATCTCTTGGGTTGCTTGGGTGACTTTGGTTTCCGGTGATATGTCAGCGACCACGAGGTTGCGTTTGCTTTTTTTGCCAGTGACCGTGGCGTCGAGCACCTGAACGTCGCTCCACGCCCCCTCTCCAGCGTCGCCAATGGCCCGAACCCGCCAGAAGTAGACTCCAGGGGATAGTCGCTTGGCGACAAAGCGTGGTTTGCGAGTCACTCCCTCTTGGGAGTTGCGTTGAAAAGTAAGAACTTTGGAAATCTGGGTTTGATAGCTGCTGGCACCGTTGACGCTTGCCCAATTGAGGCGCAGCGAAACCTTCTTGCCCCTGCGAACAACCTGCGCCTCCTCAATCACAGGAGCTCGATATGCGACGATCTCAGGCTCGAAGGGAGGTGGGGCAGGCGTTTCGACTGCCATCTCGATCCGCGCAGGCGCGGGAGGGGCAGGAGGCGTGTCGGCCTGGCACCCAGCCATGCAGACAATTGTCAGAGATGCAATGACGCGAGTCATTTGGGCACAACCATGGCCCGACGACGACAGTGGGTCAAGGTGGGGTGCCCAAGCCCAACAGTGCCCAACGGTCCCGGCGGGCGTGGGAGGTTACTGACAGAAAGTCAGCGAGTACAGCGGCTCACCATTGTCCATGAAGGTCAACGGTGTGCACTTCCTTTGGGACAGGGCACCCGTGCAGTCGGCGCTGGTGCCACAGGGGGTCGTGCAGATTCCGCCGACGCACCAATCGCTGGCGCATTGGCTGGAGCTGGTGCAGGAGGCGCCATAGGTTGCGGTGCCATTGAAAAACTTGGTTGTGCACACGGTCACCACGCCCTCAAAATACGATGCTGTGGTTGCCCAGGGGTTGCAGGCTTCCCCTGTGGGGCAGTCGGCATTGCTGCGACAATGGTTGGCGCAGGTCCCGTGGCAGAGAGACAAGAGCGAGCAGTCCTTTGAGCTGTTGCAGTCCCTAATGCCAAGGATTCCGCAGGTGCCAACACACAAGCCGCTGTCACACTCCACGCTGTTGTTGCAATACTCGCCCACCGCTGCGTAGTTGGCGAGATCGGAGTCGAAGCAAAGATGTTCAGCCGTGTGTACGCCGGAACTATCCATCGCCGCGTAACATACGTCGCCGACCGAGCAGTCTCGGTTGGCACCGCAACTGCGTGCGCAGTTGGTATCGGCGAAGCAATTTCCTGTTTGGCAACCATTGCGCAAGGTGCAGTCGTCACCAGGAGCCATGTCAAATGGTTGACCTGGGGTGCTTGCGTTGAGCAGAGTTGAGCCGACGCACATACGCAGGCCATCGAGGGTGCCTGATTTGAAATCGTAACAGGCAGATCCCAGGGGGCAGTCCTCCTCGCCACCCTTGCCTGAGCCAATACACGGACGGGAGCATTGGTCGCCGAGGCAAACCAAGCCATCGTTGCAATTGTCGGCGCTGTCACATGGGGTTCCGACGTCACCGGATCCAACAGGAATGCAAGTGTACGCTTGACTGCAGGTTTCCACTTCTTCTTCACAGTGGGCTGCAGTGAGACACGCGACGCAATCACCGGTGGCGATCAAACAGTATTCTCCGGGACAATCGCCGTTGCCCGTGCATCCGGAGTTCGTCGGTAGACACACACCGACGTCGGGGTTGCAGGTTTCGTTGAGATCGCAGTGACCGTCCTCGAGACAGTCGACACAGGTTCCGGTCGACTGTCGACAGTGTTGTCCGGGACAGCTGGCGTCGGAGGTACAACCGGTACTTGGTTGCACGCAGGTGCCGGTGGCTGTGTTGCATACCTCGCCGTTGCGGCACTGCCCGGCCGATTGGCAAGGCTTACATCGGTTATTGACGCATCCCAAAGGCGTGGCGCACGCCGCGGCGGTTGTGCATTCGGGTTGGACGCAGTTGCTGGTTGTCGGATCGCAGATCTGGCCATAGGGCTGGCATTCGGTATCTGAGAGACAGCCCGGCTGGTTGTCGGGGACACGACACCGACGCTCTCTGCACACATTGTCGTCAGGACAATCGTCGTTGATGACGCACTCGACGCAAAAACCCAGGGTCTCGTCACAGACCTCGACACCACATTGACCGTCGGAGCTGCAAGGTGAATCCGCGCCGCAGGTACCATCTGCTCGACAGACCAGCGGCAGGTCGCAATGATCGTGGTCGAGGCACTCGACGCACTTGCCGCGAATGATGTTGCAGAACATGCCCAAAGAACAGTCGTTGTTGACCGCGCAGATTCCACCGTTTTGTGGCTGGCAGTTGCCACCTTTGCAGGTCTCCCCGGTGGCGCAATCTTCGTTGATGACACAGAATCCTTTGGCGTCGGCGTCAGCCTCGAGACATTCTTGCCCCACACATTTTGGGCTGCGTGGTGCGTTGCACCCGCTCCACAAGGACACGGTCCCTGCGACGAACATTGCAAAGATGAACAACTCTGGTTTTTTCACGGTGACTCCAACAGCGTCTTTGCGCTCGATGTCGACTCAACATAGGCACTACCGCATTCAGTCTGTCAACCGGCACGAGGCCCCTCAGAGCGCCCCTCCTCGACGCAAACAAACTGTCTGCGGCCTGATTATCGGTAGGACCGTCCTATTTGACCACACAAAATCGAGATTCTCGATCGGATCGAATTGCGACCCAACGTGTTTTTGCCCAAATCGGCGACATGGCATCTTTCGAATGAGCCCTAGCAAACTCGCTTCAGATGGTCCGAGCGGCATGCTATGGCGACACAGGGAGTGAAGAATGCAGATATCGGTATTGGGCTCAGATCCGAGCCAAAAAGCCACGGATCTCCTATGACCTGGCAGGAGCAGTTGGACCAAGCAGAGGTCGCCATGGGCGATGACCGATATCATGATGCTCTGCAGTTGTGTGACCTCGCGGCCCTGCAAGGGGATGACGCGCGTTACCATGCGGCCTTGATGCGTGGCGATGTGCTCCTCCAACTCGGTGACGCGCTGGGAGCGTTGTCCAGTTATGACTCTGTTGCCGATCCAGATCTTGCTGATGCAGAGCTGGATTGTTGCCGCGGTCTCGCTCTGTTTGAGTTGGTCCGCTTTGCTGAGGCCGACAACGCATTGCGCAGCGCTTTGCGTGGCCAACCCAATCTCGCCGAGGCCCATTTTGCCCTCGGTTTGATTGCAGAAATCATGGGTACTGGACGCGACATCGAGTATTTCCGCAAGGCGCGCGCGCTCGCACCGGAGCTATACCCCGTCACCCCGCAGCTGACGAGAAACGATTTTGAGGCGGTGGTGGAGGAGGCGATGGCATGCTTGCCCGAGCCAGTACGCCAGGCCACCAAGGGTATACCCATCCTCATTGCCGACGTCGTACACCCAGGAGATTTGTTGCAGTCAGATCCGCCGTTGTCGCCGCGGGTGCTCGGCATGTTCATCGGCGTGCCACCAACCGAGCTTTCCTTGCTGGATGCGCCGTCTGAACAACAACCCACCATTCTTCTTTTTAAGCGCAACCTAGAGCGTGCCTGTCCTTCCAAAGACATCCTCATTGAAGAAATACGTACGACCGTGCTGCACGAGGTCGGACACGCGATAGGTCTGGATGAGTCGGCTCTTTGCGACCTGGGTCTCGAGTAGGAAAGTGAAACAAGAAGTGAGAAAGACCGGCGAGGACCGGTCAATCGGCCTTACCGACGTTGTCTCTGCGCGCGTTCGACGCTTCCGCGCAATAACAACTTTCATGCGCATGCGACTCGAGCTGTAGTGTCGAGTGGCTGATGGAGAAATCCTCGCGCAACATGGTTGCGATGCCTATGAGTACCACGTCTCTGTCAACCTCTGGATTCGATATAACAACGTGAGCGCTGAGCGCTGGCATGCCGCTGGTGATACTCCAAACGTGCAAATCAAAGACGCCATCCACGTTGTCGAGGCTACATATGGCTGAGCGAACAACGTCGGTGTCTATGCAACGTGGCGCTGCCTCTAGGAGAACCTCCACGACTTCCCGGAGCAAACTCACCGATGTCACGACGATGACAAGGGCAATGCCCATCGAGACGATGGCATCGAGCTTTGTCCAACCGGTCAGAGCGATGAGCCCCGCGGTCACCAGCACTCCTACAGAGCTCAAAGTGTCGCCGAGGATGTGGAGAAAGGCACCGCGAACATTGAGATTGCCGCGATGCCCGCCCAAGAGCCACAATCCAACCAGGTTCGCCGCCAATCCAATGGTTGCGACCACGCCCATGACAACCGTGTCGACCTCGCGCGGGGTGACCCATCGCTCTGTCGCTTCGATGAAGATCGAGATGCTTACCACCACCAAGGCCACGCCATTGATGAGCGCCGCGAAAATCTCCAGGCGTCGATATCCATAGGTTCGGCGGTCGTCAGCGGGCAGGCTGCTCAAGACAAGAGCGACTGAGGCGATGGCCAACGCCAATACATCGGTCAGCATGTGGCCGGCGTCTGCCAACAGTGCGAGTGAGCCCGACCAGAGTCCGCCCACTACCTCGGCCACCATAATCAGAAAGGTGACCGCGAGGGTTGCAAACAGGCGCTTCTTGGTTGTCGGAACGTGCCCGTGCGCCTGCTCGTGCTTGTGCCCGTCTTCGTGCCCGTGTTTGTGGTCGTTCCCGTGCCCGTGCCCGTGTTTGTGGTCGTTCCCGTGCCCGTGTCCGTGTTTGTGGTCGTGCCCGTGCCCGTGCCCGTGCCCGTCTTTGTGCCCGTGTTGGTGTTCGTGTTGTTTGTGGTGCTCGTGCCTGCCCATCGCAATTCGACCATAGCAGTCGGTGTTGCACCGCGCTACAACCATGGACTGATCTCCAGGCCTAGCGCATGTGGCGTGTCCTCGGGCCTGCCGGTAGAATGATGCGAACATGTCAAATAAGCCAAGGTCGAAAATTGGTGGTAGAGCACACGCAGTTTCGCGCGGGGATGCGGTCGCTCCTCCTTCTATCGTGGTAGAAGAGCGATTTGTTCGGTCTTTTGACGGCACATCCTTGTTGGTCTTGTCCTGGGGGCGCGGATTACCTGTCGTTTTGTGTGACGGAATTGGCTGCAATGGTTTTATTTTGCGGTACCTTCTACCGGCGCTGCAACCTGGTTTCCAAGTCGTGAGTTGGCACTATCGAGGGCACGGACAAAGCGACATGCCCGCCGACCCCAACGCCGTGGGAGTGCCCGAGCTCCGCCAGGATCTTTTGGCGGTACTTGACGAGTTGGGCATCGAGAGGGCTGTTCTGCTTGGCTATTCCATGGGGGTGCAGTTGTCCCTCGATTTTGCCATCCACTATCCCGAGAGGGTCGTCGGACTGGTCGAGATGTGTGGGACATATGGTCATCTGCTCGAAACCTTTCATGGCAATCGACTGACAGCACGCCTATTTCCCGTTCTGAATGGGTTGGTGCAGCGATTGCCGCGGGTTGGCCAGGAAGTGTGGCGCCAAATTTTCGCCTCGGAGTTGACCTATCAACTGGCCGTTCGCATCGAGGTCCAAGGACCGTTGGTCGATCGAGCTGATTTTCAGCCCTACTTCGATCATTTGGTGCAATTGGATGTGCAGTTGTTCTTTCGTATGCTCGATCAAGTCCGCAAGCACACTGTTGAGCAAGAATTGCATTTCATCACCGCCCCGACGTTGATCGTCGCTGGCGAGCGGGACAACTTTGCTCCGGTGTGGGTATCCAAGCGCATGCAAAAATTGATCGCCGGCAGCGAGCTGTTGATTGTGCCTTGGGGTACTCACATTGCGCCGTTGGAGATGCCGGGACTGGTTGGTGTTCGCGTCCGTCGTTTCCTCGAAGAGCGTGTTTTGCCCGTGGTGGGTCGAGATGGTGAGATCGCGTGACAATGGCGCTCGGCTGGGGTTGGCGCATCCGAGTGGCGATGTGGGTGTTGATCATTGCCGCGAAAGCTCAGGCATATGATCCTGACACCGAGTGGCGTACGCTGGTCTCACCGCACTTTCACGTTCATTTTCCCGAGGGGTATGAGTCCACTGCGAGTCGTGTAGCGTCAGCCGGCGAGGATGCATGGGAGCAGCTCACCAAGCGTTTGGCATGGATCCCACAAACACCGATCCCCATCGTTCTCTCCGAGGACACCGACACTGCCAATGGTTTCGCCCAAAGCCGGCCCTACAACCTCGTTGGTTTGAACTTGGTTGCTCCCGAAGAAGTGAGTGAGCTCGGAGATTATCACGACTACGTCTACCAGATGGTTGCACATGAGCTTGCCCACATTGTTCACATCGACACCATCAAAGGACTGCCGGATGTGGTTAACACGCTCTTTGGTCGCATTCTCGCTCCCAATGGCACGCAACCGCCGTGGGTGTTCGAAGGGCTCGCCACCTATTTCGAATCGGAGTTGACTGGGGCTGGACGCGTCAACAGCCCCTACTTCGACATGGTCCTGCGCATGGCGACGCTTGAAGATGACCGGTCATCGAGGCTTTTGGACCTTGACGGTATCTCCGGCTCGCCTTGGGAGTGGCCCCAAGGTGTGATTCCCTATCTCTACGGCAGCCGGTTCCTCAATTGGATCGTCGAGCGTTATGGCGAGGATGCTCTGCGCCGCATGAGCCACGACTACGGCGGTCGATTGGTGCCCTTCGCCGTCAACGGCAGCATCGTTGCAGCAGTCGGTAGGGCTTTCCCCGAGCTGTACGACGAGTTCACTACAGAGTTGCGTCGACGCTACAGCACGCAACAACGCGAAGTTCTCAGTCGTGGGCTCATGCAGGGCAGTCCTCTGACCCATCGGGGCCAGCAAATCGGCGCCGCCCGTTTGACTCGCGATGGCTCGGTGATTTTTGTCGAGTCAGCGATCAACTCACATGCCGCAGTTAAGATGTTGCGTCGTGACGGTATCGAATGCCAGGTCGCACGAGTCCAAGACGGTGCCGAGCTCGCCCTGCTGCCCGATGGTCGTCGCGCGGTGGTATCTCAGATTGAGACCCATCGGGTGTACCGCTCCTACGGCGATCTGTTCATGTTGGACCTCGAGGATGGGTCAGTCGAGCGTCTGACGGAGGGTCTGCGCGCCCACGGGCCTGACGTGTCTGCCGATGGTGACTGGTTGGTGTTTGGGCAAAACCTCGGTTTGCACAGCGTCATACGACGGGCACCGATTGATGAGCCCACGAAAATGGAGACCGTCGTTGACCTTGGAGAGAACACCCAGGTGTGGTCGCCCCGGTTCGCGCCAGACGGTCGTCAATTGGTCTTTGCCGGGTTCGCCCATGGGCAGCGGGATATCTACGTAGTCGACCTCGAAAGTCGCGTGATTGCAAACCTGACAGCGGACCAAGCCGCCGATGGCAGTCCCGTATTCACTGGCGATGGTGAGTGGGTGCTGTTTCACTCCGACCGCGACGGCTTCTACAATCTCTATGCTTTGCCGGTCAGGGGTGGGCCCTTGCGCCGGCTGACGCGGGTCCTTGGTGGTGCGTTTGAGCCAGAGCCGACCGTTGACGGTTCTGGCGTTTTGTACCGTACATACGGTGCCAGTGGTTTCGATCTCGCACAGATTGCCGTTGGTCACATTGAGGATCTGCCCCCAGTCGAGCAGATTGCTTATGATTCGCCCCCTGCCGTCAGAAACATTACGCAACCATCGTCTCGAGCCTATTCAAGTGAGTCCTACCGACCTTGGTCGACGATTCTGCCACGGGCGTGGCTGCCGGTGGTGAGCGCTGATGCTCGTGGCGACGTCATCGGTGCGTCGGTGACGGGGTTCGATGCCGTCGAGCAACACCGCTATGCGTTGGATGTCTGGTACGGCATCTACTCCGAGGTATTCGGTTTTTCTGCCGCTTACACCAATGCGCAATTTCATCCAGGTTTCACGTTAGAGTTGGTGCGGAATCTCGGTTTCGCCGCGTTTCCCTATGTCCACAATGGCATTGCAAGCAGCATTGAAGAAGATGTTTGGACCGGGCGAATCAGCACGCGGATACCCGTTGTCGAGAGGCGGGATTGGTCGCTGTGGCTGCGACCACAGTATCAACTGCAATACCGCCAGGCTCACAGTCCCATCCGCTTTGCGCCAACCGACCAAGCGCCGGAGCTCATTGACCAGGGCCGATTTGCGTCAATGGCGGTCGAAGTGGGTTTTTCCAATGTTCACTCCTATCATGGCTCTATCTCGCCGGAGGAGGGTACTGGCGTGGCTCTCTCTTTTCGTGTTGAGGATCCGTGGTTGGGATCCGAATACAGCGCGATGATTGGCAGCGCCCGAATCACTCAATACATTGAGAATCCGTTGCTTGCGCGTCAGGTTCTGGCGATCTCGCTGTTTGGTGCATACGGTGACAGCGGCTATCGCAAACGGCGATTGTTCGCCATCGGTGGGTTACCGCCGCGCGACCTTCTCCTTGACTTGTTGAATGCTCGACTCGGTACCGCTGGTGCCCTGCGGGGTTTTCCCGTCGCTCCATTTGTTGGTGACGTGCTCATCGAAGGACATGCAGAGTATCGCATGCCGCTGTTTGACGTCGAGTCAGGTGTCGCGACGCTGCCCTTCTACTTCCGAGCATTGCACCTGGCGGCATTTGTTGACGCAGCCACGATCGCCGATGTGAGCGAGGAGCTCGTCAATCATCAACACTACAGTGCGGGGGCGGAGTTACGTCTCGATATCTTGCTCGGTCATGGATTGCCGGTGACCCTGAGGCTGGGTTTTGGCCATGGGCTCGGCGCAGACAGCGATCTCAAGCAAGTCTTTCTGGTGATGGGAAATCCTTTCTGACTACGGTCTCTCCTTCTTTTCACTTGGTTCTGTCCTTGCGAATGCTGCAGCGTTAGAGTTGCACCGTGGGTATGCAGATAGACCGATACCAGATCAAACGGCTCTTAGGGCAAGGAGCGATGGGCAAGGTGTACCTTGCCGACGACCCTAAACTCAATCGGCAGGTCGCGATCAAGGTCCTAACTGCGGGTGCCAACGACGAAAGTTTTCGCCATCGTTTTCGAATCGAAGCCAAGGCCATCGCTACCCTCAAACATCCAAACATTGTTGAGTTGTACGACTACAGCGGTGAAGACGCCGCTGATCTCTACCTCGTCATGGAATTCGTTCCTGGCCTGTCGCTCTTCCACATGCTCGCGCATCGTGGACCCCTCTCGGAGGCGACGGTGGTGTGCATCGGCCACGAGCTCGCGTTGGCACTTGAGCACGCCCACGCCCACCACGTCGTGCACCGTGACATCAAGCCTGAAAACATCATGCTCAACAAGGGCAGGGTGGTTCTGACCGACTTCGGTGTGGTTAAGGCCTTCGACAGAGACAACCCGCTCGGTACACACGCCGATCGCACCCTCACACAGGTGTTGGGTACTCCTGGATTCATGTCGCCCGAACAGTTCATTGGTAAGAACATTGACGCGCGCACCGACATATTCTCAGCGGGAGTGGTGCTCTACAACTTGACCACCAGTCATCTGCCCTTCGAGGCACCCACCGTCGAGGGAATGTTCAGCCGTTTGCGACGTGGCAAGTACGCCGATCCGCGCGAGTACAATGACCAGTTGTCCGCTCAGTTTGCCGACCTGCTCAGCAAGTGTTTGGCCACCAAGCCCAAGGATCGCTGGCCGAGCGCCGCGCAAATGCGCGACGCGCTTCTCGAATGTTTGACATTCCATGGAGTCAAAGAGGTTCGACAAGAACTCGCAAAATACGACAAGAATCCGGCCGGGCATGCGGTCGAGCAACGCGAACGCCGTCTCGATGTGCTCGTTCGAGATCTGAAGGTTGCCCTCAAAGATCACAATCGACAACGGGCCCGTTCGTTGATCCAGATGATTCAAGCCCTTGCTCCTGCTGAGGATATGATGCGCGAGATCACCGGTGTCACCCTCGACGCGCAGTCTCGCCCGGTGTTTGACAACTCGACGCGCAGCCGCCGTCGTTGGACTTGGTTGGTGTCTGGGATGTTGGTGGGGACTGCACTGGGTATCGGCGTTGCCGCAGCGCTGTATTCTCTCGGGTTCATTTCCGAAGAGTTGTTGGATTCCTTGGTGGAGCTTGGCACCAACGTCGGCTTTTAGCCGCCCCTGCGAAGAACCAGGAGAGATAGTGAGGACCCTCGATCGCTATTTGCTGCGCGAGATAACCGTGCCGTTCTGTGTGGGCATGAGTCTGTTTTTCGTTGTGGTCGCGTTCGCCCAGGTCTTAAAAGTGTCCGATACAGTTACCGGCCTCTCTGTTACCGGCTTCGAGATCTTGCAGGCTCTGATCTATTCATTTCCACCATTGATGGGATTGTTGATCCCTGTGAGCTTGCTGTTTGCCACTTTGCTCGCAGTGGGTCGGATGTCTTCGGATCGCGAGATCATCGCCATGTCAGCAGGCGGTCGCAGCCCCTTGCAGCTGCTTGGGATACCGGCGGTCACAGGGGTACTGCTCGCAGGGGTTTGCGCCTGGATGCTGATCTACGGAGAGCCCTGGGGTGTGCGCGGGCTCAATGAAGTTTTCCAGCAGAGTGCCCAAAGGGCGTTGGCCTCGGGCGTTCGAGTCGGAAAGTTCAATGAGTGGGTGAGCGGCGTCACTTTCATGGCTCAGGGCAAAGAGGGGGACGAGCTCCTGGAGGTGGTGTTCGCCGACCGCCGTGATGGCGAGCGGCCTATCGTCATCTCAGCCCGTCGCGGCAAGGTCGCTGCTGGTGACAATACCAGTGACATCATTTTTGATCTCAAAGACGGTGCCATCGTCTTGCACGATCAGAAGTCAGACTTGATTCGCGTTCTACGTTTTGACGAGAGCCGTTATCGTCTCGATGTCGGGCGTTTGGTGAACAAACGTCCGAAGACGGTGTCGAGTCTGCAGCATATGACCATGGGGCAGTTGCTGACTTACAGTCAGAACCCCGACAAGAGTCGCAAGAATAGGGTGAGGGCCACGGTTTTCCTTCACCGAAAGATCGCATTGCCGATTGCGACGCTTGTGTTTGCTTTGCTGGCTGTACCCTTGGCGGTAGGGGGGACCAGCAGCGCCCGGGCCCGTGGTTTCCTCTACTCAGCTGGAATTGTCGGGACCTATTATTATCTCGGTCGTGCGGTCGAGATGGCGGCCCGAACGGGGAACTTTCCCGCTCTTCTTGCGGCGTGGGTACCGGACATTATCGGCATCATTGTCTTTGCCATACTGGCGACGCGTATGAAGCGGGGGTTTGCATGAGGCTCTCGCGTTACTTTTCATCTATCGTTGCGGGCTCGATTGGCCTCGTGCTCGTCGTCCTTGTGGTGCTGGTGGTGGCGGTTACTTTGGTCGAGAACGCTGGCGACCTGACAGACTCTGTGGCTGGTGCCAAGGCGACGTTGTGGCTCGCACTGTTTAGCTCGGTACAGTACGCCTACCAAGTATTACCCATCGCCTGTTTCCTCGGTGTGTTGGTGGCGGGCACGGTGCTCGCCAGACGCGGCGAGCTCCTGGCGGCGCAGGCAGCGGGCATCAGTGCAATGCGCCTCGCTCTTTCTTTCCTCGTTGTGGTTGTCGTCGCCGCCACGTTGGGCGCGGGCTGTGGCGAGCTGTTGGTGCCGCGATCGGTAATCGGAGCCGAACGGGTGATGCGCGACGAGCTGCAACAGAAGTCTGAGCTCAGTCGTTTCTACAATCGCCGCCTGCAATGGTATCGCGAGGGGGATCTGCTGGTGTTCTTGTCGGCGGTCGACCGTGAGACTCAGACCATCGAGTCGCCGGTTGTCTATCGATTTGAGGACAGCCTTATCTCCGAAGTCATCGAGGCCAAGGCGCTCAAGCATGGTGACTCGGGTTGGTGGTTGGAGAATGCGCGGGTGCGCCGCGCCTCCTCGGCGGAGGTGGTCGATCTCGAGGTTATGCCGCTAGGGTTGTCCATAGCCCCCCTTGACCTCATTGATGTCACGGGTGATCCCCGGCAGATGAGCAGTCTTGAGGTTCGGGGATTGGTGGAGAGGCGACAGAATGCCGGTTTTGACGTTACCTCGCACTTGCTCGAGCTGCATAGTCGATTCGCAATGCCCATCTCTTCGATTTGGATGTTCCTGCTTGTTGGCGCTTGGGCTCTGCATCCGGAACGTCGTCGCTCCCTGGCCATGACACTCGGCGCTGGGGTCATGGCCATTGCCGTGCTGTTGGCGGTGACGCACACATTTCGTCTGCTGGCCCTGGGCCACAAGATAAGCGTCGCTCTGGGGGTCTGGGGGCCCGGTTTGGTTTCCCTGGCCTTGATCCCAGTTTCGCTGCTTGCCTACAAACGTTTCCGCGTCCGCGGATCTTTGTGGTGAAATCTTCAACGCCTTGGCAACGTTCAAGCTTCTTGCTCCGAAGGCCAGCCTGATGTGTAATACGCCGGTTTTCTGGAATCCTGTCGGGGAGCACCATCGATGTTGAAGCGGCTGCAAATCTTTCTCGGTTTTGTCGTGTCCTGGATTGTGGGGGCGTTGGTGTTCCCTTGGGTATTTTTGGTCATCGCCGCCGCCATCTTGATTTGGGCTGGCGTACACATGGGCATCCACAAAAAGGTGCACAGCGCCGGGATCTTCTTCTCGACCGTTGGGTTGATAACCGCCCTATTTGCCACGGTTGGTTTTGTCGCCCAAAGTGGTGGCGAAGTCGACGACGACGATGTGATCGCCGTTGAGAGCGATGCCCGCGAGGTTCGGGCGGATGCCGAGGCGAAGGCCGAGGGAGGAACCGCGGTAGCCGAAGAAGAAGAAGCTGCAGGCACTCATGTCGATGGCGGTGGTGGGGGCAGCGATGGTGAGCGTCTCACGCTTGCTGCCCAAGGCGTCAAGGATGCTCTGGCGTTGAGCAAGAACATGGGCAAGTGCAATTCCCCAGACTCAATCGGCGAGGTGTGGCGGCTGTTGTCGATGAATCGGTCGGTCGATCCTGGCTTCAAGAAGGCCCAGAAGGCGCTGCCCAAGCTCGAGGGTTGTCGTAAGAAGGCGGCTATTGCTCACACGGCCAAAGCCAAAAAGACCGCTATCAAGGACAGAGTCGCTTTCGCCAAAGCGTTGGGCAAGGAGCTCAAGGAACATGGCATCACGGCTCAGGCGAAACCCCAGGGCAAAGACAAAGTGGTGTTGACGGTCAAATGCAACAAGGCCACATCGAAGCAGCTCAATGACGTTACGGCGTCGGGTGCCATCGAAGAGGGCACCCTCCTCGGGCGTCTGCAAGCGGTGGGCTTCACCAAAGTAACCTTTGCCGCAAAGGGGAAACCCCTCGTCTTTGAGCTCAGTCCGGCATCAGACACCGCCCGAGCGGAGCAAGAGCTCGAAGAGCTGGGTCTGAGTTCACCTTTCGCGCTCGAGTAGCGCAATCAAACCTCAGAACAACCAACACGATACG
>Ga0156517_1036_pt2 | contig 14414 bp, 14 predicted proteins | sample RifOxyB3_FD_111912 | JGI IMG/M metagenome (GOLD analysis project Ga0156517, IMG submission 111912) | Deltaproteobacteria bacterium RIFOXYB12_FULL_58_9 | reverse complement strand
TGGTTACCGGCCGGCCCTATGTTTACCGCAAACCCGCCGGTTTGAGCTTCTCCGAAGCAGCGGCGATGCCGGCGGTGTTGATGACTGCGTGGTTTGCACTGTGTGAACTCGCTCACCCGCGACCTGGCGCGAAGATGTTGATTCACTCGGCGGCGGGTGGGGTGGGCGGCAGCCTGGCACAATTGGCGAAGATCATGGGCTGTGAGGTAATCGGCGTTGTCGGCGGCTCGCACAAGGTCGAAGCGGCAAAGGCGTTCGGGTGTGATGTGGTCATCGACAAGTCATCGCAGGATCTTTGGGCTGAAGCCGAACATCACGCGCCGCACGGTTACGATGTGGTCTGCGACGCTAACGGGGTGGAGACGTTGAAGCAGAGCTACGACCATTTGCGTCGCGCCGGCAAACTTGTGGTCTACGGCTTCTCGACGATGATACCCAAGTCCGGTGGCAAGCCGGATTGGCTCAAACTGATCTGGGGTTGGCTGCGCACGCCGCGTTACAATCCGTTGAATCTGACCACGGACTCGAAGAGCGTGCTTGCATTCAATTTGAGCTTCCTCTTCGACCGCACGGACCTCCTCGAGTTGTTCATCGCCGACCTCGAACGGTGGGTTGGCGACGGCAGCGTGGTTGCGCCGCCAGTGACCGAGTATCCACTGGCCGATGTCGCTCGGGCGCACGCTGACATCGAGTCAGGAAAGACCATCGGCAAACTCGTGCTCATACCGTAACCTCGCCCAGCGCGACCTTGCCCAACGCCCAGCGCGACCGCGCCCAGCGCGGCCTGACCTGCGCGTTGTCCATCCATCCATGGCCTGGGTGCCTGGGTGGCCCGGGTGCCCTGGGTGCCCTGGGGTGGCTCATTGTGTGATATTTGACATTCGTATACGTGTAGGAACCCGAGCATCGAGAGGAATCTGGAATGAAAGACGTCACAACCATTAGCTGCATTGGTGCTGGATATGTGGGTGGCCCCACCATGGCGGTTATGGCCCTGAAGAATCCGCACATCACCGTTCACGTGGTCGACATCAACGCAGAGAAGATTGCGTTGTGGAATTCCGACAATCTGGATGATCTCCCAGTGTATGAGCCGGGTCTGCCGGAGATCATACAGTCGGTGAGGGGAAAGAATCTTTTTTTCTCGACCGATGTTGAACGAGCCATCGACATTGCCGAGATGATCTTCATTTCGGTGAACACACCAACCAAGACATACGGGATTGGCAAAGGTCAGGCGGCCGACCTCAAGTATGTCGAGCTTTGTGCGCGGAAGATTGCCGAAGTTGCAAGAACTGACAAGATTGTTGTCGAGAAATCTACTTTGCCCGTGCGAACCGCTTCTTCGATCAGGCAGATATTTGCGGAACAGAGCAGCGGTGTGAATCTAACTGTGCTGTCCAGCCCTGAATTCCTTGCTGAGGGTACGGCGATTGCCGACCTGCTCAACGCTGACAGGGTACTCATTGGCGGCGACCAAACCGAAATGGGACAAGCTGCCGTCGCTGCACTGACCAAGATCTACGAGGCTTGGTTGCCGCGGGAAAGGATTCTTGCAACCAACATCTGGTCATCGGAGTTGTCCAAGTTGGCAGCCAACGCTTTTTTGGCCCAAAGGATCTCTTCGATCAATTCAATCTCGGCCTTGTGCGAGAGCACGGGGGCGGACGTCGAACAGGTTGCCCAGGCAATAGGCGCAGACAGCCGCATCGGTCAGCGGTTTCTGAAGGCTTCGGTGGGATTTGGTGGTTCATGTTTCCAAAAAGACATCTTGAATTTAGTCTATCTGTGCCGACATTACGGATTGCATGAGGTCGCAGACTATTGGAACCAGGTCATCCGTTTGAACGACTATCAAAAACAGCGCTTCGCCAAGAGTGTCTTGGACTCCATGTTCAATACGATTTCGGGAAAGAAGATCGTGTTCTTCGGATGGGCGTTCAAAAAGGACACCAATGACACACGGGAGTCACCGGCCATTTATGTTGCGGACATGCTCATGGACGAACAGGCATACGTCCACGTCTACGACCCCAAGGTCCCCTATGACCGGATGTTGGCAGATCTCAGTGGTCTGAAGACGAGAGTGGCAGAAGAGAATAGATCGCTACTTCGGTTTGAGTCGGATCCCTATGTCGCGGTACAGGGCGCGCATGCCGTGGCAGTTCTTACCGAGTGGGATGAATTTGCGACCTATGATTGGCAACGCATCTACGAGAGCATGATGAAACCAGCTTTTGTATTTGATGGCCGCAACATACTGCCGCACTCAAGGTTGCGTGAGATCGGTTTTCACGTGAAGGCCATTGGCAAGGCCCCGACGAGAAAGTCCGACAGGGGTCGCGAGGGCGGGAATATCCTGCGGTCGTAACCTTCTCCGCCGCGGATCGAAAACGATGGGGTGCTAATTGGGTTCTCCGGCACCACCGGGTAGTTCTGGGCGTACCTTGAACACGCGCTCCTTGCGGATCTCGACAGTGCCGGCTTTTGCACCCCGGGGTTTGCGTACGAACTTGGCCATTGTTCCCGACACGCTGACCACCCCACCGTGGCGCGCCTTGCTGTGGTAGGCAGCGATGGCGGCCGCCTTTTCGAGAACGTTGCGGGGTGCTTCTCTGCCGTCGGTCTGCAGCACGACATGGCTGCCGGGCATGCTGCGTACGTGAAACCACCAGTCATTGCCGCGGGCGATTTTGATGCTGAGAATGTCGTTGTCGCGGTCGGTGCGACCGGCGAGCACCCGCCAACCTCCAGCAATCTCATACTCCCAGGCGTCCAGTTGGTTCTCGTAGTCGGGCGGATTGTTCATGTTGTTGTTGTTGTTGTCCGTTCCCGAGGGTCCCCCATTGTTGGGGCAGTTACAACCCCCATTATTGGGGCCGTTCCCGAGGGTCCCCCATCGTTGGGGATGGATTCCTCGTCAATTTGCACCCAGGGTTTCAGCAATATCCTCTATTCGTGTATTGTCACCCACATCTAGGCTCATCGCACTGAGGATTGTTATGAAGAAGACCTTCGAGTTGACCCACCCGAAAATAAAGACCGCCCGACTGGTGGAAGCAGTGCGCCACGAAGTCAAAAAGTACCTGAAGCGAGAACGCAAAAAACCGCTGCCCGAGGGAGTCGATTTCTGGGACTTCGATTGCAGGTTTGGCCACACGGAGGCGGAGGCCAAGGTGGTTCATCTTGCCGAAATCACCAAGTGCATCACCGAAGCACAAGAGTTGCAGTTGACGTCATTCTACATCGAGATTCTGGCGAAAGAGGGACGCAGACAAAGGAAGGAGAACCCCACGGAAGACTCGGAGGGGTAGGGCACGTTTTACGGATAGGTTTCACCTCCCTTTGCGCCGAGAAGGTTTGCCACCGGGCTTGTTGCCGGCCCATTTTGGCCCTTTCGATATTCTTCGGCTCGCGCGTTTACCACCCGCTGCTGCGGCGTCAGTTTTGTTCCCAGTCGCCCGGCCCGCAGTCGTCCGGCCCGCAGTCGTCCTGTTACCAGTCGTCCGGCCCGCAGTCGTCCTGTTACCAGTCGTCCTGTCACCAGCTACGTTGCCGCCAGTCGTCCTGCTGCCAGTTGTCTTCTCATCGTTTCTGTGACTGTGACTGGCAGGTGCTGCGGCGCGGCCACTCGTTGGCTTCGGGACGGTTTTTGTGCCACCGCGAGTGCCCTTAGCGGCACCTTGCACTTTCCTGTCGTTGTCGGCGCGACCGCGGTTTTTGGTGCCTCTGGAAGCAGCCGAGTCTTTGGCTCTTGCCGGCCCCATGTCTCTTTTCGCTACCACTCGAGATAGTTTAAGCGACGCCTGGTTGGCGATGGCTGTGTTGATGCGTTCAATGAGCTGTCGGTCCTTGGTGGTGACCAGATTGTGCACGTGCGCTGGAGCCCCGGTTCTGCCAACGCGGCCACACCGATGCATGTAGTAGACGGGCTCAAAGGGCAGGTCATAATTGATGAGCCAATTTGCGCCCAACAAGTCGAGGCCACGTGCCGCGATGTCAGTGCACACAAGGAAATCGCCGCCGTCGGCAAACTGTGCCATCGCTTTGCGTCGCTCCTTCTTGTCCATGCCGCCGTGCAGAAGGCAGACATGCTTGTCCGGGAGAGCTGCAGTGAGCTCCTCAAACACCGCAGTTGCGGTTTGTTTGAGATTCACAAAGACGAAACCAGCACCCTCCACTTTGTGCAGCAGACTCACGGCGTGCACGGATTTGTCCTTGAAGGGCACCGTGTAGTTGTGAGTCGCGATGTTGTCCTTGAGAGTGTGGCTCCCCTGCAGGATGAGCTCGTCAAACTCGATGCCAGGGAAGCTCTGTTTGCGCAACAGAGCAAAGGTACCGGGCATGGTGGCGGAGAAGAGGCCCACCTGCAGATGCTCAGATCCCAACCGCGACGCGAGGGCTGTGACGTCAGCAAGAAAACCGGAATCAAAGAGCTGGTCCGCTTCGTCGAAGACGAGAAAGCGGGTGGCGTCGGCCTTGAGCTCGCCACGCCTCAGTGCAAGGAGCCCTCGATTGGGCGAGGTGATCACCACGTCGATGGGCCCCGTCACGGCCACCCGTGATTCCTTGCTGCCGAAACCTCCGGTGAGATGTCGCACGCGCAGTTTGGCAAGGTGAGCAATCGATTTGAAAACCTTTTCGATTTGCGCACCGAGTTCGCGGGTGGGAGCTACAATCCAAGCCCGGGGCGCTCGCGTCGTCTGCGTCGCCTGCGTTGCCTGCGCCACACCGAGACTCTCGGGATCCGCATCCTCCGAGCTCTCTGAACCCTCCTGTCTCTCGAGACGCTCCTGCTTTTTTAGTAGCTCGACGATGGGCAGGGCATAGGCGAGAGTTTTGCCCGATCCGGTTTGGGCCAGGACTGACACAGACTTGCCCGAGAGAATTAGAGGTATCGCGGCTTTCTGAACGGCCGTGGGGTTCCTGAATCCCGCGGCTTGAACAAAATCATGCAATGCAGGCAGGCTAAGGAAATCTTTGAATTCTGCTTGTTTTGCCATGGCCCCTTCTTATCCGACTGGTAGGGATGAAGCGACTCACCGGAGCTCGAATATCGAATATCAGCACAAGCCGGCCAGCGTCGTGAGGAAGATGTTGATTTCCGCGGTCCTCTTCCGTATCAAGTGACCCGAGCGCGCCCGTAGCTCATTCGGATAGAGCATCGGCCTTCTAAGCCGGGGGCAACAGGTTCGAATCCTGTCGGGCGCGCCACTACTTCCCCTTGCATTTTCAACACTTTGCGCTCCCGCCAGGTCGGCGTGAACTCGCAGATTTCTGGCTCGGGTAACACGCGGGTAACATGAAGCGCGGAATCCGCACCGGCCATTGCAGCCATTAACTCCGTCTGCTCGGCAGCTTCGAGCATCGGAACATCCCCCCACGCATCGGTCATTGCGTCACGCAGGTCTTCGGCAACAAGGTGCGCGTACGTGCCCGTCGTTGTCGTAACGCTCGCGTGACGCAGGATACGTTGCACGCGGTGGGCATCGACGCCCGCACGCAAGAGCACCGTCGCCGCGCTGTGCCGCAGGTCATGGAATCGCATGGGGCGTGGAATCGCACGCGGCCACAGTCGCATGCCGCACGTCGGGCAGTCACGGGGCGTATTGTCAGCGTGACGCCAAGTTGTGACAGGCCGCTTCTTTGCTTTGCAGCAGCGGCACACGTGGTCGTAGCCCTCGACAATGCCAGCCTGAGAGAGCGCCGTGCGCAATGACTTCTGGGGGTCCGAGTGATGCGTGCGCATGGAACCATCGGCTGCCGGGAAGAGGTAAGCGCCGCGGGTACGCAGGCCAGTCACAACGTAGGGTAAGAGCGGCGGCGGAATTGGCAACACGTCGGCGCGTTTGCCCTTGGTTGTATCGTTGTCGTAGCTCGCACGCACAGTGATCAGCATGAGGTCGAGGTCCACGTCGGACTTCCGCAGTCCTGCGGCCTCGCCCTTGCGAAGTCCGAGGTAGGCAGCCACTGCGAAGAAACCTTGCCAATCGGGATCCGCGTGCGCGAGCATCACAGGCACTTCGTCGGCCGTAAGTGTCGCGTAGGCTCTCCGAGGCACCTTCCGCGGCTGTGTGTCACCCACCGGATTGTTACCGCCCCAGATACCTGCCTTGCGGGCATTGTTGAACGTCGCGCGCAGATAGGCGCGCAGGTGCATGATGGTGCTCGGTCCAAGTGGTCGCCCGCCGGGCGTTCCCTTCTTCTCCAGCATCACAAAATGCTGCTCCAACTCGGCAGGTGTGACAGCGAGCATAGGCAACGAACCAACTCGGCAATCGATGACGTTGCGGCGCAATGCCGCCTCAGCACGGGTGCGTGACGCCTCAGGACAGCGGTTGTCCAGCCACCACCGGCAAAGCTCAGCCAATGTCATTGCCGTTTGTTCGGGCAAGGGTTCCAAACCCAGGCGTTGCCGTTCGGCCTTGTGCTCCATGTCGAGGGCAAGACGGACAGCACCCGATTTGTTGGCGAACGTGGTCGCCCTCGACTGCCAGGTGCCGGCGGCACTCTTGAAGCGAGCGTACCACACCCCACGTTTGCGATAGGCGCTCGCCATGGTTATGCCCTCCCTTTTCGTGTGACCTTCGCTGGCGCGTAGCCGAGGGCACTCATCGCGGCCTTCGGCTCTCGATCCAGGATGCACAACAGCGCACGCGCGGGCCCCGCAGGTTCCCGCAACCCTTGCTCCCAATTCGTCACGGTCCGAAGTCCGATCCCGAGCATTTGAGCAAACTGCCGTTGTGACATGCCGAGCTTCTTCCGCACGGTCACCGGTTTGGATGTTTTGAATGCCATCACGGCAGTATACCTCTCTGGGGTACTCATCGCCACAACCATCCCTACCTGCCCAGGTTTGGCAGTCCGGATCTAATCGGCAATACGGTGGTGCCCTGTCGTCCACCTCGCGCCCAGGCCCGAATCGCCTCCGGCTCGAAGCGCACCGCACGACCTATGCGGATGGTCGGCAACGAGTCATCTGCGGCGCGTTTGCTTACCCAGCTCTCCGACATCTGCAGAAAGGCCGCCACCTCTTTGACGGTCCACAGCCCCTCGTAACCTGTCTGTCCCATCGCAATCATCACTTGCCTCCCGCCTTTCGGCGTTCTCTCCGATCGATCGACATCACGGTCCGACGGATTTCCCCGACCAATAACGGCGGTCGCAGGTGGTCGCGGGACCACCCGATCAACAACTCTGTAGCAGCGCCATGATCGACGCCGAGGGCCAGTAGGTAACCGGCTCGCTTGGCCACTGCGTGGTTGCGTTCGCCATGTGGAACCTGTGCCCGAAATACTTCACCCCAATTTGTGTGAGCCGTCGGCATGCGAGAACCGTTGACGAGCGCCACAAGCCAAGGGGGTGCCTCGGCGATGGCTATCTCGTGCGGTCCCCGCCCATGGACCCAGACGTATCGCTCGCCGCTCACATGCATGGACGGCGGCGCAATGACGAACCCACCCGCACCGCGCACGTCCACGCCGACCAGCACCGCCACACGGCAACGAACGGGCACCTTGGCAGGCATGCGCCAAAACAGGTGCAACCCATCGTTTCCCGTGCGTGACGTGACCGTGACGGGCAATTGACCGTGACGTCTTTCGGCCTCAGCCATGCTGGCTTTGCCCGCCGCGCCGTCCACGTCGAGGACCCAAAACGTCCCGGTGGTTCCTAGGCCGACATTCCACTGTCGTTCGCCACGCCACCACCCGGCAATCTTCACGGCGTCGGGAGTTGCACCGTTGCAGCCGTCATGCGTGGCTGGGTGCTTGCCCGACCGCTCACATGCCGGATTGCCACAAGAGCAGCCTTCACCCGTGGGGAAGTGGACGGGAAGCACGAACCACCCTCGACGTGCGTACCATGCCGCAGACTTTGCGACGTCCGGGCGGCTCATCCCTCTTCTCCTGGCTCCCGGCAGTAGCCGTCGCCGGCAGGAAACAAGCCTTTTGATCGGGCTTCCTGTGGACCATGTAGACCATTGCAGCCCTTTTCCCGGCCCTCACTCACAAGATGAGTGCAAGGAGTCGGGGCCTCAAAAGTGGATTGATCGTCTACACCGTCTACTTGGCAGGGTTCACCTGGCACCCGCAGACGAATGCCGCGCCAGACAACCCGCCCGTCAATCTTGCCCTTGAGCAACCGTGACCGGTCTCCGAGGTTGGCACCAAACACCTTTGGGCTCGGCACTCTCTCGCCGTTGGCCTCGCACCACTGTTTGAAATCTGCGTACAAGTCTTTGGCCGTTTCGCGGGCGTCCACAGTCAAGGTGCAACGCTCATCGAGGAAGTGACCGATGGTGTCTTGGTCGTTGCGATACTCGGCAGAGGCAGCACGCACGGCATCGGGCGGTTGTAGGCCTTGACGTTGCCAATCGAGGCACCCCAGGACAGCCCACCGCAGAATGCCGGGCAACTCGGCGCGTAGCTTCTGCGGCAAGTCAGGGTCACGCTCTTGCTCGGGTATGGTCACGTTGAATGGAACCAACATCAGACGGCGCCAAATCGCATTGTCGGTTCCACGCACAATCGGTTTGTGGTTGGCACACAACCACAACTTGTGGGTAGGCGAGAACTCGAAGAAGTCTTTGCCCATGAAGCGAGCCTTGATTCGATCTCCGCCAGTCAGCTGCTTGACCGTCGTCTCTGCCAGATAGCGGCCTGCCTCCACCTCTTGTGTGACCACCAGGCGCGCACCCGCAAGGTCGGCTTGTTCGGTCGGGTGGGCCTCGCCCCGTTTTGCCAGCAACAGGTCAGGTGCGGACTGCTTCCCATAGTCCCCGGTCAACGCCAGCAGCGTGCCGGTGAGCGTTGACTTGCCGTTGGCACCCTGGCCGTGGAGAAAGAATAGGACTTGCTCGCCGACATCTCCGGTGAGGCTGTAGCCGACCGACCGCGCGACAAACGCGATCAGGTCTTGATCGTCCGCGAACACGCGCGCCAGGAACGCGCGCCAAGTCGGACAATCCGCGTCGTGGTGATACGCCACGGGGGCGTATTTGCTATTGAGATCTGCACGTCGATGCGCGTTCAGACTCCCGGTTGTGAGGTCGATGGTGCCGTTGGCGACGTTGAGGAACCATCGGTTCGAGTCCAGCTCGGCGGCTCTGATGCGCACAGCTGGTTCCGATTGCGCCAGGCCGACCATTGCGTCGCGCTTCCGCTTCGTCTCGGCACCAATGGCGGCCTTGGTGAGTGCGATCCTCTGAGCGTCGGGGAGTCTCGCGGCTTTTGGATAGAGATCCCTAACGGTAGCCTTCGCTAGTTGTTGCACAGCGGCACCGTCATCGGGCGCAAATCGTCGTCCATCCCACACGAGCCACTGCCTGGCCTCGGAGCAGTATCGCAGGTCAGCGCCATACTCGCTGACAAGCAACTCGGCGAGACGGGTTTCAGTCAAGGTGTCAGTGGGCCCAACAGAGCCGCCGGGCGCATCTTCGTCGCCGGGCGGCGGTGGGTTATCTTCAGTGTACGCTGTGGTCATAACAGGTCCCCGCGAGCTCTGTTCTCTCCGTTTGGCGATTGACGGGACCTCTCCAACAGGAGACGTTCGATCAGCTCGGGATCGAATAGATATCGATTGCCCGCCTTGAGGCAGGGGAGGCGACCTGAGTCAGCTTCCTTCCTGAGCCACGCGCGCGTGACTCGCAGTCGGCGAGCAACCGCAGCCAGTGTCCATATGTGCTGTTCAACCATGCGCGCATTTTCGCACACACCGCGCTAGTTGCTCAGGACGCGAGGAGGCAACGACGGGGAATTGACGGGGAATCTACGGGGAATCTACGGCACGCCAGGGTCGCCGGTTCATCCGTCTTCGCTTTTTGGAGACCATTCGCCGATGGCTTCCCGGCCAGCCTCCGTGATTTCAATGCCCTTCTTGGGGATGTAGTCAACCAATGGCGGTTTGCGACTGGCCATGACCTGTGAGTGTCGGGCCATTGTCTTCCTGTCAGGGGGGTAATTGGGTTCCAACGTGACCGAAAGAGCTTCAAGCCGAACTCGTCCCGGCGTGTCCCGCAGGGATGCGAGGATACGTCGGTCGAGGTCGTCAAGACCTGAGACCAGCTCTGACCTGTCGGAGGTCTCCTCGCCGCCCAACGGCTGCCCTGGCGGCTCTGATGGCAGCGGCCTCCCCGACTCGAGAAGAATCTCAAATGACGCCCATGGCTTAACGTCCTCGAATCGCTTGGTGTCGAAAGGATAACGGCCACGGCTACCTTTGACTGCGAACTCTGCGAGACGCCTATCCTGATACGCAGAACCCCACATCGTCTTGAGGCCGTTCAATCCCTCGTATCGACTTGCCAGCTGCTCATACCAATACGCGCCAGCCTCCTTGAGGCTGTTGTATTCGGCCAAAATGTCCTGGACACGAAGGTCGTGGCTCGCACCATGACGATGGACAAACTCCAGGGTCGCCGTGATTGCGTTCCGCCATCTCGCCTCCCGGAGGAGCTCCCGCCCCGCACGGTAGTCTCCGAGCGTCGGTTCCCATGCGACTCCGTGGTCCTTGAGTAGGCACTTCAGCCATCGGACATGAATATCCACGGCACGGTCGCCCAGTTCTGCAGGTTCCACACCGGTTGGCGGCATTGCAGGCATCACAGATGTTCCTTTGCGGCGTTTATACAGACCCTGATGTGTCCGGTCCATGAGGATGGGGCAGAACGCACCGAGACGTTTTTGCCGCGCTCGGTCTCGGCGTGGTTTCGACCGGTCAACGGTGCATGGTGTCTGGTGTGGCAAAAAGGGGGGGAGAAAACCAGCCGTCTCTTCAGAGGGAAAAGCGACGCCCAGCTGGGTGCGGCACAAGGGGACCGTTTTGCTCCAGCATTGATCCGCTTCCGTCCTCCGAATCGCCTTGCACGGCCGGAGCTGGATACCTCTGCGTTCACGCGTATCCGAGGCCGTAGCAGACCTCGCGGCGTCTAGGAGCGGCATCCACGTCACCCGCCAACGAATGGTGCCGGCCGTTCCCCGTAGCTTCCGAGTTTTAGACTTCCCGATCATCGGGCTCACAGAGAGCCCCGGGCACCAGAAGTTGGCCAAAACTGACACGGAAGGCGTATGCCACGCGCGCGATCGTGCGAGCCGTGAAGTTGACCTCGCCAGCTTCGAGCTTCTGATAGTGCCGGGCGTGCAAACCGACGCAGGCTGCTGCCTGCTCTTGGGTCCAGCCACGTTGTTTCCGCATTGTTTGCAGATTCGCGCCGAACACGGCAAGCAGTCGACGGTAATGCTGCGAGCGATCCGGCATCATGCGGATCTCGCAGGCACATGACGGTTTGACCACGCCACATATGGCGTGTAGGTTCTGCGCGCCTGCCTGACACGAGTCACGGCAGATGGGGACTCAAATCTCAACACATGAGGACAACGATGTTGGTCACCAACGCCAGGCACATTGCCATCCAAGCCGCGATTTCATTCCTGTGCATATCAACTGCCCTCGCGCCAGCCGCATCGGCACAACCGCGCGCAAGAAAGCAGCAAGTGTCCGCTGCCACAGCGCCCTCTGCCGGCGCGGACACGTCATGGCACACAGAGTTGCGACGCTGCGAGGGCTGGATTGTCGCCGGTGCAACCTACGAGGTCGCTGCCACCAAGGCTGATGGGCAACCGTGGGACAGCGGTGGAAACCCACCGGACGTCGTCGTTGTTGTGCAGGAGCGCGAGAAGGCACCCGCGTGGCGGATCGATCTGCCGAAGGTGCAGGATAAGTTGACAGGAGAAACAACTGCAACGAAACCCACACCGCTCCCCGGACCCATGGCACCACTAACGGACGGCAACGAGGACAACGGGCCAGTGATCGCAACAGCAATTGTCTCGGACGCAGACGCCCTCTCGCCGGATCTGATTGGTGTTGTGCCGCTCCGACTGAAATTGAAGGGGTCACCCGTCGGGCAGGGTTCCCTCGTTGGGGCCGCTGGCCAGGTGACGGCACTTCAGGTGTTCGTTGGGCTCCGAGACTTGAGCCAATGTCCTCCGGAGGTGGCGGCCAAGTACGATCCCATCATGGGTGCTGCTAGGTGCGAATCGGGTACCATTGCGGCAAAGGTGTGGCTCAGGGCAATTTTCACGGCAATGAAGGCCACTTATGCCGAGAAGGAGAAATACCCAACGACGCTCCAAGAGGCAGGGATCGAACCGGTGGAAGGAGCAAAATACGTTTTCACCATAAAACTGACACCCTCAGGATTCGTCGCCACCGCCATGGGTGACCCGGACGGAGATGGCCAACCCGACGTGTGGACCATCGACGAAACCAATAATCTCAAAAACACCACGGTAGATTGCACACCGTCGGCAAAATGACGTGACGATCACGCCCACGCCCAAGGTGTGACAAGACGTGACACCCGAGTAGTCGAGCGTGACGAAAACGTCGTGTTGCTCGCTGCCTGGCGTGACAGACACTCCCACCCCCGTTGCAGCCTTGATGTGGGGCCAGTAAATCCCCAATAATCACAGGTGAGTGCGGTGGGTGTGCGTCACGCAACGGAAAGCTGCGGCACCCGATCGCGTACGGTCCTCACGTGACACGGTATCCACGCCGGCCAGACATCGCGGCAGGTCTTTCGACATCAAACGTTACAACCCGGCGGTCGCCTTGTTCACACAGCCTGGATTGGTTGCTTTGCCTGCTCCAAATGACGCCGAAGGGTTCGCACCGGCACCTTGAGTGCCATGGCAATTCGGCGCCACGGATTGCCTTCCGCGCGCAGCTCGCGTGCACGTGCGATGTGTGCGGCGGTGATCTCTCGACTGGGTCTGCCAACTCGTTTTCCCGCACGTTGTGCACGTTGCATGCCGGCCACCGTGCGCTCGCGCAGGCGTTCACGCTCCTGTTGTGCGACCCAACCGAAGATTGCCACTAGCAACTCGCGCACGGGCCCGACGGTGTCCAACCAGGGCTCACGAACGGACACAATCCGCACGCCCAACCGATCCAACTCAAGTACGGTGTTGACTGCGCCGACCATCGACCGGTGCAGACGGTCGATGGCCCACACGATTATGGTCGAGTGCTTCCCTGCGCGAATTGATGTCATCATCTGTGACAGCACCGCACGGTCCTTTGCCGCGCTTTCCGTTTCTTCATAGACCGTGACGTCGGTGAAGCCACGCGCGGCGGCCAGACGTTCGAGATCTGCGCGCTGGTTTTCAACGGTCTGCTCATCCGTGGACACGCGCAAATAGAGTGCAGCAGTCATCATGAATCCTTCTTTCTTCTCCGTGCTGAAATGAACGCGCGCAGATCGGCCGGAGTTACGCGAATCGCGTTGCTCAGTCGGACGTGCGCAAGCTCGCCACGCTCGCACAATGAGTAGACGGTGGCCGTGCAGACACGGAGGAGTGACGCCACTTCGCGAACCGTCAACAGGTGGTCGGTGCCACCCGCGGCAACGCGAGCGTGGCCACGGTTTCGGGTAACAACCGGGTAACATGAAACCTGAAAAAGGGGGTGTTTTGGTGCTCCCCGGTGCTGTTGGCTGATCGGGGCTTTGCCTTTAGTTGCGGCTAGTTGCGTCTGAGTGCGACTCGGTGCTGCTCCATTGGGAGGCGCTTCTAAGCCGGGGGCAACAGGTTCGAATCCTGTCGGGCGCGCCAACGATTCCCTTTGGAAAGCCAAGACGTTGCGAGCGCAGCCTGTCGGGTCTTCGGCCCGGGTTTCGCTCTCGGGTGACGCCAGGGTGACGTTCGGTGACGAAACCGCCCCGCTGCAGGCCTCGATCGCCACGGCTTCGATCGCCACGGCTTCGGGCTCGACCTCGGGCCTGGCTTCGGGCTCGGCCGGAGCTCCGCCCCATGCCGTGCTCATCGCTGCGCGCAGGTCCTCGGCGAGAAGGTGGCCGTAGGTGCCGGTCGTGGTCGTGACGCTCGCATGGCGCAAGATCCGTTGCACTCGGTGCGCATCAACTCCGGCGCGCAAAAGGACCGTTGCCGCCGAGTGACGCAGGTCATGGAAGCGCAACGGCCGCGGCACGGCGTGAACCCACAATCGCATCCCGCAGGTCTCGCAATCGCGTGTCGCCTTGTCCGGGTGACGCCACGTGTGCGCTGGCCGCCGCTGGTGTTTGCACCCCCGGCAAACGTGGTCGTAGCCTTCGACTATCCCAGCGCGCCCCAAAGCGAAGCGCAAGGCCTTCTCTGGGTCGGAGTCAGGGCCACGCATGGACCCATCGGCTGCGGGGAACAGGTACTGGCCCGGCGTGCGTAATCCTGCCGTGACGTAGGCAACGAGCGGCGGGGGGATGGGCAATACGTCGGCGTGCTTCCCCTTCGTTGTGTCGTTGTCGTAGGAGGCGCGGATCGTCACCAGACCACTTGCAAGATCCACGTCCGTCTTGCGCAATCCGGCGGCCTCACCCTTGCGCAGCCCAAGATAGGCACCGGCGGCCATGAACCCGC
>Ga0156517_1364_pt8 | contig 14554 bp, 9 predicted proteins | sample RifOxyB3_FD_111912 | JGI IMG/M metagenome (GOLD analysis project Ga0156517, IMG submission 111912) | Deltaproteobacteria bacterium RIFOXYB12_FULL_58_9 | reverse complement strand
GACCCCGCCACCCGCCGCAGCAACACCCTTGACCACACGCGCACCCGCACCGGCAGCGCCTACACCGGCAGCACCGGCAGCGGCGGCACCTGCACCGGCGGCAATGATACCGCCGCAGCGCCCGACTGGCCCCATTCCATCTGTGGGCGGCATTCCCGTACCGCCACCGTCAGCACAACCGGCGGATCCATTTGGTCTGGGGACCGCAGCCGCCCACGTCCCGGCCGCTGCCGCTGCCCCAGCAACCCCTGCCGCCTACGCGCCAGTTGCTGCACCACCAGGCCTGACTGCCACACTAGCTATGCCGAAGTCCGCGGCAGCTCCAGTGCCTGCGTTCCAACCTAAACCAGAGCCCACTGCCGCTCCTGGCACGGCGGCGTCTGCATTCGGAATCGCGGCCACTGGCGGCGAAAGGGCGGCGGTTGAACAGATGGCTCGCGAGATCATCGAAAAGATCGCGTGGGAAGTGGTACCCGAGCTGGCCGAGCGCATCATTCGTGAGCACCTTGACAGGCTGCTCAAGAAGTAGGTGCCTCCGGGGCCATCGTGCCCTATTTCCTGAGTGTCGAATCAATATCGGCGAGCAGCGCGTCGATCTCGCTGAGGTCGACCTTTGGCCGGCCGGCCGGTTTTGGCTTCGGCAGTACCGTGGGCTCTGGCTTGAGCGCCCGCTGGGGCTCTGGCGCTGACTCTTGAACAGAATCGACTACCGCAGGTTCGGCCATGACGGCAAGATCAGGTACTGCCCGCTCTGGCACGACAGTGGACATTTGCCCGACTTTGTCCGCAGATGGGCCGAGGTCTTCCTCTATTTCGACGTGAATGCCCTCAAGTTCCTCAGTATTGACGTCGTCCAATTCAACACCACCGACCTCAACCTCGACATCAATCGCGAGATTTTCCTCCGCGGTGGGAGTATCCCATGGCGACCGCAGCTCCAGCAGCTTCGCGGACGACGGCATGGGCTCAGACGACGTCGGCTCGAGAAACGCCAAAGGATCGTCAACGTCAACTGTGGTCTGTTCCTGGGACTGCACCGGCAGCACAGGCGGACCGTTGTCGCAGAGTTCGGTTTCCTCTTGGATGGCGTCGAACTCCGGCAAGGCATCCGAATCAACCCGCGGTTCGTCAATTGCAGTGACGGCGATTGCGTCGCCCTCCCCAAGCAAATCCTCGTCAAAGGGTTCGGCAGCAACCTGTGCGGCAATGGCGTCGGGCTCGAACACCGGCACCGCCACTGGCGGCGGCCAATGAGGATCAGCGCCGACCGGCAGAGAAGCGTCAGTCTCAGCGTCAGCCACATTCCCAGTCGCCGCCTCAGTCGTTGTTACGGATCGCAGTAGCGCGGTTTCGGCAGGCGGTCCGTCAGCGAATGACGGCATGGGCACCACTTCGGGAATGTCATCGTCATAGTAGGGAGCCACCGCAACGATGGCATCGGCACCTGCGCCCCCCTCTATTGCTGGTTCTTCTTCATACCGCTGGGGCTCTGGTTCTGCGTCGAGACTCGACACATCGAAATCTTTGCCAAAGCCGAGATTCTCGGCCACCCCGACAACCAGGTCGTCGTTACCCACCGCTTGCCGCGCGAAAAACATCTCGAGCAGCAAGTTGTCGCAGAGAGTGTTGACCATTCGCGGCACCCCACGGGTGAGCGAAAAAATCCGTTCAAGTGCCCCGGCGTCAAACAACCCCGGCTTGCCACCGGCGAGGCTCAGACGATGCTCGATATACGCAAGCGTGTCGTCACGACCCAGAGGTTTCATGTGGACACGCAAGGCGATCCGCTGCGCAAGCGGCGGGTCGAGGCGCAGATTGCGTTCAATCTCGGGAAGGCCGAAGAAGATGAACGAAATGAGCTTACGCTCGGGCACCTCAAGGTTGAGCAGGCCGCGGAACTCCTCCATCAGCTCGCGGGTCGCAAGCATCTGCGCCTCGTCGATGAGCACCACCGTACGTTTGCCGCTGTCGTGGATCTGAACCAACCGTTGGTAGAGCTGTGATAGAATGGTCAGCTTATCTTCTGCGGGATCGGGCACACCCAATTGGATGGCGATCCGCTTGAGCAGCCAGCTGGCATTGATGCCAGCATGGACAATGACCAACATCGCCGCTTCGTATTCATCGTCGGGCAACGCCTCGAGCATGCGCCTGGCAAGGGTCGTCTTGCCGAGGCCAATGTCACCCACGAGAATCGCCAGGCCCTTCATGGTGCTGGCAGCGTATCGCAGCCGTTCCAACGCCTCGGTATGCTGGCGACTGGCAAAATAGAAACGGCTCAACGGTGCGTTGGAGAACGGCTCCGAATTGAATCCAAAGTACTCGAGGTAGTCCATCTACGAGACAGAGGCTACAGGTACCTGGGGAGTCGAAGCAACAGGACAATCACACTTGTGCTTCACCATCAGAAACCGAGTTGTTGCCGTAACCACTGCAGCTGATTTGCCGCCAAGGGTGCCCGCGCCACCACAACACCTGCGGAGGTGACGTCAACGGCGAACCCTGTCTGCGCGACGGGCGAGAACGCCCACAGAACTACGGCACCATCAGCACGAGTCTCCACAGAGACCGCGGCATGCCCAGGCAGCTCGCGGGACAGGGCCCCACGCAAAGTCACCGACAAACCACCATTCAAACAATCGCCAAGCTTCTGACCATCGGCAGATTCTTTCTTCTGCGCGTCTTCAACGTAGAGCTTGTAACGGTGACAGATGGTCTCATCGTTCTTCGTTCGCCGCAGGCACTCGTTGAATTGGTCAAGGGACTTCTGCGAATCGGTCAGCGTTTTCTTAAGTTTGTCGCGCTCCTTGGCACAACTCGGGGCCGCGGCAGCAAGTGGCGCAGCAGGCGGCGGTGGCGTCACGACAGGAGAAACAACACTGGCAGCAGGCGGCGGCGCGGCGGCGCCGGCAGCAGGCGGTGGTGCGGCGCTGGCAGAAGGAAGCGGCGCAGCAGTGCCACCCGGTGATGCGCTCGCAGTCGGCATCGCAGTCGATGCGGGTGCCGTATCCACATCATCATCACCGATTTCAGCAGCTTTGATCTCCTCCGCAACCTTGAGCACCGCATCTTTGACAAAAATCGGTGCCTTCCAGGTGACGGTAACCATACAGGTGTGCTCGATTGGATCAAATTGCACATCACCACCCGCCCGGATGCGCGCATCATGTTTGGCGAAGCGTTGCAAAAAGACCTCACCGTCGGACACACCCACAGCCTCAGCCACATCGTCGGCAAGACTGCCGTTGTCCTGTGCAAATCTCAAAGCAATCGCCGCCACAGCCCTCTTGTGGGCACCGCCGCAGGCAAGAGTCTTGTTGTGGCCGATGCTAGCTGCACCGGTGTGGTAGACACGCTCACCGCCCTTGTCGATGACCTCCACGTGCGTACCGGGCAACGTGTGACGGCACGCCGAAAGGGCACAAACCGCACAAACCGCACAAACCGCACAAACCGCACAAACCGCGAGCGTTACATTCTTCGAATACATTGATTTCTCCTGAATCGAAGTAGATTGTAAATTCTTGTCTCGAATGACCTCGATCTCTGCATGGCCAAACTTCATATCATGATAAAGAACGGCCATCATGACTGAACCTCAGGCTCTTGGGACGCGAAGAAAACGAAACGAACCATTAACACTTCGCTTCCAGGACTAGGACGGCCGCGCCAAATGGCGTATTCTCCGTTTCAGGCCTTTGAATGAACACGGGTATGCTACGCCAGTCAACCCGCCACGAAAAAGGCGGAAACATCTCGCAATCCTGTGAGCCTGCGACCAAAGAATCTCTTTGCCTCCCTGTACGTCTGAGGAGAAGAAATATGCACATTCCGCGTCCCATGATTTGTTTGTGTGTAGCCGCCTCCATGCTCAGTTGTGGCGGTACCACCAAGAATCGCAACAAAAAAATAGCCAAGGGCGGTCAACCGCCAGCGTGGGTTACGCAGATCGAGATCGAAGGCGACAAACTTTGCGGTGTGGGCATCGCCGGGGCTGCCTTCGACAAAAACTCGCCATACCCCAAGCAGATGTCAGAGGAGCGAGCTGTGCGCAACTTGGCAGGCGCTCTTGAGACCAATATCCAAGAGGCGATCATCGATCGTGAGGTCAACAGCGGCCACCGCATCGACACCGCCCGGGTGCTCACCATTGACGACGCCTTGTTAGAACAGGTAGCAGAAATGGCGGAAACAGAGTTTTGGCTCGACGATGGTGGCACCGGTCCCTTCGCCCAAAAGAGCTTCACCTACGCTCACACCTGCATCGACGCCAAGGTCGCCGCCAGCACATTCAAGGTCGACCTCAAAGCCTTGCGTGGCAAAGGCAAAGGCAAAGGCATCAGTCCCAAGCATGTCCCAACCTGGATCGCGCGCACCGGCAAGCAGCCGGGAGGCCGTCTGTGTGCTGTCGGTTTCTCCTTGCCGACATTCCACCCCGACAAGACTTTCGACGTCGTCGTCGAAGACGTCCGCAGCCAACTCGCCATGGTGCTGCAAACACTGGTGTCGAGCTACCACGAGGAACTTACCACCGATCGCTACCAATTATTCGAGATGATGACCGTAGCCACCACCCAGGCCGTCTCCAAAGGCGCCATCATCACGGCGTTTTGGCACGATCGGGATGGCATCGGCCCATTCAACAAGAAGCGCACCACCTATGGCTGGGGTTGTGTCTACCCTGTCGACGTCATGAAACGCAGCATTGAAGCGGTGGAGAAACAGCTGCCCGAGAATATCGTGGCGAAGGTCAGGGAGCGCGCTCAATCGGCCTTTGACGACCTCGATGCCGAGATCGACAAACACGAGAACAAGGCATCACCTCCTCCCCCCATCGGCGGCGCCCCCGAGATCAGTGAGGCCCCCATTCCAACTGCCTCGAGCCGAGCTTCCCTGGCGAGAGCCGCAGCAGCACCGGTCCAAGAGCCCATCAACTGAAACATCTGGTCAGCGAAAGAAACCTCGACCGCTCGACATCATCTGCCTCCCCTGGGTACACTTCGGGCCATGCATTTCGCCCGCTACGACAGGATCGTGGCACATTATCCGTCGATGTGGCCATTGCTGGTTCCCGGATATGAGCCCATCCTCAACGCAATGCTCGACGTGGTCGAAGTCCGCGATAACAAGCCCCGCTCCATCCTCGATGTGGGTTGCGGCCCGGGTTCCGCCACGATAGCTGTGGCACCTGCTTGCCACAGCGAGGGTCGCGTGACCGTGGTCGATGGCTCACCGCGAATGGCCGCCGCCGCCGCCGAGATGCTCGATGGTTACATTCGTGACACCTTCGTTGGCGACTTCACCGAAGCGGGCACCGCGGACTGCGTGTTTCGCGACGCGACCTACGACCTCATCCTCTGCTCCTTTGCCCTGCACCACCTTGATGACGGCACCAAACGTAGGACCATCGACGCCATGGGAAGTTCTCTGCAGCCGGGTGGACTTCTTCTGTTGGCGGACGAGGTGGTATCGGATCGACCGGCGGGTTGGGAGGTCGTTGAGCGGATTCGTGGTCGCATCATTCAGAAACACCTCGACGCCGGCGACATCACCGAGGAGTTCTGGCACCTCGAAACATCCTTGGAGCCCGAAGCCCAACTTCCATTCCTGCCCACTCGGATCGACGACATGGTGAGCTTTCTCGCCCGCGCCGGTCTCGCCGTGAGCTGTCCCGTATCAATCCTAGGCTCGGCCCTGCTCGTGGCCCTCAAGCCCAAATGAACGCCATTTCACAGGATTACCTCATGATCGCACAGACCCCATCTGCTCCGATTGACACCGACCCGAGCTTCACGGGCAAAAACGTCACCCCGTCGGACCGCGAGTTGGTAGCGGCTCTACATCGTGCTCGGACCGACATTCAGACGCAGATTGGACGCAGAGTCATTGGCCAACACACGGTGGTCGAGCATCTCCTCATCACTCTGTTTGCCCGCGGCCATGGATTGTTCGTGGGCGTCCCCGGCCTCGCCAAGACACTGCTCATCAACACCCTCGCCGACGTCCTCGACCTCGACTTCAACCGCATCCAGTTCACGCCAGACTTGATGCCCTCTGACATCACCGGCACCGACATCCTCGAGGATGATGCCACGGGCAAACGCAGCTTTCGGTTCGTACGCGGCCCGGTGTTCTGCAATCTCCTCCTAGCCGACGAGATCAACCGCACCCCACCCAAGACCCAGGCGGCGTTGTTGCAATCGATGCAGGAGCACCGAGTTACCGCTGGTGGTCGCACCTATCCCCTCACCCCACCGTTTCATGTCTTCGCCACCCAAAACCCCATCGAGCAAGAGGGCACTTACCCGCTTCCAGAGGCACAACTCGACCGCTTCATGATGATGCTCAAGGTGGAATACCCGACCGCCAAGGAAGAATCGGAGATCGTGCAGCGCACCACCTCCGCAGAGCTCCCTGGCGTCAACAAGGTCCTCGACCCAGAACAGATCCTCGCCTTTCAGGACTTGGTCCTACGTGTCCCAGTCGCCGATCCGGTCATCGATCTCGCGGTCCGCATCGTCCGCCTCACCCGCCCAGGTGGCGAGGGCGTCAATGGTTCGGTCAATGAGTTCGTGTCCTACGGTGCCGGTCCGCGCGCAACCCAGCACCTGGTTCTTGCCGCCAAAGCCCGCGCGATCTTGGACGGCCGCCCAGTGGTCGACGGCTCCGACATTCGTGCGTTGGCAAAACCCGTGCTGCGCCACCGTATCCTCACCAACTTCCACGCCGAAGCGCGCAAGGTGACCTCCGACGATCTCGTCGACGAAATTGTCACTGCGATTTTGCAATGAACGACGGAACCCATCGTGTCGGCCGCTTGCCCGTGCAAGGCGTTGGCACCGAGCTACTCGCGGAGATCGAATCCTTGCAGCTCAACGCGCGGCACGCAGCTCAGGGTGCCATGGCGGGCATGCATCGATCCCTGCGCCGTGGTGCCTCCATCGAGTTCAGCGAGCACAAGGTCTATACGCCGGGCGACGACATCCGTCACATAGACTGGCGCGCATATGCAAAGACCGACCGCTACCACGTCAAGCAGTTCGAGGACGAGACTAACCTCCTCGTCGAGCTCATCGTCGATCATTCCGGTTCCATGGCCTTCGCGACCCCAGGCCTGCCATCAAAGCTTGAGGTCGCCCGCACCCTCGCCGCTGCCATCGCCTACCTCGCATTGCGCCAAGGCGACGCAGTGGGTTTGCTCACTTTTGCTGGCGACGTCACCGAAGAGCTCCCCGCCCGCGCCACCAGCACGCACCTGATGGAAGTTCTCACCCGGCTGGTGCGGCTGGAACCCCAGGGTCCCACAGCCGTCTGCCAGAGCATAGACCAATTTGCCCAACGAGCCCGTCGCCGGGCGGTGACAGTGATCCTCACCGATCTCTTCGATCCCGACCCCGATCTACTCGGCGCTTTTCGCCGCCTCGCTGCTCGACGGCACGACGTCGCCGTGCTGCATTTGCTTGACCCCGCAGAGCGGGATTTTCCTTACGACAACCCGTCGCTCTTCGCCTCGATGGAGGACGACCGCCGTTTGTTCGTCCACCCTCGCACCCTGCGCAGCGCCTATGTCGCCGAAATGCAAAAGTTTCTCGCCGACACCACCCGCCGCATGTCTGAGGCGCGCATCGACTATCATCTCGTAGATACCAAGGTGGACGCCGCCAACATTCTCGGTGCATTTCTGCGCGGCCGCGAACGTCGTGTTTAGACTGCCCTACGCCTAGTAGCGACCCGTGACCCGCAAGAAGAAGCCGTGGGGCTCGATGCGCGGATCAGCTAAGAGATCGTCGGAGAAGTGGGTGAAGTTGTAGCCCACACCCACTACGATGTATTCCACTGGGATCCAGGCGAACTCTACCAGAGCGCCGTGCTCAGATTCGTCGGTCAGGAAGTTACCGAGCCAACGGTATTCCGCACCGATGTCGAACAGGTGATTGAGGTGGTAGTTCACTCTGCCGAGCCCAAGCAGTGTCGTCGAGCGCAGCAAATCGAGATCGGCATCCTCAACCGCAAATACTTTGATAGCCAGCTTACCCACCAGCTGGAAGCCACCCCAAAGCTCGATGACCGGCTCGAGAGCAATGACGTCAGAGACCTCGAGCTGGAATTTCGACAGATTCTCGTTCACGGGGCGACGCTCATAACGGCGCGTCCACTTGAGGAGGCCCGTGAACGTGTCGTCGTGAATTGGACGCAGCGCGAGCCCCACGGAGACGTCCATAAACTGGCCTTCGGTGAAACCAAAGGTGGCGCTGGTCTCTTTGCCCTCGGCGGCCATTTGCGCCTGCACAGCTTCCCGATAGTCGAGATTCTGCACCGTCGCCGCACGGACGCGGCCGAGAGTAACCAGATTGTGGTCGAGGCGGAAGTCAGCCCCGGCTTGGCCGTAGAACATCAGCCGATCAAAGGCACCGAGATCCATGTCGCCGCGGTCGTAGCGAATCTCAAAGCGCGCGCCGGCCTTGAAATCGCGGTGCGGCAAGTATTCCGCGCCAACGGCGAACGCGTCCCGGGAGGAGATGCCGACAGGGAACACACCCGCCGACGAATAACCCGATGCTGAGAACTGCTGCTCACGCGTCGGCCGGCCGGTTACAGTGGTGGCCGTCGCGGTGTTGATGGCACTTGAGCCGTAACCCGTGACCTCGCGGTCGTGAACAGCGTAACCCGTCGTCCCCACCGTCACACCCAGTGCATCACCCACGAGTTGCGAACGTTCATAGGAGAGATTGATCTTGAGTCCCTTGACCACCGTCCAGCGGTTGTCCATACCAAATACCGCGCGGCCACTCTCCCCCGTAGCCATGGCGTCGAGCTGATACTCAGCATAGGAGCGAGAGCCGGGAATCGCTGTCGACTCGCCACCGACCACCGTGGTGCTCACGGTGCGCCCAGAACCGGCTGAGAGACGCTCGGCAGCATAGAAGTTAAGCTCCTCGGTGATCTGGGTGTTCAACCCTAGCTGAGTGCTGTTGGTTCCTGACCACCGCACCGATTCGGTGGCTGAGAGAAACAACCAGTCAAATAACTGGTAACGCGCGCCGACACTGGTGGCAAGCTGGTCGCTCCATCCCTGGAGCACCCGGTTATCACCACGCAGCACCCCCTCTTGCTCTGCGGTGACAACGATTCGTGGCGTCACCTGTTTCTCACCGTACACGGTTACCATGTCGCTGTTGATGATCCGCTCGCTGTCATCCCAGTAGGTATGACCCACCTCGATTCCTGCCTTCCAGTTGCGTTCGTCACGTTCGTAGCCGACGACAGTGAGCTGGCGATTGACATCGCGCGGATTGTTGGGATCCTCGAGGTAGATCTCGCTCCACACACCGTCGTGGCGCAACCGCAGAGCGTCCTTGTCGGTGAGAATGGCGCGCACCTGGCCGCCCACCTTTGATTGCCCCTGTTCGAGAACCGTACTGCCGGAATAGAAACCGGGATCTTGGTGCTGGAAGTACAAGGCATAGGGCAAAAATGCACTGAGCTTAACCTTGTCATCTTTGGCGACGCCGCGCGGATCGGTGCCACCAGCAGTCTCGATGATCTCGAGCGCGTCACCGGCAATCTGCACCTTGCCAGCCCAACCGGAGGCCGCACGAGCCCCACCTTCGGTATCAACAAATCGCTGCCTCGAACCAATGCTGCCGTAGGTGATGCCGCCGTCGACACTCACCAGGTGGTCAGCGTCCTCGGCGTCGGAGTGGGCCACCTCTACGTCCAGGGTCGTGTTAGGCAGGATTTTGACACGCAGCTCGCCGCCCACCAACTGGTAGTGAGAGCCGCCCTCCGAGGTGCGGTCTTCGTCGACGATGCCACCGCCGAGGGTCACTCGATCGAAGAAGGTCTGCCGCGCTTGAAAAGCAAACGCCTCCTCGCCGTTGAACGAGCTCGCCGAATCAAAGTCGTACTCGACCTCGACAAACACGGAGTGGCCCTCGAGGGTCGACACCGGATTTTGATTCAAACGCCAACCAGCATTGACCACCGAAGGGATCGGTTTGGAAAAGATCAAACGTCCCTCGCGATAGCTCATCGAATAGTCGACGTCGCGCATCTGCGGCACACTGACGAGACGGGCACCTGTGATCGCATCGCGCACCACCAGTTCCACCCGCTCCGAGCCCTCGAGGATCTCGCCGTCCTTGAGGAAGTACATCGAGCCACCTGTCCCCTGCAGAACGATCTGCCGATGGCGAATGCCGGTCTCGCCACTCGCTGCGAAGGCGTGCACTTCCGTGGCGAATCCGTCAACGAAGGCATGGTCGACGTCGAGCGACGCACCAAAGTAGGTACGATGGAAGCGGAACAACTCCATGCCATCGATGCGAGTCGCGAAGTTGCCAACCGTCAGGCGCGATTTGTCTGCTTCCACAAGAACGTAGAACTTCTGGCGGGAGCTTATGTCCTGAACCTCTTCGGTGGCATCACCATAGACGGGGTAATAACGCTCGGGATCGATGAGCTGGTTGAGCAGGTCCGCTTCGGGCTCTTTGCCCGTGTCAACGTGCGCGGTGACTCGCACATCCTTGAACGGGTTCTTGGCAATCAGGCTCTCGCCCTTGATGCGACCCTTGAAATATCCCACAGCCCGGCCATGCAGCACCAGGTTGGTGGGCCAATCATCGGAGACATAGCCCTTGGCCACGTCGATGGTGGTGTCATCGTTCCAGCCATCGAGGCGTGCGCCCCACCCGGCGGCGGTGTCCGCCATTGCCATGAGGAACCACTCACCGTTGGGCACTTTGTAGGAGCGCTGCACCTCGGCGACGTTGCCAGCAGGGTCCTCCGACAACACGGTAACCTGAGCCGTTCCCGCAACCAGGACCATGTTCTTGGTGAAACGTCCGTCATCGTCCACGTCAACTGCCTCACCATTGATGCGCACCTGATTCACGGGATTGGTGTGCCCACGGATCGCGAGCCGCTCGCCCTTGAGTTCGCTGCCGTCGGCCGGCATCCAAACCACGAGATCTGCGGCGATGGTCTTCGGTGCCTCGGCTATGGATAGCGTCACGGGGTTGTGTGCAACGACCGTCCTGGAGCCCTCGTGACCGATAGCAACATCAGAAGTACTCGGGCTTCTCGGGACAAGGAGGTCAGGCGAACCGTTCGGAGAACCCTGACTGCTCTCCAGGCTCACAAGCGGTGCCTTCACCACAGGTTTGTTGCGCAATGCCTCGACATCGGAGCCCAGCAATTCATCCTCGGGAGGCGGACGGCGTCCCGCGGGCACCTCGGAGCCAACCGCATCCATGGGGCGTCCGGCGAAGGTTGGAACAGTGTACACCGCCAGACGTCCATCTGCGGTAACCACCTCGACCACCAATGCGGCGTCCTGTTCCACCACCACCTTGCCGTTGAACTTGCCATCCTCAGCCAGATTCATGTCGATTCCAGCGACCTTCACGTGTGGCTTCGGCAATGTCTTCTCTTGTTGTTCCATCCGAGGAGCGATAGCCGGCTTGACCACAATGACCACACGCTGATTCATCTGTTTGGAACGACGGCTCGATCCTGGCATCAAGGGCTGTGCCGCACCATGGGCTGCTACGTCGATGGCTTCGTCAGCAACTCCTCGCTCCACCAATGCGGCCTTGAGGGCGATAGCTACGTGAGCCGAACGCACCTGAGCCTGCATCCTGCCACCATCGGCGTTGTCATGAACCTCCATCCCAACGCGGGCCCCAGGGTGCAAGGCCACCGAGGCGGCGACCTTATCGAGTTCTTCAAGCACAGAGCGTTCTAGCTCGGGGCTTTGCGGATAATCACCTTTGGTGAGCACCTTCGAGTAAACAGCCTCCCCCAGTTCCCCCGTTGGGCGTGCGCCAATGGGTAAGGGGTTGTTTGCGGAAACCGCGCGATTACCATCTACGTCGGTGACCAAACAGCGGAAAGCGTATTGCCCAGGTTTGACCACCACCGCTCCACCGGGACTCGTCCCAGACCACTCTACCGATTCCGGCGGTGGCCCCTCCCCCGTGAGGTCACGCAACACGGTTTCCGATGGATTGAGGATGCGCAGCAGCCAAGACTTCAGCACGGCCTTGCTCGCCAACCTAAAGCTCAACGGCGGCGAGAGCCCTCTGTCTGTAAGCTCTGAAGCACTCACGTTGGCGCTACACTCCGTATCGAGCAACGCCAAGTTCATCAAATCGGTGCCGAACCGAATCGTGGAATCGGTCAAGGAGCCGCTGACGTCGATGCTGACTGAGACCCCCAGGGTCTCGCCCGCCGCCGCAAAGGGGAAAGCACGCACGACTCGAACCCGCCCGCCATTTTCTTGGCGCAAATCCACAATCACTTGGTCGCCCACGTTCACTTCGACCTCACGTTCGAACCGCTCCTCTTGGAGGTCCTCCACCGCGTCGCCAACTCTCGCCCATCCGGAGTACGCAATCGGCGGCAATGGGTCGAGGGTCGCTGCCATCGCCTCAGTACGGATCACAACCCTCTCGTTGTGGATCCGCCCTCGACGACTGATGTTGGGCATCAAGGGTGCCGTATCGCCCTTGCCCTGCGCCTGGATCATCTCTTCCGACAGTCCCTCTTTCACCAACACGGACCGCACCGCGACAGCGCGTCGTTGACTCAGCAGGAGATTGGCGCTCCGATTGCGACTCGAAGTGACATGTGCTTCGACGATGAGGTTGGGCGGCGGTCCCTTGGCCAATAACGCATGCACCAACTCGACGACATTCTTGCCGAGTTCCGGCCTCACTGCGTCGGAATCGCCTCGGAACAACTCACCGCGCCACAGCGCAACTTGTTCGCCCGTTGAAGCGACTTCACTCTGCCCGATCCCAACACCGAGGCGACGCCAACGGCCTTCACCCAGGTCGCCCTGGGAGGTCGTCGCTGCAATGCGATAGAGATACACCTTGCCCCACTCGAAGGGCATGGCGTCTGCGGCAACGTCCCACGGCACCCGCGCTGGTGGCCGGCCCTTGCCAGAGAGGCGCCATACATCTCTTCCTTCGCGGTCGAACACCGAGATCTGCCAAGAGTCAATGGACACGCGGCTCGGACTGCGAATGTGCCAGACCAGCGCCCCAACCCCGGGCAAATTGGTGCCAAGGCCGCTGTCGTAGTCTGGTTCGGTGTCCGCTACCGTCAACACGGCATCCACCAACAACAGAGGCTGCGGTACGCCGTTGAGGGAAATCGCCGGCAGAGTACGATCGATACTGACCACCGCACGGGGCTTCGGTGGTGCATTCGTCAGGCGCACGACACTCGGGCCCACCTTGTCGAGCGCACAACGTACGCCAAAGTTGACCTTGGTGAGTAGACCCCGGCTAACATAGAAGTCGCGCATCGGTGCTGTCGTCGGCTCGCTGCCAGGGGGCACGGTATTGAGGTCGAGCTTGATCAGGTGGCGGCCTGGCGGCACACCCCTGAAGTGGAACTTCCCATCACCGTCGGCGTCAGCGTAGTAACCACTGTCGAGATAAACCCGAGCACCAGCAAGGCCCACATCCTCGCCGTTGATGCGCCCATCACCCCCGTCACAGAACACCCTACCGAGCAATGTTCCCTGGTCGAAGATCGGGTCCTCGACCACCTTGACGGTCGCCGAAGCCTCATTGGAGATGATCGTCCCGCCCGCATCCAGCAGCCGAGCCCTGTTGGTTTGAGCACCTTTGGCGCGAATGCCTACGACACCGTAGTAACGAATCGTTGTCACGGATCGACCGATGAGATCGAAGTTGGCAAAGCGAACCACGCCAGACTCTTTCGGACTCACGCCCATGGTCCCTAACGCCCGCGACTCACCCGACACGCCAGCGACTGCGGTCTGAATAGTGCCCGAGCCACCTGCCCAGCGAATGCCGCTTGGCAAGTCGTCGACGAGCTGCACCCCGCCGTTGCCGCTGCCGTCCACCAGGAGCCCATCACTGAGTGGGTTTTCGATACGCACTGTGTAGGTTAGGACTTCGCCCATGGTCGCGGTGCGCCTGTTCACCTGTTTGGTGACACGAATGTGCTGTGCTAGACGGTCGAGGGGCACGTGGTTGTTGACGATGTTGGGGGTGTCAGCGTCGAGTTTGAAACGCAAATAGTAACGGGTGTCTTTGTTCAAATCGGGAGCGTTCGAGTCGACGATGCGGCCGGTGGTTCCAGGATCGGCAACGTCGCCGTTGGGATTGGCCGGAATTGCGCCCTCGGGAGGCCGCGCAAGAGATGGGAACACCAGATTCGTCGAAGGCGGCTCGACCCGCAAACGAAACGCGCCTGGAATGGACGAGCCACGCACGTCAAAGCGATAGTAACCCTGGGCATTCGTCCGCTGGCCCTGCTGGTTGCCAAACAATTCCGTTCGGGACAGATCTTCGCCTGTGGTTTCATCGACCAAATAGACCGTCGCACCACTCACCGGCACCGCCGCACCATCGAGCTCTTGGTACACAATGCCGCTCGGGTCGATGGCGATATCGGCTTTGTTGCTGTCACCTCCGCGCACCTCGACCGAGGCCCCTTCGACAAAGACCGTCCCCTCCCCTGAGGCTACCCAGAACTCGTATCGGCCCGCGGGCACGCCCGGCAGCACATAGGT
>Ga0156517_1293_pt1 | contig 14722 bp, 7 predicted proteins | sample RifOxyB3_FD_111912 | JGI IMG/M metagenome (GOLD analysis project Ga0156517, IMG submission 111912) | Deltaproteobacteria bacterium RIFOXYB12_FULL_58_9 | reverse complement strand
CTGAGCTCCCACCTTCTGTCGTGTTGCCGCTTATCGGGCTCACCGTTATGCCAGCGGAGTCGTTGTCGATGTTCGTAACCGCCACATCGAGAGGCCGCAAACCGTTGTAGTTGGAGTCCCCACTGGTTGCTGCCGTGAATTGAATCAGGTAGGGCTGATTGCCGTCGGCGACGAGATCGTTGATGCCGGTGACCGTAACCGTTTGCAGTCCGGCCCAGTTCGCGGTGGTGAAAGTCAGGGACGTGGGCGCCACATTCCCCTCTGTCGTGTCGCTCGAGGAGACCGTGAGTCGCACGGCTGCGGTTGGCTCGGAGTTGAGTACGACGGTGAAAGAAGCACCACCGCCAGCCTCCGTTGTGGGACCACTGATGGCACTCACCGATATGCCCGCTGAGTCGTCGTCCGTGTTGGTCAACAAAACACTCGGCGGAGTCATTGCGGCGTAGTTGGCGTCCAGACTGGACGTGGGAAGGAAATTGATTCGATATGGTTGGTTTCCGTCGGCAACGGCATCGTTGACACCCGTCACCGTCACACTCCGCGGAGATCCCCAGTTGATCGATGTGAAAACGATTCGATTGACCGCGAGGATCCCCTCTGTCGTGTCACTGGACACCATGTTGAGGGTGACGTCGGCAGTTGGCTGGGAGTTGAGTCGGACGGTGAATTCCGCTGTGCCACCGGTTTCGGTGGTCGGCCGGCTGGCGAGACTCACCGTATAGCCAGCGGTTTCATTGTCGATATTGGTGACGGGGATGTTTGGCGGCGTAATGGCAGCGTAATTGGCGTCGGCGCTGACGGTAGAAGAAAATGCAATGGCGTAAATCTGCGCACCGTCGTCGAGGTCATCGTCAACACCCGTCACAATCGCGGTCTGGGGAGCATTCCAATTGACGGCCGTGAAATTGAAACTGGTAGGATTGACGGTTCCCTCACTGAAGTCCGTGGTATTGAAATTGACGGTGACGTTGGCCGTTGGCTGCGACGCGAGAGCCAGAGTGAAAAATCCAGTTCCCCCGCCCTCCGTGGTGTTAGCTGAAATCGAAGAGACGAGAAATCCCGCAGATTCGTCATCAATATTGGTCACCGTCACCGCGGGCGGAGTTGTCCCTGCGTAGGTGGGGTCGGAGCTCACAGCTTGATTGAAGACAACCGAGTAGGTTTGGTTGCCGTCCGCCTGGGCGTCGTCAACGCCAGTGACAGTGACAATCTGCGGTGCATTCCAATTGACCGCCGTGAATACCAAGGTTGTAGGATTGACCACTCCCTCGGTCGTATCGGAGGAATCAAAAGTGAGGATGACCTCGGAGATCGGCTCCGACGCGAGAGCCATTGTAAAGGTTGAGGCGGTACCTGCCTCAGTGGTGGGCCCGCTGATGCCGCTAACGTCAAAGGTTGCGGTCTCATCGTCCGTATTGATGACCGTCAGGGGCGGCACAGTCAAAATCGCATAGGCGTTGTCGGTGCTAACAACCGGACCAAACAAAATTTGGTAGGTCTGGTCACCGTCCGCTAGGTCATCATCCACACCTGTCGCAACCACAGTCCTCGGAATATTCCAGTTCGAGGGCGTGAAGGTTATCGTGGTGATATTGAGCACGCCCTCGGTCGTGTCACTGGAATCGAAGTTGAGGGTCACGTCGTCAAACGGTTGCGAATCCAGGACAATCGAGAATCTGGCGCCCGCGCCGCTCTCGGAGGTGTTGCCGTTGATCGCGCTGACGTTGATGCCAGCGCCTGATTGGCGAATCTCCACGGAAGTCGTAACCAGAGCGGGTGGTCCCTGAGAGGAAGCAGCATCGGCATATTCAAAGATGATGTGATCGCCAGGAAGCACGTTGTAGATGCCGTCGTCGTCGAGACCCGCGGTAAGGCCGAACAGGGTGTCGACACACGCCTCGAACACACCCGAGGTGACGGCCGTCTCAGAGAACAGCAGGGCCTCGCCTTCGCCACTGTGGTCGTCGTAGGTGACGATTGTAACAGTGTCGACGTCACCGGTTACGTCGAGATCGAAGTCGCTCAAAAGAGCGCAAATGGTTTCGCCAGGCACAATAGCACCGGGCACAGTGAAGACGCCATCGTAGGTCTGGCGTGTCGTTGTGGTGAAATGGCTAACAAAATCACCCCCTGCGATACCATCGCCATCACCGTCGAGGGGGTTGCCAGAAAAGTCCGTAAGAATCGCGTCTCCGATCCCTCTGGCGGATATGGTGTAGGCCCTTCCTGGATCAAGAAGCACTTGGGGCACGAGGGTCAGGACGGTGTTGCCTACTGACATGGTGGGCACCACCGGAAAATCGGTGATGCCGTCGTCAATGGAGTAGCTGCCCGGGACAACCGACGCCGACACAATGGGCTCGGAGAAGGTCAACACAATGTGTATGCCCAAAGGCACGTCGACAAATCCATCACCCGGATCCACTGCCACGACTATCGGAGCTGTCATGTCCAAGTCGGTGGTGACGGTGAAGCTGCTGGTCGCATCGGTCTCCAGGAAGTTCCCGGCGAGATCTGCCACACCGTCACTGCCTCCGGCGATGACGACATCATAGACGCCACCCGAGGCGAACGGGAAATCGGGCACGAACGTTGCCTTCGTACCACCGGCGCTGACCACCACGGTCCCAGGCACACACGTGCCGGCGCCGGAATCGATAACCTGGAAGTTGTCCGGACAACCATCGCTGTCCGCGTCCACAACCAACGTTGCTTCATCCATGGCCTCATCGAACGTCACCCAAACTGAAGCCGAAGTTGGTACGTCCAACTCCCCATCCTCAGGGCTGATGCTCGTTGTCAAAGGCGGAATGATGTCGGGACCAGTAGACACATCAAAATGGCCTTGGTACGTGGCTGGGAGACCCAACCCGACCAAGGATACGACTTTCTGAGTGACCACCACGGTCATACGTCGACCATGGGGATAGGGTTCCAACGGCGTGAAGACTGCAACTGTGTTGCCATCCGTGACTTCGACAAGGCCAGAGATGGCACGCTGTCCATCGAGCACAAAAAAGGCGTCCGGAGCAACCAACTGGGCCTGCACCTGTTCTGAGAATGTGATCACCACAGGAGCGACGGTAGAGACACCGTAGGCGCCGTCGGGAGGTACCTGGGAGACAACGTGAAGCGGCTCATAGCCACGAATGGTCACCATCGCCGGCCGGCTATCGACGTCGCCTTCACTGACAAGCAGGCGCACTCCATATTCACCGACGGTATCGACCACGAACCTGGGATAGGCCGTATCAGCGGCCTCGAGGACTGAGGCGCTGCCTTCGGGCACGAAAACCAAGTTCCAGGCAAAAGTCAGCCTCTCAGAGGTGCCATCAGCTCCTTGGCTGGCGCTGCCATCCAGCTCAACCTCAGCACCAACGACCACAACCTGATTGGTGCCGGCATTGGCTGTGGGCGGCACGACAGCTGGCGTGACATCCTGGCAACCTGCAGCGACGAGAAGCGCCCACGCCAATGAAAATGCCCATCGCCGATGCCAATACCCGGCAACTGGGTCCGCCTCGCTGTGTCCCTTGTCTCGGTGCCTTGCGTCCCCCGAGCCAATCCGTGAAATCCCCACACGATGCGCTTTGATCATTGGCATTGCTCTCTGTTGCAAACTGTTTGACTGCTCCGAGCTCGACGGGGACGGAATGTCTAATCACCGTCGCCAGGGCTGACGTCGTCACCGGGGTTGACGCCGTCGCCGACGCCGTCATCGACGGGTCCACCATCACTGCCTGAGTCAGGGATGCAGATCCCTGATGCGCAAGTTCCCCGATAACAGTCCTTGCTTGTCACACACTCATCGATGCACACACCGGTTCTGGCGCATATCTGGTTGCCAGGACAATCGCTGTGGTACTCACACTCCACGCCAGGAGTGCAACCGTAGCGCGGCACGGTCGTGAAGGAGGCTTCGAGATCCACTGCCAATTGGCCCTTGGCAAGACCACGAATGCTCTCTTTGGCAATGATAGTATACGAGCGGTCAAAGGCGAGCGATTGCTGCGGTTGCAGGCGTGCTGTGAAACTCGTTTTGTCGTAGGTCACTGCGGCTTCGACGACGCCGTCGGCATCTCGGATGACAAAGGTATCGCTGTTGATCGAATCAGCAACGAGATCATCCGAGAAAGTGGCCGAAATGTTGGTTTCCGTCGTAACGCAAATGGTATTGCTCGCCGGAGACCAGTTGATAACACGGAGCGGCTCGATCACAATCGAGGCGGGCTCCACACAACCTGCGGCAAGAAAACCAACGAGAGTCAACAATGTAGTCTTGTCCATGTGCATAATTTTCTCCAGGAGATCAGATTCCCAACCGGTAACCAGCGCCAAAGATCGGTGCTTTGGGAGTGTAATTGTTCAGCGTGTCGCCAAAATCAGAAACGGGCGCGTACAGATAGGCACTCTCCACAGACAACCATCCGGGGCCGAGCTTCACCTCTGCCCCGGCTCCCCCTTGAGCTGCCCAGGCCAACACCGAGTTCGAGCTTACCGCCCCTAAAGCGGTCCGTTCGGCGGTGACGTAGCAGATACCAAAACCACCATGTACGAAGAGTCCGAATACCTCGGCGAGGCGAAACCGAGCGGTGATCTTGCCCACCACCGGAACTGCCATGACCGTTGAACTCGCATCGATCGCAGCACCGTCGAGATCACCAACAGACGTTGCAAGCTGGTGGCGATGAAAGCTCCCGTGGACTCCGAGTGCAAACATGTTATCCAACATGGGCAGGGCGAAGCTCAGCTCAACCCCCGCGGCCATTCCCATATCTCCACCCGAGGCCGGCAAGAACACGCCTGCCTGCGCTCCCAGTCCGAGAAAACTCTCGCGTTGCTCGATAATGATTCTCTCACCAACCGCAACTTCCATGACGACTGTTGCCATGGCACTTGCGCCCATGGAGAAATCTTCGCCGCCCCCTCCCTCGTCGTCATCAAAGTCGAGGGCTATGGCGGCAAGAGACATCTCCTCAGCTTCAAAGTCATAGCGAACAACCATCCCTTCCGCTGCACCTGCGATTTGAAACGCCAAACGGCTGAGCTTGGGTCCAACTTTCAAGTGGTACTCCTTGGGCTCAGCAACGGTTTGTTTGATCAACCCGGTCGTCTCGAGCACGTAGTGCTCCGCTTTGGTCGTTTCGCCTTCGAGCTGCTGCAACAAGACGTCGTCCTCTAGGATAATAATTTTGTAGGGTCCCCCGTCGGGGGCCGCCGCATCGACCAATCGGTGCAACCGAACTTTCACCTCACCGGGCCCCTGCACCATGAAGGAGAATGATTCTTCCGCTCCAACCCGATAGAAGCTCTGGGTCCCCGCTTCGTCCTCGCGGGTATTGGTAATCGATACCTGTGCGTATTCACCGACGATGCCATCTCGCGCTTCGCCTGCTTTGAGCCTCTGCGCGAGGATGTCGCGGGGCAGCATCGCAGCAGTCTCGGGCGCCGATGCCACAAGAGCTTTGGGCTCGGGCTTTGGCAGAACGTTGGGTATTGGCGGCGGTGCAGGCTCGGATGGTGGCTCAGGCGTCAGTTCGTCGTCCTCAACACTCATTGCGGCCATCAGTCCCGAGCCTGGGGGCACCAACTCGATCGGGGCTGGGGTCTTCGAACCCCCGGCGTAGAATTCAATGCGGACCATCGCAACCACGCCACCGGTTGTCTGGATGGACACCAGATGCTCGCCCGCCTTCAGCTGTTCGACGTGGTTCTTGGGGGGGCACACTTGTCCCTTAGGACCGCCAGTCAACGAGAATTTGCGGTTGGGGCGATCGGAGAGGTTGACCTTGGTGGCGCGGCCCCTATCCACAACGACCTCGACGGTTCCCTTGGGCACCTTGCCTGCAGGCAACACCTGATAAAAAACCAAGGCCAACTTGCCGGCTCCGGCAAGCTTCATGTCCAGTGGCGAATTCTGGTCCAGGACGTAGGCCGCTTGAGATTTGCGCCCTTTCTGAACGACCCCAGCAGACACGCTGGGCGTGGTGATCTTGACCGGTTCTGCCGCCACCGACGGTGCCGACGGTGCCGTCGATTTTGCAGCCTTCTTCTTCTTGCGCTTGCTGCGTGCAACCAAGGTCTCCTGCTCGGAGGCCTTTTCCATCACCGGCCCAAAGTGCCCTCGAACAGGAGAGATGCGAGCCTCACTGGGCACCGCGATCCCGAGAGACACAATTAAGATGAGAGCTGCTCTTCGCACGTTCGACTCCTTGCTCGTCTTAGCGATTGCGGTACTGCTCGATGATCTCGCTTAGTTTGGGGGTGTCCTTGTGGTTAGGCGCCAAACTCACAAACTTCTCAAATGCCTCGATGGCTTTCTCCTCACGGCCGAGGAGAATGTAAGCCTTGCCCATCATTTTGTAAGACTTGATATGTTTGGGGTTGATGCCGATAGCCTTGTTGAACTCCTCAACTGCCAACACCGCCTTGTTCTGTTTGAGAAGTCCAACACCTGTCGTGTAGTGCCCATCGGCCCCTGAATCCGCTGCTGCATCTGGCGTTGACGCCGGCGTTGGCACTGGTGCAGGCGCTGGGGCTGGAGCTTTGGCCTTGGGTGGCTCCGACTTGGGCGGCTCCGGCACTGGCTGCGGTGCTGGCTCTGGCTTCGACGGTGGTACCGGCGTCTCCTTGTACTCGGGCTTGGGATTGGAAGGACTCAGGTCCCGGGTTGGCTCACGCACAGTCGGTTCCCTGCCAAGTCGCCGCTTTGTCGGAGTGGTCTTGCCTTTGTCAGACTCAGAGGCGTCGGCATCTTCCGGCACAGCAACCGCGGATGCTGGATCGACAGCGTCGGAATCCATGGAGGGTGCAATCGCCCGTTTGGCGTCGTTGGCGGCCGTCGCACCCACTTCCGGTGCTTTCTCAATAGCCGTGGCGAGGGCGACCTCCGTTTGGTTAAGCCCCGCCGGTTGCTGCAGCCACGGCAGCTTGTCAGCGAGCCAAGGCACTTGCGGTGCAAAAAATACCCCTGCGGCGGCCACGCTCCCCAGGCCGACAACCAATCCCGCGACCATGGGCAAACGGCTCTTGCGCGGTACACCGGCGGAGAGCGCATTGAGATTGCCACCCACGGCAGCAACCCCCGCCAGTTGCCGAAGGCTCAATGCCACCTCGGCGACGGTCTGCGGTCTTTGGTCGGGATCCTTCTCCAGGCAGCGGAGTATCAATGACTCCAACTGGTTGGGCAACCGCGGTGCCGGCCCCCCCAGCTCATTGGGTTTGGGCGGCACATGCGTCGCGTGTTTCACCACCGCTTGCCCCCATGTATCGGCGACAAACGGATTGGTGCCGGTGGTCATCTGGTACAGGATGACGCCCAATGCATAGATGTCAGCACGATGGTCTACGGGGTTGCCGAGCAACTGTTCAGGCGACATGTACCCGGGGGTTCCCAACAGTGTACTTCCAGTACTCTCAAGGCTTGCCTCCCCCTCGGGATTCTTGAGCTTGGCAACACCGAAATCGAGAAGTTTGACGAAGTCAGACCTTCCCCCTTGCTCAATCAACATGATGTTCTGGGGTTTCAGATCCCGGTGGATGACACCTGCCTTGTGAACGACATCGAGTGCTTCGCAAACCTGCGTCGCGATGCGCAGGGCTTGTTCCAGCGGTATGATTTTCTTGTCGAGCTGTAGCTGCGCCAAAGTCTTCCCTTCCAGGAACTCCATGACGCAATAGACATGCTCCCCCTCGCCAGAGAAATCCGTTATCTGAACGATGTTGTCATGCTGGATGCGGTTGACCGCTCGCGCTTCATCAAAAAACCGCTGCAATGCTCTGCTGTTCTTCGCGTACTCGGAGCGTAGCCTCTTGATGGCAACCTTACGGCCCAGTTGGGTATGCTCGGCGAGATACACATCTCCCATGCCACCCGAGCCCAACCACTTGACGATGCGATAGGATCCCAACACTTGCCCCGCATCGAGTCGTTCCTCTGCCCCTGCGTTCTCAAGTACTGCCTGATCCAGAGCCACGGGGGACTCCCTGCCCTGTTGTTGGGCAAAGGGACTGCCGATGCTCTCCGTTTCGGGCTCCAGCTCCGCCAAACTGTCTGCAATCAAATCGTTGATGAGGCTAGCATCGGCTGCGGATTCACCGATCCCATCGATGTCGAGCAGATCTCTTTCCAGAGTGGCCTCATTGACGACCGCCGCTAGATCCTCAGACAACTCTTTACCAAGATCCAACATTGGCAACTCGGCCTGCGGCACGGGCGCAGCTGGCAGCTCGGCCTGTGGCACGGGCGCAGCTGGCAGCTCGGCCTGCGGCACAGGCGCAGCCGGCAGCTTGGTCTGCGGCACGGGCGCAGCCGGAAGCTTTGCCTGAGGCACGGGCGCGGCTGGTGGCTTGGCCTGCGGCACGGGCGCAGTTGGCAGCTTGGCCTGCGGCACGGGCGCGGCTGGCAGCTTGGCCTGCGGCACGGGCGCAGCCGACACCTTAGCCTGCGGCAAGGTCACGACTGGCAACTTGCTCTCGAGCGGTGGCATGGCTGGCAACTTGCTCTCTGGTGCGGGCACAGCTGGCAAACTGCTCTCCGGCAGGGGCACAGCTCGCGGTTCGACCCGCAGTGTCGGTGCGACAAACTCGACTTGCCGTTCTGGTGCCGGAGCTGGGACCGACACAGAAACAGGAGCGCCGACTTCGGCCTCAAGAAGCTCGAGATCAGCATCCATTTGGTGCCGTTGCGCCACGTATTCGAGCAGCACCTTGTGGTACTCGGGCTCCAAATCCTTGAATTCGAGCCCCATGCCCCGGGGTTTGCTGGGGTCGGCAACATCCGCAGGGGGATCATTGATCCAGGCGACCGATGCCTCCGTGATGATCTCCAGATCATAACCGGGGAGGTAGAAACCCACCTCGACCTCTTCACCCCTTGTCAGGAGCCTCTGGGCTGCGACAAACATTCCCCCACCTTGCAAGCTCAGGTCTTGGGCGCGCCACTCCTTCTCATCCGAGCCCGAGTAAACTGTGACCTTGGCCACAAACGGGATTCGATCTTCTTTCCTACGTTCTGCCCCAGCACTACTCATGTCATCACTCTTCATTAAGCCCAGGTTGATGAAGCCCAGGTTGACGTTAGAGAGCTTGTCTCGAGCAACAAACGAGCCAAGCCTGAGCCTTGAAGCATAGCATAATCGACTGTTCTTCAAAGAAAAACCGACAGGGAGAAGCATCAAGAAAAGTCCTGGTTGGTATTTAAAACCACAGATTCAAAATCCATACAGGACATCGATCAATCAAGGTGTTACACTGGTTGACCATGACAACCGGCTGGTTTAAAGATTCAACCAAAAGGAACAACATGTCGGATAAACAGATACATACGCAACCAGACGACCACAGCAATCCCATCGGCATTGAGAGGAGTCAATGGCGGGTGCTGATTGTCGATCCACAACCCGCGGTTCGCCAGGTTGTTGGGGACTTCCTCAAGGAGTTCTACCGATTGTCCCTGTCCCAAAGTGGCGATCGAACCATAACATTTTTGGCCAAACAAGATGTGGATGTGATGCTGGTGAACGATCAACTTCCTGGCGAGATAGGCGCCCGTGCACTCATCCGGCACGCCCAAGCCAACTATCCCGATCTACCCATCATCGTGCTTTCCGGGGAAAAAGCGACGAAGGCCGGGGTCGTTGAGGTGGGCACCTGCTCCTTTGTTCCCAAGAAGATACTTCGCACCGAGGTGGGTCGCGCCCAGCTTTTGTTGCTTATCGACCGACGGATCCACGCGCACCAACACGACCGCCGCACCGTGTTTCAACGACAACAACAACAGCGCGCCGGAATGACCGCAGGTCACTTTCTCATTGGCAGAAGCCCCACCATCGAAGCGCTTCGCGAAACTGCCGTGCAGGCTGGACGGTCCCGCTTGAACGTTTTGATAACCGGAGAGACTGGCGTGGGCAAGACACTGTTGGCTCAGGCAGTCCACTTGGCAGGCGAGCAGGCGAGCTCTCGCCCCTATGTGACTCTCGATCCATCGACACTGGTACCCTCTTTGTTCGAGGCAGAACTATTCGGCCACGCCCGCGGTGCATTCACGGGCGCCACCCACGCTCAGGTTGGTGCCTTTGAGGCCGCCAACGGTGGCACTCTCCTGCTCGACGAGATCGGCGATTTGCCCCTCGACCTGCAACGCAAGTTGCTCCAAGCCGTTGAAGAACGGGTCATTCGCCGGGTCGGCGATGTTCGAGAAATTCATTTGAATGTGCGGTTGATTGCCGCGACCAATCGGAATCTCGAGAGGGACGTGGAGAACGGTCGGTTTCGGGCAGATTTGTACCAACGACTCAATGAGCTGCGAGTGCACATTCCCCCTCTGCGGGAACGCAAGGAAGATGTTGCGCCACTGCTCGCGTACTTCATTGAGCAGTACCACCATGGCGGCAGCGTGCGCACAAACGACGATGCGGAAAGAATTGTGCGCGGATATGACTGGCCTGGCAATGTTCGCGAGGTCCGGACGTTGGCGCGACGTCTGTGCGCGGAGGGTATCGGCGACACCATCCACGAAGAGGAGTTGATCAAGATGCTGCCCACCCGCGTCGACCGGACCGATTCTTCTGACCTGCCCCCGGAGGAGCGAATCCGCGTGTACAGCCGACGCGCCTATCTGCAGGTTCTGAAGGAGCACGCCTACAATATCCGGGGTACAGCGCGAACCCTTGATGTTCCCTATCACACGCTGAGAAGTAGACTGAAATCACTAGATTTATTGCATGCACTGCGGAAGAAACCCGATGTCATCTGAAAAATCTACGCCTCAATCCAGATGATGGCGAATGCGCTGCATGACTCGTTGGGTCAGACCTGCGGGTGCGTCCTTGCGAAGTACGCGCCGACACATCGAGCTCGTCTGTTCGAAGGTCTTGATGAAGGCTCCACATGCGGGGCACCGTCGCAGGTGCGATTTCACCGCCGCCTTTGAATCATAATTAATTGATTTATCGAGGAATTCTGACATCCATCCAACTGCCTGCTGACAATTCAAGATAATCACCACTTCCTGCAATGCGTCCCTAACGGCGCCTAAAGTAATCCTCCAATTGGCCGCGGACAAACAATCTGGAGCGATGAAGTCGACTTTTTACCGTTGGCACGGTGACTCCGAGGGTGTTGGCGACCTCCTCGTTGCTCAGCCCCTCGACATCCCGCAGGAGAAGCACCAATCGGTATTTCTCGGGTAATTCCGAAATGGCACCCTCAATACTGTCGCCGAGCTCACGGCTGAGAAGGCTTTCCTCGGGTTGTTTGGCCCAATCTCCGAAGGAGCTCGCCAATGCCGTGCCGTCCTCGCTGAAATCCTGTCGATTGTCCTCAATGGAAAGGTGTGGTTTACGCCGGGCGCGCCGCAATTGCATCAATGCGGCGTTCGCTGCCACCCGATAAACCCAGCTTGCCACCGAGCTTTGGCCCCGAAAAGTCCCCATTTTTCGGAAGATATTGAGAAACGCTTCCTGAACAACTTCTTCGGCCTCCGCGTCCGAGGTGGCCATTCCCCGAGCCAGACGAAAAACACGATCGCGGAAACGGCGAACCAATCGCTCAAATGCATCATAGTCGCCCGTTCGAGCTGCATCGAGTAATTGCACATCCGATAATGGATGGGGATCGGCCGAGTCCATAAGGGGCGGCACCGTAACACGCCTCCTGCACCACAGCAATACGCGACAATCCATCCCCCGGGGGCTCCGCCGCTGCGGGGCGGCGCCCCTGGCGCATCGCGGCCCGCGTGCCCGGCAGGCAACCTGGCGAGGATCTCGGCTGGGAAACTGGCCGGGGCTACTCAACATCTTGGCCTTTCACAGGCCTCATTGAGGACCCGCCAAGTGCCGTTTCGGTGCTCGGTGGCGCTCAGAGTGACATTCCAGACGCCCAGCCTGTTTTGGCGACTGCGCCAACCCATTGGAATCACACTTTGAGGCGCATGCCTTCGCTGCCATCTATTGGCCCATTCTGTGCACCGCCAGTGCCCAATGGAACGTCTTTCGCAAGGCATGCCAGCGGAGGAGCCCATGGGTGGAAACCTCCGCGACTGGCGAGGGCCTCGGCCGGGAAACTGGCCGGAGCCACTCACCGTGCCGCAGGGGTTATGGCGTTTATGGATCCTACGTTCACAAAAGCACCGACTATTTGTCCGTTACGCATTTGCAGAGAATCGAGGTGGGTTATGTTCCGGCGTCACATGTTTCAACTTGGCCGTTCTTCGTTTGTTGCCCTAGTGATGAGCGCGGTATTCTGTGTTGGCTGTGAATCAGACGGCAAAAACGTCGCGGGCGACGGCACCTGCGAGGTCCCCGAGGACTGTGAGACGCTGGACCAGGATTGTGTGGAGAATGCTTGTGTCACGGTGGCTGACGCAGAGTGTGCGCAGCACACCGATTGTGATTTCCCCGGACCTTGTCAAATGGCCCATGGTGCCAGATGCAAAGTCGGCAAGTGTATTTACGAGAACCTTGGTGACATTTACTCATGCGACTTCACAGCCGTTGGTGCTGCGGATGGCGTCTGCCTAGCGGGAGAGTGCGTGGCTGGGCCACGGATGACGGTGACCCGCTCCGGCGACGGTGGCGGGCGTGTGGTGTCGACGCCATCGGGGATTGATTGCGGTGCAACCACGAGTCAGTGCGGTGCGACCTTCGCCTTCAACCAAAGTGTGGTGCTGGTGGCATCCGCCGATGGCGGCAGCGGGTTTACGGGCTGGGGGGGGGACTGTAGCGGTACCAATCCGGTTTGTACGTTGACCATGTCGGCATCTCGGAATGTGGTGGCCACCTTCGCACTCGATGCGACGTCGCGCCTGTTGACCGTGGAGAAAGAAGGCAACGGCGCGAGCGCTGGCTCGGTTACCTCCGCTCCGGCGGGAATATCCTGTGGTGCAACGTGCAGCGCGTCTTACAGCGATGGCACCTCTGTGACCCTCACGGCGACCTCAGGCGCTGACAACGCCTTTGATGGTTGGGGGGAAGCCGGTGCCTCCTGTGGAACTGCGACAACCTGCACGATTTCCATGACCCAAGCGCGCACGGTGACTGCCTCCTTCACCCTTGCGACGAACACCCATGCGTTGAGCGTGTACAAACAAGGAACGGGCGCTGGGACGGTGACCTCGAGCACCGGTGGCATTAACTGCGGCAGCACCTGCGGTGCTGCGTACGCCCATGGGACAACGGTCACCCTAACGGCAGCTCCCAATGGGGACAGCACCTTTGGCGGGTGGTCGGGCGGGGGATGCTCAGGTATCGCGACGACTTGCCTGCTGGCGATGACCGAGAACAAGGACGTCACGGCGACCTTCATTGGCATCACCCAATTGTTGACCGTGACCAAGGCCGGCACGGGCCAAGGCACGGTGTCGGCCACGGGATTGACCTGCAGTGGCAGTACCTGCACCGGCACCTACAATTACAATGCCTCGGTGACCCTGACGGCATCCCCCACCGCCGGCAACACCTTCGCCGGTTGGAGTGGCGATGGGTCATCATGCGGGACAGCGGCCAATTGCCCGATCTCTATGACTCAGGACCGCAATGTGACGGCCACTTTCACGGTCAACACGAGCAACTACACCCTCACGGTGACCAAAGCCGGCACCGGCACTGGCACCATCACCGCGACGCCGGCCCTCAGTTGCAGCGGCAACACTTGCACCGGCACCTTTGCCGGGGGAACCCCCGTATCAATCACCGCAACTCCGGACAACGGCAGTACCTTTGCGGGTTGGGGCGGCGCTTGCGGCTCTGGTACGGGGACGTGTTCGTTGAACATCAGCAGCAACACGAGCGCCACCGCCACGTTCAACACCCAGGTCACCACCTACGCATTGACCGTGACGAAAGCAGGCACGGGCACGGGCACGGTGACCTCGAACCCGGCGGGCATTAGCTGTGGCTCGACGTGCTCGTATTCATACAACAGCGGCACGAGCGTGACACTCACTGCGGCGCCTGGTGCCAGCAGCACCTTTGCCGGTTGGTCTGGGGACGGGACATCCTGTGGTACGACTGCCACCTGTGTGGTGACCATGAGTGCGGCCAAGTCGGTCACGGCCACATTCAACACGTCAGGCACCACCTACGCTTTGACCGTCGTAAAGTCGGGGACGGACGATGGTTGTCGCGACGGAAGTACGGTCGTGTCGACCCCGGCGGGGATCAATTGTGGTGCCGACTGCAACGAATCCTTTGCCAACGGTACGGCGGTCACCCTGTCGCAAACATCGGACAGCGCGTGCACCTTTGCCGGTTGGACAGGGGATGGAACCTCCTGTGGTACGGCTGCCACCTGCGTGGTGACCATGGGTGCGGCAAAGTCGGTCACTGCCATCTTCATACGCAAGACCTACACACTGACCGTCATAAAGTCGGGGACGGGCACGGGCACGGTGACCGCGAACCCGGCTGGCATTAGCTGTGGCACGACGTGTTCGTATTCGTACAACAGCGACTATGAGGTGACACTCTCCGCGGCGGTTGGCACCAATAGTACCTTTGCCGGTTGGTCTGGGGATGGGGCCTCCTGTGGTACGGCTGCCACCTGTGTGGTGACCATGAGTGCAGCCAAGAACGTTACGGCCACGTTTAACACCACCGGGCCATCCTACGCGCTGACCGTAGACCCAACGACGGGCAGTGGGTTAGGCACAGTGACCTCGAGTTCCCCAGGTATCAATTGCGGCTCGGGCGGCTCAGATTGCACGGAATCCTATGTGAGTGGT
>Ga0156517_1258_pt5 | contig 14728 bp, 14 predicted proteins | sample RifOxyB3_FD_111912 | JGI IMG/M metagenome (GOLD analysis project Ga0156517, IMG submission 111912) | Deltaproteobacteria bacterium RIFOXYB12_FULL_58_9 | reverse complement strand
CGGCATCGGGGTTCTGCAAACCGCGACAGAGGTGGTGCCGACAAATGCCGCGATGGAAGCGCCCACCCCTTTGGTGGCGGCACCGAGCCTTCCGCCTTTGACCAGTGCCGGAACACCATCTTCGAGTACCGTGTCCCAGTTGATGAAACGACAGAAGCCCATTGCGACGGGAATGGTGAGCCTCAATGCCATTCCGTGGGCACACGTCAAGATTGACGGTCGGGATGTTGGTAACACTCCCGTCAAAGCCATGCTGTTACCAGCCGGCCGTCACCGCGTCATTCTCGAGCATCCACCGCAGAAGCTCAGCCGCGAGTTGAGTATTGACGTGGATGGGGATTGTTCACAAACGTTCCTCGTCAATCTCCGACAGGGAACCGTGCAGAAAAGAAAGCACTCGCCTTGAGTCAATCTATGCCCCATGACGCAGACGTTCTCGCCGCGCTCGGCGAATTCAACCTTGAACCGGTGACGGTAGAGCCCATCTTGATGGGCAACATCAATCGGACGTTCAGGGTGACCTCTGGAGCCGGTGTCTTTACCCTTCAAGTGCTCAACCCGATCTTTTCTCCGAAGGTGAATGAGGACATCGAGGCCGTTACGGCTCATTTGGCCGCGCGCGGAATGGTCACCCCGAGGTTGGTGAGGACCACGAAGGGAATGCTTTGGACCACAGACGGGAAGGGCCAGGTCTGGCGCCTGCTCACTCATGTGGACGGCACCGTGTTATCCTCGGGCACGACCTCGGGCCACTGCCGAAGGGCTGGTGAGTTGTTGGGACAATTTCATGTTGCCGTCTCCGACCTCGAGTACTCATTTTGCAATGTTCGAACCGGGGTCCACGACACCAAGCGTCATCGCCGCCATCTCCAGGAGGTGATGCAGTCTCACAAACAACATACAGCGTTCTACCAGGTTGCTGCGGTTGGTGAAGAGATCTTAGCTCGCATCGGTCAGCTTCCAGCGCTCGGTGAGTTGCCGCAGCGAATTGTTCATGGCGATCCCAAGATCAACAATGTTGTGTTTTCGCCAACCGGCGCGGCGATCTGCCTCATCGACTTGGACACTCTGGCGAAGATGTCCATTCCAGTCGAGCTCGGTGACGCTTTTCGCTCCTGGTGCAATCCCGTGGGTGAGGACGGTAGCGATCCGTGGTTTGACCTCGAACGTTTCGTAGCAGGTCTCGAGGGATACGCTCAGGGTGCCAAGGGATTGTTGACCGCGCAAGAATGGGCGGGCACATCATTCATGGTGGAGACGATCACCCTTGAGCTCGCCGCCCGTTTTTGCGCCGACGCTCTCGAAGAAAGTTACTTCGGTTGGAACAAGGAGGTCTTTTCCTCAGCATCGGCGCACAATCTACATCGCGCCAAAATCCAGCTCGGATTGGCGCGGTCTGTAGGGTCACAGCGGGTCGAGATCGCAGACGCGGTACGTGGTGTCGCGAACCGGCTGAGATATTGGCCTGTTGGCTGAAGTCTCAGGCGAAGTCGTACTTGGGCCACAGGTCGCCGAGGACAATATCTTTGATGTGGGGTTGGTTGAGGAATTCGTGGGGAAAGCCCAGGGTTATCTTGGACGACATTCTTGTGGACTGGCCCCCGTGGATGCCCGTGTGGATTTGTTCGACAACATCGTGCGCGGCAGTGCCATCAATGGCATTCGTGTTTCTGTTGACTCTGAGTTGGTTACCCGCGTCGTCATGGAGGGGAACCAAATCCTCGACACGATGTTGGAGTTTCCGGCTGTGAACCGCGCCGCGCCGCAGGTGGGAATCGGCAGCGGGGCATACCTTTTGGGCCAACAAACCAGGCTTGCCCACAACGTCATTCGCGACGCCGGCTACAACTGTACGCTGCTCGGGGGTGCCGACCACCAGCGGACATTGGGAAGTCGGTCCATCCGCGGACCTAACAATGCATCCTTTCGTATCCACAAGAGGAGCCGCAATGAAGATTGTTTCGACTCTACTGTTTGCAGTTACTGCGGGAGCCGTGGGTTGTTCACCGCATTTCGAGCAGGAGCAGAGCCTCACTAGAGAATTTGCTCGCAACTTGAAGACCTGCAATTACCAACCAACGGTCACGGTGAAGTGGGATACGTTAAAATTGCAGGACGTGGTTTATGAGCTGCAGTGACGACGTCTGTGCGTAGCCGCGGCCGCACCAATGGGAAGTGGAATTCACACCAGCAAGGGTTCCATGCGCAAACAGGCCAAAAATCGCCAGCGTATTCAGGTATCAGACATTTCCGTTTGGCACTGAAATTGAATAGAACCCGGCTATGTCGAAAAAAGTGTTTTTGAAGGTCGGGCTGGTTGCAGTTCTTTTGATGGCAGGATGCGGTGAGTCTTGGCGTGAGCGAGCAGAAGAGTGTGCAGCCAATGCCAATCCTGCCTTTGTTGAGGGGAACCAATTCAAAATCGAGACCGACTGCTTTGGCGGACTGTGGGCTGTGTTCGAGTATGGACCGGTACGCACCTCTGAAGCGGGCTCCGGCGCGGGAGTGATCGACTTTGATGACAGTGGTGTTGAAACCGACGATCCCGGCGTTGCTATCATGCAGTCCACCGTTGACCTCGTGGAAGGCGATGAAAGCCATTTCACCTCGTACTTTGAGGCCGGAATGAACTGCAATGCGCAAACCCAGGACGACCCAACCCTCTCTTTTGATATTGTGAGCAGTGGTGGCGAAATCGCGCGGTGTGGATATTGGTACGACGTAGCTTTGGTGTTTGGCAAAGAGTTCGACTGCTACGCGCCAAGTGTTGGTGGTGGGGTCACCGATGAAATCGTGTGCGCCGGCCGAGTCACACAACCGCACGAATCCTGATAAACCGTCTTTAGGACGGACGCGTGAGTCGTACGGCCCTACGGCCACGCTCCCGTCTTATGTTTGAATCTGGAGGCCGAGGTTGTTGCGCATGCGCCTGATGTTGATTCGTTCACCCGCCCATTTTTCGAGTCTCATCTATCCCGATGGACCCTGGGTGGGCGTGCCCTTGAACCTTCTGTATCTGGCAGCCGCCGCCAAGAAGGTGCCAGGGGTCGAAGTCGAGATTCTCGACGCCCTCGCGTACCCCGACTTCGCGATGCTTGAGCAAGCATCGCCGCCCGTGCTGTTTGGTTTGTCGCCCGAAGAGATTGCGAAGCGGGCGCGGGATTACAAGGCAGACGTCGTCGGCATTACATCTGCCGCCGAAACTTTTTATGATGATGCGCTGCGCACGATCGAGCTGTGCCGCAAGCTCCTTCCGGAGTCCTTCGTCATCGTTGGTGGCACCGATGTGTCTCTGGAGCCGGAACGTTACTTGCGCGATGCCCCTGGACTCGATGCAGTCGTCGTGGGTGAGGGTGAGATCGCGCTGGCTGGCCTTTTACATGCGCTCCAAGAAGGAACCGACTGGAAGGCGGTGCCGGGTCTGGGTCACATCAAAGAGGACGGCAGCATTTGCATCAACCCCGCCACGGTCATCGAAAATCTCGACGACTACGCGCCGGTGTGGGCAGGGCTCGATTTTGAGCAGTACTTCCGACTCAACCGCGAGGGCTATCCCTCCCGACCGTACATCGATTACCCTGGCTCCGACCGCGCGGTCTTTGTCATTACCAGCCGCGGCTGTCCCTTTCGTTGTAGTTTCTGCTCGATTCACCCGACCATGGGTTATCGTTATCGCACCCACAGCCCCGAATTTGTTGTGAGTCAGATGAAGATGCTGGCCGTGGAGCATGGCATTCGCCACTTTCATTTCGAGGACGACAACCTCTCACTCGACCGCGCTCGGTTTCACGCTATCCTAGCGGGTCTGGCCGAGGCTGACCTCGGCATCACGTGGGATACGCCCAACGGCATCCGGGCCGACCGCTTCGACGAAGAGCTCGTCGATCTGTGCAAGCGCACCGGTTGTATCTACCTCAACTTTGGCATCGAGTCCGGCTGCCAAGAGGTTTTGGACGGTATCGCCAACAAGGATTTGCGCCTCGAGGAGGTCGAGAAGACGCTGGCCTTGTGCAAAAAGAGCGGCATCGACACGATGGCCCTGTTCATCATGGGCTTCCCCGGTGAGACTAAAGACACCGTGATGAGGACCTATGAGTATGCCTTTCGCATCATGAAACAGCATGGCACGGTTCCCTTCTATTCGATCTACCGTCCCTACCCAGGAACGCCTCTGTACGAGAAGTGTGAGCGCGAAGGTTGGCTCATTGATGCTCGGCCCTACGAACGCATGGGGAAGATCCCCTACATGCTGTTTATGCCGACCATGGTGGAGACCCCCGATCTCGACATCTGGTACATCGTCGATCGCTACCAGCGCTATATGATTCGATTTGCCGCGGGCGTCATCTTCCGCGCCTTGCGCGTGTTTCTGCCACACCCGTTGTTCTTAAGCGGGCAGATCTTCGGTCTGGCCAAACGGCTCGTCATGCGACCGACGCACTTCATGGCCACGGTCCGTTCTTTCTTCTGGCGTGTGCTCCTGTATCCACGCGGACGTGTCGCTCAGCTTGGCCGACATGACAGATAAGTCAGTTGAAGACGACCCGGGCGCACTGGGTCGAGAACATTATCCGTCGGCCCCAAGAAAAGGTCGAAGCCGTAAAATTGCCCCTACCGAACAGAGGCGATATCGCGCTTCGTTCACGACGGGCTTTCCCGACAAGATGCGCCGCCGCGCCGGGGTGCTGCTGCCGAAAGAGACCGGTGCCATTGCTCAGATTCTCACCACCTTGGTGGCGACCGTGTCCATGGTTCCCAATCCGCCGCCCGCGGGGCTCACCGCACTGGCGGCATTGGCACTGTTTTTTGCGCATGAGCCATTTATGATTGTCACGAACCTCAGGGGCGCCCGGGCCCGTCACGAGAACGCGGCCGAAGCATGGCGACAACTCGTCATCGCTCCGTTGTTTGCCATTACAATGGGTGTTGTGGCTGCGTTGATGGGTCCGGCGAATACCGTTCTGACGTATTTGATCCCCGGGATTCCTGCAGCCGTATTGATGTTGCTCGTGTTTGGTCGTCTGGAGAAGACTTTCGAAGGTGAGCTGTTGGTCGCCATAACAATCGGTGCATTCGGTTTTCCCGTGGCCTATGCGGGAGGTGCAGCCGCGTCCCACGCAGCAGCGATAGCCTCGGTTTGGGTGATCGTCCTGTGCGTCGCGACAATGGCCGTGCGTCGAGTGACGGCTCGGGCAAAATCGGCGATGACCTTCGTGAAGTTCATCGCACCGATCATCACGGGCGTTTCAGCTATCGCCCTGCTCGATGCTTTCACTCGAGCAGGCGTCTTTCCCGTCGGCACGGCTGCCACACCGGTCCCTGTGTTGTTGTTCTCCTTCTGGATAACCTTACGCCCTCCTCACCTGCGTCACATACGCAAAGTGGGATGGACCATGGCGGTCTGTCTCTTGCTTACATGTGTCAGCTTGGTCGCGGTGATGTCGTCGGCTCGACCGCAAGCTCTTTGACAAAAGAGTTCCCGATGTCAGGGTTGGAGACGGGTGTCAGGGCAAGAGTCTTGCATTTTTCCAGGACCGCGTCGGCCGTTTGGGAATCGATAGCCAGCGATGGGTGAGCGGTGAGAGTAAGGGAAAGACGACCATTCCATGTCACCGCAGTGATGGAGATCGGATTGTAGTACAAGGTCGGTGCCCTGATGAGCCAATGGTCATGGCTCCCGGCCACGGTTGCCTCCTTGAGATCCACCGCGTCGGGCAAGGCCCCAAGGTTGGAAAAAGTGAGCACCGTCTCCTCTTTGGCCAATAGCTTTTCGTGGCCCTTGAGGACGGTCTTGCGAAACTGACGGTAGCTCAGAAAGCGCGCAAGTTGTGCTTTGTACCACAGGGCCCAGTGGTCCTGTCTCTGCAGACGAGCCTTGATCGCTTCATGGAGACTCGCGGGTGTGTCCTCGGATCGAGCCACCACCAATAGGTTGGAGATCATATTGAAGTGGGCGGGCAGATCGTGCAGCATTCCGCGCAGGCTCACTGGAACGTGCCAGAGAGTGGAGGTCCGCGGTGTCAACTTGAGAGACTCCACCGCTCGATTTAGCGCCCACAGGAGCAGACTGTTCTTGCTCACTTTGCAAGAGGTGGCCACTTCACTCACCTGCCTGGTTTCCTCGCGGGAGAAGAGGATGAATCTGACGAGCGGCGGGCCGCACTTGCCTACGAGTGGTTTGATCCGATCTCGCCAGAGCGGAAACTGGATTGAGATCCGATTGCGGCGCTCAACGAGGGCACGAACGGTCAGCCAAAGGCGCATCAATGCGGCAGGCTGTGAGCGAACGCGTCTGTTTTCGGACAGACGCGTGATTCGGATGCCTGAGTGCCGCATGGCCTGCACCAGTCCATAGAGGCCGTCGGCGCGTATGTGGGAAATCCTGTGCCAGGAGGGTTGCGAGGCACCGGCCTCCAGGCGACCGTAGTAACAATCGAAGTCCTCCCCATAATCATCCAGGACTCTGAAATAGCGGGCGATCCAATCGCGCTGGCGAATGACCGCGGGCTGGACGCGGTGGCCGCTCAGTAGCGCCGCTGCCGGATAGGTGGTCCCTCTCCAGGTGAGCTCGCCGCGGATGTGGAAGGATAGAACCGCGCGCACGAGAGCGATGAGGATGAGTCCCACGCCAAGAGGGAACAAAAGAAGTGCCCAGAAGGACCATTGAGCGCGCCTCCTGCCTGTTACGGCAAACCCAAGCAGGGCGACAACTGCCGCCGCGATGATTGGCCAAACGACTGTGCGGATCTGCGGGTCGACCAACGCCAAGGGTAAGCCGCAAAAGGCCATGGCCTGCAATGCAAAGGAAAGGGCCCCAAAGATGCGATAGTGACCAAGCGCCGCATAGACGTTCTTATGGAGGCCCTCAAGGGCCTCACCGGTGGTGTTGTACCAGTCCAAGCAGACCTCATCGTGACTGAGCACGAAGCCGCTCTTGAACAAATGGCGGTGTAGGAGCACGCCGAGGCCCACATCGTCGAGGAGCTCCATCCTCAGCCATTCCAGGCCTTCGGCCTGCTCGATGGCCTCGCGACGCACCAGGTTGAAGGCACCAATCCCCACGGGCTCCTGAACCTGCATATTATCTTCGCCGAGAATCACCCACTTGTTCACAACCGATGCCGTCAAGGTGGTCTTGAGGACACTGAGCAACGAGAAGGAACGGGGGATCTTGGGACAGACCACCAGGTGATCCCATCCCCGCGAGAGACACAATCCCACTGCGCGACGCAGAGCCTGTCCGCGAAACAGAACATCGGCGTCCGCAAAGAGAAACAGCTCGCCGGTGGCAAGCGCGCAGCCTTTGTTTAGAGCGTGTACCTTCCCTAACCAGCCTTCGGGCACGCTCTCGATGTGGAGAGCGCGAACTCGTGAATGCTGTCGAGCGAGCTCATCAATGATCTTGCCGGTGGCGTCAGTCGAACGATCGTTAACGAGGATGACCTCGAGGTTGGGATAATCCTGCGCCACGAGTGAATCCACAGATTGGCGAAGTGTAGATTCCTGATTGCGAGCAGCGACGATAACGCTCAGACGCGGATGCTCCCGGTTTAGCGAAAGGGATTGCGACTCTAGAGTCTGCAGTGTGAGCAGCTTGAGCGTGTGCGGAACAAAGTAGGCGATCCATCCAAGGGCGGCCAGGGTCGCCAGACTCGCAAAAATTGTCTCACCTGGTGACATGTCCGTAAGTTCCGCCCAGCTCCTCTGGAGCTGCGATGTCCGCCAAGCATACAGGAACGAGCCGGCCGTCGCGCACGGTGGAATCCGGACAATCCTGACAAGTCTCGTATTCGCCGCTCGAGAGTCGATTGGGGGCCTGTTGGAACACGGCCGGGGACAGACGCAGGTTTCCGTTTCGGAGCGCCTTGGCAAGCAGCCGCAAGACGCGAAACGATGTGCGTGGAGAAAGAGACAGTACAGCATAGGTGAGCAGGTAGGTTACCACCTGCCTGGTCTTCATGGAGGTTTCTGCAAAGTAGTAGCGGCCCAGGAGCCAGCGTTGAGCGCGGAAGAACAATGCGAACATGAGCTTGTGCCGCGGATCCACATAGAGCTTGGTGAGTTGTTGGTCGCGGTCGGTGGAGACCGCGGCGATGTAAACCAACCACCGCATGTCTTCGACGTTGTGACTGGAGGCCACATAGAAGACGGGATAGGCGTTCTCTCTCTCTCGCAGGTAACGCACGACATCGCTTGTGAGGAGTTGAAGGCCGGAGTCGCGTTCCAATAGGGATCGATCGTAGTTGACTGATTCCGCATAACAGGTGACGAGCATGCCGCGTGCAGGGCTTGGCTCGCTCTGACTGAACGCAAGGACGGAAGCGAGGTCGTCGAGAGTGTCACGATAGAGTGTCAGCACAAACGACACACTCAGCCCCGCCTGCCGACACATCTCGACGTAGTGGTGGCGATCCGGATTGAGGTCGCTCTCCAGGTTGACGTTCGGGAGATCCGATCGATGTTGATGGGTGTCGATATGGAGCAAAATCTCGGTTAGGCCGGCCGCCTTGAGCCGTTTGAGGACGTCGAGATCGAAACGAAAACCGTTGGTGAGGATCATGCTGCGCAAGCCCTTTTTGGCTGCGTACGCGAGAATCTCTGGAAGCTGGCTATGAAGAGTGGGCTCGCCACCCGAGATGGTGATGTCGATGAAGTTGCGCTGGGTCAAGGCGAGGTCGATTTCCTCTTGGACTTGGACCAACGGTTTTTCTTGCGTGTGTTTATTCTTGTAGCAGGCATCGCAGCTTATGTTGCAGTTCTGATTGATGTCGATGACGACGTGGGGAACTTCGCGCCCCGCCCAGGGCAGTCGCGCTGGATCGCGGCCTTCCTTTTGCAGTTGTCGGAATAGCTCAACATTGGGATTGGACACACAACCTCCTAATCCGCGTTCCGTGTGCTTAGGTGGAGCGGCCCACATTGATCAGCAGAAGACCGCCGAGGATGAGCACCATGCCGCCGATGGTGGCGAAAGTCACGTGCTCGCGCAAGAAGAGGGCACCCAGAAGGAGTGTGAAGATGAAATTGAAGCCGATGGTGATGGGCACAACGGTCGTCATCGGGGCCAAAGCCAGCGCCCTGAGCATGGACACAGCGGAGCCCAGAAGCATTACGCCCCCGACGATGACGAGCGGCCGAATCGCGAACAGGATGTGGGCAAGGAGCCCTTCGAGGGCGTAGCGGCCGATCTCGTACTTGAAGAGCGCTATTCCACCGACGTTCAGAATCGCCGCCAAGCTGCACAAAACGACCACAAGGAGAAAACTCATTGGGACCAGCCGTATCCTTGCTTTGGGTGGACGCGCTCGTTCATCTTGTTCAAAAGTCCTTTCTGCAGCCAACTTACTCGATCACTCCTCGGGCAACCACTGTTGTATGAAGTCGTAGTATGGCGCGAAGGACACGCGGATTTGAGCTGAGGTGAGGTCATAGTCGGAAAGTGCGTATGCGTGACTGATCCGCTTCTTGGTGCGTTGGTTGCGCTGCCCGATTTGCCAACGGTAACGCTCGCCCATGGGCCACCCAAAATGTCTGTAGATCCGTTCCATGGTTTCAGACGGATTCTTCACGAGCTGGTCGTATTGGATGTCGATGATCTGCTCCGGCGAGATCAGGGCCCGTTGAGCCAGACCGCGGTCGATGCCGGAGCAGAGACGTGTCCGAACGTGATCACCTATTCGAGCGGGATCGCACCGACCGAAGAGGCTGATTAGATTTTGTGCGGTCAAACTGCAATAGGAGGGCACGATCGCCAGCGGATCCCGGTGCGTCCAAATGATGCGAGCGTCAGGGAAGGTGTTCAACAGGGCATCTAGATGCCAGAGGTGATCCGGACATTTGAGCACCAAGCGACGTCCATCGTCATGTCCACGAAGCAACTGTAGCTGGCGGCGGTAGAAGCGGTAGTGCTCGGCCATGTCGGCACCTGCGAGCCATTGCTCCCAACGCGGCAGGTACGCTTGCAGGCCGTAGCAGACAACCGCCCAAGAGTTGGCAAACAGCCACATGCACTCCTCGAAGGAGTCAAAGGACAACGGATGGATGCCGCTCATCTTGGGTTGCAAAAACGAGCGGGCCAGGCACGTGAGCTTCGCCTTTCTCTGACGTGCCCGGGAGGAGATGTTGGATGTGGGATGAGCGAGCTCCCACAGGCGAAACGCACGGGCGTCATCGTCGTCTGCGAGCAGCGCCTGAAGGTAAGTGGAACCAGTACGTTGAAGACCGACGATGAAGACCGGCTGCTTGATTGCTCGAGTTTGGCAGGACGGCTCGGCGCGCAGTTCTCGTTCTAGCAACAACCGGTTGGTTAGGAACTTCTTGCAACTCAGAATCAATAGAGCCCGACCCAGATCGGATGGGTTCTGCTCCTCCATGTCAGCAAAAAAATAGCCGAGCTGTGGCTGTACGGATGGCTGCTTGTGGAAACAGGCACCAACCTCCGCTTCGGCCTCGCGCAAGAGTTGTTCGGGGTCGAGGTCGAGCGGGCCAGCAAGCGTTCCCACCAAGCGGTCGAGCATCTTGGTGAGTTTGTTGTAAGCGTTTCTGGCCATGCTTTGTGCTCCGGACCCTTCATGATAGGAGATCGACTGCTCACGGTCGAGTTTCGGCGTGCGTGCCACGAGGGTAGCTCGACGAGTCGATGCGAGACACCCGTCGCGATGTCGCAAATTGGAGGAGATTGTCGCAATGGCCGAGGGTCGGCTGAAGATCGTCGTCAGTGACCTGCATATGGGAACCGGCATCTATGCTGAGGACGGGCGGTGGAACTATCGGGAGGACTTCGTCTACGATCGTTTGTTCGGGCAGTTTCTGCGATTCTACTCGACCGGCGACTATGCGCAGGCGGAGGTGGAGTTGGTGCTCAACGGTGACGTGTTTGAGCTGCTGAATCCCCACGATTACGCCGAAGGCCACCCGCTGCACATGACGGCCTCTGTGGCCGTTCTGCAACTCGAGCGGATCAAGAAGGGTCACCCGATTGTTTTTGCCGAGCTCGGCGCCTTTGCATCGCGCACCAACAAGAGCATTCGATTTCTTCCGGGCAACCATGACCGGGCCTTGGTGTTTGATGAGGTGAGGGACCATCTTCGCGAACAGATTCACCCAGATCTCGTCTTCAGTGACACGATGTATGAGTTTGATGGAGTGCGCGTCGAGCATGGTGACCGCTACTCCCTCGGGACCTCCTTTGTGCCCGGCGGAGAGCTCAAGACGTTGGAGGATGGCACGACCATTATCAACCACGATTGGGCAGCTATTTTGATCGCAGGTTTCTTCTTGGCAGGGAAACGCCGCGAGTATTACGCATTCTATAATACCACGCCGGTGTCGGCCTTGTTGGGACGCCTGTGGCGTTACAACCCGGTGTTTCTGCTCAAATACCTCCTCTCACTGGCGGTCTTTTTTGTGCAGATGTGGCTGCAACCCAGAAAACACGAGTTGGACAACTGGTACTGCAGCTGGCCCCTGTTTAAATATGCGTTCGGCGAAAACCTGCCGCGAGCGATGGCACAGGCGGCCAGATATCTTCTCGAGAACGAAGCGACCAAGATCGTGATTTTTGGACACCTGCACAGCTACCGCTACCGAGTTTGGAACAAAAAAATCTACATCAACACCGGGTGCTGGACGCGCTTGGTGAACCTGAGCCTCAACAGCTTGGGATCATGGACAAAGCTTTGCTACGCCTTGGTGCAGTGTGGATCTGGCATTCCGACGGTAACGCTGAAGGAATGGAAGGGCATCCCTGTTCCGGACGCGACCCTCTATCCATGGGATCTCGAACCGCTCGAAACAGAACAAGGAATCTCTAAGCCGGTGCCGGCCACCGAACGATTGCCCTAGGCCGCGCGAGTCGGTGGCATCCTGCGCGGGGTGGATGAGAAAGAGCACGTGACAATGCCTAGAATGTTTGCGGACCTACACTGTCATCCCAGCATGTACGGATTCAACCGCATGCGCAACACGCCTCTTGAGTCAGATCCGAACGTTTTTCATCCGTGGCAACCGCAACCCACCCTGCAGTTTCTGCAGAAGCGAGGCGTGGCGGCAACACGCTACTCGCAATCCACGCCGGCCCAGCTCGTTCAGGGGAGGTCTCGGCTGGTGTTTGCCTCCTTCACACCGATCGAGAAGGGGTTTCTGGGCTGCTGTCCCGAGGCCTTTCGCACCTCGGTTACACGTGAGACCGTGCGGGCTCTCACTGGCGTCACCGCCGTGCGGGCTGTCGCCGCGTATCTGCGCGATGGCGCGATGGGCGCGTTGGGTGAGCTCCTGCGGATCACGAGAAACACGGGACGCGCGCGAGTCGCGTTGGAACAGATCTACTTGGGTTATGGTCGCGCCCACCTCGAGTATTTGACATCAGAGCAGTACGATTATTGGGAGGAGTTTCGGCGGGAATATGACTATGTCGTTCGCGACGACCATGTGCTCGGACGAGGAGTTGTCCATTCCTACCGCAATGGTCGATGTTTCCAGGAGAACGTCGAGGGCCGCTACCAAATCGTTCGCGAGGCGAATCAGCTCGAAAAGATCATCGAGGGGGAGACGACCGACGTCGCCATGGTGCTGACGATCGAGGGCGGCCACACCATCTCCCTCGGACCAGATAACCACGTGGTCTCCTTCGAGACCATGGTCGACCGCATCCGATATTTTCGAGAGATGCCGCATCCGCTCTTCTTCATCACTCTTGCCCACCATTTCGACAACGGCCTGTGTGGCCATGCACGCAGCGTTCCCGGAATCGGTCAAATCGTGATGGACCAAGGCCCACGAATGTATGAGGGCTTCGAGACTCGCAAAGCGCTCGGCATGCGGGTCGCGCGCGAGCTCCTCGATCTCGACGAAGAGCTCAACGATCGGGGTGGACGGCGGATCCTCATTGACGTCAAGCACATGAGTCCTCGCTCACGCCGGCAGTTCTACGATGAGGTGATTCTGCCGCACAACCAGCGGACCAAGACTTCCTCCCAAGTTTGGAAGAAGCTGCCGATCGTCGCGAGCCACGTGGCCTACTCGGGCGTAAAGACCATCGATGAGCTGATCGCCAACGAGAAGCGAGAGAACGACCAGTGGATTATCAATGGCTACAGCGGATGGGGCCTGAACCTTGCCGACGAAGACATTCGCATCATCAATGATTCCGAGGGGCTCATCGGCCTCATTCTCGATCGCCGGGTTCTCGGGGTCGAACAGGGGCTGAGCCCCACGCCCGAGCGATGGCGGACGCTGTTTGGCGTCAATGTTCTAGGTGTTGTCGACGCCATCGCAAATGACCCAAGTCAGACCTCCGAGCAGAAGCGCAGCATCTGGGATCGGATCTGCATCGGTTCCGACTTTGACGGCGCGGTGACGCCGGTTCCTCTTTACGCCACGGTGACCGAATGGGACCTCCTCGCCGACGACTTGCGCGATGTTCTGCGGGAGAACCGCAGCACGCGGGGGATTGACGCCATCGGCATCGAAGAATTGGTTGAGAAGATCTGCTGGCGAAACGCTTATGATTTCGCCAGAAAGCATCTGCCGAGAAGTTAGTTATTCCCGAACAATCCGCAGGACCTCGACCCTAGGCCGCCCAGATTGCTGCACTGCGAACGCGAAAAAAAACCACCACCATCACCGCCGCCCAAATCGGTGCCACGCCGAACAGTGAGAAACGGCCGAGGGCGATGGCATCGATGATCCCCATCGGAGTGCCGAGGACGACGCTCGCCAGGCCGAGGCCAACGCCACCAGAGAGCGCCCAACGCCTTTTGGCATGCAACCCCACCAGAACCACGAACCAACCGACGAGCAACAGCCATTGCACTCTTTGGGAGTAGAGAAATACGATGCCTCGCTCAGTCATGATTCGGTGGGTGCTGGCGATCCCCATCATAAAAGAGAGCTGACCCGCCCAGGCTGTGGCCAAACCGAGTAGCGTCAGCTTCCAACCCGATCGCAGTCCAGCTCTGGTGGCGAGCACGTACCCGAGCACACACGGCAAGAGCACTGAAAACAGCGAGGAGGGGAACACCCCGCGGCTGGCCGTGGGAGGGATCGGCATGAAGCCTGCCATCAGACCCGTCATCAATGCGGCCCCGACGACTCCAGCGACCCATGGTCGATCGCGTCTGAGGGCGTAGCCCGCGACTGCCCAGAGCATGGCGCAGATGATGCCGACGTCACTGATTATGGGAAAAACGTGATGCAGCAACTGTGTGGCTTCAACCTCACCCCGCCCGCCTGTAACTGCAACGACCGCCGGAAAATCGTGGAAGAAGACGTAGGCACTTCCGGCCATCGTGGCCGCGGCGATAACAAACATGACCCATGCCACACGAGATGATTTCATCGCATTCTCTCCCCCTGAGGAGTCTTGCCGTCTGCGTGACTTCTCCAAGTAAGAAATCCATGCCTCGATACTGTCTGGCCTAGAGCTCTCGCAATGGCGAAGAGCACGAGCCAACCCAAGAGGCCGTCAGGTCCTGCGCCGACAGTGCTGCAGCGGCAGCCGCCGGTGATGCTAACGTGATTCGGCGACGCGCCATCGTCTCTCGTCACCGGTGAATCCCCATCGCCTGAAGGGGGCCCGCCATCGCCAGAAAAAGGTCCCCCATCGTCCAACGGATCCACTGGGGGCTCACATTCGAGCGCAGCGGCCATCCCGTGCAGCCACTCAGACCTTAGCGAACAGAGCGCAAAGAGCGCAAAGGGAACGGGGGGATGTGCCTCAAGGGGGTCA
>Ga0156517_1105_pt1 | contig 15091 bp, 6 predicted proteins | sample RifOxyB3_FD_111912 | JGI IMG/M metagenome (GOLD analysis project Ga0156517, IMG submission 111912) | Deltaproteobacteria bacterium RIFOXYB12_FULL_58_9 | reverse complement strand
GACCTGTTCGGCTGTGTAGACCTTGTTGAAGCCTGACTCCGATTCATAGGACCAGACCGCCTTGGGTTTGATCTGGTTTTCTTTTTCCAGGCCGGGCGTCTCGGTGGTGGGGGGATAACTCAAGGTCACCTTGATTCCGTGCGGCAAGAGCTCATGCCGCAGGCTCTCGGCAAAACCGCGAACAGCATACTTGCTTGCCGAGTAAGCGGAGTAACCGAAGGCACCGAAGAAACCCAGCATGGAAGAGACCAGGCAGATATTGCCGCTCTTCTGCTTCATCATATGTGGCAAGAACGCCCGCACGACATTGACGTGTCCCAGGTAGTTGACCTGGATCATGTCCTCAAAAACCGAGTCCGGCATTTCGTGAACCCAACCGGTATGGGCATAGCCAGAATTGGCGATCAGGACGTCGAGGCCACCCAAACCCTCGATCGCCTTTCTGGCGGCGTCATGGACGCTTGGACGATCTGTAACATCGAGGGTCACGGCACCGGTACGTTGACTGGTCGAGGCAATCTCGCGCACTTGTTTGAGGGCCGCATCGAGGCGGGCGCGACCACGAGCTGCAATGAACACATCCGCCCCCAGAGCGGCCAAATCCTTCGCCAGACCCAGGCCAATCCCGGCAGAGCCGCCGGCGATGAAGACTCTCTTGCCTCGATACCAATCCATCGCAATCCCTCCTATGCGCTCTCAGGCTCCGAGAGCACGATTCTCGCCGCGGATGAATATCACCCGTCGCGGCGACGTACCATGCAGGGCGGAAAGGTGCAACGCACAGCGTCAGGACGGACTTCTCGTGGTATCAAAGTCGTTGACAAATCAGGAAAACAGGGGCAATTTCACGCGCCTGCTCGCCACGAATGGATGAATTGCCCCGGTAGCGTCATAGGACGGTGCTGCGGCTGAGTAGGAATGTCAGGTGACACAGCAAATACCACCGCACGCCTCACAAACGCACAATGCACAAGGGCCAACTGTTCCCAGGGCTATTCGCGACAACGCCCAAAAACCTGGAACCGTCACGTTCATTCATTCGGACAAGTCAAAGCGGGTATACGACTACCCCGAGTTCTCCGGGGCCGTCGACAATCGAGCAATGCAATTGCTTGAAATGGGCCTAGAAAAGGGTGACCGAATCGGCTTTGTCATCCCCGATAGCGAGGACTTTGTCATCTCGTTCATCGCTGCACTGACCGCAGGGGTCATCCCCGTACCGATGTACCCACCCCTGAGCCTTGGCAGACTCGATGGTTACATTGACACCGCGGCGCGCATTCTCATGGCCGCCGATGCCAAGGCATTGTTGACAGTCAAGAAGGCGCAACCCGTGTTGTGGTCGCTGGTCAACAGGGTCGACACCCTCGAGAAGGTTGTTTGCCTCGAAGATCTCCCCAAACCGTCTGGGGAGCAACCCGACGTCGACGCCATCTCCCTCGACGATGTTGCCTTCCTCCAGTTCACGTCGGGAAGCACCTCCGACCCCAAAGGGGTGGTGGTTACCCACGGCTCGCTCTTGGCGAACATGCACGCCATCCTCAAGTACGGTTTGGAGATCAATCCACAGGACATCACCGTCAGTTGGCTGCCGCTCTACCACGACATGGGGCTCATTGGTTTCACCCTGTGCCCCCTGTGGTATGCGATGAGCGCCGTTTACATTCCCACCCTTGATTTCGTCAAACATCCGACCCTGTGGATGGAGACGATGCACGAGCATCGTGGCACCATCGCCTTCGCTCCCAACTTCGCCTATGCCTTGGCAACCCGCCGCACTTCGGAAAAGACGCTCGCCAAACTCGACCTGTCATGCGTCAAAGTCCTCGGTTGCGGTGCCGAGCCCAACCACCCCGCCACGCTGCGCGCGTTCACCGACCTTTTCGCCAAGGCTGGTTTGAAACCCGGTGCCCTGCTCCCCTGCTACGGCATGGCAGAGGCGACGCTGGCGATGACCTTCAATCCGCTGCACCGGGGACTGCGCACCGACGTTATCGATGCTGACACCTACCACGGTAAAAACCGCGCGGTGCCGAAAGGTGAAGGTAATACGCTCGAGTTCGTCTCCTGTGGCGTCCCACTTCCAGGACACAACGTGATCATCGTCGACGATGACGGCAAAGAGCTACCCGAGCGCTCAGTAGGCAACATTGTCTTCCAGGGTCCGAGCATCACCTCGGGATACTGGGGGCAAAAAAAGGCCACGGAAGACGCTTTTCGCGACAATGGCCTGCACACCGGCGATCTTGGCTACATGGCCGATGGCGAGCTGTACGTCACCGGACGCAAGAAAGACATCATCATCCTCAATGGCCGCAATTACGACCCCCAGAGCATCGAATGGGAGGCTTCCGAAGTCGACGGCGTACGCAAGGGCAACGTTGTAGCCTTCTCACGCCCCTCCGAGACGACAGAAGAGCTGGTGATCGTTGTTGAGACAAAACCAGGCACCAATCAGGATGAACTTGCCGAGAATGTCAGGCAGAGAATTCAAAACAGGATGTACCTAAGTGTTGCTGATGTCGTATTGCTCGCCTCCGGCCAACTGCCAAAAACCTCCAGCGGGAAGTTGCAGCGGAGTCGTGCGCGATTGCAGTATTTGGATGGGACGCTCGGTGCCGAGGGTAATCGCACGCTTGGCAATCGAGGACAGATGTTCACATTGGTCAAGCACTTGTCAGTATCGTTCTTGGCGCGTTTGCGCCACGGCGTGCGGCGCAGGGTCGCACGCATATTGCCAGAAACCACGCGCCGGCACCCGCGAACCGGCCACAGGGCGTGACGCCCGGATTTAGAGGTTCGAGACATGACGGACGCACAGAAGACAGCGGCTTTGGAGATCATGGACCTGTTCAAACAGGCCATCTGGGAGGTCGACCAGAAGCAACTCGACGATTTAGAGCTTAATCACCAAATCAGCTCACTCGGCATCGACTCGGTCGCCATGCTCGAAGTGATTGGTTTTCTTGAGGACGAGCTCGAAATCCATCTCCCCGACGAGATGCTCGCCAACGTCAAGACCGTTGGTGACTTGGCCATGGCCGTCTCGAAGGTACGCGCCGCCGCTTGAGCGGTGCGAACATCGGCGCATCCTCGCGGCGGCCGTGGGACACCGTCCGCGGCGTGATGCGCTGATTCCCGCGGAGAATTTACATGAGTATTTCCGACGACAGTCGGGCCGTGGCCATCATTGGCATGGCTTGCCGTTACCCTGACGCCAACGACATTGCCACGTTCTGGGACAACCTGCGTGCAGCCAAGACAAGCTTCACGCCCATCCCCAAGCACAGATGGAACCATGCGGCCTTCCACTCGGATCGCCCTCGGGAACACGACAAGACCTACGTCACCCATGGTGCCTTTCTCGATGACGTTGCCCAGTTTGCCGCGCTGCATTTTGGCATCGCCCCCAAACGTGTGGCCGTCATGGATCCACAGCACCGTTTGGTGCTCGAGGCCGTCCGCACCGCCCTCCAAGATGCTGGACTGGAGAAGAGACCGTTTGATCGCCGCATGACAGGCACATTCCTGGGCGTCAGCTCCTCGGAATACCGCAGCTTGCTGACCGGCCGTACCATGGCCATGCTCATGGCCGATGGCAGAATGGGCGGTCCCGCCAACGAAGCTGGCGGCAAAGCCATCGCCGCAAGTGTGGAACGCCTCGAGCCCATCAACGCCTTCTCCATTCCGGGCGCGCTGCTCAACATGACTGCTGCTAACGTCGCAAGCCAGTGGCGGTTGGGCGGTCCCGCATTTACCATCGATGCTGCCTGCGCCTCGGCCCTGGTGTCGCTATACGACGCGGTCACCTATCTGCGCGCTGGCATCTGCAACACCGCGATCGCAGGTGGTGTCTACCTCAACCTTACCCCGGAGAATCTCATCGGTTTCGCCCGAGCCAGCGCCATATCGAAACGTGGCGAGTGCAGACCCTTTGACGCCGCCGCTGATGGTTTCGTCCAAGGTGAAGGGGTGGGTATCATCATCCTCAAGCGACTTGAGGACGCAAAGCGCGATCACGACCGGGTTCATGCCGCCATCCGCGGCATCGGTATCAACAACGACGGCTCCGGCGAGGGCCCGATGGCTCCCAACAAGGCAGGCCAGCTCGAATGTCTGCGCCGTGCACACCTGGACGCGGGAACCGGCCCCGATTCGATAGACCTCATCGAGTGTCACGGAACTGCCACCGCCGTCGGCGACCCTGTCGAAGTGGGCGCGTTGCGCGACTTTTTCTGCACCGACAACGAGACCCAGACACCGATCTACCTGTCCTCGGTCAAAGGCAATATCGGACATACGATGAGCACCGCCGGCGTCGCCGGACTGATGCGCGCCGTGTTGGCACTGCAGCACGAGTCCATCCCGCCGCAAGCGGGGTACAGCAAACCTCACCCCGCTCTTCCCATTGCCGACTGCCGCCTGGAAGTGCCCAAAACAGCGGTGCCATGGCCGCGGACCACGGACCACGTGCGCCGCGCCGGCATTAGCTCATTTGGGTTCGGTGCCACCAATTGCCATGTCATCATCGAGGAGGCCCCAGCGCCGGAGCCGCCCACCATCGACGTGTGCGACACAACCGCGCCAGCCGCTGAGCTCGTGATCTTGAGTGCCGATACTCGGCCCCTGCTGGCAGAGCATGCGCGCCGAGTGGCACGAGCGATTGAAGACACCAACGTACTCTTGCGTGACGTTGCATACACCCTCACGGCAACGCGAACCCACGCGCGGGTGCGCCTGGCGGTCGTGGTCAAGAGTCGGAAAGAGTTGTGCGACGCACTGCGTACCGCTTTCGACAAGCTGGCCGCCGATTGCGTCAATGTAGAGCTCGAGCGCACCGTGCTCACCACCCCCGACGGCCTCGGTGACGATCCGCCCAAGGTGGCGTTCATGTTTGCGGGCCAAGGTGCCCAGCGGGTCGGCCTGTTGCGGGAGTTTTACGATCGCTTCGAGTCCTTTCGGCGACGCTTGGACGATATGCAGGCGGCCCTCGCTGACATCCTCGACAAGCCCTTGCTCGAGTACCTCTACCCAAGCAAGGACGCCGACGTCGAGGCGGCGGAGAAAGCATTGCAGGCCACGGAGGTCTGCCAACCTGCCATGGCAGCGTTGGGTTTGGCCATGGCCGGCTTCTTGCGTGAATTGGGTGTCACCCCAGCCGTATCCTTCGGCCACAGTCTCGGCGAATTTGCCGCCGCTGCGTGTGGGGGGCTCTTCTCCGACGCCGATGCTGTTCGATTCGTCGCGCGACGTGGGCGCATGATGGCTGACCTCATCCTTGATGACCCAGGTGCCATGGCGGCAGTACGCGCCGCACCCGAGGCGATATCCCCCTGCCTCCAAGATGGTTGCGTCATCGCCAACATCAATCACCCAGAACAGACCGTCATCTCGGGCGCAAGTGACGCGGTTGCCGCATCCATCGAGGCCTTGAAGAAAAATCGCATCGGCGTGCGCAGCCTTCGCGTGTCACACGCGTTTCACTCCCCGGTGATGCTGCCCGTGGCAGAGAAGATCGGCGTACTCGTAGATGAGCTGGTCCTTCGCCCCGCAAAGGAGCCCGTGATCTCGGCGATCCGTCCAGGACTCTACCCGACGACTGAGGAGGATCTGGAGGCAGCGCGGAACATATTCAAAGAGCACGCCACAAGTCCCGTGCAGTTCACCGCAGCCTTGCAAGTGGCTGACAAACTTGGCGTGGACCTTTACCTTCAGGTGGGCGCAGGCAAGACGCTCAGTAAGTTGGTCGCTCCCCCTCCCAACCCGACCCTTTTGGCAGCCACGATGGCCGCAGACGAGGCTGACGATGGCGTCGAGCTTGGGCGGACCCTGGGGATTCTTACCGTGCTCGGTCTCAACTTGGACCTTGCCCAACTGTACTGCCCCAACGACCGAACAATCGTCTCCCTACCGGAGACACCCTTGACCCGAGATCGCTACTGGGCAATCCGCGAGAGCAAGGGCGTCAAAGTCGATGTCAATGTCAATCTCGCCGCCAACCCTGGTCACATCGCCACCGCCAGCGCACTGAGCCTATTCCCCGAAGGGGAGAACGAGGACCTGGTGGCCCTCTTCCGCGAACAGACCGCCCTACTCAAACAGCATGCGGATATTCTGGAACATCAGACCGCGGCTCTGGCAGGCAGGAGCGTTGCGGCAACGGTTGAGAGAAGAACCTTCACTGCTCCCGCCATGGTGCAGACGGCTGAAAATGTCGCCCCGTTGGCCGTCAAATCTGCGCCGGCTTCGGCATCGATGGCGCGTGCACTGCGATCCATCGACGTGCTCGACTCATTTCTCGACCTGGTCGCCAAGGTCAGCGCCTTTCCCAAGGAGGCCCTCAAGCCCAGCCAAACCCTTGCCAACGATCTCGGGCTCGATTCGTTGATGTTTGTCGACCTCAGCACGGCCGTGCAAACAACCTTCCCGGGTCTTGATGGCATCCCACAATCGCTCATCAGCCAGACCACCACCATCGGCGACTTGGTCGCCTACGTTGAAGAAGAGCTGCAAAAATCTACACAGGAGCAAGGTGTCACCTTCACCCAAAGCCCAGACGCCGTGCAGCGTCTCGAGCGCTACCGGCCCATTGTGGTCGCCCGCACAGCCGCACAGCTTCCGGGTGCGGGTTTGGCAACCGATGGGTGGATCCTGGTAACGACAAAGGATGGCATTCATTCCAACGAGTTGGTGACAAGACTCGCGGCCCTTGGCCATTCCCTCGTCGTTGTTCCTATCGGCGCCACCGGCCCCGTCGAGCGCAATGGCGCTCGCATCACAGCCCCCTGCGCCAATACCCCCGAGGCCGTCGAGCAACTTTTCGCGGACCTTGCAGCCAATGGCATCGCTCTCCATTCAGTCATACACCTCGCCGAAGCAGATACTCACGCCGCCATTGACGACGTTGTCGCCGGCAACGAGCCCTGGCCCAACACCATTCTCATCGCGCAAATCCTGGCGGCCAATTTAGAGCGGGCCGCAGCCAACGGACCAAGAGCGTTCGTCGTTGTCACCGGCATGGGTGGAGCGTTCGCACTGGATCGCAAGAACGGCAGTCACGTCTGGCAGACAGCACTGTGCGGTTTTGCCAAATCTCTGGCGCGGGAGTGGCCAAACTCCATCGTCAAAGCGATCGACGTCGAGCTCGACGCCAGCGGCGAAACACAAGCGATACAAATATTGGGTGAGATTGCCGCGGCCAGCCGCGACGTAGAGGTAGGCTTCCGGGATGGCAACCGTCTTGTCGTGGAGCTCGAGACCGTGGAATTTGCAGCCACCGGCCCCGTACACCTCGACCGAAGCTCCGTGCTTTTGGTAACGGGTGGCGGTGGCGGTCTGGGTGCCCTGGTGGCACGCCACCTAGCCTTGCAGACTGGTTGCGCGGTCGTCTTGGTCGACAATCGTCCCAGTGAAGATCCGGGCGTCGCCAATACCCTCGCCTCCATGCGAGCTGATGGCATTCGCGCGACGTTGGTCACCTGGGATGTTCGGGAGGCTCACGCCGCGGACGCAGAGCTTCAATTTCTTCGCGAGGCCCTTGGTCCCATAACAGCGATCATCCACTGCGCTGGGGTCATCCGCGACAAGCGCGTAGGCGACAAGGCCATCGCCGATGCGCAAATGGTCAGCGACATCAAGGTGGGTGGCCTTCTCAACGTCCTGCGCGCCACAGCAACGGACCCCATCCGAACCATCATCACGTTCTCCTCGTGGGCAGGTCGTTTCGGCAACATCGGCCAGACGGACTACGCTGCGGCGAATGAGCTCATGAGTCGTCTGTGCACCCATCTGTCGTTCTCCCGACCAGAATGCAAAATCGTATCGATTGCGTGGCCCCCTTGGAAGAGCTCGATCATGGCCCAATCGATCCCCGAGCCCATTCGTGCTGCCATGCGCGCAGAGGGCGTCACCTTCGTCCAAGATGCAGCGGGCCTCTCGGCCCTGAGCGCAGAGCTCATGACTGCGGATGGTGGCGAAGTGCTCTACGGCGTCGATGTACCCACCGCCACCTTCGAGCTACGCGGGTTCATACCCTTGTCGTTGCAGACGCATCCCTTCCTCGGTGACCACCGCGTGGGTGGCACGCCGTTGTTGCCGATGGCCTCTGCTTTGGACTACGTGGCCATGGCGGCACAATCTGTGGCTGCCGATCAACCACTGGTCATCAAGAATCTGCAATTGTACGCGGGCATAGAGGTCAACGAACCTACGTCCCTCGAGGTTCGGATGCAGGCGCGACGTTCGTCACGCGGTCAGCTTTCCGCCAAGCTTGAGCTGCGAGCGAATGACAAGCTCGCATACCGCGCCGAAGCTCTGGGCGACGGGTCGTTCCCCGCGGTCACCGTCCCGCCAGGCAAGGTCTTGCGTGACAAAGAGCTACCCTTCTCCCTCGCTACACTTTACGGAGACATCATCTTCCACGGGCCGCTTCTGCAGGGCATCGAACGCGTCGAAGAGCTCGGCGCGACCCACATCGTTGGTTGGGTAAGGACCTCTTCCCCCGCCGATTGGATTGCATCACCGCCGAATCCGGACTGGACGATCGATCCCTTGGTCATCGACTCAAGCTTCCAGCTCGTCCTCTACTGGATGTGGGCCCAGAAACGCCGCTTGGCGTTACCCGTCGGCCTGGGAGGTTTCGTCCAATACGTACCCTTTGGCGACGGACCGGTTAGATGCACAGCGGTGCTCCGATCCGCTGGCGATGACACCTTTGTTGGCTCGATCTCTTACGAAGATCAAAACGGTGTGTTGTTGGCATTGGTTCACGACGCCCGCGCGAAAGCCGTCGAGGCGAACCGAAAGGTGCCGACAATCGACAAAGTGCCGACAATCGACAAAGTGCCGACAACCGACATCGATGAGAAGTACTATCGCATCGAAAAGTTCGACGAGGTCGCCGGGTTGTTTCAACGTCTCGAGATGGCATCATTGATGGGCCTGAAGAACCCCTACTTCCCACTGCACGACGGTGTCGCCCGGGGCACGGCCATTATCAACGGCCAGGAGATGATCAACTTTTCGAGTTACAACTACCTCGGGTTGTCGGGCCACCCCTTGGTCAACGCCGCCGCCCAAGATGCTGTCACACGATTTGGCACATCGGCATCGGCGAGCCGCGTGGCGTCGGGCGAGATTCCGCTGCACCTCGAGCTCGAAGCGGCCTTGTCCGATTTGCTCAGCTGCGAGGCATCCATCGTCTTCTCCGCCGGTCATATGACCAATGAGACGACCATTGGTCATCTGCTGGGCGAAGGTGACCTCATCATTCATGATGCCTTGGCACACAACAGCATCCAAGAAGGGGCCAAGCTCTCTGGCGCCAAGCGAAGACCTTTCCCCCACAGCGATTGGGCCGCACTCGACGCCATCTTGTCGCAGATCCGCAGCCAATTTAAACGCGTCCTCATCGCCATTGAAGGCGTCTATTCGATGGATGGAGACATTCCCGATCTGCCGCGATTTATCGAGGTGCGAGACAAATATCGATGTTTGCTCTTGGTGGACGAGGCCCATTCGTTGGGCGTCATCGGTGCCACTGGCCGCGGCATTGGCGAGCTCTTTGACGTCGACCGTACCAAAGTCGACATTTGGATGGGCACTCTTTCAAAATCCCTCTCTAGCTGCGGCGGATATGTCTGTGGCACCAAGGCGTTGGTGGAATACCTCAAGTACACCGCGCCCGCGTTCGTATTTTCCGCGGGCATCACCCCTGCCAACGCTGCGGCGGCCAAAGCAGCGATCGAACAAATGCGTGCCCACCCCGAGCTTGTCGCAGAGCTGCAAGCGAACGCGGCGCTGTTTCTGTCCCTTCTCAAAGCACGGGGTATCGACACCGGTTTGTCGGGTGGCTCCGCTGTTGTCCCGGTGGTCGTCGGCAATTCTTTACTCAGTATGAAGTTGGCGGAGCGACTTGGCCAACGCGCCATCAATGCGCAGCCCATCGTTTACCCAGCCGTGGACGAGGATGCAGCGCGGTTGCGGTTCTTCTTGAGCTCAACCCACACGAAGGAGCAACTCCAACGAGCGGCCGATATCATCGCCGAGGAACTGGCAGCCCTGCGTGAGGGTTCCCTCAAGCCGCAGGCGTCCGCAACCTGACCCAGCTTCCAAGTGCCAACAATCAGGCGGCGGCGTCGAGAACAGCGGTGGCGATGGCCTCGGCTTCGGCAAGTTGGATGGCTTCGATGGACTCGCCCACCGCTGCACTGTCGAACACCTGACAGAGCAGAATGTCGGTGCGCAGGAATCTGACAAGTGGCCTGAGGGCACTGCATGCCCGGGCGATCTTGGCGCGCAGCTTGAGGTCCTTCCAGTGATCTTCGTAGGGCTGCATTAACAGCTCTTTGACGCGATCTATTCCTGCGACCAGCTCCTTTTCCTTGTCCACCAACATATCGCCCACGAACTCGAGGGAGCGTTCTGCGCCAATGACATTGACGAGATCGTGGTACAAGTGGGATTTCGGATCAAAGATCGCGGCACCTTCTTCTTTAAGTTGTCTTTGGAAAACGCGCACGGTACCGAGGGCAATCTGCGCGTCATGCAGGACTGCCGCCGACGAACGGAGTCGTTCGGGCAAAACCTCCTCGACACTTCGTTTTGGCAACCCTTTGGTTTCTGGGTGGGCGGTGCTGGCCCTGAGGATTTCCAATCGAGCGGCCAGCGCAGTTGCCTGACCAAGATTGACCAACCATTCGCTTGCGGCACCCAGGGCATTGCCCGCCGGATTTACGAAATGCCGAAAGCCTGCGAGATGTGGATGATAGACAGTGATGTCTGCGCCGACGCGCAAATCAAAGATTCCCGGAAGACCCAGTGCGAAGTAGAGGCTGATCTCGAGCCCCGGAGGAAGCTGGGCATCGGTGTGGAATGAGAAACCCACAGGAAAACCCAACTCATTTTTCAAATTGACAGTTTTGTAGTATTTGCCTGCCTTCACAAATGCGGGTCCCCAGGCGGGAAAACCCAAGGACGCGCCCCTGCTGGTCGATTTGAGACGCGCCACCCAAGTAATGACTTCCCAAAGGGATTCGAGGCGCACCGCTGCCACACCATTTCGGTATTCTTTAAGAGAGGAGTGGTTGATCGCAGCGGCCAACTTGATGCCCTGCCCGGCGATGCCAGCCCCAACCCCCGGAGCAATTCGCAAACAGAACAGCTCCCACGCCTTTTGGTCGGTAATTTTGCCCACAAATCCCCCTAGGCCATTGAGGAATTGGGCAATGCCATCCCAATTGGTATTCTTCTTCAGCTTGCCGATGAGCTCGTGGTCTTGTCGCTTGCTGGGATCACGAAGGAGATCGAACCAACTATCGAGATCTTCGGCGGCACCACGCAAGAGCGCCGCAGAGAGAAGGGTGTATTTCTGCTCCCCTGCGGATATCTTCTCCAGGCGTTTTGGCGATGACTGCAAGTTGGCCAATCCCTTGTTCATCTCCCGAAACATGCGCTGAGCCTCGTTTCGCTTTTCGTCCCCCATCTTCTCCAGATGAGCTGCCGCCTTTTCGATGGCAGCTTGGGTCGGTTTTCCTGCGGCGTCCATCACCGGAAGGAGCACATCCATGATTTCGTAATAGAGCTTCACCGGCCAGGTCAGTGCTTCACGAACTGCAAGTCTCGCGGCTTCTTTGCGGTTCCCGTCTTTCTTTGCGTCGGCAATCTTTTCGCGACCTAGCGCTGGGGGAAGCACCTTGCATGAGCCCATGGGAGGCGTGAGCTTTTTGGAAATATTTTCAAACTTTTCGAGAATGGGATCGGCCGTTGCGACAACCTTTGTCTCGAGTTGTGTCATTCGGGCCGATATTGGCATCCACGTTCCGAGGACCTTGGGGCCGATATCGATGTAAGCTAGCTCCTGGAACTCGAGAGCGTCGATTCGTGTCTGCTTTGATATTTCCAACAAGGTGGCAGCGTGGACTGTCGGCGCACCGGTGCCTTGGATTCCCAGCAGGTGGTATTGGATCCGTACTATCAGTTTTCTCCACAACTGATTCATCTCGAAGTGCGGACCCGTAGAATCCGGATTGGTGAGCTCTGCCCATCTTTTGGGGGCTTTGTTGGCTTTGCGTATCAAGCTGAAGAGTTCGTCGAACTCGTTGTTGAGTTGAAGTAGAGTGGTCTCGATTTTGTCTGTGCATACGCTTTCGTGCACGGACGCCGATGAATGGCCGCGCTCAGCCTTCACCCTGTCCTTTGTAACGAGCTCCCCTTCAACGCGGCTGTCGTCGAAAGACCTCGCAACGCGTACTTTGCTGATGATAGGCGTCTTCATCGCTGCCGGAGACTCCCTTCAAATAACATATTGTTTATCGGGCGGAATCTGCAAATGTTTCTTGTTCTCCATCTATCGTTCGATGACGCCGCCGCACACCACGGAATCGCCGTCATACAGGACAACAGCTTGCCCGGGTGTAATCGCCTGTTGCGGCTCGTCGAATCTCACCCGCACGCGGTCCTCGCCGCATGGCTCTGCTGTTGCACGACTGCCGCTATGACGGTAACGGATTTTCGCTTCGACAGACATGGGCCCTGTGAGTCCGTCGATCGAGATCCAATTGAGGCGACCTGCCGTGAGCTCGGTGCCGATGAGCTTTTCCACAGGGCCGACAACGACAGCATTTTGCTCGGGATCCAATCCCGTGACGTAAAGACGCTGGGAATGCGCTATTCCCAAACCTCTTCTCTGACCGATGGTGAAATACTCGATCCCCTGGTGCTGACCGAGCTCTCGACCGTCTTGGTCGACGATGGGGCCCGGCCGGGCATCACCGCAAAACAGCGATTGATATCCGCCTGCAGCGAAGTCTTGACTCTCCTCTTTCTCCGCAACTGAAAATCCATGGGCTGCGGCTATCTCGCGAACCTGGGATTTTTCCATTCTGCCGAGCGGCAGCACCGTCGTCGACAATTGTTCCTGGGTGAGACGCGAGAGAAAATAGGATTGTTCCTTGCGTGGGTCTTTACCCTTTTTCAGCAGCCACCTCCCACGTTCCTCGTCCTTCTCGACCAACGCATAATGCCCAGTGGCAAATCCATCCACCTGCTCACCGCAGTCGCGCAATCTTTGCGGAATGAGGCCAAACTTCATGGCCGCGTTACAATGAACGCAGGGATTGGGTGTCAACCCTGCGGCGTAGGCGTCACGACAGGGATCGAGGATCTGAGTGTTGTACGCGTCGGCCAAGTCGACCACCACAAACGGGATACCCAGCTTGTCGGCAACCCCGCGAGCGTCTTCGACATCTTGCTTTTCACCCGGACCATAACAGGCATGTCGATGTGCTTCGGTCGCCATCGCCCGACCATCCCAGATGGTCATGATAACGCCGACGACGTCGTGCCCCGCGTCACACAACAACGAGGCGGCAACGGCCGAATCGACGCCACCACTGAGACCCACGGCTATACGAGACTTCTTGCTCACCGCTCGTCACTCCTCGGGTATGCCATGCCACTAATTCTGCTGCGCAACATAACCATCTTCGCGAGATGTTGCTACTCCAACATCGCAGCCCGGGGTGCCACCACCCGCATTGACCTGGACCGAATATTGCTGCACTCACCGTCATGACGAATTTGAGCTGCACGGCATGGAATACGCAACCACATTGGGGTATCTGGGCATTCGAACGGATCCCCCTTGAGGGCCGATATGTAACCTGAGAGCACGGTTGTTCCGAATCGGTCAGCCAAACCATAGGGAAGGTGCCCCATTTCTCGCGCAAAAAAACTCAAAGAGCTGCTCACCCGCAAAGAGACCACGATCCTCATGGAGGCTCACAACGGCTTGTCGGCGAAACTTTGTGAAGAAGCCGGCTTTGAGGCTATCTGGGGCAGCGGACTGTCGATTTCCGCGGCCTTGGGTGTTCGGGACAGCAACGAAGCAAGCTGGACCCAAGTCCTCGATGTCCTCGAGTTCATGGCGGACGCAGCCAGCATCCCGATCCTCCTCGACGGCGACACAGGTTATGGGAATTTCAACAATGTACGTCGCTTGATCAAGAAGCTCGAACAACGCAACGTGGCGGGCGTATGTTTGGAAGACAAGCTGTTTCCGAAAACCAACAGCTTCATCGACGGCGAAAAGCAACGGCTCGCCGCCGTCGATGAGTTCTGCGGCAAGATCCGCGCAGCCAAGGACACCCAGCAAGACCCCGACTTCGTGGTGGTGGCACGGACTGAAGCCTTCATCGCCGGTTGGGGGCTCGAGGAGGCATTGCTCAGAGCCACCGCCTACGCCGAAAACGGTGCCGATGCAATCCTGGTTCACTCCAAGCGCAAAGACTCCAACGACATCATGTCGTTCATGGAGAACTGGAAGCTTGACGTCCCAGTGGTCATCGTTCCAACCAAGTACCCCACCGAGCCGCTGGCCAAGCTCGAAGCGGCTGGCGTCACCAATTTCATCTTCGCCAACCACAGTCTGCGCACTGTGATCACAGCATTGCAGACCAACCTGCGCAAACTCTATGAGACTCGCGATTTGATGTCGGTTCAGAACGACATCGTCAAAGTCGACGAGGTGTTTCGCCTGCAGAACGTGCAGGAGCTCAAGCGCTCAGAGCAACGCTATCTTCCCGACAACGCGGCCAACACTCGCGCCGTCGTTCTTATGGCAAGCAAAGGTGACTTCGGAGATCTGGTCGCCGACAAACCCAAGGCGATGCTACGCCTGCACGGCAAACCAATCCTCATATGGCATCAGGAAGCGTTCCGCCGCCAAGGCATTGTCAACGTTGCCGCCGTCCGTGGCTATCGCAAAGAGGCGGTCAATGTCGAAGGACTGCACTATTTTGACAACGACGACTTCGCTTCCACAGGCGAGCTCAGCTCCCTCTACGCTGCGCGCGACTTCCTGCGGGGCGACATGATTGTCGCCTATGGCGACATCGTCTTTGACGACTTCATCCTGCAGAATCTGATGACCGCTCCCGGAGCCATCAAGATCGCAGTGGACGCCGCTTGGAAGCTCAGAGCGCGATCCGATGCCCACCGTGATCTGGTGATCACGGATGGCGATGCCGACCCCCTACGAGACCACACCTGCCGTCTCCTCGAGATCGGCAGCAGCAACAGAGCGGTCAGCCAA
>Ga0156517_1362_pt2 | contig 15121 bp, 16 predicted proteins | sample RifOxyB3_FD_111912 | JGI IMG/M metagenome (GOLD analysis project Ga0156517, IMG submission 111912) | Deltaproteobacteria bacterium RIFOXYB12_FULL_58_9 | reverse complement strand
AGCAGAGCCGCCCTTTCATGTCGCTCCAGGCCGACCTGGTGAGAGCTATGAGTTCAACCTATCGGGACAGGTGATGTCCTTGAACGGGCTCATTTGCCTGCATGACGCACGAGGTCCGTGTGCCAATCCGGTGAAGGACGCACAACGGACCAAGACGCATGACGGTACGACGCAGACATTGACAGTGATTTGGGGCGTCGTCGGTTATGAGCAGCAACGCGACGCTGCCGTGACATGGTACCAAACCACGCTTCGCGAGCTGAATGCCGAAGTCGTCGTCGTGCCTGTGAAGATGGAATCCGAGCCGTAGAACCTGCCAAAAGGGGAATTCCCTGCCGCGGGTGGCCACGACCGAGGTCACCCTCGACATGGCGGGTTCATTGGCAATAGGCCGCTGCCGGTTCTCCGTAGGTGCACTCTTCATCAGGGGCGCACATCTCAGTTGCCACGACCTCGCACAACTCGTCGCACTCGCAGGTAACCAATTGATACGCGACCTGGTCAGCCTCATCAGCGTCGAAGGATAGCGTGCAGACCGAATCTCCATCCTCCACGTATCCCTGAACGCTGTTTGGGAAATAGGAACAACCCCACGTCTCGGCTTCCCCTTGGATGAATACCTCAGCGCTGGCGCACTCACCTCCGGAGATGGGGGCACCGGCATCGGAGATTTCGACCAAGGAGATGTTGTCGAGCTCGATGCGGAAGTCAGCACCCACCCGGGTCGCAGCGGTAAGTGTCACCGCTCCCTGTTGGCCGAGATAATAGCGATCGTTGTGGTTCTCATCGTAGCGATGAGCGACCACGCATACCGAGCAGGTGTTCCAGCTGTCGTTACCGTGTTCCTGCAATTGCACAGTTACAGTTTCTCCGGGAAACAGAGGCGAGTCGTTATTGGGAAAATAGTAGATATCCATGTTGTCTCTGCCCCAGGCCGTCCAAGCAAGAGCCCCGCCGGCGACAGTGGGATCATAGGAAATGGTGGTGTACGAGGTTCCGGTGACGTCAAACTCATAACACGTCGAACAGCCGCCGCAATCGCTTGGACAAGTGGAGCAGTTCTCGTTGCCCGCACATGTGCCATCGCCGCATGCGACACAATTGCCGCAATCGATGGGACAGGTGGAGCAGCTCTCATTGCCCGCACATGTGCCATCGCCGCATGCGACACAGTTGCCACAATCGCTGGGACAAGTGGAGCAGCTCTCATTGCCCGCACATGTGCCATCGCCGCATGCGACACAGTTGCCACAATCGCTGGGACAAGTGGAGCAGCTTTCGTTGCCCGCACATGTGCCATCGCCGCATGCGACACAGGCGCCGCAATCGTTGGGACAAGTGGAGCAGCTTTCGTTGCCCGCACATGTGCCATTGCCGCATGCGACACATGCGCCGCAATCGCTGGGACAAGTGGAGCAGCTCTCGTTGCCCGCACATGTTCCGTCGCCGCATGCGACACAGTTGCCGCAATCGTTGGGACAGGTGGAGCAGCTCTCGCCTTCATTGCAGCTACCGTCACCACAGGCCGTCGGTTCACACAGTCCACAATCGAGGGAGCAGTTAGCGCAATATTCGGTGCCGTTGCATGCGGCGTCACCACAGTGTGGAGCGTTGCAGGCACCACAGTCGCGGGGACAGGTGACGCAGGTCTCGCTACTGTTGCATGCGAAGTCCCCGCAAGTGGGAATTCCGGGCAAAGATGATGTGCCGCAGCCGAGCTGGAGAAAAGCCAAAAGAAACGTGGAACAAAGAATTCTATTCAACATGGTGTTCACCCTATTTGTTTCGGAGCAGCCTCGAACTCAGTTGGCCTTGCAGCCTTTTGCGTCGTGTTCCTCGTCCATGACACACGCCATGCCGTCGGGGCACTGTGCATCTTTTGCGCATGGGACCGAGCAGACGCCGTCGATATTGAGGTCTGTCTTGTGGCAGAAATTGTACATGCAGTTTTTGTCCTTCCTGCATGGCTTGCCCAGGTCGTGGCTCGCGCAGACACCCAGGGGGTGGCTTGGGGGTTTTCTGTAACAGAAGCCTGTGTCGAGGCACTGGTCGTGGTCGGTGCAGGGCTGGGCGTCGTCTGAAGCAACCGGGTTGGCGCTATCCTCGGTTCCAGCCGCGACAGCAGTAATCCTGTGCCCGCAAAGGACGCAAATCGTGATGAAGAGGGCCATTGAAAGATATTTGTTGAAAGACATTGTGTTCACCTTTTTGTGTTAGAGATTTCTCAAGGTTCAGTTGGCCTTGCAGCCTTTTGCGTCGTGTTCCTCGTCCATGACACACGCCATGCCGTGGGGGCACTGTGCATCTTCTGCGCATGGGACCGAGCAGACGCCGTTGATATTGAGGCCTGTCTTGTGGCAAAAATTGTACTGGCAGTCGTGGTCGTAGCGGCACGGCGTGCCCATGTCGTGGCTCTTGCACACACCGCTCTCCTGGCTCGCGGTCTGCCGGTAGCACCAGCCGGAATTCGTACACTCCCAGTGGAAAAAACACGTTTGCGGGGTGGCACAGTCAGCAGGGCAGCTCGACTCGGTCTCATCGCTGTCGCAGTTGCCATCCCCGCACTCGTGGGTGCCGCCGAGGCAGGCTTCGATAGCCGTGCAGGTGTTGGCTTGGAGAATGCAGTTGCGGGTGCCGTTTGGAATCTGCGGGCACACAGTCATGCATTGGGGATCGGCACCGCAGACTTGATTATAGTGAGTGCACATGGCGTCACAACCACCAGGACAAACGCCACAGTCGTTGGCGCAGGAGGAGCAAGTCTCACCGGTCTCACAGGTGCCATTGCCGCAGACCGCGCCGCAGGTGCCGCAATCTCCAGGACAGGTGGCGCAGTTCTCACCGGCTTCGCAACTGCCATTGTTACAAACGGCACTGCAACCACCACAATCTTGTGGGCAGCTCTGACAGGTTTCCCCAGCGTCACAGCTGCCATTGGGGCAGGTCGGTGGGCAGCTGCCGCAGTCCTGCGGACAGCCATTGCAGGCTTCGGTGCCACCGCAGTGCCCATCGCCACAGACCGGGTCGGGGCAGACATCACAATCCGTGGGACAGTTGTAACAGGTTTCGGGGGCCTCGCAGCCGCCGTAGCCACACTTGGGCAGGTTACAGGTGCCGCAATCGTTCGGGCAGGTCGCGCAGGTTTCGGCACCATTGCAGGCGAGATCGCCGCAGGTTGCAAGTCTGCACGATCCACAATCCGTCGTACAGGTGACACACGTCTCCCCGGCGGTGCAGACAGTGTCGCCGCAGTTTCCCCCCGTCCCGGTGACACCGCAGCCGCAGACCATGGTAGAGATACCGACCAAAGAAATCACCGCCAGCCATTCTCGAATCGCCGCAATGCTGCTTGTCGTTGTGTCCCCTCTGGTACTTCTGGAATTGTTTGCAGGTTGAGATTTCATTCTATTTCCTCCAGCTATGAGTTGTCGTGCGCTTCCTGTGCTGGGAGTGCACCGAGGGTCATTTATTGACCGTGATTGATTCGGGAAAATACGATCTGTGGCGGAAAACGAGATTTAATAGGGCCGCGGATTGGGGACCGGAGCGAGGTGTCGGAGCGAGCGAGGTGTCGGCTTGATCATCGAACAGTCGCGTGCTACCAAGGTAACCGTCAGTCATAGACATTGTGGGGCGATTCAGAGCTGAAATCCCATGAGAATCCGTTACGCTGGCAGCACGCACGTCGGGATGAAACGCTCCCACAATGAGGACAATTTCTTCCTCCTTGCCGAAGAGAATCTTTATATCGTCGCTGACGGAATGGGCGGCCACGCCTCTGGCGAGGTTGCGTCGCAAATTGCTGTGGAGACGCTTGCCAATTTCTTCATTGACACTTCTCGCGACAAAGAAATTACCTGGCCTTTCAAAGAAGACCGGTCCTTGAGCTACGACGAGAATCGTCTCGTCACTGGGGTGAAGCTAGCCAACAGGCGAGTGTTTGAGACAGCACAGTCAGACCAGCGGTACCACGGCATGGGCACAACCTTGGTGTCATTGGTTTGTGGCCAAAGCGGCGCGTATATGTCGCATGTGGGGGATTCCCGCGGCTATCTCCTTCGGGGCGATAAGATCGAGCAGCTTTCCGAAGACCACTCCTTGCTCAATGACTATCTCAAGGTTCACAAACTCACTGCCGACGAGATCGAACATTTCCCGCACAAGAATGTCATCGTGCGGGCGTTGGGGATGAAAGAAGTTGTGGTTGTCGACGTATTTCGACTCGATCCCAAACCCAACGATATCTATTTGCTTTGCTCAGACGGCTTAAGTGGCATGGTCACGGACCCCGAGATCTGCAGGGTGGTCAAAGAGGGAGGCAAAGACCTCGAGAAGGCCTGCCAATCTTTGATAGCGACGGCCAATGCCAACGGTGGTGCCGACAACATCACTGTGGTTCTGGTTGAATTCACGGAATAGTCCCCACCGCTGCGCTGGTGGAGGCGGTCTCACTGCGATTTGAGGCTGGCGCGTTTTTCCTGGTTTAGGTGCCGCAGCTCTTCGACAACACGGGTCATTGTAGCCGACTCTGGTGCCGCAGACAGTGCAGCGATAGCCGCGGAGAACAACTCGATGTCATCGGTGGTCCTCTGGTGCAGGGCTTCGTGGGTGGAACACAAGCTTTCAAAGACCTGCTTGAACTGATCACTCTTTCGCAGAGTTCCGGGCGGTACCAGTCGGCCAGCCTCAATTTGCTCGAAATACTGTGCCACGCGATGCAACGGCCCAGCGACCCTGTGAGTCAGAACGATGAGGAATACCACCATGACGACAGCGACACCGAGACCAACAAGAACCAAGGATGCAATGATGCCGAGGTCGGTTCTGCCCAGTTGTTCGCGTATGGCGCTCTTGGTGTGCAGGTCAATCCAATCCATGCCCGCAGCGTTGAGGCTAGCGATGATTTGATCAGAGGCCAGGGTGCTCTGTTGATAGATCAACAAACCGAGAACTCCACCTATGGTCGCACAGATACCGCACACGATGAGGACATAACGCAATTGCATGCGTTCATTGAGAAAGAGGTTTCTCATCCGCCGCTTTCGCGGGCGTGTCGTCTTCTCAGCCAAGACGTGACTCCTTAACTTGCAGTCGTTGTTGTAGCTCTGCCAAGAGATCGTGGGCCATGTTGGGGCTCTGCTTTGCTGCTTCGATCACACGGCGCAACACCTCCGTATCGCGCTCTTCGCGAGTGCGAAGGGCCGCACACGCGCGGCGAAACTGCTCGTACAGATCGGTGAGCTCATCACCCTTCCGAAGTGGTGCCAAGGGTGCATACTTGCCATCCTTGAGGTTGCCCAACTCGACCCCGATGCGGTGCAAAGGTCCGGCCACGCGATGGGTGTAGACGACGCCGAACCCGGTGAGGCCGAGGGTGAGAAGCATGCCGACGCCGACGATTCCGTAGCGTATCCAGCGCTCCCTATTCTGCAGAGTCTCGCGGGTGGCGGTCGCGCTCTCCAGGAATGCGCCGCTCTGCTCAAGATGTGTGATACCGATCTTGGTTGCCGATTCCGCCTTGCGAATCGCCAACAGACCCAAGCCGACAAACAACGCGGCGGCAAGCAGGACCATGGGTAGGGTGAACGTCACTTGGTAACGGGCATCCAGCAGGTAATTGCGCCAATGTCTTTTTGGGTGCTCTTGGTTTGCCATACTCTCCTCATTCACCTGGGCCGGTGACGTCTGCTGCCAGTCGTTTACCCATCAGATGCTTGACGATATTCGTTGCGCAGAGTGTCTTGGCTCGTTCTATGGCGGACTCGCGGTTTGACGTTTCGAGCTTTGCTTTGCCGTCGATGAATGCGCGCGCGGCTCTGTCGGGATAGGTCGCCTGAATCAAGCTCAACTTGCATTCGACAACGGCCTGCTTTCCTGAGCGTTGTATGTCCATTTGGGTGATGGTACCCAAGACGGCAAAGCCGGCACGTACCTTTGCCTTCTTCAAATCTTTGTCGCTGGGCATTTGCCCGCCGGGCCACTCCACCAGGATCGCGTCGGTCGATGCGAGCAGTGCCTCTCTGCCAATCTTCGTCAATTCTTCTAGCGCCGCGGCATCGAGCTGTCCGGTTGAATCCTCCAGCCGTGCGACGTCCAAAAATATTCCACCTTTGGGTCTGCGCGGTCGGGCAACCCGCTCGTAGTAATCGAGGACCTCGATGGCATTTTTGGCGGTGTTCTGGGTTCTCGGTTCGGGATCCCGTTCCGCGACCTTTCTTAACGCTGCCATGGCGCGCGTCCGTTCTTGTGCTGTTACTTCTCGGTCTACCAACTTGGCTATGGCACTGGCTGCGACTGCCCGAACCGACGATTGGGCATCGCCGAGCGCATCGGTGAGAACCGGGATCGCCAAGCGATCACCCAGTTGTCCGAGCTTCAATGCTGCCGAGAGTCGCACCTTGAAGTCCGACTCGGTCTTCATTTGCCGCGTCAAGGTTTCAAGGTTTTCTGTCGCAGCGCTGGCTATCACTGCGAAGAGAAGCAGAGGAAGCGACGAAAAGGTGAGAACCCGCCACGGGCGGCCGAGCGCAAGGTTTGCTCTGAGCGTGAACGACCTCATCTTTTCAATTGCCCTTGCGTGGGAGCGCTATTCGACTCAATACAAATGCCCGCAGAGATGCTGACGGAGCTGATGAACCATCTGGTCATTTTTCGGACTCTACCACGTCCCGGGAATTTTGGGGAAGGGTACCCAAGAGAGAGATGGAAGAAGAGGTGAAGCCTTAGCCGAGGCTGTCGAGCGCCTTCATGTAGTTGGCCCGCTCAAACACCGCCGGCTCTGCGGTCGACCGCTGGCTAAGGCTGCCCTTGAGCTGTTTTACGGACTCATAGTCGTGCGCCTCGAGCCAATGCTCGAGTCCTTCTCGGAGACTCGCGAGATGCCACACTCCGTGTTTGAGAAGGGCCGAAGCCATGGTGGTGATGTCTGCTCCCACGGCCAGCATCTTCACCACGTCTTCTGCGGTGTGGACGCCGCTCGAGGCCGCTAGGCTAGCTTTGACCTGACCGAACAGGATCGCCAACCACCGCATCGGTAAACGCGCCGATGCTGAAGTTGATAGGACAACGTTGGGGGTTACCTCTAGGTTCTCGAGGTCTATGTCCGGTTGGTAGAACCTATTGAACAGGACGAGGCCGTCGGCACCGGCCTCGTCGAGTTTCTTGGCCATGTTGGCTGTGGAACTGAAGTACGGACTGAGCTTGACCGCCACCGGGATCTTCACAGACTTCTTCACCGCAGTGACGATGTCGATGTATTTTTGCTCGACGTCAACGCCGCTTTTGGAGGGATCGGCGGCCACCTGATAAATATTGAGCTCGAGAGCCGAGGCACCGGCCTTCTCGATCTTGGCTGCGTAGTCTATCCATCCACCATTCGATGTGCCGTTGAGGGAGCCAATGATGGGAATGTCGACAGCCTCTTTGAGCTTGCTGATATGCTCCAAATAGGCTTCTGGCCCAATCTTGTAGTTACCGAGGTCTGGGAAATAACTCAGCGCTTCCGCATGGCTGTTCTCATCCCTTGAGAGGTAGTGATTCAGCTCGTTTTGTTCGTGGCGAATTTGTTCTTCGAACAGTGAGTATATGGTGACGGCTGATGCGCCGGCGTCTTCCATGGCTCGGACCGAATCCACTTTCTGTGAGAGTGGTGATGCCGCGGGTACCAGCGGGTTTTTCAGCTTCAAGCCCATGTAGGTGGTTGAGAGATCCATTTGTTTGTCCCCTCCTCGAAAGGTTCCGAAGTGTTTTGTGCAAGGTTTCTGAAACTGCTATGGCTGGAACATAGTCATTTGTGTCAGAGGGCGCTACCACCGTCGTGACATTGGTGCCGCTGGCACCGTCAAAAAAAAGCCCCCGTCACGCGCTGGGCATGTGACGGGGGCCTCATCACACTGAATACCTTGTCAACTTCAGTCGGCCTTGGCCCCAGTGAAGTTGATGTTGGCCATTTGCTCGTAGACTTGCCAACGGGATTCTACATCCTTTTGGCCCAGTGCCAAGAGCTCCTTGGCCCGCTCAGGATAGCTCTTGGTGAGCATCTTGAAGCGGGTTTCGTTGTAAGCGTAGTCGCGGAACGAGATCGTCGGTGCCTTGCTGTCCAACTTGAAGGGCTTGTCGGCGACTGCCGGGTTGTACCGCATCAGTGGCCAGTGACCGCACTCGACGGCAGCTTTCTGTTGCTGCATCCCATTGGTCATGTTGATGCCGTGGGCAATGCAGTGGCTGTAAGCGATAATGATCGACGGACCGTCCCAAGCTTCGGCTTCCATGAACGCGCGAACGGTGTGGACATCGTTCGCACCCATGGCCACCCGAGCAACGTAGACATTGCCGTAGGTCACGGCCAGCAGGGCCAAATCCTTCTTATTGAGGGGCTTGCCAGCGGCGGCAAACTTCGCAACCGCGCCGCGTGGCGTTGCCTTCGACATCTGCCCACCGGTGTTGGAGTAAACCTCGGTGTCGAGGACCAGGATGTTGACGTTGCGGCCGCTGGCGAGCACGTGATCGAGACCGCCGTAGCCGATGTCATAGGCCCAGCCGTCGCCACCGACGGCCCAAACACTCTTCTTGACCAGATAGTCGGCGAGTGATTCGAGTTGCCGGGCTTCAGAGCCTTCGATGCTCTTGAGCTTCTTCTTGAGCGCCACAACTCTCTCGCGTTGCGCAAAGATCGCTGCCTCTTCAGTTTGCTTGGCCTCGAGCAGGCCCTTGGCCAGATCGTCGCCGATCTTGCTCGAGAGCTTGGCCACGTACTCGGCTGCCTGCACCGCGAACTTGTCGAGGGTCAAGCGGTGACCGAGCGCGAATTCAGCATTGTCTTCAAACAGGCTGTTTGACCAGGCAACGCCCCGGCCAGCTCTGTTCGTTGTGTATGGTGTGGTGGGCAAGTTGCCACCATAAATCGACGAGCAGCCAGTGGCGTTGCCGATGACCGCGCGATCGCCAAACAGCTGGGTGAGCAGCTTCACGTAGGGAGTCTCGCCGCAACCGGAGCAAGCACCAGAGTACTCGAACAACGGCTGCAAAAACGCCGAACCCTTGATGGTATCGTGCTTGACGGCCCCACGATCGACTTCGGGAATCTCCTCGAGGAAGAACTTGTAGTTTTCCCGCTCAGGAAGGCGCAGAGGCATCTGGTCGACCATGTTGATGGCCTTGAGCTTGGCCTCTTTCTTGTTCTTCGCGGGGCAGAAATCGACGCACAGTGCGCAACCGGTGCAATCCTCGGGTGCGACTTGCAGACTGTATTTCCAACCGGCGGCGAACTCCTTGCCCTTGTAGTCGATCGACTTGAAGGTGGCCGGTGCCTTGTCGAGAAGCTTCGGATCGAACGCTTTTTGGCGAATGGCGGCGTGCGGACAAACGAGAACGCACTTACCACACTGGATGCAGACCTCGGGATCCCACGCGGGGATCTCGAGAGCGATGTTCCGCTTCTCCCACTGAGTCGTGCCGAGGGGGAAGGTTCCATCGTGGGGCATTGCGCTCACGGGTAACGAGTCGCCCTTGCCGGCGATCATGGCACCAAGAGTGTTCTTGACGAAGTCGGGCGCCTCGACGGGCACCATCGGCGGCTTGGTCAGCTTGCTGGTGGCTTCCTTCGGCACCTTCACTTCGTGCAGGTTTGCGAGGGACTGGTCCACTGCGGCGTAGTTCTTCTTGACGACCTCTTCGCCGCGGCCACCGTAGGTCTTCTTGATGGCTTCCTTGATCTTCGCGATGGCCTCATCCTTGGGCAGGATGCCGCTGATGGCGAAGAAGCAGGTTTGCATAATGGTGTTGATGCGGGCACCCATGCCGGTCGCTTTGGAGACGACGGGGGCGTCGATGGTCCACAGCTTGATCTCTTTGTCGATGATCTGCTGCTGCACTTCCTTGGGTAGTTGCCCCCACACCTCATCCTTGCTGTACGGGCTGTTGAGCAGGAAGGTTGCACCCTTCACCGCGGACGCGAGCATGTCGTACTTCTCGACGAACGACCACTGGTGGCAAGCGATGAAGTTGGCGCGATTGACCAAGTAGGTCGATCGAATCTCGTCCGGACCAAAACGGAGGTGGGACACTGTAACGGCGCCGGCCTTCTTGGAGTCGTAAACGAAGTACCCCTGTGCGTAGTTGTCGGTTTCCTCACCGATGATCTTGATCGAGTTCTTGTTTGCACCGACGGTGCCGTCAGAGCCCAACCCGTAGAACAAGCAGCGAACGACTTTTTTCGACTCGGCGTCGAAGTCTTTGTCTTCGTCGATGCTGGTGTGGGTCACGTCGTCATTGATGCCGACTGTGAAATGGTTCTTCGGCTTGTCTTTCTTGAGCTCATCGAACACACCCTTGACCATGGGCGAAGTGAATTCCTTCGACGACAGGCCGTAACGACCGCCCACGATGCGTGGCATCTCTTTGAACGACGCGGTGCCATCGGCAACGGCCTGAGCGATCGCGGTGACGACATCCTTGTACATCGGCTCGCCATCGGCACCGGGCTCTTTGGTGCGATCGAGGACGGCGATCTTCTTGACCGTCTTCGGCAAGGCGGCGAGGAAAGCCTCGGCGGCGAAGGGTCGGTACAAGCGGACCTTGACAATACCGACCTTCTCACCATTTTGGGTCATGTGAGCGACGGCCTCGTGTGCGGCTTCAGCACCTGAACCCATGAGGACAACAACACGGTCGGCGTCGGCAGCGCCCACATAGTCGAATAGGTTGTAGCGCCGGCCGGTGAGATCGAAGAGGCGGTCCATCGCCTTCTGCACGATACCGGGGCAGGCGTTGTAGTACGGGTTGATCGTTTCCCGAGCCTGGAAGAAGACATCGGGATTCTGTGATGACCCGCGAATGACTGGATGGTCTGGGGAGAGGCCGCGGGAGCGGTGTGCCAGCACGCCTTCGACGTTGAGCATCTTGAGAATGGTCTCGTCTTTGACGCTCTCGACCTTGAGGATCTCGTGCGATGAGCGGAAGCCGTCGAAGAAGTGAACGAACGGGATGCGGGAGTCCAGGGTGGCGGCGTGGGCCACCATTGCCATATCCCCGATCTCTTGAATGCCACCGGAGCAGAGCAGGGCGAAGCCCGTGGTGCGCGCGGCCATGATGTCGCTGTGGTCTCCGAAAATCGACAACGCATGGGTGGCCACGGTCCGAGCTGAAACGTGGAAGACAACCGGGGTGAGCTCGCCGGCGATCTTGAGCATGTTGGGGATCATCAGGAGCAAACCCTGTGATGCCGTGAACGTGGTGCTCAGGGCACCCGTGGTGACCGCGCCGTGGACCGCACCGGCTGCCCCGGCTTCACTTTGCATCTCGACCACGTTCGGAACTGTGCCGAACACGTTCTTGATGCCCTCTGCGGCCCATTCATCGGCCATTTCGCCCATGCCTGAGGACGGTGTGATTGGGTAAATGGCGACGACTTCGCTGCACCGATACGCAACATGTGCGGCAGCTGTGTTTCCGTCGATGGTAACCTTCTGGGAGCCCATCGCTACCTCCGTGATTCACTTGAAATTGTGTGTGGTGGCCAGCCCCGCGGGAGCTGCCGCCGATTCGGCCCGGGACATACAACGCAGGACCACACGGGGCAAGCCACTGGGCGGTGTCTTTTTTGAGTTGTCCAAAATGGGCAACAAACGCCATTCGGAGACGATTCTGCTGGTTTGGCAGATTCCCGGTGGTGTTGACCGTGGGTTTTCGTGTTGACCGAGGGGTTTTGGGAGCGCACTCTGCATGTGTTCGAGTAGGGCAATGTGGAGGGATAGATGACCGATCGTGAGACCATCGAAAAGTTGATCGCCCAGGTGCTGGACGGCACCGAGCTGAAGTTGAAGATCGACAAGTACGCTGCAGAGGAGAACCTTGAGAGCAGCGAGGTCACCGTGCGGTGCGAAGTGCATGACCAGAGGACGGGGGATAGACAGACGATCGAGGGGAAGGGGGTCGGTCTGGTCGACGCATTTTTCGTCGGCTTGGTGCGGGAGTACTCCGACGATTTTCCCTCGCTGAAGTCGATCCGGTTTGCCGATTTCAACGTGTTCGCCGATGTCGACACGGGGCGTGAGGCGGCACGCTCGGACATGGCCGCCAAGGTCACATTGCGCGTCGCCAACTCCGAGGGCCGCGAGTTTGCTTTTCAGCACTCTTCACCGTCAGTCACGGGGTCGTCGATCGCTGTTGTCGTCAAAGCCGTTGAGTTTTTTGTCAACAGTGAGCGCTCCTTTGTCGCGTTGCACAAGGCTCTCAGTCATGCCCGCGAGCAGAACCGGGTCGATTCTGTGGCTCGGTACACCGGGCAGATGTCGACCCTGGTGGAGGCGACCTCGTACTCGGAAGTGATCGAGCAAATAAAAAAGAACGTTTGACCGCGATATCTTCGCAACCCAGTTTGTGTGGTGGGGTGGGAGCGCTTGCGCTACCCTTGCGGCAGTGACCCAAAAGGATAAATCGACAGGCCACGGGCCGTCTCCCATGGGGGAGCTGATGGGTACACTCTTGCTCATCGTTGATGCTTGGTTTGAGCTGGCGCACGAAGCCGCGCCCGAGCGTTTTCAACCTGCTGATCGTGTGGAGGTCCTGGGGCTGCTTGTGCAGCTCATTTCTCGTCGGTTCCATGGGTTGCGCAGAGTACCTACCGCCGACGAGGTGCGTCCTGTACTCGAACGCGACTCTGTTGGGCTTGTCTTGCGAACGAATGGACGTGCCCCTGCGGGTGTCGAGGTCGTCGAGCGGCGGCTGGTGTCATACGGATTCACGGTATCACCTTTGAATGGCAGTCAGGGCGAAGTCTTGGTTGCCTGCAGCAATCTCGCAGGTGCGCGGGTCCTGGTATTCCCTGATCTACGAGCCCATCGCACCAAGGGCTGATTTGAAGCCTGGTTTTGTCCCCACCGCGTCGATACAATGCGCTGCGAGGAGGCTGACTTTGGCCCGCCCTGGCAACGATGATTTTCAATTCGACGACCTCGGCGGTGTTGATTTGTCGAAGCTCGACCTCGACCATATTGAGCTCGATATCGACAGGCCGCGCAGTCCGTGGTGGCGATGGGTGGCGTTGGTCGCCTTGCTTGGTATGGGCGGGTTTATCATTTGGTTCCCCCAAAGCGCTACTTACCAATCCTTTGGTTACTCCAGTGGGGTGTTTTTTCTCGTCTGCGTGCTTGCCACGGTCGTCGGAGTTGCGGGTGGTCGCTGGCTCTGGGCATGGGTACGCGATGCAACCGTACGGTACGTGGAGCGCCCTGTGCAGGAGGAACGACCTCCCTCAGCGCTCGGCCGTTGGTTGACTCTTGCGTTCGTCGTCCTTGGAATCGTTATCATTGTGTTTTGGCTGCCGAGCTCAGGCCTGATCTCCGGAAGCGCCGTGAGTGGCGTTGTTTTTGGTGCGGCGGCAATAGCGATTGTCGTCGGTATCTCCCTTGGCCGTTGGTTGTTGTTGCAGGCGGAGGCGTCTGCCAAAAAAGTCGACAACAATCGCCCTCCCATTCGTTTGCCGCCCTGGTTCAAGTGGGTCACTCTGGCAGCTCTCGTCTTGATCGGGCTGTTTGCCCTGGTTGCCCCATGGGTCGTGGATGACGCGGCCGATCAGTCCATGCAATTTGGTCTGGGTGGGGTAGGTTTTGCCGTTGGGGTGGCGGCTGCAATTTGGCTGGCCCGTAGATTCGATGAAACAGAAGAACGAATCCGCCGCCAAGGGCGACGGTGAGCTCTGGACTCCTTGGTCCTTGGTCCTTGGTCCAATAATCTATCTGAAAAATAAGGATATTATTGTTCCCATGTGGAGTGTCGGAAATGATTGACATTTTTGTGCAAGTAGAGGATATCGAGCGCCTGGTATTCGGGGTTCTACTCGGTTGGACATGGTGACAGCAGGGCGATCATGGCAATAGAACCCCTCAATATAACAACGCAAAGCCTGATTAGGGACTTCTGCGGGGGTGTGGAATGACGGCTCGACGGGCAACCAGAGCGAACGGCAACAGCACGGCGGGCAAACGCAATCGACGTGTTACCAATAGTCGCACCAAGCGCAGTGGTGGTAGCCGAACATCGAGACCTCAGCCCAAACCGGCTGCGGACGACCTCGATATCGACGTCGAAGTAGACGTAGTTGTAGATGCAGATGTAGGTGTAGATGCAGACATAGATATGGACGCCGATCCGGAGCTTCTCCCTATCCCCCAAGACCCAAGCATGCGTGATGACCCGCGCCTCGATCGACGTATCATCGAGGGGATGCTTCATGACCGCAAGGCTTTGCTTGAGGATATGGCGAAAGAAGGAATCAAAGCCGCGACTGTCATGCGTCGGGCTGCCGACCTGGGTCTCAGCGAGGCTTATATCAGGCAAGTGCAGGGAGTGGCGGCCGATCTGGCTGGTGAGCGTCCGGGTGGAAAGCGAACACCGACGGCGTTGGGTGCTCGGACCTGTTTGTGTTGTGATCGCGTTTTTTTGTCCAGCGGACCTGGCAATCGTTTGTGCATGCGCTGCCGTGGTGGTGATGCTGGACTTGCGCAGTTGTAGTCTCTTTGTGGTGAATTGTGGTGGGCGTAGCTCAGTTGGTAGAGCACTGGATTGTGGCTCCAGCGGCCGGGGGTTCAACTCCCCTCGCTCACCCCATTCATTTTCATTTCCAACGATCGCAAGCGAGAATCAGCGGTAGGCCAGTTTAGCCCGTCTTTTTGCGCAACTCTTGGCCACACTCAGCTTTTTGTGCTACTCAGTCGTGTTGAGAGGCGCTCGCAACAATTGTTATGATTCCGGGATACAATCACAACATTCGGTACCGGGACCAGGTCTTCCACATTCAGACGGAGGACTCTGGCGTTCACAATCCCCACATCATCACCCACGTTTTTGTGGGGGGAAACATTGTGGAATCTCGCAAGACCTCCTATGCCGACATCGTCAACAGCGAGCGGCTGGGCGAGCTGTTGGTCGACTTGATGCAAGACCAGCACAAGGGAATGATCAAGGATCTCATCGGCGGCAGGCTCGATGCAAAGATCAGTGAACGCTCCGCTGGCGCCGGCAAGCTCAACGGCCCCGCTCCTCTCAACGTAGAGGCAGGCGCACAAAATCGTGTGTCCTTGTTTGGTGGTGGTGGTGGTGGGGCAACGCTCAAGAAACCGCG
>Ga0156517_1270_pt2 | contig 15143 bp, 17 predicted proteins | sample RifOxyB3_FD_111912 | JGI IMG/M metagenome (GOLD analysis project Ga0156517, IMG submission 111912) | Deltaproteobacteria bacterium RIFOXYB12_FULL_58_9 | reverse complement strand
ACACCAGACGTGTCCATCAATCTCAGTCGCACCTTGGCTGAGATGGAACGAGACTATGTTCAGGCGGTGATGCAGGACTGTCACGGCAACCAAAGTGAAGCCGCCCGGCGGTTGGGTATTAGCCGCAACACCCTGGCGCGCAAGATCAAGTAACGCTACTTCGTGGGTTTCACCGTCGGCAACAAGGTTACTTCGATGCGACGATTGCGACGGCGCCCTGAGCGGCTGGCGTTGCTGTCAACAGGTTGGTACTGCGATCGCCCGACGATGGCCAAGCGCTCGCCTGGTACGTTGACCTGCTCTTGGAGAAAACGCACCACGTTGGTGGCTCGCTGCGTCGATAGCTCCCAGTTGGTTGGATATCGCTCGATGAGCTTGGGTGAGATGGGGACCGCGTCGGTATGCCCGGAGATTTGAATGATCTTGTCGGGCACCTTGAGAAAGGTCTCACCAACTTGCCGCAGAACCTCCATGCCCTTTTCGTTGACCTCCGACTCGCCGGAGTCGAAAACAACTTTGTCGACCAAATCGACGACGAGCTGGCCACTCGCCTGGCTGATGGCAACATTTCCTTTTTTGATCTCCTCATCGAGCTTACCCGCGAGCTCATCTTGGGTCTGCTGAAGAGCTGCAACCTCTTTTTCTCGCTCGGCTACTTTGGTCGCAAGCTCCTGTTGAGCGCTCTCGAGCGCATCGACCTGTTGCCGCATGACAACATTGTCTTTTTGCGATTGGGCGAGAGCAGCTTCATTGTTCTGTAGCTTCTCGACCAGAGGCAAATAATAGCGAATTGCGACGAATCCGCCGCCAAGGATGCACAGGACCACCAGCGTCCAGGGGAGCAGGCCGCGAACGGGCGATCGGCGACTCGGCAACTCGTCGTCGTCGATTTCAAGCTCTTGGTTTGAGGCGCTGAAAGATTGCACCGGCACGGGACCGGATGGGGTGTTGTCCACTCGCACTGGCACCGGTGGCGAAAGGTTGGTGATCAAACGATTGTTGGTGCCTTCGGGGAGCTCGTGTGTCACAGGCCGCTTAGCCCCAGGCCCGGTATCCGTCGTGGCGTCGTTGGAATCTTTCCCGCTCATGCGCCCCTCCAGTTTGCGATGCTCGCCCCAGTTGTCAGTCCAAATGAAACGGTAAGGGACGCAGTCGAACTCGTCAACTTAAAGAGATCTCTGCACGGCATACCCTCCTGGTTGATTTGTTGACTCATTCTGTTATGGACCCGCCCGCATGGCACGGCAACGACTGCAACCTCCTGTTTCAGCCGCTCAGCTTGAGCTGGCGATCGGCCGTGAGCGCGTAGCCGACCGCAACGCACACAAGGGTGGCCGCAGCTTCTATTTCTTCGATTTTGACGACAACGTTATGGTGTTGGAGACGCGCATCTTTGTCTTCAACCGCAAGTCGGGAGAGGAAATCGCTCTATCGACCCGCGAGCTTGCTCATGTATCTGACAAGCTCGGTCAACCCGGGCCCTGGGAGCATTTTGAGTTGCGTCTCGATGACCGCACGGGCAGCTTTCGTAACTTTCGCGATCTTCCTCGGGATATTTGCAGTCAGGCGGTCCAGCCTTTTGTTCACGACGTGGTCGCAGCGCTTGGTCAGAGTGAGTATGCCTGGCGCGGACCTTCGTGGAGTTTGTTTGACCATGCGGTCTTCAACGAGAGGCCAATCGCCATCATTACTGCCCGAGGCCACCATTCGAACACTGTGCGCGCCGGAATCGCGCTGTTGTGCGAGCGCGGCCATTTGAGTTGCGAGCCCAATTACCTCGGCATCTACACCGTCAGCCACCCGGGGGTGCGAACAGAACTTGGCGACCCCGACGCACGAAGATCTATCCCCGAGCTCAAAAAGGCAGCAATTGTCGCTGCGGTGGAACAAGCAATTCGGCAATATGGCGCGAATCCCTATCACCGGTTTGGTATGTCGGACGATGACTCGGCCAACGTCGCGCTCATCGTCGAGGCGATGAAGGAGCTCAAACAAAGGTTCCCGGAAAACGCATTCTTCGTCATCGACACCAGCAAACGACCGGTAGCCATGACCGAAGTTTATGTGGAACGAACCGAGGTCTCGGCGGTGGAACAACTGACGCTCTTCTAGGGCTCATTCGAAAAATGCGTCCACGGGCATTCTCGCCATTTCATGTAGGGGAGGGGCTTGTCCCCGCCCGCCACGGTTGCGGTCGCGGATAAACCGCGACCCTACATGTTTTGGCTCAAATCGGCGATATGGCCTTGTTGCGCCACTGGCATAAACGCACAACTGGCGGTAATGTCTGCCGCACTGGAGGTGACTATGCGACTGTCTCATGCATTTCTGACTACCGCTCTCGTTTCCCTTTGTGCCTGCGGTTCCGACGATGAGGGGGATCCGGAAACGGGCAAGATCTCCGGGACCGTCACTGCCGATGGCACAGCCCTTGTGGGTGCGACGGTCAGTCTCGATTCCAAATCCGTGCAAACCGGGCCTGACGGCTCCTACACATTCGACGGTGTGAAAGTGGGAAGCGCAACGGTTGCTGCCCAAGCACATTGGTACGACGGGGCGGAGAAGCTCGTCGATGTTGCCGCCGGTGAAACTGCCACCGCCGACTTTGTCTTGGAAGTAGCGGCGCTGGATGTCACCACCGCTGACGCCAATCTATATCAGGCGTATTCGAGCTCCTTTGACTGGACCAGCGATGCGGTGTCCTTGAGCCTCGTTACCCAGCCCACCCAAGGTGCTCTCGAGCTCGCCATCTATCATCGCAACCCGGCCCTGTATGCCAATCCCTCCGGGGAATCGCAGGTAACACCATCGACTCTGCCAGCAATGGGGACAGGCTCCAGCTTTGACTTCGTGGTATCTGGCACTTCGGATCAAGCTCTCGATCAGTCAAACATATTCAACGACCTCGCAAGCACTGGCATCGACAACGCAGCCATTGACAACGTCTTCCACTGGGAACCAGCCATCGACTTCTTGCTCGATTGGAACTTCACCGATGCTACACCGTTGTATGTCGCCGGCCTGGCCGTGCGCGCGCAGAAATGGGGCGGCTCGAGCATATTGCCCACTCAGAGAATCGAGAGGGCATACCTTCATAATGACGAGCTTTGGGTCGAGATCGTCTTTGAGGGTTTCGTCGATCTCGATGCGTCCATCACCGACAGCAACGGCGATGGCTACCGTGAGGTGTTCGCACCCATTGCTGCGAACCACATCGGAGCTGCAGTGCTCACACAGCTCAACAGCTATGCCACGGCCACAAAGACGACCTTGGAGCTCGGTGGCATCCTTGAGCGCAATCTTGACGAGCTCTACTCACAGACCAACCCTGGCCTGGTGAGCGCAACTGGCGTGCCCTACCACCATGCCGAACTGGGAAGTGTCGAGTATCCCTTTGCGGTGATCGCCCACGCTGGCGTCGGGGTTGTCAACGTCTTTCTCGTCGAACCATAGGGTAGGTGCAACATTGCGCGTTTTTGCCTGGCGCATTTGGGGGCGAATGTGTAGCGTACGATCTCTGGAGGTGACCCATGATTGACAATGCAGAACGGCGCAGAGATACCCGGGTACCTGTGGCCTGGGGTGCTGAGTGCCGACTCGGGGGCCTCAATGCGCAGGGTGTGTTGCGGGATATCACCGATGAAGGCGCATTCTTCACCACCACGTTTACTCCTCAAACTGCAGTCGAATCCTCGGGTGAGCTGGCATTTCTCGAGGAGGGTGACACCATTGTGTTGCTTTACCAACCCGATTGGTCAGGTCGTGCCCTGAGCGGTCTTGCAGTTGTCCGTTGGCTCGGTTTCAGCCACGAACACGGTGTGGATGGTGTCGGCGTTAAGTTCGAAGCCTCCTGAAAAGAGGCCGCAATTCCCTCACACAGCGCATCTCCTGATGACAGAGTCGCGGCTTGCTCCACGGCGTCCTCGGTTGATGGGTCTTCTCACTCACTGAGGTTGAGAGTGATCCGTTTACGATCTTCGGTGCCATCGGACACGTTCTTGCTCTTCACTACAACGGAGAACGACTGTGCCTTACCATCATCAAGTGGCATCGACGTCGGGCGGGCAGCACCATCGAGTTCGTAGGTCGCTGACCAGGTCGAGTTGTCCGTGCCATCGATGTCATCCTGTTGCTCGATGGTGACCGCTGCCGCTTCGCTCACGGTACCATCGATTCTCACCGACTTGATGACGAACGGCACGTCGACCTTGCCGTTGCCCTTGTCGTCGTCGTCAGCGCAGGCAATAGAACCAAGCATCATCACGGCGGCAATGCTCAACAGAAATAGACGGACGCGATGCATGATGTCCTCGCAGTTATCGTCGCAGAAGTGAACCTTCGATTGCATGGGGCCTTGGGGTGTCAGTTGTCTCATGGTTCCACCCACAGGTGGTTATAGGAAACACTGGTGCTCCACGGTGTCACCGCTAGGTATTCCGGCACCATCTCACCGGTAGCGACCTTGGCGACATAGAGGCGCAGGTTGAAGCCACCGGAGCGCAGCACCGCTGTGAAGTAGCCTGGGTCAGTTGACCATTCGGGGAACTCCCACTCGCGCATCCCTGCCGGCAACTCGAAGCGGCTGGTTTCGACAAAACGATTCGACTGGAAGCTGAAGATGCGCACCCAATCGTGGGGAATCACCAGTACCATCATCTGAGCGCTGGTACTGGGAGCCATCGAGCCGTTGCAGGTTTGATGATCGGCCACCGTGCCGTCGAGGAGAAAAAAATCGTTGTAACTGTATTCGACATCACCGCCGACGTCGTAGGCATACATGAGATCATAGATTTGACCGAGCCAGTTTCCGTCGGCATTCGGGCCCGAGTCCATGGCACGGTCGTGCACGGTCGTGGCAGAACCGTCGAGGTCTGTCGTTCCAGCCACCAGTTTTTGTCGATAGGTGCTACCGCTTGATCCGTTTTCGGCTTTGTCCGACCAGTCGGCATAAACAATGTACTCGCCAGTGCCGTCGACCTGCCAATAACCCACGTCGCCAGTGGCAATGCTCTGAGCAGAACCACCGCTGAGGCTGCGCACGTAGAGCAACTTGGGGCCGTTGGCTGAGCCTTGGCTGTACACCACACGGGTGCCGTCCGGGGAGACGATAGGATTCACACAAGCGATGTCAGTGGAGATGGCTCGCACCTGTGGGTCGTTGTCGCGAAAGTCGACCATCTGCATCTGCCCACCGGCGTCGACCCAAACGAGTATGCCGCCACCGCCAACGAAACTCCGTAGTTCCGAGGCTGAGACATCGAGGCCGGGGATCGGTGGTCCGAGGTCTTCGAGGGTGACCTCCAGGGTGCGTGTGTGGGTTTCTCCGTCCTGGTCCCATCCGAGCACGAAGCTCAGGCTGTTGGCATCAGTGGGCACCGTTAGCTCAGCCGTGAATTTGCGGTTGGTCACCGCCACAGATTTGCCGTCGACAGTAACCTCTTTGATGCTCACAGCATCCTCAGGCAGCTCCGCAGTCACAGAAATCGTGGTGACATCAATGGCAGCCCGCGCTGGCCAGCAAAACAACGAGAGTGCGAGAGCGCTCATACACCCTGTTCGGGTCAAACAAATCATCCTTGTCTCCGTGCGACGTTATCGACGCTGAGTGTGGATGCCAAATGGAACATCGGCGGAAGTATACACACTCGCTAAGGAAGCGCTAGGGCGGCGAAGGCGTGAAACAGTCGCCGTCAGAAAAACGGGGACACAAAATCATGTGCCGACAGCCTGTCCTGTGACAGATTGAATGAACAAAAAGACAAACCAGGCGGCAATAACGAGTAGCAAAATGCCCATCGCGCGAACAATCTTGTCGAGAGTTTGGATGCTGAAACGGCCACGGAACTGGTGAACCAAAAAGAGGAGAACACAGAACCAGGCGACAATGCCTACAGCTGCGGCGAGCCCAAAGGGCACGGCGGTGGTGCGGTCGAGCGCCAAGGTGCCGGTAGCAACCAAAGTCGTTGCTGCAGCGGACCAGGTGGCGATCAGCGTTGGATTGAGTGCGGTAATGGTGAATCCCAGGGCGAAGCTGCCGGTCCAGCGATCAGAGGGCGGTGTCACTTCTTTGCTCTCGTGCAAAGATCGTCGACGTACGAACACGATTCCAAGAATGGTGAGCACAACCGCCGCGGTGATACGACAAATCGGCAACAGAATAGGGAACCGCGCCAAGAGCTCGGTGAATCCCCAAAACGCCAAGCCAGCGTAGATTCCCTCGGCCACGGCCCCCCCGACCGCAATCCAAATGCCGCTGACAAAACGGTTCTCCAAGCCCCGAGCGAAGACCAGAACAGCGATGGGTCCAGCCACCGGCATGGAGCCGACAAAACCAAAGGCAAAACCAATCGCCAACGCCAACAACATGGTGCGCTACTTCCCTCGCGTGTGTGCGTGTCAACGCTCTTTGCACGGGTACCAGGAAATCTCAATCCTGTTTGTGCGTACCAGAAATTGCAGTCCTGTTTGTGCGTCATGGCGCAACTGCTCCGTTTTCGGGTCTCGAACTCGTGAGGTCGATGGCGTATGATTCTCGCAAGTTCCTCCAAGGCCCTTTGAGTTGCCCTGGAATGATTGTTGGAAAGAATGATGAAACTGCCCAGCATCGATTTGAGTCATTACAATCCTGTTCCCCCCGGCTTGCTCGAGTCGGCGTGGAGTTTGGTGGCGCCCGCACAGTTTGAGTCGGCCAAACCCCATGGGACCGAGTGGTACGCCAATCCCCGGATTTCCTGGGGCACGCAGCCTCGCGCCGACGTCTATCTGCCAGATGGCCCTGGACCCCATCCCTCGGTGCTGCTGTGCCACGGTGGTGCCTTTGTTGTGGGCTCGCGCAACATGAAGCCGATGCGGTTTCTCGCAACGCGCCTGGCGGCCGCCGGTTATGCTGCGGTGCCATTTGATTATCGCCTGTTGCTGCGCGGCGGCATGTTGCAGGAGATGATCGATGATGTTGACGCTGTCCACCGGTGGTGGCTGCGACAAAAAGACGTCTACAATCTCGATCTCGATCGTGTTGCTATGGCAGGTTTGAGCGCAGGGGCGGCGCTCGCATTGCTGCACGCATCTATGCCACCTTTGCCGCCCTTGAGTCATGTGGTTTGCTTTTTTGGTATCTACCATTTTGGTCAGATTGAGGGCCCTTCGGGGTCATGGGTTCCACGGCTGCTCCTCGATACCTCCGACCGGCAAGTGTGGGCCGAGCGCTCACCGTTCGGCAATTGTGGCACGCCGTTTCCCCTGCTTCTCCTGCACGGTGGTCTCGATAGACTCACCCCGGTCGAGCAGGCCTACGACGTGGTGGCCGAGAGAAGAAACCGGGGCCTTGAAACCAGCTTGAAGATCTTCGAGTCTGCCCCGCACGCATTCCTCAATGACCTGCGCCGGCCCGAAGCAGAAGAGGGTGTGACGGCTTTGCTGGAATTTCTGTCGACATCGAAGGTGTGACGGCTTTGCTGAAATTTCTGTCGACATCGAAGGTGCTAAATTTGTGACAGAATGACAAATGGTGATATTTAACGGCAGATGACCTGGACGCCCGAACCCATTCCTGACGACGAAAACACCAACGTTGTTGTAAACCGGTACAAGCGGCACAAGCGACGAATGCACCTGCGGGTCATTATTGTGGTGATACCCGTTGCCCTGGTGCTCGGTTACTGGATGACCACCCGCAAGAACTGTCAGGACCGATTTACTGTGCCGTTTCTCGGCGATGCCAAAGAGGCGGCGACAAGAAAGGAGCCGAATTGGATTGTCCATCCCACCTCGCCAACGGCGCAGGTGGATGTTCGTCTGGTACAACTTGGCGTGGTTTGGGTGGATGGCGAGAAACTCGGCAAGATGCAGGCAACCAGGGTTGATCTGAAGCCTGGGGAGCACACCATCCGTGCGGTTTTTGACAAGCTCGAGTTGCAGCAGATGATGACCGTCCGTGCCGGTCAGCAGTTCTTGCTGACCTTTGACTCCGAAAAGAAGGACGTTTTGCTCGACAGGGTGGCGGCACCAAAATAGGGTGACGATGATGGAGTCGTGAATCTGCGAACCACCTTCTGGGTCAAGATCGGTTCGAGGATAGCTGCGGCCCGGCCCCGTTCAACAATGGCTTCACCGAGCTCGTTGCGAATCTTGTCTGCGTCGACCATGGTGTACCGACAGGCGCATCGTCGCACTGCGCCAGAGCGCACCCAACCGCTCACCGTTCGTTCGACGGAGCGTTCGGTAACCCCACACAGCCCGGCGATGCGGTCGTAGCTCAGGCGCACGGGGATCTCTCTGCGTCCCGCATCCAACAGGGAGCAGAACAAATACGCAATGCGAACGCTCGCACGTTCAAACACCAAAGCGTTGAGCCAGCTCTGTTGCAACCGAGTTCGCTCCAGCCAGTAATCGCACAGTAGCTTGGGGTGCAGCAACAGACTCTGCTCTAAGAGTAGCGCTTCGACGTCGCCCAGTGCGAGATAACTCATGCCTCTCGGAGCCGGCAGCAGGATGCACGGGGCACCGATGATCTCCACCGCAGCAGAACGTCCACTGGTGTGCGCGGCCACAGTGGCGATGGCCCCTGAGGTAACCAGATAGCTCCCCGAGTCGAAGACCGAGCCGTCGCGCCAGCACTGCGGCGGCTCTTTGCGGACCCTACTGCGCGGGGGCAGCAAATGCGGTTGGGTGGTAACGCGAGCTCGTTGGGTATTCTTATTGTGTGCGTTCATCATGAATCGCAGGCTACTCCTGCTGGCGGTAACGGCAAGTTACCCTCGGAACCGCCTGTTCCTGCCTATGTGCGCGCGATCACACTGGCATGACGGCACCTCGCAAACGGACAAAAGGCAGCCGCTTGCGCAGCCGCGGTGACGACAACGGTGAGCTCCGTTATTTCGAGATTGTCCAATACGACTTGATGAGGTCTTGCCAATCCTCGCCGGCGATGAGCTCGAGCTTGGCGACCCGTTTCACCTCTACCTTGTTCTTGAGCACAGTAACCAGACCACGCCGATGCCAGTTGCGTAAAGTGCGGTTGACGGTTTCGCGGCTAAGGCCGGTGGCGCAAGCGATCGCCAGCTGTCCGAGCTCAACGACGTTCGGGTTAGCAACACCGGCGCGCTCAAGCACTGCTGCGACTGCGCACAGATAGCGAGCGATCAAACCGTCAGGTCCGAGCTCCGGTTGATGGCGCCAGGTTTCGATTGCGAGCAAGAAGCGACCAGCGAGCTCAAGATAAAGTCGTCGGGCAATCTCGTGGTTGCGTTGCAGTAGTTCCAGCCAACTGTCGCGTCCGAAACCGAGAGCCTGCAGCTCGGTCAAGGCAACACCTGTGCCACTCCAGGGTTGCCCTGACAACACCTGACACTCCCCGAGAAGCGCGGGAGCCACCAGCAGGGTGGCCACTTGTCCCCGAGTCTCGCCCTCTACGGGATACTCGATCTGCATGCCTCCGTGCAACACGACAAACACCATGTCAGCTTGCTTGCCGCTGGTGTAGAGGATGTCGGCGGGTGCGTGGTGCAACTCACGCACGGCTCTCAGAGCCCAATCGATGTCGGTGGGATCGATGGCCGCGAACAAAGGGTGGTTGCCCACCAACTGCGACAACGACTTGGGCATTTGCTCCAGGTACCCCAAAAATTCGTGATTGTTGACGTCAATCACGATATTGGGAGCGCGTCCACGAGGCAACCATGGCGGACCCAATTGATCTTGCAGCGTGCATCGACTCGCTGAACTGCGGCGTATCCCCACAAAAGCTGTGGGATAGTTGGGGTGCGCGATCAGTGAAAACCCGTAGCAGCCAACGGGTCTTTGATGTCGGCGATCCTGCTGACGACGCCTATCTTCTTCTCGATGGACTCCTGGCTGTCACCACCGCCGGTGACAAACCCCAGGTGCTTCTCATTCTCAGATCGCCGGTGTTGTGGGGTGACATCGAGCTCGTCGCTGGTGACGAGCTTCGTGCCACAGCTCTGCGCTCCGTTGGAGAAGCCCGCATGCTCTGTTTTGACGCCGACGACCTGCTGCAAGCCCGAGAACAGCTGAGCTTTTTGCGTTGGCACGAGCAGGATCTTGCAAAACGTCTCGCCCGCATTCTTGCGAATGGTTCCATTGGGGTTCGGACGTTGGAGCAACGCGTCGCCGCGGTACTCGATGCCCTCGAGCTCGGAGCTCATGAGATCGATCCGACACAGCTCGCCTTGATGACCGGTGCCTCGATCAAGGCTGTGCAGAGAACTCTGCGACAGTTGGAGGAATTCGGTCGTAAGAGTGCGCCTCTGCGGCAACCGACGACCATGGTCTATGGCATGTAACATCATCACCGTCCTGTGCCACCCGTCGCGGCCCTATAGAAAAACAAAGGTTGACATAGCCTGAAGTTATACGTATCAGTATAGCGATATGACTACATCCGTAGGCGGAAATCTCAGCAAGAATCCCAAGGCGGTGGCCGAGGCGGCCGAGATACTCAAAGCCGTTGCGCACCCAGTGCGCTTGTCGATCATTGCCCTGTTGGTCAATCGTGGGGCGATGAATGTTGGTGCGATGGCTGAGGAGCTCGGCGTCCAGCAACCGATCATCTCGCAACAATTGCGCATTCTACGGATGCGCAATCTCGTTCTTGTGCATCGCGCCAATGGCTCCGCCACCTATCAGCTCGCCGAACCGCACTTGAAGCAACTGATTCGTTGCATGGAAGATTGTTGTCCCACTCGTCGTGGAGAATGAGCATGCTCAATCGTCGACAGTTCATCCAGATTGGTGCCGGTACTGCGGGTGTCGCAGCGCTCAGTGGTGCCAGCACAAACTGGTGGGGTCTGGACAAGAACCCCCTTCACGATCCCGGCACCGAAGGTGAGAAGATCATTCCCACTTTCTGTGAGCTGTGCTTTTGGAAGTGCGGCGTGCTCGCCCATGTCAAAGATGGACGGGTCACCAAGCTCAAGGGCAACCCCGCGCACCCACTCTCTCTTGGCAAGCTGTGCCCACGCGGCGTGGGGGGAACTGGCCTTCTTTATGATCCGGATCGCCTCAAGACGCCTTTGATTCGCCGACAATCGAAACGAGGCGAGCAGCTCTTCGAGGAGGCCACCTGGGAAGAGGCCCTCGATTTGATGGCCAACAAGATGGGGCAGGTTCGCGAGAAATATGGTCCCGAAGCCATCGCCCTGTTCTCGCACGGTTTTGGTGGCGCATGGTTCAGTCACTTTTTCAAGGCAATCGGCACGCCCAACATTTCCGCCCCCTCCTATGCGCAGTGTCGTGGTCCGCGAGAGGTTGGCTACTACCTCACCTACGGTCAAGGATGTGGTTCGCCGGAAAACATCGACATCGAGAACGCTCGTTGCATTACCCTGATTGGCTCTCATCTGGGTGAGAACATGCACAACACCCAGGTGCAGGAGTTTGCGGACGCAATGGCCAATGGCGCGCAGTTGGTGGTCGTCGACCCACGATTCTCCACTGCGGCGGGAAAGGCGCGCTATTGGTTGCCCATCAAACCAGGCACAGACATCGCCCTTTTGCTCGCTTGGATGCACGTCATCATTATCGAGAAACGTTACGACATCGACTACATTGACAAGCACGCCGCAGGTTTCACTGAGCTCAGAGAGCACATTGCCGACAAGACCCCCGAATGGGCACACGTCCTCACCGGCATTAGACCCGAGCTCATCCGTGAGACCGCGCGGTTTATTAGCTCGTTCAAGCCGGCGTCGTTGATTCATCCGGGTCGTCGCACCACTTGGTATGGTGATGACACCCAGCGTGCGCGCGCCATGGCCATCTTGGCGGCGCTTCTCGGCAGTTGGGGTCGTCGCGGCGGCTACCTCAACACGTCGAAGCTCGATGTGCCAGGGTTTCCCTACACCACTAGCTACCCGGAGCATCGTCCTCAGGTGGACCGCCCGAAACCCAGTCTCTACCCGCTTGCCGACGAGGTTCTGGCCTCGGGCGTATGCGATGCCACCATTCCAGGAACGTCGTCCTACGACATCAAGGCTTGGGTGGTGTACGGGACGAACCTCATACAATGTCTCCCTAACCCACGGCAAACCAAGAAGGCCATTCAAGAGCTCGACTTCATCGCCAGCATCGATGTCTTGCCCTCTGAAATATGTGGTTGGAGCGACGTCGTTCTCCCGGAGTCGACCTACCTCGAGCGCTGTGACGAGGTGTGGACTCCTGATTATAAGGTTCCGTTTCTCGCAGTACGTCAGCCGGTGGTCGAGCCGATGTACAACTCGAAGCCTGGTTGGTGGATCGCGAAGGAGCTCGCCAAGCGCTCCGGACTCGAGGACTACTTTCCGTGGAAGGACAGCGTCGAGTACGCCAAGTTCCGGGTTACGGCCGCCGGGTATGACTGTGATGAGCTGCAGCGAACTGGGGTCATCGTCGGCCAAGGGGCACCCACCTGCGAGGAGGAGGGATTGGCCCTCTCCTTCAGCACCGACAGTGGCAAGATCGACCTCTACTCCAAGCCTCTCGCCGCGCTCGGTTTCGATCCGCTACCGCAGTACACTCCACCGGACGAGGCACCGGCGGGGATGTTCCGTCTGCTCTTTGGACGGGCACCGGTGCACACCTTTGGTCGCACCGTGAACAACAGGTTCCTGTCTCTGATCACCAACGACAACGAAGTCTGGGTCAACGCCAAGGTGGCTCGAGATCTCACAGGCGTTGGCATTCTTAAAACCGGCGACCGTGTCGTCTTGATCAACCAAGATGGCGTGCGTTCCGAGCCCATCGCCGCCAAAGTCACAGAACGAATTCGCGGCGATTGTGTCTACATGATTCATGGATACGGCCATTCGGCCAAAGGTCTGCGCTTCGCGCGCGGCCGCGGTGCCTCCGACAGTGAGCTGGTCACCCAATACAAGGTCGATCCCATCATGGGTGGCACCGGCATGAACGTAAACTTCGTACGCATCGAGCGCGCTACCCAAGCAGACGAAGCAGGCGCAGCGCGTGTGCGAGAGGGTGCAGCATGAAAGCCAAACGCTATGCCATGACCATGGACACCAAGCGCTGCGTTGCGTGCCAGGCCTGTGTCCTCTCCTGCAAGGCAGAGAACGATCTGCCCGACAAAGGTTTTCGTGATTGGATTGTGCAGGAAACTCGAGGGGAGATGCCAACACTGTCGCAAGAGAACCGCTCCGAGCGCTGCAACCATTGTGACAACCCCTCGTGCGTAAGCGCTTGCCCCACCGGCGCCAGTTATGTCGGTCCTGGGGGAACGGTGTTGGTCAACCAACACAAGTGCTCTGGCTGCAAGGCGTGCATTGCGGCCTGCCCCTACAATGCGCGCTATGTGCACGACGAGGGCTATATCGACAAGTGTACTTTCTGCATGCATCGGGTGCAGAAGGGAGAGGAGCCGGGTTGTGTGGATGTTTGTCCGACCCGCGCGCTTCACTTTGGTGATCTTTCTGATCCCCAAAGTAACGTTTCAGAAGATCTGAAGAAGCGCAGACACAAGGTGCTCGAGCCTGAGCGCGGTCTCGATCCGCATCTGTTTTTCTTGGTGTAGTGATGAAGAACTCGGAGGTTCTGATGCAGGTTCAGCAGGAGCAGAGATTTTGGAATCCGTACATTGGCGGGGTTGCCCTGGGCCTCGTATTGCTCACCTCATTTCTCGTGATGGGCCAGGGGCTCGGGGCATCTGGGGCGGTGTATCGCTACGGCGTCGCTGCATTGCATGCAGTTGCCCCTGCCCACGTTGAAGCGAATGGGTACATGTCGACGATATTCGCCAATGGAGCGAGCCCCTTTGACGACTTCTACATCTTCATGGCCATCGGCGTGTTTCTCGGTGGCGTCGTGTCATCCTATGCCGCCGGTCGCATGCGCATCGGTGTCGGCAAAGGCCCACGAATCCAAGTCCCGTTGCGCCTCACCTTGGCTTTCTCTGGCGGCATCCTCATGGGTTTTGCCGCACGCCTGACCCGCGGCTGCACCTCTGGGCAGGCGCTCAGCGGCGGTGCCATGTTGTCCGTGGGTAGTTGGATCTTCATGCTTTCCGTGTTCGCCGGCGGCTATGCGCTGGCATACTTCGTCAGGAGGCAGTGGACATGACATTCCCTATTGAATCTCTAGTGGGTGAATTTCGTGAATTTGGCCTCTTCGTCGGCGCGCTGATCGGTTTCGGTTTCGGGTTTGTGCTCGAGCGATCCGGTTTTGGTCGTGCTCCCAAGCTCGCAGCACAGTTTTACCTTTACGACATGACCGTCTTCAAGGTCATGTTTGGTGCCATTGTGACCGCCATGCTCGGCACCGTTGCCGCGGCAGGCATCGGCCTCGTCGACTTGACGGCACTGGCCCAGGGAGCCGTGTCAGGCACCTTTGTGTGGCCGATGTTGTTTGGTGGATTGATGCTTGGGGCGGGATTTATCATCTCTGGTTATTGTCCTGGCACATCGTTGGTAGGTAGCGCATCCGGAAACATCGATGCCATGTTTACCATTGCCGGTGTTGCTGTCGGCTCCGTTCTCTTTGGCGAAGTGTATCCGTTGGTGGAGGGGTTCCATCTCAGCGGCGAGCAGGGGCAGATCTTCCTCTATCAACTCTTTGGCATTCCCCCAGCCGTAGTCGCCATCGGCGTGACTCTCATGGCGGTGGGCGGCTTCATCGGTGCGGAGAAGGTCGAAAAGATCATGACCAAACGCATCACGGTCGCTGCCACCGTTGTCGATGAAGAGTTGCGCTCGCGTCCTTCGTCGCGTCGCTGGGCGTTCGGCATCTACGGTGCCGTCGGTGTTGTCACCATCGTCACCCTGTTCTTCCCTGTCGCCAAGCAGGCCGAAGCGGGTGCTCGCGTAGCGACGCCGATCACCGCAGCCGATCTAGCCCGCGATGTCATTGATGCGCCCTGGAGTGTGCGGATCATCGACATTCGTGACAATGCTTTGTGTGCCACAGAACGCGTGACGGGTGCGGAGTGCGTCCCCGCGGCACAACTCGAGCAACTCGGCCTTGCTTTCAGCACAGGAGCCCGCAAGCTCGTCATCGTCAACGATGGGTCGGCGACGCCCATTCCAGCGGCGGCCAACGCATATCCCGGAGAGCTTAGAGTGCTCGAGGGGGGTCATGCTGCATGGCATGCCTACGCCCTGGTCGCGCCCGAGCCCCCCGACCCCGCGGCAACGAGTGAAGTC